>VAPR01000561.1_pt1 | contig 23482 bp, 17 predicted proteins | sample 3380701 | NCBI WGS metagenome assembly VAPR01 (sample SAMN11536904, study PRJNA540576) | hot springs metagenome | isolation source: hot spring wet sediment | place: Spain: Lobios | collected 2014-01 | reverse complement strand
GTTACCAAGCCATGGAACGCTTTGGGCGTAATCTAACCGAACTGGCGCGCCAAGGGAAACTGGATCCCGTCATCGGTCGCGATGAAGAAATCCGGCGCGTCATTCACATCCTTTCCCGCCGCACCAAAAACAACCCTGTCCTTGTCGGCGATCCCGGCGTTGGTAAGACGGCAATTGTGGAAGGGTTGGCGCAGCGGATTGCCGCAGGCGATGTCCCTGACAGCCTGAAGGACAAGCAAGTGTGGCAGTTGGATATTGCCTCCATCTTGGCTGGCGCCAAGTATCGGGGCGAGTTTGAAGAGCGCTTCAAAGCAGTGCTCAACGAGGTGATTGCCTCCGAAGGACGCATCATCGTCTTCATTGACGAGTTGCACACGGTGGTTGGTGCTGGTCGAGCAGAAGGCACAGTCGTGGACGCTGCTGATATGCTCAAACCCGCTTTGGCACGAGGTGAGTTGCGCTGTATCGGCGCCACCACTTTGGACGAATACCGCAAGCACATTGAGAAAGACCCCGCTTTGGAGCGGCGCTTCCAACCCGTTTATGTTGCTGAACCAACTGTGGAGCAAACCATCGCTATCCTGCGCGGGTTGAAGGACCGCTACGAAGTCCATCATGGCGTCCGCATCAAAGACAGCGCTTTGGTAGCGGCTGCCGTCCTTTCTCACCGCTACATTGCTGACCGTCACTTGCCCGACAAAGCCATTGACTTAGTGGACGAGGCAGCAGCGAAACTGCGCATGGAAATTGACTCCATGCCAACCGAAATTGATGAAGTGGAGCGACGCATTCGCCAGTTGGAAATTGAGCGAGTGGCGTTGAGCAAGGACAGCGATGACCCCGTCGCTCGTGAACGACTGGAGAAACTGGAGCGAGAAATGGCGGAACTGCGGGAGAAACTGGAAGCCCTCAAAGCCCAGTGGCAAGCGGAACGGGAAGTCATCCAACGCATCCGCCAAATCAAGGAGCAAATTGAGCAAATTCGCTTCGAGATTGAGCGAGCAGAACGCGAATATGATTTGAACCGCGCCGCCGAGTTGCGCTACGGACGCCTCCCTGAACTCCAAAAGCAACTCTCTGCCGAGGAACAACGCTTGGCAGAAATCCAAAAGAACGGACGCCTGCTCAAGGAAGAGGTGGACGAAGAGGACATCGCTGAAGTGGTGAGCAAATGGACGGGCATCCCTGTGCACCGCCTTATGGAGACCGAAGCGGAGAAGTTGCTGCACATGGAAGACCGACTGAAGCGCCGAGTGATTGGTCAAGACCACGCTATTGAAATCGTCGCCAACGCTGTTCGGCGCGCTCGGGCAGGCTTGCAAGATCCCAACCGCCCCATTGCCAGTTTCATCTTCGTTGGTCCAACTGGTGTCGGTAAGACCGAGTTAGCGAAAACCTTGGCAGAGTTTCTGTTTGACGACGAGCGAGCAATGATCCGCATCGACATGAGCGAATACCAAGAGCGCCACAGCGTGGCACGGTTGATCGGTGCCCCACCTGGCTATGTAGGCTACGAAGAGGGGGGTCAGCTGACTGAAGCCGTTCGCCGTCGCCCCTACAGCGTAGTGCTGTTTGATGAGATTGAAAAGGCACACCCCGAAGTCTTCAATGTGCTGCTGCAGGTTTTGGACGACGGACGGCTTACCGACGGCAAGGGGCGCACGGTGGACTTCCGCAACACCCTCATTATCATGACCAGCAACATCGGCACCGAGTTCATCACTGAGTTTGATACGCCTGAACGCATCCGCGAGAAAGTTTGGGAAGCTCTGCGTCGCTCCTTCCGTCCCGAGTTCCTCAACCGGATTGACGAAGTTGTCGTGTTCAACCGGCTGACGAAAGAGCACATCCAGCAAATTGTTGACCTGCAATTTGAGCGGCTAAAACAAAGGGTGGCAGACAAGCGCATCACGCTCACCCTGACCGAGGCGGCAAGAGTGAAGTTAGCCGAATGGGGTTATGACCCCACCTTTGGTGCTCGACCCTTGCGTCGAGCGATGGAGCGACATGTGGCTAACCCGCTGGCAAAAATGATCATCAGCGGACAAATCAAGGAAGGCGACCATGTCCAAGTGGACTACGATGCCCAGCGCAACGAAATCACCTTCACTGTCACCCAACCGGCTGCCCAAGCTGTTGCTATAGGCGCCTGATTACCACAGGCCTGAAAGCATTCGTCCTTGTGAAACAAGGGACGCCTCATAGGGCGTCCCTTTCGCTTTTTCGCTTTTGAAGGAGAAGCTATCTACTGCATCTCAACCCAGTCCAAACTTTCGGTCACCTTTGCTGCCAAACAATGCGACTACCAATCATTGTCAAGGAGGCTTCGGTTGCTTGAAAGAGAAGAGCCTCCAGCGGTTCCTTTTCGTTGGAGCTCACAGTAAACAAGGCGAGGTCAGCAAATTTGTTCGGCTCCAACGAACCTACTTCCTTGTCCAAACCCAGAGCAGCAGCGGCGTCTATGGTGATCATCCGCAGCCACTGTTCGGGGGTAAGGACAAGGTTGTTGGCATCGGTGTGAGCGACACGAGCGAACCGCAACTCGTCCAACGGGCTTAAGCTGTCCACGCTTGCCAACCCATCCGTCGCAAGGCACACCCTCACACCGGCATGCTTTAGCGCCACCAAGGGCATGGTGCCCACCTGCAAGTTAGCGTTGGATCGGGGGCAGTGGGCAACCCAGACCGGTCGTTGGCTTAACAGCGCAATGTCATTTTCGTCCACTTGCACGCAGTGCACCAATAGAGTGCCCTCCCGCAAAGCACCCAACCAATCCAGATAGCGAATTGGGGAAAGTCCTTTGGGAGCCTCGCGCAATACTTTTCCTAACCACCATCGCCAAATTCCCTTGCGGTGTTCCACCAATGCTCTTTCTGCGGGCGACTCTGCAGCGTGGGTGCAAACGGGCAAGCCTTGTTCAGCAGCCAACGCCAATACCTGACGGAACCCCAACGGCGTGACTGTGTAGGGAGCGTGAGGACCAACGCCTAAGCGAAGGTTCCCAACAAAAGCCTTCGTTTGTTGCACCCAATCGGACAACTCCCTTAAACGCTCTGGCAACTCCTCATTGCTTAAGCAGATGAACTCCTTGAACACAACGCCTCGCAAACCTGATTCCTGAAGGGCTTGGAACGAAGCCCCCAAACGGGAGAACTCGCCAACAGTGGTAACGCCATAGCGGAGCAACTGCTGGACACCGTCGCGAGCCGCTGCTAAAGCGTGCTCAAAAGACTGTTGCCGAACCTGCTGAACCATCTGCCGCAGCCACCGTCCGAATGGCTGCGGTCGCCGAACGACTTGAGCGAAGTGGGTGTTTTCCAAATGCGTGTGCGGGTTGACCAAACCGGGAAGGAGGATGCTATCTGGGAACTCCCACCGTTCAACTCGCGCAGGGGCAATCCGTTGCAGGGATTCGTAGCGATCCACTCGGGCAATACGGTCCCCCACGAGGAGCACAGCACCGTCCTTCAAAGGAGGTGCTGTCACGGGAAACACCCAAGCTGCCCGCAAGAGTTTGACTTTGGACACACAAAAACCTCCCTTTACCCTTCCACAGGTTTCCCGAACTGCCAAACCAGTAAACCCAATACGGCTGCTCCCAGCAACAAAGCAACACTGACTGGCAACCCATAGGCAGTCGCCCAATCACCGATCAACCAAGCAACAAGGAAAGAAATCACGGCGTAAGGCAACTGGGTGCGCACATGGTCTAAATGGTCTGCACCAGAAAAAGCCGACGAAAGCACGGTGGTATCGGAAATGGGGGAACAGTGATCGCCAAAGATGGCTCCTCCCAAGACCGACGAAACCGTTGCGACCAGGAAAAACTGTTGCTCTTCAGTGGGCAACCCTGCGGTGCGTGCTACCACAAGGGGAACGACAATAGGAAACAAGACACTCATCGTCGCCCACGAACTACCTGTGGCAAAACTGATCAGGGCGGCAACAAGGGTTGTCAAGGCAGGGATCCATTGGGGTTGCAGGTAAGGACCGAGGAATTGAACCAGAAACTGAGCAGTTTGTAAGTCCGCACAAACCTTTCCCAAGCTCCAAGCCAAGCCCAAGATGACGACAACCAAAAACATCGTTCGCATGCCACCCATCCACGCCTCCAAGGTATCGGCGAGGGAAAGGGACCGAGTTGCTACGCACAGCGCGCCAGCGACTAAGCACCCAAGCGCAGCGCTCCACAAAAGGCTGCGATAAGAGTCCGCAGCTGCCAAGACCTTTTGAAGGTTTGCCCAACCGCTTCCGTTTGGGTCAAGGTCGGCAGCAGTTATTCCCGTAACCCATAGCCCCACAAGGGTTGCCGCAAGGGTGATGAGAAGGGAAGTTAACGCCAACCAACCGTTCCGCTTTTGTCCGTCTGTTGGCAAAAGGTCTGCTGCTTCGTAGCGAGCGAGAGGTTGGGCTCCTTCCCGCAACACTTGCCCTGTTCGGCGGGCTCGTTGCTCTGCTTGCCACATCGGTCCCCAGTCCCGCCCCAACCAAATCAACCAAAGAGGTAGCACCAAAGCCATTAGGGGATAAAACCGGTAGGGGATACTGGCAAGGAAAGTGAGGTAAGGGTCCTGCTGCACCCCTGCTTGCTGGAAGGCTTCGCCAATCAAGCTTACCTCAAAGCCAATCCATGTGGAGATGAACGCCAAACTGGCGATGGGTGCAGAAGTGGTGTCTACCAAGTAAGATAACTTCTCCCGGGAGATGCGGTAGCGATCACAGAGGGGACGCATTGTCGTGCCCACAAAAAGGGCGTTGGCATAGTCGTCAAAAAAGAACACCAAGCCCATCAACCAAGTCGCGAACTGGGCACTGCGGGGCAGCCGCACCAATCGGGACAACCACTCTGTCAAGCCCTGAACGCTGCCGCTGCGCGACAAAATCCCAATCAGGCCACCCAACAGCAGGGTGAACAACAAAATGGTAATGTGCTCTTCATCGCTGTAGGCCTGCACGAGGTAGAGGTCTAACACCTGTAACCCACCAGTAAAAGGGTGAGCAGTGACCAAAGTGGCACCTACCCACACCCCTATCGCCAAAGCAATAACCACTTGGCGCAACAGGAAAGCTGTAAGGACGGCAACGAGCGGAGGCAAAAGACTTACCCATCCCGAGAGACAACGCAAGTCACCATCCGCTACTTTTTCCCCTCTTGCGAAAATGCGGTAGCCCACCCTGCCTGTTTGCTGAACTCGCAGGTTGCTGAAGACGCACGCGCCTTCGGAATCAGCAACACCGTGTTGGCGCAAGAGGACCTGATCGCCCCAAAGCAACTGCAGTTCGCAGTGGGTGCGAGGCGGGATCGCTGAGAGTCGCACTTCAAAGGGGACGCCTGCGAGCACTACGGGGGGAACAGAAACCTGAGCCTTCTCAATTGACCCCAAAAGGTGGCTCCCTGCTAACAGGAAAGCAAAAAGCCATCCCCAACGCAGCATGGCGCTGCCTCCTTCAAGTCTCTTGTGGGTCTAAAAGTTGAAGCCGCTCTTGACCATTTACAGGTGGGTTTTGAACCACTCTAAAGTGACCTTCATCACTTCCTCTTCCCAAGACAAGCGAGCAAAGGTATGGTCAGCATCGGGTAGGATGTGAAGGCGCTTGGTGCACTGGAAGGTCGCATGGTAGCGGTGAGCATGATCAGCAGGCACAACAGGATCATTGCCACCGTGCACAATCAAAACAGCTCCGTCATAGCGCAGCGCTTCTCGCAGCGGATCGACCTTAGTGGTGTCTTCAAAGAAGGCTTTGGAAACCTTCCACCCACCAAAATCCAACCAGCCTTGCTTCTCCAAGAGGCTGCGCGCCTCTGGATCCAAGCGCTGCGAAAAACCGCTGAGGTCTGCGACAGCAGCCCATAGCACCAACGCTCGCACTTTTCCATCGCGAGCAGCGGCACAAGTGGCAACACAACCGCCCATACTTAGCCCCAACAAACCGATGCGGTTTGGGTCCACTTCGGGTTGTTTGCGCAAAAACTCCAACGCTTCCAAAGCATCGGTGATCTCACTGCTCACCGTCACTTGCTCAAAATCCCCTTCACTTTCCCCAGAACCCCGAAAATCAAAACGCAGGGCAGCGATGCCGTTAGCTGCTAAAAGCCGTGCTGTCTTGACGAACAACCGATGGGCTTCAATGCGGTTGCCTGTAAAACCGTGACAAAGAGCAACTGCGGGCACTTTCCCTTGCCCCTCTGGTAAGTGCATCATCCCGTAAACCGATTGACCTTCCACCCGAAACTGCACAAAATGCTCTGCCATAAACCTCACCCCAAACCTTGTGGTTTTCATCGGTGAAATTGTAGCATTACAGGTTTGCCAATAAGAGCTCGAGGTTAGGATGAACGCGTGAATGGAACAAGGGCAAAATGGAAAGGAGCCGTTATCGGGCAATCAGTGATTGGAGGTGGTTCTGCAATGCCCGAGGTGTGTGTAACCGTTGGTGATCCCTTGGCAGAAGAACGGGATGCGGTGGTGATTGCTGTTGCCGAAGGGGAAACCCGTTGGAAAGGCACAGCCGCAAAAGCCGACCAACACCTTCGCGGTCAGTTGCGCACCTTACAGAGTTGGGGAGAGGTCAAAGGGAAGTTGGGAGAAGTAACAATTGTCCACACCTTAGGGTTGTTGCCTCCACGCCGGCTGGTGTTGGTAGGGATCGGTAATCGCTCAAAAGCAGATGCAGAAACCCTTCGACGCGCAATCGGCAGTGCTACCAAAAGCCTCCAAAACATAGGAGTAAAAAACTTCGCCATCTCGGTTGACAGTTTTTCCGTTCCCTCTGTGCCAATGAAGGAAGTCGCAGTTGCTTTGACTGAAGGGGTGCTATTAGCAAACTACCGATTCCGACGCACCTCATCCCTCAGTGAGTCTCCTCCTTTGGAGCGAGTGGACTTGATTGTCGCAAATCGTCGACAAGCCTCCGAACTGGAAAGAGGTGCTTCTCTGGGCACTATCTTGGCAACGGCGACCAATTTGGCTCGCGATTTGGTCAACGCTCCAGCTAACGAGATGACCCCAATCGCCCTCGCTGAACAAGCAAAAGTCGTGGCGGAAAGGCGAGGGCTTACTTACGCAGTCTACGACGAGCACTGGATAGAAAAAGTCGGTATGGGAGCGTTGCGCGCCGTCTCGTTAGGCTCCGATCAACCCCCTCGGTTCATCGTCCTTCGCTACGAAGGGAAGAAAGGGGCACCAACAATCGGCTTGGTAGGTAAAGGTATCACTTTCGACTCAGGTGGGCTTTGCTTGAAGACAGCCGAAGGCATGTTGGAGATGAAGGGCGACATGGCGGGCGCAGCAGCTGTGATTGCAGCGATGGACGCAATCGCTCAACTGCAACCCCCGATCAATGTGTTAGCGTGTATCCCTGCTACAGAAAACATGCCCAGTGGTCGAGCATTTAAACCCGGTGACATCCTGCGCACCTACAGCGGCAAAACTGTAGAAGTCATCAACACCGATGCTGAGGGACGGTTGATCTTAGCGGACGCTCTGGTGTATGCCAAGGAGCAAGGAGCGGCACCTTTGTTGGATGCAGCGACTCTAACAGGAGCAGCGATTATCGCTCTCGGTCCTGTTTGCACAGGCGCTTTTGGAAACGATGAAGCACTGGTGGAAGAGGTCATAGCAGTAGGCAAACAAGCGGGGGAACCCATTTGGAAGATGCCGATGTTTGATGAGTATCGGGAATTGCTCCGCAGCGACTTTGCTGATATCAAAAACACGGGAGGGCGCCCTGGCGGAGCCATCACGGCAGCTTGGTTCATCCGAGAGTTCGTGGGCGATACCCCATGGGTCCACTTGGACATCGCCCCTACCTTTTGGAGCGACAAAGACAGCGGTTATTTTGTCAAGGGGGCGACAGGAGTAATGGTGCGCACTTTCGTTCGGTTCGTGCTTCGCCGTAGCGGATGGGAGGGAGCTTGAGTTCATTGCTTTTTCCCTGCTCGTGCGCTATAATCACGGCGACGCACGGTCGGAAGTGTGCCGCTGCCAAGCCGGACCTTCGGAGGCAGGGGACGCGTTCCGCACCGATGCGCGAAACCTGCCGAAGGAGGTTTGGTCGTAATGGCGAAGTTCAAAGGCACCGTCAAGTGGTTCAACGAATCCAAAGGCTACGGGTTTATCTCCCGCGATGACGGAACAGACATCTTCGTCCACTACAGCGCCATTGAGGGCGAAGGGTTCCGTACCCTCCGACAGGGACAACGGGTGGAGTTTGATGTCGTTGACTCCCCCAAAGGTCCCCGTGCTGATAAGGTGCGCGTCCTCCGAGAACGCGAATGGTAAAGCAAAGGGATTCTGAAAGGCGAGAGGGAGTAGGAACCCCTACTCCCTCCCTTTATCGCACTGCCCTGAAAAAAGTTGTCACCCCGAAAGTTAAAGTTTGCCATTGCACCTGACGAAACCCCTGTTGGTGTAGCACTTCCGCTATTTGTGCTGCTGGTTGGAAGTTGTCAATAGACGCTGCGAGGTAAGCATAAGCTGTTGGGTCGCTAAGTAACCGCCCCAACAGAGGCACTCCATAGCGAACGAAAAGCCCGACCGGTGTTTTCCACCACTTCAGCGGCGGTTGACAAAACTCTAACAGCAAGGCTGCCCCACCCGGTCGCAGCACTCGTGCTATCTCCCTCAACCCAGCCGACAAATCCTCAAAGTTGCGAATCACAAAGGCACAAAGAACAGCGTCAGCAACGCCATCCCGCAGAGGCAGTTGCAACCCATCGGCTCTCAACCATTCCACTTGTTGCCCAAAGCCCAATTTCTGCGCTTTTTGGCGAGCCAGCCGCAACATGGAAGCGGACAAGTCAACGCTGACAACCTTTGCCCCAGGGTAGCGTCGGAGTGCTGCAAAAGCAAAATCTCCTGTTCCCGTCCCAATGTCCACGATGAGACGGCATGGAGAAGGGAGCCATTGCACCGCATACCGACGCCACCGAACATCCTGCCAACCACTTAACAAGCGGTTGAGCAAATCGTAACGGGGTGCAATGGTGCTGAACATATGAGCAATAGCATCTCGTTTTCGTCGCAGCAGCGGCTCCATGCCTTTGCCCCCCATGTTTCTGCTTGCTGGGTCACAAAAGACTGTTGTCCCTTTTGCCTTCCGTGCTGCAAAATTTTGCTGGCAACGGCTTTGACGGTCAACGGAAACCGAACCGAGGAAGCAAGGTGAACAAGCATGTTTGGAATTGGCACCAGCGAACTGTTGGTCATTTTCCTGATCGCCCTCCTTTTGTTCGGACCACAAAAGTTGCCCGAAATTGCCCGCTGGTTGGGGCGAGCCACCCGCGAAGCACGGAAAGCGTGGGACGAATTGCAACGGCAATTGATGGATAGAGAATGAACCAGCAACTTGCCTTGCTCTCGGTTGGGACTATAAAGCTTCTTTGGCGTTAGCGGACTTTGGCGGGTGGCAGTGAACAGAAGGGCACAACTCTGTTGCCGACGATTAGGTTGCCACTCATTTCTGACAAAAGAAGGTTCCCCCTTTCTCGTTTAGGCATGGTGGCAAGCCCTCTGCTGACTTCATCCAAGGTTGGCAGTTCCATCGCCAAGTCAGCGCGCAAAACGAAGTTTGGGTAAAGCATCTTTTCACCTACACCGACCCAACCCTCGCTACGAAATGCTCTTTGAAACAGCGAGGAAAAGCAAAGAAAATCGGGTGAAGCGCTGATGGCAAGGTTTCCAGTGGCGATAGAGAACGCTCCCGGTTCGGCCTTGATCACTTACCAACAACTCTCGTAGTCGCCCTCGGGATGCGTCTTATGATCACGCTCGGATCAACTGCACAATTTTTTCTGCCGCTTCCGCCATGGTAGCAGCAGGGATGAGCGATGTTCCCTCTAACAACTTCCGTCCTTCTTCCTCTCGGGTGCCAGTCAACCGCACGACGATGGGCACTTTGAGTTCCATGCCTTCCAACGCTTGCAAAATGCCTTTCGCTACTTCGTCGCAGCGGGTGATGCCTCCGAAGATGTTGATGAGCACACCTTTGACTTGTGGGTCGCTCAAAATCAGCCGTAGCCCTTCCCGAACAATGTCCGCTCTGGCGCCGCCACCGATGTCCAAAAAGTTAGCTGGGGCTGCTCCTGCTCGCTGCACTACATCCAAAGTGGTCATCGTTAACCCAGCTCCGTTGCCAATGATGCCTACTTCTCCTTTGAGGCGCACATAGGCTAAGCCTTTCTTCCGGGCTTCAGCTTCAAAGGGGTCTTCTTCTACTTCCTCTCGCCACTCCGCAATTTCAGGTTGACGATACAACCCGTTGTCGTCAATCAGCAGTTTCGCATCCGCTGCGATGAGCCGACCGTCTTTCGTCAAGACCAAAGGATTGATTTCCGCCAAATTAGCATCTCTCTCCACATAGAGCCGATAGAGCGCCTTCGCCATCAGAGTGAATGGGCGGAGGGTTATCGGCTCCAAATTTGCTTGCTTGTGCAACTGACGGATTTGGAAATCCAACAACCCTAAGAAAGGGTCAATGTATGCCTTAGCGATGGCTTCAGGGTGGGTTTCAGCAACCTCCTCAATGTCCACCCCACCCATTGCCGACACCATCATCAAATTCTGCTTTTTGCTTCGGTCTACAATGATGCCGAGGTAGTATTCGGCAGCGATGTCCAACGCTTCTTCTACCAACACTTTTTCCACAGGCAAACCTTTGATGCGCATGCCCACAATTTGCCCTGCTACCTGTTCGGCTTCTTCGGGGGTCTGGGCAACCTTGATGCCACCCGCTTTCCCACGACCTCCAACCAACACCTGCGCCTTAACGACGACGGGCTTTCCCAACTGCTCAGCAATTTGCCGCGCTTCTTGAGGGGTTGTTGCCACCGCCCCTTGGGGCACCGAGATGCCATACTGCTTAAAAACTTGCTTCGCCTGATACTCGTGCACTTTCATGCTCATCCACCTCCGTGATAAAATAATGGCATGCCCTTCACTTGTTGTTATGCGAGCAGCAAGTCTTTGCCTTTCCTTTCATCGATTCTCAAGGCATAAACCTCGCCCAATCAGCGATTAGGTTGGACTTGTTCTTTGCCTAACGCGAAAAGGTTTTGTCGTCTCAAAACAGGGTAAGCTTTTATGGAGATGATGTGCCTACAAGCACTGTTGACATGATTTGCTGCTTGTGATATATTCCCTCTTGGAAACGCTATGGCACGCTACTGTGCAAGATAGAGAATACGCAGCGAACAAGGGGTGACTTGGAAGATGGCAGAAATGGAGAAGTTCTATCGGATGACAGAAGTAGCCCGAATGCTGCAAGTTTCACCACTTACTGTGCGGCGTTGGATAACCGAAGGGAAGTTGAAGGCATTCCACCCTGCAGGGACACGCCTTTATCGCATCCCAGAGTCAGCTTTGCGAGAGTTTATTGGTGAAGAGTGGTTCGCCCGACTGGTAGCAAGCTTTCAAAAGACAGCCGAAGAAAAACCAAGGCGACGCCGACGACGCTAACCACTTGGTTGTCCCCAATTGGACAAACCTCTGGGGCTTTAAATGACCAAGGTGCTACCGCGCCTTAGCACCTTGTGGGAAGGGATGTTACACTTTGCCCTGTGAGGTGACAGGGCATGCTGCCATCAGGGTTGCAACGATTGTTAGGTCCGCAATTGGCAAAACTTCAAGAGCAAGCCCAGCAGGTTCTGGAGGAGTTACGATCGCTCCGCATAGAAGGTCAAGCAGGCGGCGGGGCGGTGCGAGCCATTGTTTCAGGGATGGGGGAGTTGCAATCTGTCCACATAGATCCTCAATTGCTGAACCCCGATGAAGTAGAGGTCCTTCAAGACCTCATCGTGGTCGCTGTCCGCGATGCCATGCGCAGTGCGGAAGCCGTCCAACAACAGAAAACGCAGGAGATGCTTCGTTCCCTGCCCTTTGGTGGCTTGCTGGGATTAGGACGGTAGCATCACCATCCCATTTGCTTGTGGTCTTGATTTAGGCGCGGTGATTAACCATGCGCATGGATTTCCCGCCATACCTGAAACAACTGCTAAGAGAGTTAGAGCGACTGCCGGGGATCGGTCCCAAAAGCGCTTTGCGAATTGCTACTTTCCTGCTTCATCAACCCAAAGAGGACTTGAAACGGCTCATTGAGACCTTGCAACAAATTCAGGATCGGATACAGTTTTGCAAGCGCTGCTTCAACTATGCCGAAGGGGACTTATGCGCCATCTGCCAAGATGAGGAAAGAGACCCATCCCTCATCTGCGTGGTAGAGGACCCAATGGACATCGCAGTGATAGAGAATGCAGGCATCTATCGCGGGCGCTATCATGTCCTTCACGGCATTATTTCCCCGATTGAAGGCATTGGACCTAACGACCTGCACCTCCGAGAATTGGTGGAGCGCGTTGTGGCGGAGAAAATTCGGGAAGTTATCCTTGCCCTTAGCCCCACGACAGAAGGGGAAGCCACAGCCAACTACCTTGCTCGGTTACTCAAACCGACAGGGGTCAAGGTCACGCAACTGGCAATGGGTTTACCTGTCGGCGCCTCCATTGACTACGCTGACCAACTCACCATCTTGAGAGCTTTGGAGGGGCGACGAGAGTTGTAAAGGGAGAAAAGCCCATGACTCCTTCGCCCTCAACCACCAATTCGTTTAGCAACCAGAGTTGAAATTAAGGACAGGGTTGGGGCACAAAGGCGCAGAGTTCAAAGCAATGTTCGTCAACCGAAGGGGTTGCCCTGCTTCTATCGCAATCACCACACTGAGAAGCAGGTTCGTCAACCTAAATCGCATTCACTTGTCACCCAGCACAAGATGCCTTAGTGGTATTTGCTTCACAAAAGTTCGTAGCGCCCTTGAATGCCTTTGATTCCTGTTACAGGGCGGCGAAACCAAAGGCTGCCAAACTGACGGGCTAATCGCTGGGCTTCCTCAGGGTGCTCGTCAATCAAGTTGCGGGTCTCTTTTGGGTCTTCCGCAAGGTTGTAGAGTTCGTCAGGTTGCCCCTCAGGGCGAACGATGTAACTCCAAGTTTTGTCGCGGATGCAGCGGTCAATGGCTTCGTGGTAGCCACAAATGACTGCAGTTCGGTGCTCATTGGTCTCACCTCGCAGCACAGCAGCGAACGATTTCCCCGACATCGCTTGCGTCAAGTTGTCCAACCCCATCAGTTCCAACAAAGTGGGCAGCACGTCAGGGAATTGAACCAACGCTTGGGTTCGGCTGGGGGTAGCGTTAGGCAGGTAAACCATGAAAGGCACTTTCAACAGTTCCGAATACAACCGATCACCACCTTTCAAAAACTTCCCATGATCGGCAAGGGGGTGACCGTGATCAGCAAGCAGAACAATGATGCTGTCCTCCATGTAACCCAAATCCTGCAACGCTTCAAACAGCCATCCTAAACAGTGGTCAACGAAACTGGCTTCCCCAGCGTAAAGCCCGCGAATGAGCCGAATTTGCTCAGGCGTTGCCCAATCAGCAGCGTAGCCACCCATCGGCATGATCAAGCGTGGTCCCTTGTAGTTCGGGTCAGTATAGGTATCAAAGCGAGGGGGTGGGTCCCAAGGTTCGTGCGGGTCAAAACAATCTACCCACAGGAAAACCTTGCGGTGCACTCGGTTCTTTTTCAGCCAATCAATTGCCCGCTCCATCACTTGTGCGGGGAAGTAATGTCGTTCTTCGGTGAACTCATCAGTGTTGGCGAGAAATTGCGCAATTCGTTCTCGCCAATCTGGCGGGTAGTGCTCGTTGACATATGCTCGGATATCGCGCTTCGGTGGATGAGAAGCGTAAGCGTCATACTCCTGTCCCCGAATCCAATGGTAACTGTGGAAACCCCGATGGTAGTTCATGGATGCAGTGCGTTGGTAAGGGCGGAAGTAGTGGTAAGTGTCCGCCACGAGCCCGCACACATAGCCTTCCGCTCGCAAGATTTCGGCAATGGGTTTGTCGTAAGGCGTTAGCGGTTCCCAACCCCGATAAGGCAAACTGAACTGACCCGTCATCAGTTCGTAGCGGACGGGAATGGTTGGCAAGCCGCAGGGATAAGCATTGTCAAACACGATGCACTGCTGGGCAAAAGCGTTGATGTTCGGCGTTTGGCAAGGAGGCACATCGTCAAACGCAGGCTGCCCTTTGTGGTAGCAGCCCACATGGTCTTGGCGGAAACTGTCCAGACAAATCACAATCAGGTTCACCACCAACACCTCCATAAAGGCAGCAATCTCTTTAGTCAAGTCTTGACAAGTTTCACAATGCTGGCGGGACGAGGTGCCAGTAGGCGCGCAAGAAGGTGCGCTTCTGCTGCCACAAAGTTTTGCTGGGTTGAGGTGGATGCGGCGGGTTATCGTAGTCAAAACTCGCAACCGTTGCCTCTGCATCACCTAACTCAATTACACATCCCACGCGACCGTTGTAGCGGAGCAATTCTTTACCCGTCAATTCAGCGAGAATGTTGTTAGCGACCACGAAGGCTTGTTGGTGGGCTGCTGTTAAGGCTTTAGGTGTTGGCAAGTTGGTGGTATCGCCGAGGGCATAGACCCTTTCCTGACCCTGCACTTGCAAGGTGTGTCGATCTGTTGGGCAGAAGCCTTTCTGGTCACCAATCCCTGAGCGACGAACACACGAAGAGCCACAATGGGGCGGCACCAAAACGAACAAGTCAGCTGTCAGTTCTGTCCCGTCCATAGACACTGCTTTCTTTGTAGCGGGCTCCAAATACTCCAGCGTGAAGAAAGGCAGTAGTTGAATGCCGAAGCGGTTAAGCCGTTCCTCAAAAATGGGCACTAAAGGTTCTATGTGGAAGACGCGGGGCAATGGGGTGGCGTAAACTAACTCGGTGCGAGAGCGCAACCCTTGGCGCACCAAGTGCTCGTGAAGCAGAAGCACAAACTCAATCGGCGATGGAGGACATTTGTATGGCAATCCACCCACACCTACTACAATCCGACCACCTTGAAAATCGCTGAGCGCCTTCCTTAGTTGCAAAGCGGCTTCTTCGGTGTGGAAGTGATGGGCCCCTTCAGAAAGCCCGGGAACCTCCGAAGGATTGGGTTCGCATCCTGTAGCAATAACCAAAAAGTCGTAACGCAGTTTCTGTCCATTCAAATGCACAATGCGTTGGTCAAAGTCTATAGCGGTTGCTGGTTGGGTCAGCAGTTGGACGCGGTTGTAAAGGAGCCGTTTGAGAGGCTTTCGCAAGCGGTTAGGTTTGAGTTGCCCAAAAGGTATGTAGAGCCAACCTTGTTGGTAGGTGTGGTTTGCCGTTGCACTCACAAGAGTGATGGTGGTGTCCTCAGGCGCCAGAAGCGCCAACCGATTGGCAGTGACCAATCCACCAACCCCACCCCCAAGGATGACAACATGAGCACCCATTAGCCAACACCTCCGTCAGTGTGACTTTGACCGCTTTTACTTTGCCCGTTACTTCGCAAAGATGCTACATTTATAGCAGCCGATGCGAGTGAGGTGACTTCAATGATTAAAGGCGTGATTGTCAAGCCATTGATTGTCCATGCGGACGAACGGGGCTGGTTGATGGAAATCGTGCGGTGCGACGATGAATTCTTCGACCAGTTTGGGCAAGTTTACTTAACAACCTGCTACCCAGGCGTTATCAAGGCATGGCACTGCCATCAGCGCCAGACAGATCGGCTTTGTGTGGTCAAAGGGATGGCGAAGTTTGCCTTGTGGGATGGACGGGAGAACTCACCAACCAAAGGTGAGTTGAACGTCTTTTACATCGGTGAACGCAATCCTGCGCTGCTGGTTATCCCGCCGGGCGTGTGGCACGGGTTCACCGCTATCGGTAACGAAGTGGCTTTCGTGATCAACTGCCCAAACTATCCGTATAACCGTCAAGAGCCAGACGAGTTGCGCCGCCCTTACAACGACCCCGAAATCGGCTACGATTGGTCGGTGAAGCACGGATGAGCCAACCCATGCATCATCGGAGCCCAATCTTTTTGAGCATCGTGATCCCTGCCTACAACGAAGCAAAACGGTTGCCTCGCACGCTGGAGCAAATCCATACTTATCTTCAGGAAGCAGTCCATCGTTGGCAAGTAGGCAGGGAAGCGATAGAAGTCATCGTTGTAGACGACGGGAGCACTGATGGCACCAGCGAGTTAGCGAAAACTTTTGCTGACCGGTTACCAAACCTGACAGTTTTGCGCCACTTGCCGAATCGGGGCAAAGGCTATGCGGTCAGGCGGGGGATGTTGGCAGCCAAAGGGCAATTCCGATTGTTCAGCGACGCCGATTTGTCCACGCCTATTGATGAATTGGATAAACTGCTTCCGTTCCTCCTTTCAGGCGAGGCCGATGTTTCTATCGCCAGTCGCGGTTTACCCCAATCCCAACTGTTGGTGCGCCAACCTTGGCATCGGGAGATGTTAGGGCGCCTGTTCAACTTGGTCGTGCAAGCCTTGGCAACGCCAGGCATCTGGGACACCCAATGCGGGTTCAAGCTGTTTCGTGGAGAGGTTGCCGAACGGGTATTCGCGCTCCAAACACTGGACGGGTTCGCTTTTGATGTAGAAGTGCTCTACCTTGCCGGCAAATTCGGTTACCGCATTGTAGAAGTTCCTGTTCGGTGGCTAAATGACCCCAATACGAAGGTGCAAGCTTTGCGGCACGGATTTCAGATGCTGCGAGATCTGCTCATCGTTCGGCTCAATGACTTGCGGGGTTGCTACGCTGAACACCTCACCCGCAACCCTGCCCTACGATGAGCAGTTGTACTTACTTCCCGCAAACAATCACCACTACTCTTGGCATCCGACAGCAACCGTTGCGAAACACGAATCTGCCACTTGCCAATAGGAATACTTCACTCAGACTCATTCCTCCGTTAGTGGTTGCGGCGATACCATATCCCTGACTACCGGCTTGGAGCTTAGGGCCGGATGCAGGAGATTGCGAAGGCGGATTAGCGATGGCGCTGCAAAATTATTCTGGTGAGTAAGTTATGTCGGAGCGGTTCATCGTCATTCGTGGTGCCCGACAGCACAACCTGAAGAACATAGACCTGACGCTGCCGAAGGAGAAACTCATCGTCATCACGGGTATCTCAGGTTCGGGGAAGAGTTCCTTGGCGTTCGATACGCTTTACGCCGAGGGGCAGCGGCGATATGTGGAGAGTCTTTCTGCTTACGCCCGCCAGTTCTTGGGGCGGCTGGATAAGCCCGATGTGGACTTCATCGAAGGGCTCTCGCCAGCCATCAGCATTGACCAAAAAGCAATGCATCACAACCCGCGCTCAACGGTTGCGACAGTGACGGAGATTTACGACTACCTGCGCCTGCTATTTGCCCGCGTTGGCACCCCCCATTGCTACAAGTGCGGACGACCGATTGTCCGCCAAACTGCTGACCAAATCGTCAACCAAATTCTAAGCCTACCTGAGGGGACTCGTTTGCACCTCCTTGCCCCAGTCGTCCGAGGGCGCAAAGGAACCTACGGGCATCTGTTTGAAGAAATCCGACGGCAAGGGTTTGTGCGTGTCCGCGTGGATGGGCAAGTGATGACCGTCGATGAAGCGCTGCAGTTGCAACTGGACCGCTACAAGCAACACTGGATTGACATCGTCGTGGATCGCATCGTCGTCAAGCCCGAAGTTCGTTCTCGGTTGCACGATTCAGTGGAAACAGCGTTGAAGGCAGGGCAAGGAATTGTTGTTGTGCAACTGGTGGATGGGACGGGAGACGAGGGGCAAGAAACGAGTGAAACGGCAACGGAACGCAAGAAACCGTCTCGTATCCTGCGTTCCGTTACTCAGAACAACGAGTTAGTTTTCAGTGAACACTTTGCCTGTCCTGAGTGCGGGATTAGCGTCCCTGAACTACAACCACGCAACTTCAGTTTCAACAGCCCATACGGCGCTTGCCCTGAATGCGACGGTTTGGGCACAAAAGCGGAGTTTGACCCTAACCTTATCATCCCCAACAAAAACTTGTCCATCGCTGACGGAGCAATCGTGCCTTGGAAACTCTACATCAGCAACTACAAGCGAGAAATCTTGAAGGCAGTGGCGGAAGCCTATGGTTTCAGCATCCACACGCCCATCAAGGACTTGACAAAAGAGCAATTGAATGCGCTGCTTTACGGCACCGATCGTCCTGTGCGGGTCAGTTATGTCAACCGGTATGGTCGCTACCGAACGCTGACCACTTACTTTGAAGGCATCATCCCCATTTTGCAAGAGGACTATAACGACGGCGATGACGAATGGCGGGAAGAGCTGCGTAAGTTCATGGCGCAGCGTCCGTGCCCTGCGTGCAACGGCACTCGGCTAAAGCCTGAAAGCTTGGCAGTCACTGTCCGGGCTGCGATCCCACCCAAATCACCGTTAACTTTCCCCGCTGATGAACCCCAATCGTGGAATGGAGAAGAAGTGTGGCGGTGGAACATTGCCCAAGTGTGTCAACTCTCGGTCAAAGAAGCGCTGCAGTGGATTGGGGCTTTGCGGCTCACAGAAAAGGAACGCGCCATTGCCCATCAAATCTTGAAAGAAATTCGCAACCGATTGCAGTTCCTTGTGGATGTGGGTCTGGATTACTTGACTTTAGACCGCCAAGCTGCTACTTTGGCAGGTGGAGAAGCCCAACGCATCCGGTTGGCAACTCAAGTGGGCTCAGGGCTAACAGGCGTGCTTTACATTCTGGATGAACCCTCCATCGGTCTGCATCCCCGAGACAACAAGCGGTTGATTGACACACTGAAAAAGTTACGGGATATGGGCAACACCGTCATCGTGGTGGAGCACGATGAGGAAACCATTCGCAACGCCGACTTCATCGTGGACTTAGGTCCAGGTGCAGGCGAACACGGCGGTTATGTCGTAGTGACCGGCACCGTGGAAGATGTGGAACGATGCGAACAATCCATCACGGGACAATACTTGTCGGGCAAACGCTTCATCCCAGTGCCCTCCGTAAGACGCAAACCTCGTGGTCTGTGGTTGGTTGTCCAAGGGGCAAGAGAACACAACTTGAAAAACATCACAGTGCAGTTCCCGTTGGGATTGTTCATCTGCGTGACAGGTGTTTCAGGTTCAGGCAAAAGCAGCCTTGTAGTGGACATTTTGCACAAAGCCCTTGCCCGCCGCCTGCATGGAGCGATGGAGTTACCCGGTGACCACGACGATATTTTCATCTGGGACGAAGGTCGGGGGGCGAGGGACGAAGTTGTGAAGTGGATTGACAAGGTGATCAACATTGACCAGTCTCCGATCGGTCGGACGCCTCGTAGCAACCCCGCTACTTACACAGGTGTGTTCACTCACATCCGCGAGTTGTTTGCGTCCACGCGGGAAGCAAAAGCGCGAGGTTACAAGCCCGGTCGGTTCAGTTTTAATGTCAAGGGCGGGCGATGCGAAGCCTGCCAAGGCGAAGGCTACATCAAGGTTGAGATGCACTTTTTGCCCGATGTGTTCGTGCCCTGTGAGGTTTGCAAGGGCAAACGCTACAACCGAGAGACTTTGGAAGTGACCTATCGGGGCAAAAACATTGCCGATGTGTTGGACATGACGGTGGACGAAGCCCTGGCTTTCTTTGAGCATATCCCACCTATTCAGCGCATCTTGAAAACTTTGCACGATGTCGGGTTAGGCTACATCAAGTTGGGGCAACCTGCCACGACTTTAAGCGGTGGCGAAGCACAACGGGTGAAGTTAGCGAGCGAGTTGTGCCGAAGGGCTACAGGACGAACCCTTTACATCTTGGATGAACCAACTGTTGGGTTGCACTTCTACGATGTGGAGCGGTTGCTGAATGTCTTGCATCGCCTGGTTGACATGGGCAACACGGTCATCGTCATTGAGCACAACTTGGAGGTCATCAAAACGGCTGACTGGGTGATTGACCTTGGTCCTGAAGGTGGTGAGTTGGGAGGCGAGGTGATCGCCGAAGGTCCCCCCGAAGCCATTGCGGAATGTTCACATAGTTACACAGGTCAGTTCTTGCGTCCAGTGTTGGAGAAGGTGAAGCGAGAAGCATTAGCAGAACAAGGACTCTTGTCCTGAGCCAAACATCGCTATCTAAAGTGCGCCAGTCAAACACACATAAAAGCAAAAGCTTTCCCAGCTCGCCGGCTCTTCTCCTAAAGTTGCTTCGTTTCTTCCATCTGCTCTCGCAAAATAGGAGCAAGTCCTTAGCTTATTCTCGCCCATCTGGGATGAGCCCAAAACCTTTCTGGGTCAACTCTTGCGATTCGGAAAAGTGATTCGCTACCATAAGGACTTCACCCTCTTTTTCTTGTCAGCGAGGCTCGCTCACCTTCTTCCGTGCCGCTGTCAATCTTCCCAAGCCCATTAAACTAATTGCACCAGCAATCGCTCAAGTTTCAGCAGCTAACCGTGCAGGTGCCCAAACCTTATGAACAACGCATCGGGACTTGGTAGTTTCAGAAAAGTGCCCGTCATTGCCTTTTGGATAAGTCATTAGGGCAACGGCAACTTGTTGGGAGACAACTTTATCTCGGGTGCGATAATATAAACCAAAGCTTTGGCACTGTTTACTTCATTGCTGAGCGACGGAAGGAAGGTGGCTGCGATGTGGTTTGCTTGGCTGCTGGCGTTTTTAGGAGCAATCTCTGCGCCTCAAGGAGATGTGCCATTGGTCGTTATGGACAAAATGGTAAGTGGAGCAAAAGTGGAGCCTGACGCGACTGCTGCAGTCCGCAGTGTTTTTGACGAGAGAACGAGGCGATGGTGGTTGAGGGTGGAAGCGATTCAAGAATCGGAGCAAGTAGGGGTTAAGTTCCGACCCGTAGAGGAGCGTTGGGACTTGTCTCACTACGAAGCGATCTTTTTGGATCTTCGCAACTCTTCTCCTTACCCGCTTGTGGTTTACGCAAAAGTGGCGAACAATGAAACACCAAACCTGTTGGATAACTGTCGCATGGCAGTTGTTCTGATGCCGAAGGAACAGAAGCGGATGCGAGTGCGATTGGTTCGGCGTCCTGAGGACCCAACCTTTGAGCCCTTCAAAGGGCAGTTCATGTATCACACCAACATCAATGTCTGCGACAACACTGTCGACCCTGCCAACATTCGGCTGATAGAAGTTTGGTTGGATCATCCTCGCAAAGGGCAGGCTTTAGAGATTGGCACCATTTATGCTGCGGGGCGAGGGGAACCAGCTCCTGTGCCTTTCTTCCCTTTTGTAGACCGATACGGTCAATACATCCACGCAGATTGGCCGGGCAAGATTTACAGTGACGCCGACTTTGCTTCCCGGATTCGTGAGGAGCGAAAAGACCTTGACGACTGGAAAGGACCTGACGACTGGTGCGAATTTGGTGGTTGGGCAAAAGGACCCAAGTTCGAGGCAACGGGCTACTTCCATGTGCGAAAAGTGGACGGCAAGTGGTGGTTCATTGACCCTTGCGGTCATTTGTTCTGGTCGTATGGACCAACAGGGGTCGGTTACGGTGGCGATTTAACGCGCGTTTCTGGACGGGAGCGTTGGTTCAAGGACTTGCCCGAGCCCAAGGCTTCCCCGTGGAGCCGCTTTTTCCATCACCGACCGCAAGGTTTGTTCTTTGACTTTGCTGCCGCCAACCTTTACCGCAAATATGGTCCCAACTACGAACTCGTCGTTGCTGACCTACTGCACCGCCGGCTGCACAGTTGGGGCTTCAACACTATTGGGAACTGGTCTGAGCCGAAAGTTTACTTGCTTCGGCGCACGCCTTACACGGTCGCCATCCACTACGGTGGTCCTTGGATCCCTAACTACAAAATGCCCGATGTGTTCCATCCAGAGTTTGAGCGGGTGATCACCGAGCGGATGGAGCAAGAACGCCACACAACTGCTAATGACCCTTGGAATATCGGCTACTTCGTGGACAACGAATTGTGGTGGGGGTGGCGACCGAGAGCCGCCGCTGTAGGCGAAGCTGTGATGCGCTGCGGGAGTGAAGTTGTCAGCAAGCGTCGTTTCGTGGAGATGTTAATGGCGAAATACGAGACAGTGCGAGAGTTCAACAAAGCATGGGGGACCAGCTTTGCTTCTTGGGAAGAGGTGCTCCACAAGCCTTTTTCGCCCAACATGAACGACCAACGAGTGCTCCAAGACTGCGGTGACTTTGGGATGTTGTTTGCTGAGCGCTACTTCACAGTTGTTCGTCGGGCAGTCAAGCGTGTTGCTCCCCGCAACCTTTACCTTGGGTGCCGTTTTCACGGACACATTGACGGAGCATTAGTGGCGTTGGCTTGGGAGTATTGCGATGTGGTCTCTTACAATGTCTACGATAACCCGCCGGATCGGCGGGTTAACCAATACCGAGGGCTTGACATCCCTATTCTGTCTGGTGAATGGGGGGTTAACTCTGATCCACAGCAAACACCTTTCCGGGGCAATGTCCTCTCCCCTGACCCTCGCCAGAGGGCAAGGGACATGGAGCGCTACTTTGAAGTTGCCATTCGCCACCCGATGATAGTAGGAGCGCACTTCTTCCAATTCCGCGACCAGCCCCTGACTGGGCGCCCTGATGGAGAAGCGGTGCTGCGTGGCTTTGTCAATGTCACCGACACGCCCCACTTTGATCTTGTGCAAACGAACCGCCGTCTCGCTTACTCCCTTTACTGGAAGCGGTTTGAAAGTAATTGACCTCGGTGCCTTGATGAAGCACTACCTTACTCCTTTCACCCAGCGTTCGCTGTGTAAAACTTGACAAAGAACGCTGAATGGAAGGGGGCAGAGACGATGGCAAGGTGTGTGCTTCGTGGGGCATCTTTTGCAGATCGGGTCGCACGGTTGTGTAGAAGTTACGATAGGAAGCGATGCTTCAACTGCGGTTCCTCTTTTGCTGACCATGTCGCTCGCATTTGCAACAGTTGCGACAAAGGACGCTGCATCCGATGTGGATCTGCCTTCCCTAAAGTTGCTGCTTACCTTTGTAACTCATGCGCCAGCGAGTTTTGCTAAGTCAGAACTTCCTAATTTGCGAAGGGAGAGATGAGCATGCGACGCTACTTACTGGTCATTGCTCTTGCAGCATTGTCCCTCAACTGCATGCAACCCATAACGGCGCAACGAAGGGAGTTTTCTCTGGACGGGCAATGGGAGTTTGTGCGGGTGAAATCGCTGGATGAACCGCCTCCAGCAAGGGGATGGAACTCTATTCAGGTGCCTGGCACGATATACGGCTACAACTACGAGCGGGCGTGGTTTCGGCGAAAGTTTTTTGTCGCTGAAGAATGGCGGCGCTCTCGCCTTTTCCTCCACTTTGGCGGGGTGAAATATAACAGCCGCATTTTTGTCAACGGTCAACAAGTCGGCAGTTATTTCAACGGTTACGACGCTTTTGAGGTAGACATCACAAAGGCCGTGCGATTTGGGGCTGAGAACGAACTATTGGTGGGTGTCCATGACTGGACAGGGGTGTTTGTCGGACCACCGGTGGACTTTGAGAAGGAAAGAAGACCCGATTTGCGGGAAACCCCACAGGATCGGGTGATTGCTCCTATCGGTGGACGCTTTGCGGACTACGGTCTTTGGGACAGTGTCACCTTGCGGGTTGTTCC
>VAPR01001021.1_pt1 | contig 23501 bp, 13 predicted proteins | sample 3380701 | NCBI WGS metagenome assembly VAPR01 (sample SAMN11536904, study PRJNA540576) | hot springs metagenome | isolation source: hot spring wet sediment | place: Spain: Lobios | collected 2014-01 | reverse complement strand
CCCGAACGCCTGTCATCTTTGCCATCGCTTCTTGGAAATTGTCGTAACCGCCTGCTGCCTTTCCTGCCACCACTGCCCCTGCGATAGCTGCACCCAGAGCGCAAGTTTGACCGCTTCGGGCAATCTCAATAGGTCGGTTCAACACATCAGCGTAAATCTGCATTACCAACGGGTTCTTTTCAGGAATGCCACCGCAGGCAATGATGCGGGTGATCTTCACCCCGTATTCTTCAAACCGCTCCATGATGACCCGAGCCCCGAAGGCCGTTGCCTCAATGAGGGCGCGGTAGATTTCCGCTGGCTCGGAATGCAAGGTCAATCCAACGATCAAACCTGTCAAGCGCTGATCAACGAGGATCGTTCGGTTGCCGTTGTGCCAATCGAGGCACAACAGACCGCTTTCACCCGGCAGCAAGGCTTGTGCTTTTTCTGAAAGGGCTTCGTGGGAGCCTTCTTTTTCGCCCCAAGGCTTAATCTCCCGCACGAACCAGTTGAAGATATCCCCAACAGCCGATTGTCCTGCTTCTAACCCATGATAGTTAGGCAAAACAGACTCGGGGACAATGCCGCACAGACCGGGGATATCTGGAAGGGGTTCCTCTAACGGCCAGACAGTGATGTCGCAAGTGGAGGTGCCGATGATTTTGACGAGGATCCCGGGCATCACTCCAGACCCAACACCGCCAAGGTGAGCATCAAAAGCGCCAATGGCAACGGGAATGCCTTCTGGCAATCCTAACTTTTCCGCCCACTCCTTAGTCAAGGTGCCTGCCCTGTGACCGATGTGGTAAGCCGTATCGGGCAAGGTTTGGCGCACCTTTAAGAGTTTCGGGTCAAGGGCAGCGAGAAAGTCCGCATCGGGATAACCGCCCCAAGAAGGGTTGAACATGCCCTTGTGCCCAGCAGCGCAAATGCACCGCTTGAGCACGGACGGGTGCGTGGTGCCTGTGAGAAGAGCAGGAATCCAATCCGCTATCTCCACCCATGTGTAGGCCGCTTCGTAAACCTTCGGGTCCACCTTGGAGCAGTGCCAAATCTTCGCCCAAAACCACTCTGACGAATAGCGACCACCATACTTCGCCAGATAGTGAGGTCGGAGTTCCGCCGCCTTTTGCGTGATCGTTTCCGCTTCTTCAAAGGATGTATGGTCCTTCCAAAGCCAAGCCATCGCGTTCGGATTATCTTTGAACTCCTCGTAAAACGCTAACGGCTTCCCTTCCTCATCCACGGGGAGGGGTGTGCTGCCAGTTGTGTCTACGCCGATACCGATGACCTGATCGGGCGAAAAGTCGGGGTAATTGGCTTTTGCGACCTCTATTGCCCCCTTGATACACCCTTCCAACCCTTCCACATAGTCGGAAGGGTTTTGACGGGCAAGGTGAGGGTCTTTAGGGTCAACAATGACGCCCTCCTCACCCCGCAAGTAGTTCCAAACGCAGGTCGCAATTTCTTCGCCGTCTTCCACCCGCACGATCACCGCTCGCACCGAATTGGTGCCGAAGTCCAACCCAATCGTGAATTTGCTACCCACCGTCGTCACCCTCCTTTCGCACGAACCTACGCAAGCGTCATATGAATTATGCGCCATCAACTGCGATAGAGGTTGCGCAAGTGTCAAACTTTTTCGCAGCAACTCTTAACGAAGGAGGAGAAAAGGGCGATGGACGAACTGGTGCGGCTTTTTGAGGGATTGCGCGTTGCGGATGTGTCTGACGGAATGGATGCGGTGGGGTTGCCCAATGTGGGGTTGGTGGACCGAGCCATTCGCCCTGTTTGGAAAGGCGCCCGCATTTGTGGGCGTGCCCTTACGGCACGGTATGTGCCCACCAACGAGGTTGTGCCAACTATGCCCCCAGAAGAGTATGCTGAGTATGCCCGCCGTTGGTATGCCGAAAAATGTCCCTACGCGTTCATGAAGGTTGCTCAACCCGGTCAAGTCCTCGTCTTGGACTTGAGCGGTTTGGAAGTTGGCTTTTGGGGATCCAATATTGCATTGGCTGCCAGGAAAGCCGGGATTGTTGGAGTCGTCATTGATGGTGGGTGCCGCGACACTTACGAAGTGGAAAAACAACGGTGTCCCGTCTGGACACGACACATCGCCCGAACCACTGTCATCGGACGCTTGGAGTTTGCCGGGTTGAACGAAACCATCAATTGTGGTGGCGTTAAGGTGCGTCCCGGCGATATCGTTGTCGCCGATGACGACGGCGTTATCGTCGTCCCTCAAGAAGTTGCAGCGGAAGTTGCCAAGTGGGCACGCAAGGAGCTGGAAGCCGATAAACAAGCCCGCCGAAAACTCTACGAAGACTTGGGGCTGCCCTTGGACGAAACCGTAACATGAGTTGGTTTGCCCCAAAACTCGCCCACGAAGGGACATTGAAATGCGTGATCGTTCAAACTCTGCGCGCTTGCTTGTAAGAGATACCCGCAAGGACTTGGAAGGCACCTCTCTTAAGGTGCCGATAGTTTCTGTGGTGCAGAGGCATCGCCCTTCAAAAGAGAAAAAGCTGTCTGTTCCAAAGGCAACAAAATTTATAGGCTCTTACTCTCTCTAAACCACCAGCTTTTGGACGCTCGCTTGGGATTACAACCTCTCACTCGCTGAACACCCAAGTGCCAAAGTGATCGGCTTCCAAGAAGCCCGCAACCACCTGAGACCAAGTGCTGAGTTCTATGCTGCTGACTCGCCGTTGTCGGCAGAGGTTGGCTCGGCGCTTCTCCCCTGCTTTCGGGACGCCACCAATTGCCTCCCAAGGGATGGCAACCTCCACCACCCACGCTTTGTCACCAACAAAAACTTTGCACAGCCATGCAGCATCAAAACAGGGATCATCGCTGCTGTCTGAAGAGACACCGTCCCATTGAATGCCTTTAGGGTTGACGATGAAATGCCAGTAGGGTTTTGGTGCTTCGGTTCAACTAATGAACACCTCCACGCAATCGCCAAGCCAAATCTCATCATCCCGTTTGTTGCCTACCACCTGCATTTGCGACGGATTCGGTTCTTCACAGTAGAAAGCGACATACAAGTATCGGTCGTCATAAACCAACCACGCTTTGGTAGCGACAGACGGTTTGGTTTGCCCGCTTGCTAAATTGGGCACGAATTCGTCCAATGGTGTTACGGCTTGCCAGATGGGATCGTCCAACTTACCGTCGATGACGGGGGATTTTTCGTTAGGGCGAACCTTTCGCACCGTTGCGCTCCGACGAAGAAGTTGCTTATCAACTTCCGCTCGCTCACGCTTTTGTGCGGCTTCCAACATCTCGCGGATAGAGAAGCCTAAGGCTCGCCCCTGCTCCACTTTTTGGCGCGCCGATTGCAATGCTTCTGGAGCCCCGGGGGGAACGAAGTTGTGCCACTGGGCACCCCTTTGTGTGCCCCACCAATCCACCCGTTCGCTATAGCACCAAACATATTCGTCAGTCACAAAAAGGGCATAGTAAGCGTTGTGCTCGAACCAACGGGCTCGCTCTTCAGGCTTCAAATAATGACCAATACGCCCCCACGCCCTCTCAAAAGGCACCAAGCCAAGGTAAAGGTCCATGTAGAGTGCAAAACCTGCTTGCACTTGCAAGGCATACTTGCGGCGATTTTCGGGGGCAATCAGCGATAAGGCACGCTGCTTCATCAAATGGTAAGCGCGAAAGTATTGCTCAGGCTCACGATAGTAGTAGGCGCTCTCGTTGCCGTCTATGATCACGACCTGTTCGTTAGCAGCATCCAACATCCCATTGAGGAAAGCAGGGAGCAACCCGTAGGAGTGTTTAGAAAGGCGCTCCATCCGCTCTTTAGGGTTGGGAATGTCAACGATGTCGCCAAACAGCCCTCCTGCAAAAAAGGACAAAATCCGCACATTGGGAAACTCGCTTTGAATTGCCCGCATAAAACGAGCCCCACACTCCCGCACCCGCGCCCAGTAATCTGCAAAGGAACGGGTTTGAGCATGCGGCAACGAGGGGTAGTGCCAAGGGTTGCCATTGTAAGGTTCGGGGTCAAAGACGATGCCAACGCAACCCCCTACTTTTGCGGTGTAGGCTAACAAACGGGCATTGTATTCAGCGCTTCGCCAATCGCTCTCGTTGAACCAGTCCCAACCCTTCTCGCAGGTGCCCCACATGAGCAAAAAGTTTTCAGTGAAGCGTTTGAACTCGGTAGCGCGCAGATTGTTGATATCTTCGGCATACTCAGCGGGTTCAACAGGGGTTTTGCGAAACACATGAGCAGGGTAGGTTGCCCAACCTGCCCGGGTGCGGATGACTATGCCGTCAAAGAAGGGCGCTTTGGCTTCCATCGCTTGGATATTAGCCCGGACGAAATCTGGGTAAGGTGCGCCCCATCCATACTGGATGAGTTTCTTGCGGGGACGGTCAAACTGCGCCCACCCAACAGCTCCCATCACCGCCAACATAGCCAGAACCAAAAGCGCTTTGCTTGCTGACATTTCTACCGCCTCCCTTGAACAGGGTGTGTAACGACTTTGATTGTAGCATCCGTCATTGATAGCGTTGAATGACTGTGCTTTTTGCCTAAGCATCGCTGTAGTGGGGTGAGAACGGTCAACCCAAGCAGGGTCGACAAAACTGCTGCTGTTTCGTCAACCGATTCAGCCTCGCAAAATTTGAGAGGTGAGGGAAAATGCAAGGGTGGCAAGAGAGGCTCAAAAGGCTTTGTGCAAACCGGAGGAGCGGGGCGACGGAACTGACGAGAGCAGCCGTTCGCTTGCTGAAGGACATGGAAGAGCAAAGGGTTTCCTTCGCAAAAATTGTTGCAGCTGCCGATCAACTCGCTGCAGCTCATCCTGCTATGGCGCCTTTGTGGCACATCGGTCAGTTAGCTCGTGAGGGAAAAACTCATCGTCCTCATCGGCTAAGGGAAAAGCTCCAAGAGTTCCTCAAGGGCATGGAGCAACACACTCAGGCTGCGGTCCAACACGCCGCAGCTTGGTTGCCCGAAGGGCGCATCCTCACCCACTCCTTCAGTTCCCTTGTCTTCCGAACCATCGTAGCAGCCCACCAGCAAGGCAAAAAGGTGCAGGTGATTTGCACGGTCTCGCTGCCTGGTGGGGAAGGGATAAGGTTAGCAAAAAGGTTAGCAACAATAGGGGTGCCAGTGCTGTTGGTTGCCGACTTGCACGCTTTCCATCACTTGCTGCGTTGCGACCTCTTTTTGGTGGGCTCAGATGCTTGGTGTTTAGACGGATTGATTCACAAAGTGGGCACTTATCCGCTGGCGTCTTTTGCTAAATGGGTTGGGGTGCCTGTTTGGAGTTTGGGGACGAGGGAGAAGGAGCTGCCCTTGCACTGGCAAGAGACCATGTGGGGTCGAGCCCCACTCCTCGTTCCCTCTCCCCTGCCCCAAGATTGCACCCTTTACGATTTGACCGAATGGAAATTCGTGACTGGCATCATCAACGAAGACGGTGTTCGCCTTGTTGAGGGCACCACTCCCTTTGAGCAACAAAGTCTGCCCCTCACGACCAGCGATACCAAGAGAGCAAAGGCATGACACAATCAGGGAGGATGTTGGCAAGCGCTATGCCACTCGTAGAAGGGGGAAGGAACGAATGAGAGCTGCAATTTTCTGGGCATTAGTATTGGTGGTCATACCGTCTTTTGGAATGGCACAAAGCAGTTGGGACGAAGCCCTAAAAAAGGCGAAAGCGGAGGGGAAATTCCTCCTCGCCTATTTCACCGATCCCGACTGCTTCACTTGTCAGCGCTACATGGCGCAAACAGTGGACAACCCAGCCCTCCGTCGCGAATTGCAGCGTTTCGTGGTGGTAAAGTTGGACGCCAAAAAGGAGCAAAAACGGGTGTTGACTTTTTTCCCCAACTGGAAAGGGGTTTTGCCAATCTTGGTCTTCGCCGACGGCAATGGGAAAGTGGTGGACTTTGTTGTGGGGCATTTGAACACCGAAGCGTTCCGCTCTTTGCTCAACGCCTTCTTGGCTGGCAAACGCACGGACACCATTGAGCGGCGCTTGAAAGCCAAACCCAATGACTTGGCAACCCTTTACGAAGCAGCCGTTTGGTTTTTGGAACGAGGGGATGGACAGCGAGGCTTGCCCTTGGCTCAGAAAGTGTTGCAGATGGACCTTGACAACCGTAAGGGGTATTACGCTGCCATGCGGCTGCACTTGGGGCTTTACTACGCCACTCACCAAACTGCCCTTGCTCATCGCGCTATTGATGAATTCCGAGCAGTGCTCACTCGCTTCCCTAAGTCTAAAGAAGCGGAAGAAGCCCGTTTTTACCTTGGAGTTACCCACCTTGCCTTAGGGCAGGATACTGAAGCAAGGCGCTACTTGACGGAAGTTGTTCAGCGTAGCAAATTGCCCCTGTTGCGGGAAAAAGCCAAAAAACTGTTACACTTTCTACATACAGAACCGCCTGCCGATTTGCGCCGAGGGGAAGGGGATTAGCCCAAAGGAGGGATGCCGAAGTGACTCAAGGGGTTTCCCTTCTGCGTCTCCTCACTCGGCGGGAGCGGCTGCGGCGGCGGATTTGGCACCTCCTGAAGGACGCAAAGGTCTTAACTTTCCCCTTAAACCCTTGGGGTCATGTGCCCAATTTCGTTGGCGCAGAAGCCGCTGCCACACTGTTAGCTGAACAACCAGAATTCATGCAAGCCAAAGTGGTGTTCGTGTCAGCCGAACCTGTCCTGCGGCGGATGCGTGAACTCGTTTTGGAAAGGGGAAAAGTGTTAGCAGTGCCCTTGCCCCTGAAAATGGTTCGGAAAGGATTTTTCCCCTTCCTACAAATTACAGAACGGAAGGCAATTAAGGCGGCTGCGAAGGTCACCAAGTTCCTTCGCTATGGACAACCCTTATCCTTGCCCATTGACCTGGCTGTATTGTCCAGTGTAGTTGCGGATCGGCAAGGACATCGGTTGGCACCTTTCAGGCAATTGGGCGATCCCTTGTGGCAGCGGTTGGTAGAGAGCGGGTTCGTGAGTGAGAAGACAAAGATCGCAACTCTCCTTCACCCTCTCCAATTTGCTGACGATCTGGCAAAGTGGATCACGGACCAAGATGTGCGCGTCCACTTAATCGTGACTCCCGAAGAGGTCCTAAGGATTGGTGAAGGGTAACGGTTATGGTGCTGGGGCAACGGTTGAATGACTTGGCGCTATTTGTTGCGTGCCTGTTAGCAATCCTTAGCCTCGGGTTAGCCGTCGGAAGGCGTTTGTTTCCCTTCGGGCTTTCCCGCTTAGAAACTGTCCTGCTTGCCTTGGGTTTAGGCTCCCTTTTAGTTGCCTATGGCGTATTGCTTTTTGGCTTCCTTGGTTGGCTGCATCGGACGGTGCTTTACTTGTGGTTGGGTTTTTGCTACGCTATGGGGTCATGGGAACTGATTCGTTGGTGGCGCTCAAAGATCCCGCTCACTCCCTTTGAAGACGATGGGGCTTCCCTGTCGCTAACGGAACGGTTGTGGGGTATGGGGATCATTTTGATTAACTTGTTTGCTTTCACCCTTTGCTTTGTGCCGCCTACACAAACACTGGAATGGGACAGCCTGTCCTACCATTTAGCGGTGCCGAAGCTTTACTGGATGGATGGGCGAATCCACTACATCTCGTTTGCCCATCACGCCCAGTTCCCCATGACTGTTCAAATGCTTTACCTTCTGGGCTTAGGGCTAACCAATCTAAAGAGCGCTGCCATCGCCAAACTGTTTCATTGGCTCTTCTTTGTGCTTTGTCAACTGACCTTGTTGGCTTGGGGAGCGACACAGAAGCAGCGAAGTTTGCGGATGGGATTGGTGGCAGCTGTTTCCTTCGCTGCTTTGCCTGTCGCTTTTTTGGAAGCGACCACCGCCTATGTGGACTTAGGATTGACCGCTTTTAGCCTGCTGAGTTTGTTTGCTCTCGTTCGCTTCCGACAGCAGCCGGACCCTCGGTGGCTTCTGTTGGCAGGCATATTTGCTGGAGCAGCTGCTGGCACCAAATATACAGGCTTGCTCTGCATTGCGTTGCTCCTTCCCTTTGGGGCATGGGCAATCAAACGCGGTGGTGAGCGGCAGTGGGTAGCATTGGGGCTCAGCCTCGTTCTCGCGACGGCTATTGCTTCTCCTTGGTATGTCAAAAACTGGCTCTGGACAGGCAATCCCGTGTTTCCTTTCGCTTATGGGCTGTTCGGCGGAAAACAATGGACAAAGGAGATGGCACACACTTACACCCTTTCCAACCGGGAGTTTGGCGGGGGGCGCGATTTGGTTTCGTTGTTGGCTTTGCCCTTCAACTTGGCTCTCAACGAGGTGCGCTACGGTCGTTGCGCTCGCGAATGGCTTCGTGAGTGCCCCCAACAAGGGGCATGCGGAATGCGATGGAAATGCGGGAAGTTTGACAACCAAGACCTACCCACCTTGAGCATTGGTGTGTTGCCGTTAGCGGTAGCCCCTTTAACCTTATTTGCCTTCTTCGCTCAAGGAACGGTGCCGTTTCCGATCAGCGTCTCTCTTTTGGCATTTTTCGCTTGGTTCGTTTGGTGGTTCATGGAGGCACAATACCTGCGCTACCTGCTCCCCGCCCTCGGTTGCCTTTCCGTAGTAATCGGCTGGGCAGTTCACCGATGGATGCAAGAGAGTGTATTGACATCTATCGTGACACGCGTCACGATTACCGTCGGGCTATTGTATGCGATGCTTATTGCTCTTTGGCATACTGTCCCGTTGCTACCCGTATCGGTGGGGTTGATTAGTGAAGAGACCTTTTTACGAATGACAACCCCATCCTATCGGGTGGCGGAGTTTGTCAACCAAGCGATGCCGCGCCGCTCGCTTTTGGCTGTTTACGGAATGCCTTTGGGTTACTATCTGGATCGGCGCTATTTTTGGGCAGACAGTGGACACAATCGGTTGATCCCATACGAACGGCTCCGAGGTGTGGATGATTTGATGCATGAATGGCAGCGATTGGGCGTGACGCATCTTATCGTTGATTGGTCTTTTGTCCCACAGGAAAGCGATTTGGCTCGTTGGCTTCGTGAAGGGAAGGAAAGAGGTTTGTTAGAGCCCGTGTGGCAGGACGGCCGTAGAGAAGTGCTTGAGGTGGTCAGGAGGCGATAGAGATGGAGCACGGTTGGGTCCAAGAGCGGCGACTCCTCCAATGTTGGGAAGATATAGAGCGGCGCTTCTACGATGAGTGGGCACATGGGATCCTCTGGATGGTTGCTGGCTTCGTTGGGTTAGCCGCTACTTGGGTGGGGGCTCGGGAATGGGGCGTCGTGACTGTCCGACTAATGCTGGCTGCTCTCGTCTTGGGGATCGGGATTGGCATCTTGCGGTTGTTGGGATGGCACCATGTGGTGCGGGTCTCCCCCTTCGCAATCCTCAGCCTGCTCGCACGAAAGCGCTGTTCTGCTCCCTTTGTCCGGCGCTACCGGTTTTTCTTAGGGCTAATGGAAAGTGGGTTCGTGCTGATAGAGTGTGCCGTGCTGTTTGGATTAGTGATGCTCTCCACCACTTTAGCAACTTTGCCTGTTAACAAAGGTAGCATGTTTTCCCTCGTCATGACCTTGTGGGTCTATGGGTTCTTCGCCCTCGCCTTTGGGAGCAAAAGCGTTACCTCCGCTATTGGGTGGGGAGTGTGGCTACGCCCGCACCTGGAAAAACAATTGGGTTGGCAAGGGGCTCATTGGCTCTTGGCAAATGGCTCGTGGCGATTAACAAGGTTCAACTTGCTCTGCCCTGCTCCCCCTTCGGCAAAAGCCCGTCGCCCCTTGACTTGGGTGTGGCGAGGCTTGCTCTTGTGCCTGATACTCACCTTGATGATCTTTGGGTTGACCTTAGCAGCGTTGACCTTGAACGAATGAGGTTGCCTCCATGCGTTGGCGACTCATTTGTTGCTTGATGCTTCTTCTCTTGGCTCACACGGCCCTTGCGATTGCTTATCTCACTCGGTTTCCTGCGTGGCGGGCGCCTGATGAAGGTGCCCACTTTGCTTACATCCAACACCTCTGGCACACTGGAGAGCTACCCATCTTCTACGGCAAGCACAAAGGCACCTATGAAGCCCATCAGTCCCCTCTTTACTATCTGAGTGCCCTGCCTTTCGTAGCACCTTTTTTGGGCACAGAAAAGAAGCACACAGCGGGGCTTTATGTTGCGCGCGGGGTCAGCACTGCGTGGGCAGCGCTGGTTGTTGTTGTGGCTTTTCTGCTTCCCTTCCTTTTGGGTCGTTCACGACCTGCCCTTCCTGTTGCCGCCTTGGCTGGTGCCTTTAGCGCTTTATTGCCTATGCATTTGCTCGTCTGCGCTTCCGTGGGCAACGACGGAGTAGCAGGAGCCACAGCCGGGTTAGCCTTGCTTTGGCTTTGTCGCACTACCCTCGCAGAGCGGCTTCCCCCAAAACTCCAGTGGAGAGAGGGAACGATTGTTGGCATCCTTGTCGGGATTGCCGTTTTGGCGAAAACCAGCAATTTTGTTCTGGTGCCCTTAGCCTTGATCGCCCTCTTGATTCCGAAGCCAGCAAGCGGTGATGATCGTTCGGTCACTGGGAAGAAGAAGGGCATCAAGGCAAAGTCAAACGCACCGACGCTGCAGTTTGAGGTCCCTGCGCGATCCGTAGCGTCTTTCTTATTCGCTTTCCTTCTGGTAGCGGGTTGGTGGTTTTGGCGCAATACCGCTTTGTATGGCGATCCCTTAGGCATACAAGCCTTTTTGGAAGGATTTCGTGACTCCCCTAAACCAGCAGATTTTCTGGAACCCGGAGGTCGCTACGCCCAATATGGTCCCATGCCTCTGACCACCTACTTGATGTGGGTGGTTCAGATCACTATGTTCACTTGGCTGGGCATTTTCGGAGAACCCAACGAAGCCGTTAAGGGATTAGCACGGTTGCTGGAAGGTGCCGAACCCCTATGGCACTGGGTGTTGATTGCTGTTCTCCTTGGGGCAATTTTCTTGATCACCATCGCTTTGGGGATTGTGGAAGCCTGCAAACAATGCTACCAAAATCTTCGGGAACGCAGATGGTCAGACGCCTTTGCCCACGCCTTGCCTATTCTGTTCTTTCTCTTGGTCTTCCTTTCGTTCGTCCAGTTCAACCGGCACTTCTTCCAAGCCCAAGCCCGATACTTCTATCCTGCCCACGCTGCAATGGCATATTTGTTCGCCATCGGGGCATTCCGCATTGCCCCAGAACGATGGGCATGGCAAGTCGTTGCTTTGCTCGCTGCTCTCCTAACTTTCCTTGCAGTGCTTGTCTGGTGGCTTTGGGTGCCACTCGGTTAAGCCATTGCAATCTGCTATAACAGCTTTCACGGGCAATTGCCCGCGGGTGTGGACTTCCCAGGTCAGTGCCTCAGCACGTTCACGACTGCAGCCGGTTGCTTTCATCAACTGCACGATGACTTCTTCGAAGGTGTGCCAGTCGTCGTTGTAGAGAATCACCTTTGCTGGCAGCTCTGTTCCCGTTGTGTCGTGCTCCAGCACTTCCGGTTCAATGACCGGACGTGTCAGCGAGCCGTACACCATTGCCATCCAACACTACCTTGGGGAACCTGCCCGCAAAAGCAAATTTAGGCAAAGCCGTATTTTCGCATCACGAAAAGGCGACTGTTGCAGTCCTCTTTATGCGGGAAGCTCTCCCATGCAGACACCAGCATTCCTGGAAGCACTGGACGCCATCATCGCTGAGCGGCACATGCTCCAGCATCCCTTCTACCAGCTGTGGAACGAAGGTGCCCTCACACTGCCTATCCTGCGCGAGTACGCCAAGGAGTACTACCTGCACGTGCATGTCTTCCCCACTTACGTCAGCGCCACCCACGCCCGATGCCACGACCTTGCCATCCGCCAAATGCTGCTGGAGAACCTGATTGAAGAGGAGCACGGTCCGGACAACCACCCCGAGCTGTGGCTACGGTTTGCTGAAGCTCTGGGCGTCAGCCGGGAGGAAATGTTCAGCCACCGTTACTTGCCCCAGACTCGTACGGCGGTAGAACTGCTCCGCGAGCTTGCCTTCCGCCCCAACCCCGCCGAAGGACTGGCAGCCCTCTATGCCTACGAATCCCAGGTGCCTGAGGTTGCCGCTGTCAAGATCGAAGGACTCAAGCGCTACTACGGCATCACCGACGAGCGAGGGCTTTCCTTCTTCACCGTTCACCTGCACGCCGATGAAATCCACCGCGCCGTTGTCCGGGAAGCGCTTGCACAGATGTGCGCAACAGACAGGGAACAAGAACGCGCACTGGAAGCTGCCCGCGAAGCTGCTGATGCGCTCAACTTGCTGCTAGACGGCATCTACTCCGCTTACTGCATCCGTCCAGCCTACGTCTGACGTCGCCCATGGCGCCGCTTTCGCCCTCGGCTGAGGAGGCTCTCCGCCGCTGCCTCACGGAAGGAGAGGTCTACACAGACGAGCTTACCCGCATTGCCTTCGCTCCCGATGCCAGTCTCTACTGGTATGTCCCCGCAGCGGTTGTCTTCCCACGGGATATCGGCGATATCCAGCGCCTCTTCGCTTGGAGCCGCAGGGAGAAGATTCCGCTGACCTTCCGCGCCGCTGGCACAAGTCTCTCCGGACAAGCCGTTACGGACGGAATCCTCGTGGAGGTGCGTCGCTATTGGCAGCGCTGGGAGATTCGGGACACGGGAGTGCGCGTGCGCGCACAGCCAGGTGTCCGCGCCGGCTTGCTCAACGAACAGCTCCGTCCGTATTGGCGCCGCTTAGGACCAGACCCGGCATCGGTCAATGTATGCACGCTCGGCGGCATCGTCGCAAACAATGCCAGCGGGATGTGTTGCGGTACACGCGATACTGCCTACCGAACGCTGGAATCGCTCGTTGTCGTCCTGCCTGACGGGACCGTGCTCAACACCGGCGCACCTGATGCCGATACCTTCCTGTGGCACCACGCGCCAACGATAGCTGAAGGACTGCTGCGCATCCGGCAGCACATCATGTCCACACCTTCGCTACGCGAGCGCATTGAGCGCAAGTACCGCTTGAAAAACACGGTCGGCTACAGCCTCAACGCCTTCATAGACTTCGACTCCCCGGCGCAGATTCTGGCTCACCTCATGGTCGGCTCCGAAGGCACGCTGGGCTTCCTGGCAGAGATTGAGCTCCGGACAGTTCCTGATCCACCACTCCGGTTGACGGGATTGGCTATCTTCGGCTCGCCGGAGGAAGCCTGCCGCGCGGTACCGGCACTGCGCGACCTTGGAGCCGATGCCGTTGAGCTCCTGGACAGCGCAGCACTGCGCTCTACGGCAGGGCATCCCGGAATTCCAGCAGAGACGGCGCACTTGCCCGACTCTGCAACCGCTCTGCTGTTTGAATACCAGCGCTTCGCTTGGAATGAGCTGCAGGAGGCGCAGCAGGAAACGTTACGGCTCCTCCACCGTAGCCAGCTCCTGCTTCCGCTGCTGTTGACCTCGGAAGCAGAGCACCAGCACCAGCTCTGGAATGCCCGCCGGAGTCTCTACCCGCTCGTTGCTGCACGGCGCCCAGTCGGCAGCACGCCCATCAGCGAAGATATTGCTGTGCCCGTTGAAGCCCTTCCCGATACCCTCCGCCAGCTCCGAGCCCTCTTTCTGCGGCATGGCTACCAGGACGCTGTCATCTTCGGACATGCCAAGGATGGGAACCTCCACTTCGTGCTCCCCCAGCCGCTGCAGTCGCCGCAGGACGAGGAGCGCTACGCTGCGCTCATGGATGAGCTGGTAACGGTGGTGCTATCCCACGATGGCTCGCTCAAAGCTGAGCATGGCACCGGACGTAACATGGCACCGTTCGTCCGCGCTGAATGGGGCGAGGAAGCCTACGAGCTCATGTGGCACATCAAGCGGCTGATAGACCCCGACGGCATCCTCAACCCCGACGTCATCCTCAGCCATCGGGAGCGGCTCCACGTCCTGCGCCTCAAACGGCTTCCCCTTCTCTCCTCCGAAGCTGACCGCTGTATGGAATGCGGCTTCTGCGAGCCCGTCTGCCCCAGTCGGACGCTCACGCTGACTCCACGCCAGCGCATCGCCGTGCTGCGCTACCTCCCGGCAGCAGTGCAGTCCCTGCAGTGGCGCTACGCTGTTGCAGACACGTGTGCCGCCGACGGGCTCTGCCACCTGCGCTGCCCCGTTGGCATCAACACTGGCAACCTCGTGCTTGCCCTCCGGCAGCATCGCCGCTCGGCTCTCTCCCGGCGCCTGGCACAGGCGCTATCTCTTCGGTTCCGCATCGTGGATACCACCGTTCGCGCAAGCCTCCGCAGCGCCTATGTGCTTGCCTCCCTCCTCGGCGCAGAGCGCATGCGCCGTCTGACAGGGCAGCTCAACCGCTACACCCGCCGGGCGTTCCCCGCCTGGCATCTTGCGCGAGTGACTCCGCCTCGCCTCCGCTTTCCATCTTCGGTCCCCCAGGGCTCCACCGTGCTGTTTCCCAGTTGTGCAGCCCGATGGCTCAACTCCGGCGCGGAAGCCCTGCTGCAGCTTGCCCAGCGCGCAGGCATAGAGCTGCACCTCTTCCCTCACGCACAGCGCTTCTGCTGCGGGCTCTTCTTTGCCTCCAAGGGCTTCCCCGAAGCCGCTACACAAGCGCTCGGGAAACTCCGGGAAGTGCTCCGCCACTGTGCCCCAAGCCGTCTGGTCGTCGAAGGCAGCTCTTGTGCCCTGTGGCTCAAGGAGCAGATGGCATCGGAGGGCATTCCCGTTGAAGACACCCCGGAGTTCCTCAGCCAGATACTCCCACACCTTCCCGTGCACCGTCGTGTCCCACAGGTTGCGCTCCACATCCCCTGCGCCGCCCAGCGCATGGGGATAGCTGCTCATCTGGTACACCTTGCCACCGCTTGCGCAGAATCAGTTCTGCCAACCCCTGACGGCGAATGCTGCGGTGCAGCCGGCGACCGCTGGTTGTTCGTTCCCGAACTCGCTCGCTCCGCAGCCGCTCGGCTCGTTGCCAGCTTACCAAAGGGGACATCGCTTGAAGGCTACAGTAGCAACCCACCGTGTGCAGCAGCTCTGGAAAGCGTCAGCCCCTACCGCTGGCACCCGCTGCCGAGACTTCTGCTGTGGGCAACAGCGTCCGAGGCAACACAAAGCCCGATGGAATAACCTGCCCAAACAGCCGCTCGACTGCTTCCACAACCGCACCGGGCGGCATGAAGCAGATTCCCTCCAACGCGGGGCTGACTGCCAGCACAGAGGGCACCCCAAAGGGATACCACTCAGCCGCCTTGATGAGCTCGTTGTAGAGTCCGACCACGGGCTTGCCCAGCGCTGCGGCAATGTGCACCACGGCTGTATCCGGGGAGAGAACCCACCGCGCCCCCGCAACGAGGGCGATGAGCTCGAACAAGGTGCCACGGAACTCAACCCAGCGCGGGCTTCCTACGAGCTCCACCAATGCCCGCACCCGCTCCCACTCCGATGGCGCAGCAGTCACGACGAAAGCCATCCCCGGCAAACGCCGCTCTAACTCCCGGCACACCACCATGGCATGGTGAAGCGGCCATTGGCGATTCCGGGTATATGCCGAGAGATTCAGCACACAGTACGGCATACCGGGCAGCTCCTGCAGTTCCGCAGGTGGTGCGTTCCGTGCCCAACAGAGCGGTCCCGACGGTGGCTGTGCGTGTAGCCCGCGTTCAGCAAGCCACTGCCAAACTCGCTCGCAGGCGCTTGGCTCCAACGGAACATACAAGCGCACCGACTTCTCCACAGGAACCGATGGTGCCAGCGTCTCCCACCCCATCCGCACAATCGCTTCAGCCCAATGCTCTCTCCACGGACGATGTGCCGACTGCCGGTGGAACACGTGCCCATACACCTGCGCCCGCTCCCAGTGCAGTGGCGCAACGTATTCAGCCCCTGGCGCAATTCCGCGTGCCAGCAGTGCCGCTTTACTCATGTGCGTAAACACGAGCGCATACACCACGTCGTACTCACCACGCAGCCGCCGAATCGCTCGCACCCAGGAGGGGTGGGCTGCATGCATTGGATGGATAGCAAAGTGCTGGTCGACATGCGGGTCTTGCCCAATGAGGGCATCGTTCCGCGTGGAGCTCAGCACTGTCAGCCGAGCATGGGGAAGCGCCTGCCGCAGCCAGCGTATCAACGGGGTCGTTATGATGTAGTCGCCGATAGCATCGTAGCGGAAGAGCAGTACAGACCGCACCGCCGCACCCGGAATCGGCTCACTCGGGTCAAAGCGCGGCGCCCGACGGAGCATCCGGAACAGAAGCCGCTTCCCGAGAGAAGTAGGTTTGCCCCCCGCCTGTTCCCAATCAAACGGTGGGCGGAAACCGGGCACAATGGATGGATGCGCCCAGGGCAGCAGCACACAGGCTCGCCGGCGCTGCAAGACATCGCTCAATTGCTCAGCAGCTCGCTCGGGTTCCTCAATAACCTCCCACGCTGTCATGCCTGCGTACCTCAGCACTCCGGAGATACGAACTCCAGCACTCCCATACCGTCCCACCCTCGGCACCACAGCGCCCTATGCAGCGGCGGCAAAACTACGACACCGCCCACCATGCCCTCATCGCGCACGATGTATCCCATAGCTTCCCGCAGCATGCCCAGGTAGAGAAGCTACCGCGACCGACGTGGCACACTTTCAGCGCCCACCGGAAATGCCCAGACGGATGTCCATCCCGATTTGGAACGTGCTGTAGCCGGGCTGTGCTGCTCCTTCGTTGAATACCCCATCGTAGCGCATGAAGAGCGCCGCCGTCAGACGCTGGCTCACCGTGTAGCGCGCCCGGGGCTCGATGCTAATCTGGGTGCTCCCATCTACGCGCAGCCCCTCACTGCCGCCGGAGCGGAAGACATCGTGCGACGTTGTCAAATTCCGCCGCACCGATGCCAGCAGACTGAACTCTACGTCGTTTTTCAACTCCGTCCCGAAGAACGGCAGAACGAGCCCCCGTCGTGTGTGGTTGAGCTGCAGCGAAAACTCATGCGAGACCTGTCGTTGGAGCGACCGCGCTGCCGCCCCAAGCTGGTAGCTATACCGAAGATTGTAACGCAGCACCGCTGTTGCTGGTCCGCGGAAGACCTTCTCGTCAAAGTTGACCGTCAGCCCGAGGAAGGGCTGGAAGTTCGCCTCAACTTGCTGCGCATCAATGACGCGTCCCCGGTCGGTCACGCGCGTGTTCTCCCGATAGGTAGACGCATACGCATGGTCCAGCGACACCTGCTGTGCCCCAATGCGGCGAAACAGCCACCACGTCTGAAGCCCCTCCCAGCGAAGCATCCAGTTGACCCGCGGCATAATGAGTGCTAACGCGCCTGGGTACCAGCGGAAGCTCTCTACCCCCCGGCGGAATGCCTCGGCTAAGGCTTGCTGCAAGCGAATGTTCTGCTCCGTGGTGTCCCGTACCGTGGCAAGGATAGTCTGCCGCTGCTGGTCGTAGAGCTCCAAGACCCGCTCGGGCGTGTTGCGGAAGAGAGCAAACACGAGAAACGGCGGGAGGAAGAGCGCTGTACGGCTGTAAGAGTTCGTCACGACAACGTTTGTGGGCGTGGGAAGGCCGGCAGCATCGGTCTGTAGGGTCCAGTTCCGGTTGTATGCAAACTCGCTCTTCCACGAAAGTGTCAGCGTTGCTCCTTTCCAGAGGGGACGCGAAGTCCGCATGTCAATCACGCTCCGCTGAGAGAAGTTCTCCTGCAGCACAGCGTTCGGTGGGCGCCGACCCAGCGTGGTTGCAAAGCTGATGAAGGGAAAGCGCGAGCTCCTCCCAATCCGGATGCTTCCATGCGGGCTGGCAAGCAGACCCAGTTGATACGCCGCTGAGGGACCATAGAGAGGGTCCTCGGAGCGGAAAAGCAGTGTCCGAAGCCAAAGGTTTGTCAGCCCTGTGCCGCCCAGTATGCCGGGGTTGAGCGAGGAGTTGTCCTGCTGGAAGGAAATCTGGAAGTTGTCGTAGTCAACGATAGCGCTGCGCAGGATGCGCAGGATGCGCGTTGGGACGCTCGGGGTATCCCCCGTTGGTACCTTGCCCAGGAGCTGCTCAGAGAGTTGGCGCAGCCGGAGCGCTGTATTCCAGCGGAACGAGCTCTGCCACTGTGCTTGCTTGACAACATCGCGGATTGCCGGATCGGGCTGCCGCGGGTCGTTCCAGGAGTACGTTACCGTGTACGAGCCGGTCATATCAACGAAGCGCTGGATACGGAGTAGCTCCGGTATCCGCGGACGGAAGTTGACCGTTACGTTCTGCTGCAGCGCCGTCTCCTCACCCAAGTAGAGCGGGCGCCCGTTGCGCAAGAGCATGGAGCGGAAGATCTGGCTCCCGGTGCGCTGCTGCCCCGTCACGGGGTCGACCTCCAGCGGGACCAGAGTGCTGGTGGTCGTCAGCGAGTAGTCCAGCGCCGGATTGAACAGTCCACCCTCGCTGAGACGCCAGTTGGCTTGCAGTTGCTGCCGCGCCGTGAACTCCCGCACAACCGGGCTGGGGAACGGCACATCGCGGAGCTGCTCCGTCTGACGCCCGCGGGTCAGAGCTATCCCGAACCCGAAATTGGTCGGCCACGGTGCGAACTGCCATGAGGCAAATTCCCGCAGTATCGGGATTGCTGCGCCCCAACCCAGTGGCCGCACAGTGATGAGCGGTTGCATCTGGACGGCATACTGCACTGTCAGATTCCACTGCCAGCGGAAGCGCTCAGCTACCAGAGGCGAGCGCTCAAACTCCTGCGCGTAGGAGTAGCCGATGGTGAAGCGATTGAAGATATCCCGCACCCACCACACAGAACTGGGAATCCCCGGACGCAACCCCGTGATTGCCCAGCTATCCTGCACACGCAGTGTCTGGCTCCGCAGGTGCACCTGCTGGGCTGCTTGCTCAGCATCACTTGCGGAAGCTCCTTGTCGCAGGCGCTGCAGCCGCACTGCTTCCGCTGCTTCTGCAACCGGCATATCGTTCTGCGGCACCAATGTCGGCTTCTCCAGAACTTCGGAGTGCGTGTACGTGACGGGAATCCGGAGCTCTTTCCATGATTTCGGAAAGAGCTTCTCCAACGCCAGCGTCACATTACCATTCCACGAGCTCCGCAGCACCCGGTCTCCGAAGCGTTCTTCCAAGCGGTGGAAGCCCGGCTGCGTGCGCAGAGCGTTGAGGTTGAGCACCCCCAAATCTGCCAACTGAACATCCAGGGCAGCCACTCCTGCCCAATCCGGGCGCGCGTCGGGTTCGGTCAGGCGCAGCTCGTCTACCCACACGGTCGTGGTCAGCATGTTCGGGAACCGCTCCGCCGGGTTCGCAACGCCTATGCCGATGAACTGCACCTGCGTCAAGCTGGGGTTGCCGCGGAGGCGCACTCGCCCAAGTTCGTCACCAGGCAGTCGTGCTTCGAAGGGACGCTGTTGGAACAGCGAATCTCGCAGCGCTTTGACTGCTGCCAATTGCCGGAGGTCAATCTGAATATCCTGCCATCCCTGCAGCAACGGACGCCGATACTCGTAGTAGTTGGACGAATCCACCCCGAAGCGGATGAAGACCTCAGCAGCCGGGATCTCGCCCGGAGCCAGCCGGAAGGGCATGCTGCCATCTCCGTGGACGAAGAACTTCAGCTTGCGGTAGTAGAGCATATCCAGCCGGCCCGGGAAGAGGCGCACAGCCATACGCTCATCCCCGTAGCGCAGATTGCGTACCCTCAAGACCAGAGACTGCTCGTTGAGCCGGATATCCATCGTGGGGTCCGGATTGCTCAATTGCCGTGGTGGCAGGACACCCGGAGGCATGGTGTAGTAGTCAGGCGGTCCGCTGTGCTCCTCACGGTTGACGAAGGCAACTTCCAGCACAGAATCAGCATCTGTGGCTGCTGCTTGGAACGGATGCCGCCGCTGCCACAGAGCGCCAACCAAGCGCCAATCAGCAATCCGTAGCTTCAGTGCCCCACCCTTGACCCAGAGCCGCACGTACTGAACGTTCGAAAAGAGTGGATTGCCCACGACACGGTCCGGACGCCGTAAGGGAATCCGGTACAGGTACCAGCCGTTATTTCCGCCCCCCACGATCTGCGGATTCGTTGCTGGATTCGGGTCCAGGCGAATGCGGTAGCTGAAGTAGCTGTTGTCTTGCATGAGGGTCTGCCCGTTATTGGGGTTGAGCACCTCGGTATCGGGAAACTGTCCAAGCTCGGATTGGGAGTTGCCTTGCGGGTTGTTGTAGCGCTCGAAGTCTGCCTCTGTCAGTAAGCCTGGGTCCTTCGTGTAGTCAAAGCTGAAGTTGTCCCGCGCGGGATCGTCCTCTAACGACAGTGGATACGGCAGTGTGGCGCGCTCGGCGGCATCATCAAGTCCATCAATGCCAACGTCCTCACCTGGGTCCAGAATCCCATTCGGGAGCGGAGCTGCTGCTGTGATGCCATCTTCTGTGTCCAGCTTGCCGTTGGGGATGATGTCCTCGCTGATTTGCCCCAGGTCAATGAAGAGCTCTGTGCCCGGCTCGGCATACTCCACACGCATCATGATTTCCAGGTACTCGTAGTTCTCAGCGTCGAGGTTGAGCGGGTACGACGACAAAAGCCGGGTCATCCCCGCCCAAATTCGGCGCCGATTCTCCGGCTTGCGAGCAAACGCAGTGGTGCTGTCAAAGAGCGGGTTGTGAGCGTCGAGAAACTCGGGATTCGGGTTGTAGATGCCCCGCTCATCAGGGCGGAACACAATGTAGAGCGCCCGCAGATTGCTCTGCCCAGGAATGATGTCCCGGTTTGGATAGACCTCCTTGATGGGCGTCTCGGGCAGGAAGAACTGGTACCAAAAGAGCTTGCCTCGGTAGAGGGCAGCCGTCTTTGCATCGGGGGCGATGCTGGAATCCACCGGTGGCGAGGAATGGCGCCAATATCCCGGCAGCATCCCCAAGGGAAAGCGGCGGTCTGAGCCTTCAAAGTCATCAATGTACACAACCGGCGCACCGTTGTCGGAGGCAACCTCTGAGCGGCGTGTGTTCGGCGTGGGGAACATCTGCGCCAGCTCTGTGCGCAAAGTGATGCGGGACTTCTCCTTGGTGTCAACCAGTGGGAGGGCATTCAGGAGGGTGGTCAACCACGGGGTCTCCCACTGGAGATTGAAGTCTGTGCCCAGCATCCAGTTTGAAACGGGCTCATCGCCTAAGCGCACGCGGTCGATGAGAGCTGCCTGGTGGTAGAACATCGTCGTAAAGCCCCAGGTAGCCTTCGCTGTGCGTTTGTTGAGCACCAGAAGGTCGCCTCGCAGTCCCAGAAGCGTGCGCGCTCCGATAGAGTACAAGTCCCGCGGCTCGTACTCGACCTCTACGTTCGCATTGGGCAGCAGTGCTCGAGGATTGCGCAGAATGACTTCGCCGCTGTAGTACTGCACCGTATAGTCATCGCCCTCTTTGAGTGGCACACCGTCCAGGTAAACCCGCACACTGCCGGGCTCCAGATTGAATGCGTTGAGCGAAATCCGAGCTCCTGCCGAGCCCGTGACCTCCCCAGCAATGACAAAACGGTCACGGTCCGCTTGCAACCGGGCAGCTTCAACCGTTGTGTCGTAGACAGCTCCATAGACGTAGCGTTCCGCCAAGGAGGCAGCTCCCCGCGCGGCGAAGTACTGCCGCAGCCCCTCTCGAAACGGCTCCAGCCACGGGAAGATAATCTCGCCGTTCTGGGCATCGAAGAAGGGAGATTGCGCACCGGTGTCGAAGAGTCCGTCGGGAGTCGGATCGCCGGTAGCGTTGTTGACTCGGTCCACACCGAGGACCGTCACGAGCTTGTCCGGGACGCCCTCCAGGACTTCGGAAGAGTCGTTGCTCTGCCGAATGTACCAGATGCGAATCGTCACGGTCTGCACATTGCGCGTGCCAATGGAGTAGATGTTGCGGAGCTGGCGCGCCCAGAGTGTCCGGAACCCAGGCTGGAGGTTGGGACGGGCAATCAGCTTGAGCACCAAGGTATCGCGCTCGCCTGCCGTATTGGCAAACGTCCCGTAAATGAGGTCATCCTCTGGGCGTTCGCTGGGTCCCTCGATCCGATAGGCGACAGCGTACGTGCGGTCCTGCCGCATGTTCGGTATGGTCAAAATCCCCAAGTGCGGGTTGAAGCGGTACTGCGACGGATCTAAGCGGACGAAGCGACCGCGCTCAACTTCGCCAGCAACGACAGCGGCTGTCTTGAGCTGCTCTGGATACCGTTGACCAACGGCAATGGGAGGCAAATCCGCAATGGCAACAGCTTCGGCAGCCTGCGTTACGCGCAAGTCCGTGGTGCTCTCCCAGACCTCTATCTCCTTGACCCGCAGCGGAGCTGCTGACGGAGGCACCACCGGTGTGGCGTAGCGGAAGTACTCCCGATACACCGAGCGGTACGCTGTATCCAGGAAGAAGTGATTGCGGGCATACTCGTAGGCCCGCAGTGCAAAGCGTTGCCGGAGCGCCCCACCTTGAATACGGGTCACCCGCCGCTCGGCACGCTTCTGCGCAGCAACAGTCTTCAGAAAGAGCGGACCAAACTGGAAGTCCGAGCGAATCCCAAACAGCGCCTGGGCTCCGCCAATGAGTGTGGAAGGGGTCTGGAAACTCACGTTGCCAATCTCTACCTTGCGCACCACGTCGTCATCGTAGCCGTCGTATCCAATGCGGAACTTGTTGTCAAACTCAAACATGCGCTGAGAGCCCCAGTCGACACCCAGCCGGACTTTATCCCCAATGCGCCCGGAAACGTTCAAGTTGATGGTCTGCGAGAACATCGGGCTGGACTGCACCTGCCCCGTTGCTGATGCAGTGCCCAAGCGTTGCCAATCCCACCGCCATCCCGCCCGGATATTGACATCTCCAGCAACGGAGATGCTGATTTCCGGCTTGCCAAAGATGCCCATCAGCGGATTCGGTGGCAGAGGGATGGTAATGGTGGCAATCTGCCCCAGGAGCTGGTTCCGCTCCTGCGGCGAATAGGCTAAGCGGATATCGTAGTGCTGCCACAGGGAATCCCAAATGCGGTCCTGCCACAACCGCTGTCTCCAGCGCAGATAGTCTTCAAAGCTCCACGTTGCCGCTGGCAGGAGCTCAATGCCGTCATAGAGAATGCGGCGCCGCCAGCTCCAGAAAGCCGTGTCTACCTCATAGCGCTCCTGCCAAAGAGGACGCGGAGCCGGACCCAGCCCCTCCGGACGCGCCCGGTATTCCCACGGTGACTCTCGCGGGAGAAACGGATACTCCCCCTGCCCCCAACAGGGAGTAACCGCACCAATCCAGAGGACAACACACCACCACCTGCACTGCCCCAGAGCTCTGCGGCGCCACATCAACTTTCGAGTCACTGTTGAACGTGCCGTGTGTGGGCACACTCGGTGCGCTCTCCACCTCGGTGTAGCTCTGGGGCACTGAGCGAACGCTGCTGGTTCCACAAACGCAGCGGCAAAAATACAGCGCTGCCCTTACCTTCAGCGCTTCTCTTGACGCACTGGCTCATCGTGCATTGGAGGATGGTGCTCACCTTCCAGATGGCTGACAATATCGGCACGCACTGGTAATGCGGCTGCAATCCGCTGCTCAGCCGTGGTCGCCAGCTCGTGCGCTCGTTCAATCGGGGTGCCG
>VAPR01000558.1_pt1 | contig 23573 bp, 24 predicted proteins | sample 3380701 | NCBI WGS metagenome assembly VAPR01 (sample SAMN11536904, study PRJNA540576) | hot springs metagenome | isolation source: hot spring wet sediment | place: Spain: Lobios | collected 2014-01 | reverse complement strand
TTCTTATAGGGTTCATATTTGCAATAAATGTCATATTGTTCTTGATAGAGACATTAATGCGTCACGTAATATTTTAAGGCTAGGAACTAGCCTTCTTGAGTTTACTTAGCCCAAGAGAAGCTCCCTACGTAAGCTGGGAGTAGTTCACATCCATAGTTGGGGTATCAGCAGGATTCGTATAAACATCTTACCAGCATGGAAGTTCCTAGTTATCTTGCCCGCCACGTTTTCCTAGCCCAACAAACGCGAGCAACGCAATATATGTGATTATCTTTCAAATTTATGTTAAAATGGCTCTGGTAGAGAAAAATATGAAAATTGAGGCTATTATGTCTACTCGAAAAATAGAAAGTGTAAACAACAATTAATTGAGATTTCAAAAAATTAGATGCGTTAATGTATGAAAGAGAAATTACTGCTATGATGAAACTTTCAGAAAAGTCATTATCCAATTTTTTGAGGACGAAGAGGGTATTTATAAAATAGCGGATTTAAAGATTAGATATAGATGAAGGGTAAAATAGTTCTCATGCCATTTCCCTTTACATCCAAGCTTTATAAAAACAGGGTTAGTTAAAAGTAGACTCGGTAATAAAACTCAATAAAATAGCAACGGTTCTGAAAGAATTGATAGTAGGAGAACTCGGAGAAGTAGATGAGGCGCTGAAACAGGAGATAAATCAAAAATTAAATAGAAGTTATAAAAGCAACTAATCAGAAGAAAACTGAACCTTAAACATTGAACCAACGCAATCAACCCAATAAGCTCAAATAACGCAATAAACGCATGCACGCTATCAACGTGATTAAAGTAAATATGCTACCAATGGATTCAAATATTGGTATTATGATAGTTAATATTTGTGAACTCTCTCGGTGCAGAGGTGTAAGTTGAAAATTATCTGGACCAAACATGCTGAGCAAAGACAGAAGGAGTGGGAAAGGAAAAAGGGGGTAACAAAAGAAGAAGTGGAAGAGTATCTTAGAAATCCGGATCAAATTGTTTCTGGTGACATGGATTCCCTTATAGCACAATCGAGATACCAACATGGTCTATTGAGAATACCCTTCAAGGAAACAAAAGAAGGCAGGAAAATTTTAACGGTTTATTGGACAAGTAAAATAGAAAAATATTGGAAGGAGGATAAATAGATGAAGATAAAGTATGACCTCGATGCCGATGTTCTTATTTTAGTTCTTCGCGATGAGCCTCCTGTGGATGCTATTGAAGAGCCTGGAGGAGTAATTGTTAGCTATGGTGAGGATGGCGAACCAGTTAGTATTGAATTTTTAAATGCATCCCGGAGAAAACTTATTCAAAAGGACGAACTGAGCATAACTCTTTAAACAAAGGGTGTTTTAGCGATATAAAACTTTCGGGGATGCTCACATTTTACAGAAAGAAACAATAATAAAGCAAAAGTGAAGGAAATTACAAAAAATATAAACTCGATAATCGTGAAACATCAACCAATCCTCAAGCTTGAACCTTGAACATTGAACGTTGAACAAGATTCCCTAATAGACTTCATCATGATGTCCTACATCTATGAGTATGATTTCATTTCCTTCTACCCTGAAGGTAATAATTACCCTGTATGAGATGGTTATGGATGCGGAGTAGTAATCTTTTTGCTTTCCCTTGAGTTTATGAAGTCTAAGAGAGGGATGAAAGGGATTAATTTCTAAAAGCCTTAGGGTCTTTTTGTATCTCTCTATAAGGTCTGGATGTCTTTTTATAAAATCCTTTTCTCTTTTTAGGTAGGTTTCTGTAAAGACAAGCTGATACACTATATCCCTAGTTTCTTAAAATGCTTCTCGGCTGTCTCCCTTACAACCCTTCCCTCTCTGTAGTCCTTTTCAGCAAGTTCTATGATTCTATCGAGTTCTATTTCCTTAAGCCTTTCGTATTCTTCTACAGGAAGCACTATATACTTTTTCTTTCCCCTTACGGATATAATGGCTTCACCAAACTTTTTCACTACCTTTTCTATGAAGGATACTCCCTTGGTTTTTACATCATTAGCGGTGATTATCATGTTTCAAACCCTTTAATAGTACTATTGATAGTATTGATTATAGTGCTATTATTAGAACTGTCAAGTTTCCACCTATTGAACCTCAAACCTTGAACATTGAACCTTGAACATAGAACATTGAACATTGAACGTTGAACATTGAACTTTGAACTTCGAACGTTAAACCTTACCCGATTAACTCAAGGCGCTATAGTTGTGATATTATATAAATAAAAGGGGGGAAATATGAAGTATAAAGAACGAATAATTTCAAACCCTGGGATAATGTTAGGAAAGCCAATTATAAAGGGGACCAGGATAACAGTTGAACTCATTTTAAAAAAGCTTTCAGAGGGGATGGAAATCGAAGAAATTCTAGAGGCATATCCAGAGCTTACAAAAGAAGATATTCTTGCATGTCTTGAGTATTCTGCAGAGGTTATCTCTAGGGAGGAGATGATTGTCCCTTAAAATTGTAGCAGATGAAAATGTTGATTTTAGGATAGTAAAGAGACTAAAAAAGCAAGGTTTTTGCATAATATCAATTCTTGAGAGATTTAAGGGTATAACGGATGAAGAGGTTTTAAAAATAGCAATTTCTGAAAGTGCTATGTTATTAACAGAAGATAAGGATTTTGGAGAGTGGGTATTTTCTCATGGTAAAAGGATAGGAGTTATATTATTGAGGTATAAGTCTGAAGAAGTTTATGAAATAATGGATAGCTTGATCGAAGTAGTTAAGAAATACAGGGAGGAATTAAAGAATAAATTTACAGTGATTACCTCTAAAAAAATTAGGATAAGAACTATGTAAAAAATGGGAAAGATAGACGGAGATTGTTTCATAAGGGTAAAAGAAGCCATTGAAAATGGCAAAAACTCAACCAAAAACAACTAGTTCTCCCCAACCTCAAACGTTGAACCTCGAACCTTGAACCTCAAACCTTGAACGTTGAACATTGAACCTTGAACCTTTAACTTTGAACCTTGAACTTTTTATCTTGGTTAAAAAAAGGAAGCCTTGCCGTTATTGACCAGGGGCTTTTCTCTGGCGCAAACTTTATAGTAAACATCCTCCTTGCCCGCTGGCTTAAACCGGAAGAATACGGTGCGTTTGCAGTAGCCATGTCTGTTTTCTATCTTCTTGCAGGCTTTCACACCGCGGTGCTCACCGAGCCGATGATGGTTTTTGGAGCGGGTAAGTACAGGGAGAGTTTCCGAAAGTACCTGGGGATGCTCCTTTACGGTCACTGGGGGATTGCGGCTATTATCTCACTGGCGCTTGGGGTTGCTGCACTCGTTACCAGTCATTACGGTTCCAAGGTGCTTTCTCATGCGCTTGCTGGCCTTGCTATCGCATCTCCCTTTCTTCTACTCCTTTGGCTTGCCCGACGGGCCTGCTATGTTCCCATGCGTCCGGTATGGGCGGTGATAGGAAGTGCTGTAAACCTTGTGGTTGTAGTTGTTGGAGTTTTCTTTCTCTGGCGAGCCAGTTTGCTTTCAGGCTTTTCCGGGCTTGTGCTTCTGGGTGTAGCAGCAGGGGTGGCCTCACTGGTTGCGCTTGTCCCCGTGCGACCACAAGTGGCCGGATTTGCAGGGAATCCGACTGTGGGGATGGTGGCTGCGGACCATCGGGGGTATGGAAAGTGGAACTTCCTTAGTGTGCTCATGTTCTGGACATCTGGACATATACTCTCGGTGATAATTCCTCTATTTTTAGGGCTTAATGCGATGGCTGCCCTTTCAGCAGTGGGAAACTTGTTCCGTCCACTAACTCAGTTTGTATCGTCTGCTTCGCTGTTCATTCTCCCTTATTTTGCATATACCGCTCATCAGAAGATAAATAACAATCAGTTGAAATCCAAAGCACTACACATTGCTCTCTTCTTGGCTGGTGCTGTAACTTTATATGGACTGGGCATGAGTTTATTATCACGGCAAGTTCTGAGCTTGTTGTATAACACTAAATATGTTGAGTATCGGCTTTTAGTTGTGCTCTTTGCATTAAGCTCAATTTTTTCTACCGTAACGCAAGTTTTCATCTTAACTATGAAAGCGTGTGGGCAAATTAGTAATGTAACTAGGATCTGGGGACTTTCTACGTTAATAGTACTTGTTACCTCTATCCCTTTGATAATGGCGGCTGGCATAGAAGGTGCTATATTCAGTATTACTCTTAGTTATCTCCTTGCCGCGTGGAAGGCATACAGAAACATTTCGAGGTATTAACAGCATGAATATCAACATCATAATTCCTTATGTTGGCATAGGAGGTGGACACCGCGTCATCTTTGAGTATGCCAATCGCTTGAAAATGAGAGGTCACGATGTGGTCATCTATTCTCCCATTCTTCCATTTTTATACGGGAAGCCAATATATAGTTTAGCTGGCATGAATCGATTTGTTAAAGGTTTTGCTAGAAGCCTGCTACGCCGAACTAGATGTCCTTGGTTTTCCCTAGAGGTTCCATTGGTTCAAGTTCCGTTGATAAGTAACAGGTTTATTCGCGATGCTGATATTATCATTGCTGAATCATTTCCTACTGCATATGCAATATCAAACCTATATGCGTCTAAAGGAGAAAAGGTATATTTAATTCACCATTATTCCCCTGATGAAGACGCATCTGGAATTTGGCTGCGTTCATTTAGTTTACCGTTATACAAAATAGCTGTATCCGAATTTACAAAGCGTCTAATTGAGGAAAGATGTGGTTCTATTATTTGGGCTACTGTACCCAACGGGGTTAATACAGATATATTCCATCCACATGGACGCAGAAGCCCAGACGATCCACCCAAAGTTCTTATATATTATGCTAAAGGGACGCGGAAAGGTGGAAAAGATGCTATTGCAGTTGCGCGTAAGCTTTATGAGTCTCGTCCAGAAATCCTGATTTCCATGTTTGGTCCTCATAAATCTCCTAGTATACCTAGTTTTGTAAAGTTTCACAGTAAGTTGACGGACCTAGAACTTGCAGAGCTCTATCGTAGCCATCATATCTTTGTATATTGTTCAAGATTTGAAGGTTGGGGACTTCCTCCTTTGGAGGCTATGGCCTGTGGCTGTGCAGTGGTTACTACTAATGTAGGTGGTGTGCCCGAGTACGCTCGCCCATATAAGAATGCTATAGTATGTGCACCTGGAGACATTAATTGTATAGTTGGTGAGGTATTGGAGTTATTGGATAAGCCAAGTTTGTGTAATAAGCTTATGTATCAAGCCTCAGAGGATGCACGAAAACACAGCTGGGAGAATAGTATAGATAAGCTAGAGCATTTACTTTCTCGTCTTGTACGTAGGAGGTAGAAGATGCGACTTTTACTTACGAGAGATGAAAGCGAATTTGAATGGTATACGCGTCCCTGGTATGATTTGTTTGAGCCTTATGTCCAAAAAATGGGTCGTGAAATAAGTGCACAAACTAAAGTTGGTTCACATAGGGAATTTATAAGAACATATCACAATGTTAGAACTCCCATGCGTAAGATGGAATATTCATTTGCTTTCCGCGTTTTTAAGTTGCTTAGAAGGCTCAATTGTGAGTGTAGGACCGTGCTAGATGTAGGTTGTGGGTGGTCTCCGTTTGGTTGTGTTGTAGCAGACATTTTTAGTGCAGAGGTGACTTGTCTAGATAAAGACCGGGAACTAATAGGATTCTTGTCCGAGTACGCACCTTCTTGGATGCGCAGTGTTCAATGGACTTATGGAGATTTATTAGAATTGTCCTACCCTGATAACCATTTTGATGTAGTTACATGTATATCTGTTTTAGAACACATACCGAGAGGATTGGATTCTCAGGCTCTACGAGAATTAATGAGGATTCTGAAGCCTAATGGAATACTAATCCTTACAGTTGATTGGGGACCTTCATCACTGATAGAAAACCTATTTCGGTTTTTACGAAGGTCAGTAACAGGGGTGAAAAGATTGGCAACTGGATCTATCAAGGAAGTGGTACAGGCAGCAGTAGGACCAAAGCCATACACTACGGGTTCCTTGGTAAAGTATCTAGTTAAAGAGTGCTTGTTCATAGGTGTGACTAAGGAATCTTTCGAGAGTTTAAAGCGAGTAACTACTTGTGACATATCTTCATGGTGGGTTCGACATGGCCTCCCGGATTACACTCCTCCTAGAACATATTATGCTGCAGTTGGTCTTGTGGGGGTTAAGAATGTAACTCTGGCACGCAGATTAGAAGAGAATCTTAAAGACCTTTTTCCATAATATGGAAAAAAGAGGATATAGTATCGGTCTAATATATGCACATGCGCTGGGAGACGGGGGCTATCCTAGGGATATCCGCTGGCTTGCGTCTGCTCTTGTTGCAAGGGGAGTGGAGGTAACTCTATTTTGCCATGTTAATGAGAAAGAGCGATTTACGGAAGGACTAGTTCAAGAAGTGCATATAGAACCCATTGAGAATGTGGGCAAAAAAGGCGTAGACCTTTACCATGTGTTTGGAATACTGATACTGCGACATATATGGATAATCAGAAAATTGCTTGATAGACCAATTGTTATATCTCCCATGGGACATCTTATGCCTCATCACCTTCGGCGTAAGGCTCTGAAAAAGGCTCTATATCTTCAAGTTGTGAAGTCGGTTCTAAGACGTGCGCGGTGGTTCCACGCTTTTTCAGATGTTGAATCTTATTCTATTACGCAATATCTTGGTGATGGTGTAGAAATATTTAAAGCGGGATTAGGAGTTTTTCGAGCACCTTCGGAGGCAGCACAGAGACGAAACAGAAAGATAAATAAGGAAAGCAACCAGGTAAGACTTCTATTCTTTGGTCGAAATGATGTCTATCAAAAAGGAATTGATATTTTGCTTGAAGGCTACGCTAAAGCTATACATGCAGGTGCTATAGCCATGCTTACAATTGCAGGAAAGCCGTGGAGAGAGAGTGAGCGATATATCAGGGACTTCATCGAGAGGCAGGAATTAGGTACATTGGTGCAGGTTCTGGGTCCAGTGGAGGAAGCTGTGAAATGGAAGCTTTTGGTAGAAGTAGACTATCTAGTCTTTTTGAGCCGATGGGATGGTCCTCCTCGTCCTATTCGGGAGGCCATTGCCGTGGGCACACCGGTGATCGTAAGCTCGGAGACCAATATGGGTCATCTGGTTACCGAGTTCGGTGCTGGATTGGAGGTACCCCTTAATCCTGATGAGGTAGCAAAAGCCATATTACGTGCAAGCAAAGAAAAGGCTCTTTGGCATAAGCATCGTGAAGGAGTTAAAAAACTCTATGAGCGTCTAAGCTGGGACCGAGTTGCGGAAGACTACATCCGCGGCTACCAGCGGGTGCTGGAAAGTCTGTCATGAAATTCACTTTTCTTAAGAATATCAACTACGCCATCCTCCACGGCTGGCAGGGGTTGCCGGAGTACCTGCCTTCTGACCTGGATATAGTTGTTGCACCGGAGGAACTGCCTAAACTGGAAAAGGCACTGCTGGAAGCGAAGGATGCCCAGCTTGTCAACCTGCTCCAGCATGAAAGTACATGCTTTTACTTCGTGCTTTCAGTTCAGGAAGGGGAGAGGGTACGATTCCTTCCGGTGGATGCTGCTACTGACTACAGAAGAGATGGAAGGGTCCTTTTCTCGGCGGAAGAGTTGCTTCAAGGGAGGAGACCCTGGAATGGTTTTTGGGTTTCAGCACCAGAAGTAGAGTTTCGCTATCTTCTGGTTAAGAAGGTTTTAAAGGAGGCTTTACCAGGGCATGCTAGAGAGCGTCTTCAGGAACTGGTTAAGGAGTTAGGGGAAGAGGCGGGAAAGTTAGCTAAAGGGCTTTTGGGAGAATACTGGGGGCAACAGGTGGTTACCTGGATTTCCTCAGGTAAGTGGGAGTTATTTGAGAAGAACTTAAAATCCCTTAAAAGACAAATACTCTGGCAAAGGGTATTTAATGACCCGCTTAATCCTTTCCGTTACTGGTTTCCTGAGATAGGACGTATATGGAAGAGATGGCTTTATCCTACCGGGCTTTTTGTGGTTGTGCTTGGCCCTGATGGTAGTGGTAAAAGCACGCTTATTGAGAATCTAAAGAAAGAGCTTTCAGGGGCTTTTCGTCGTGTAGAGGCACTTCACTTTATACCAGATGTATTAAAACGAAGAAAAGCAGGTATTGCTGTTACCAACCCACATGGAAAACCACCAAGGTCTTTGCTTTTATCTTTTGCAAAGCTTATCTACTACGTTACTGAATATACATTGGGTTATCTGTTTCGTATAAGACCTTACCTTGTTAGGTCCACCCTTGTTCTCTTTGACCGCTACTACGACGATATGCTTGTGGACCCAAAGAGGTATAGATATGGAGGGCCAGGGTGGCTTGTTAGGTTTTTTAAACGGTTTGTTCCTAGACCTGATTTGTTTTTGATTTTAGACCTGCCTGAAAAAGATATCTTAGAACGAAAGCAGGAGGTTTCAGAGAACGAGCTTAAAAGGCAAAGGATTGGTTACTTAGAGCTTGCTTCTAAGTTTAAGAATGCATTTATCCTTGATGCTTCTAGGGCACCAGAGGTTGTTTTACAGGCTGCAAGGGATGCAATTCTTAACTATCTCTCCAATCGGTATCTTGAAAGAAGAAAACACTACTTTCGGTCTGATAGGGGTGAGACCTTAAGGTGGTTAAGCGGTATTTTTGGCGTTAATGTGGGTTTAAACTCAGGTACCGGTAAAAAATTTATATGGCTTTCCTTTCCAGATGGTAGGGGGTTTCTTCTTCCCGCTTCTTTAACAAGCGGTAAAGCTATCTCAAACTCCCTGTGTGTTTATAACACCCTTGGGATTAAGGGTAAGGTTGGAAAGAGCTTGCTTAAAGCATGTCTTAAACTGGGTGTAGTCAGAAAGTTTTTTCCAGAGGTTTTTATAGACTTTAAAGAAAATTCCCTGCTTTCTCTTTTTAAAGACGTTTTTGGTTGTTCTCAAATTGAGATGTCAGTTTCACTTGGAACTCCAGGCCCCCATAGAAAACCCGTTATACAGGTTATGGATGGGGAAGGTAGCATTTTAGGCTATGCAAAAGTTGGATGGAATGAGGTAACTTCCAGACTGGTAGAAAACGAAGCCAGGGCTCTTAGTGAGGTAAATGAAGAAAGTATTTCTTTTAAGGTTCCCAGGCTTCTTTTTTCCGGTGCTTTTGGAAACGGGTTTCTTTGTGTTCAATCGGCTCCAGCTTCAGAGGTATCTTCTACCCCGCGTGGTCTTAATAGGGAGTATGTAGATTTCGTTAAAGAGCTTGCAAAAGGTAGCATAGACCATAAGCCGCTGGAAGAAAGCACTTTCTGGAATAGACTCAGGCAAAAGGGTGAGCTTATCTCAAACTCTTATTACAGACATGTTTTTAAGCAGGGGATATCGTATGTATCGGATAAACTAAGGGGTAAGGAAATACCCTTTCACAGGTGTCATGGAGAGTTTGCTCCCTGGAACTCTCTTAAGGTGGATGGGACAATTTACGTTTTTGATTGGGAGTACTATCAGAGTGAAGCACCAGCAGGTTATGACATCTTTCACTTTCTTGTAAATACAAAGTGGTTTTTTGAGAAAAAGTCTCCGGGAGAGATTATAAAAGACGTTTCTTCAAGTATGGAGCTAGACTATGTAAAAGATTACTGGCAAAGTGTTTATACAAGCTCTGAGCTTATAAAGCCCCTGTTTTTACTCTACCTTTTGGATAGACTAACCCTTCATGTAGAAGAATCTCCTTCAACTTTTGATAAACTTGGAAGCCTTAGGGCAAATATGATTTATCTTTGTGTTGTAGATTAAAGCAGTGAAGCGTCTAAAGGTTCTTATATCTGCATATGCCTGTGAACCTGGTAAAGGTTCAGAGCCGGGAGTAGGCTGGAACTGGGTATGCCAGATTTCCCGCTTTGCCGATGAGGTCTGGGTTATCACACGAGCTAACAACCGTCCTGCTATTGAGAGTGCATTGGAGAAAGAACCATTACCCAACGTTCACTGGGTTTATTTTGACCTACCCCGCTGGGCGCGGTTCTGGAAGAAAGGACAAAGAGGGGTACATATCTACTACTATCTCTGGCAGATAGGTATTTACTTTGTTGCAAAACAGCTTCATAAGAAAGTGGGCTTTGACCTTGTGCATCATCTAACCTTTGGCAACTACTGGATGCCAAGTTTCCTCCCGCTTCTTCCTGTGCCATTCATCTGGGGTCCTGTAGGTGGTGGTGAGTCGGCTCCTAATGATTTCTATAAAACCTTCTCCTTTAGGGGTCGTCTTTATGAACACGCCCGGAACCTGGCACGTTGGCTGGGTGAGCATGATCCATTCGTTCGTATGACTGCAAGAAAGGCTGCCTTTGCTCTTGTAAAAGCACAGGAAACAGCAGAGCGGCTTATGAAGCTAGGAGTAGCCGGTGTGGGATTAATATCAGAGGTAGCTTTGTCGTCTGATGAGATCCAAAAACTCTTTACCCTGCCGGTCCATATCGGCAACCCTTTCCGCCTCCTCAGCCTGGGCCGACTGCTCCACTGGAAGGGTTTTCACCTGGGGCTTGAAGCCTTTGCCCGTTTTGTCCAGGAGTTTCCCCAAAGCGAATACTGGCTAATTGGTGATGGGCCTGAAAGGAAGAACCTTGAGCATCTTGCTCAAAGGCTAGGCATTGCTGACAAGGCACGGTTCTTTGGCACGTTGCCTAGGGAGGAGGTGCTACGCAAACTGGCTGAGGTGGATGTGCTTATCCACCCCAGCCTGCATGACTCCGGCGGCTGGGTCTGCGTTGAGGCAATGGCAGTGGGGCGGCCTGTAATCTGCCTTGACCTTGGTGGTCCAGCCCTTCAGGTGACGGAAGAAACTGGGTTTAAGATTCCTGCTAATAGTCCCGAACAGGTAGTAAAAGACATCGCAAGTGTAATGCTTATGCTTGCTGAAAACCCAGAGCTCCGTAGGAAGATGGGAGAGGCTGGAAAGGAAAGGGTAAGTAAGTTATTTAATTGGGACATTAAAGGAAAACAAATAAACGAAATATACCGTTTTGTTACTCTGTGATGTATTTACAAAATAGGGTCATACTAGTTTCATGGCTTGTGTTTGTTGTTGGAGTGGGAGTGGCTTGTTTAAGCCTTTTCCCAAAATTTGCCTTATTTGTATCTGGAATAGCTTTTATAACTTTAGCTTTAGTTATATCAGGACGTAAGCTTTCCTCCTGGCAGTTTCTATCTTTTATTGCGCTACTGGGTTATACCATCCTTGGCTACGGGTTTGCCAACTTTGCTTTCAGGTTAGGTGGTGTTCCTCTACCTCTTGGGCATGTTCTAACCTTTGGTGCTATCCTATTAACAGCTTTTTTTGTAAAAACACGTTATTTTAGAACCTTTTTAAAAGAACCGGTTACCATTTGCTGGTTGCTTTTGCTGGCTCTTTCTTTGCTACACCTTCTTTTTGATGTTTCCAGGTTTGGTGCCTATGCTATTAGGGATAGTTCATTTGTTGTTGAAGGGGTGGCTTTGTTCCTTGGGTTTCTCTGGGCAAGGAGGATAGAATCAACTGCTCTGTTTTTAAGGCTGCTTTTTATACTGTTTTTGCTGAACTTTATATACTCCCTAACCTTTCCCTTTAGAGAAGTACTTATAGCTCACTCTCCCACCTCTGGTGTTTTTTTAGAAGTACCTGTTCTTGGGTTTTACGGTGGAGCTCTGTTTTTAGTAGTGGGTGGGCTGTTTTATCTTTTGTTTGGAGAAAGGATTTCTAAGTTGCCTTCCTTTGTTGTTTTATCTCTTGCCTTACTTCAGCTTGGATGGTCTTTTCTTTTTCAGGCAAGGTCAATGTATGTTGGGATTGTAGTAGCTCTTTTTATGGTGCTTTTATTTGGAACTGCTGGAAAGGTGTTAAAGGTAACAAGTGGAGTTGTAATAAGTGTGGTAAGTTTATTTCTTTTTATAAGTAGCTTTAATGTTAACATATCCGGTAGATTGGGTCCGATAGAGCCAGGTTTCTTTGTAAGTCATTTTGAGAGTATATTCCTTAAACCAGGTACTCCCGGAGAGGGTTCTGCTAGGTGGAGATTGGAGCTTTTATCAGAAATCTGGGATAGGTGGACATCCAGTAAAACTACCATTCTTGTTGGAGAGGGATTTGGTGAACCTATTATAGATTTTAGTCTGGGAGAGGTTGCTGTTAGACAACCTCATAATACTCATCTAACTGTGCTTGTAAGGTTAGGACTTATAGGTATGGTTATCTGGGTTATCCTGCATTACAGGATTATTTCTTTGTTTTTTAGAGGTATTAAGTTCTATCCAAAAGGTACGTTTGAGTATAACGTTGTTTTGTGGTTTTTTATCTTCTATGTGCTTGGAATGTTATTAACAACAGTTCAACCATGGCTTGAGTTTTCTTATGGTGCCATTCCATTTTATATGCTAATTGGTTTTGCGCTTGGCTTTATCAAAAGGGACACAGAAAGGTATAGAAGTAGGTTAAAGAGTGGCCAGTATTGAAACAGGTAATGGGGTTCATCTTAGTTTTATGTTTATGTATTCTATTCTCGATCCAGGTTGCCGTTGCCAAAACGTATTTTGTTGACATCTATAATCCACATGCTTCTGATACCAATCCTGGTACAAGGGAATTTCCTTTTAAGACAATTAGCAGAGCTGCGGAGGTTGTTAAGCCCGGTGATGTGGTTATCATTAAAGCCGGTACATACAGGGAAACGGTTCGTTTAAAAAGAGGTGGTACCCCACAGGCTCCCATTACTTTTATTGCAGAGCCTGTTGGGAAGGTTGTTATTAAGGGCTCTGATGTCGTTAAGGAATGGGAACGGGTAAGGGATAGATTATGGAAGAGGCCTAACTGGGTACTTGCAGGAAAACTTGGAACCGAAACAGGTAGCAGTTTTGTGTTTAGACGTGAACAGGTGTTTTACAGGGGTAAACCACTTAAACACGTAGAGCGGTTTGAGGAGATGAAGGCAGGAACATTCTGGGTTGATTTAAAAAATAAATCCCTTTATGTATTTCTTCCGGACAATGGTGATCCCAATATAGAAGAGATAGAGGTCAGTTCACGCCAGGTTCTCTGGTACGGCAGTGAATTAACCCCATACATCCATATAAAAGGTCTCCGTTTTGAGCACTGCGCTAATAGAGCACAGCGAGGCGCTATTCATGTAGAGTCTTCTTACGGATGGATTATAGAAGACTGCAAATTGGAATGGACAAATGGAACAGGACTTAGATTAAACAATTCTTCACATGTTACTGTGCGAAGATGCAGCTTTAATCACAATGGACAGCTTGGGATTGGTGTATCAGGAGGTTATAAACTAACATTTGAAGATTCTACAACAAACTATAACAACTGGAAAGGATACAGCTCAGGTTGGGAAGCAGGAGGAGTTAAGGTTGCATCAGGAGCACGAAGTGTAAGGTTTATTCGACACGAATCTGCTTTTAACCATGGCCCTGGAATCTGGTTTGATTACGCTGGCTATGGTAATGAGGTTATCCGTTCTTCTGTACATGACAACACTGCCAATGCTGGTATTCAAATAGAGGTTACATTTGGTGCGGTTATTGCTAACAACCTGTGTTATAGGAACAGTGCAACTTCTAAAGGGGGAGCTTCCTTTTTCGGTTCGGGTATTTTGCTTCAAAATTCTGGTTTTTGTCTTGTTTATCATAATACCTCTGTAGAGAATGATAACGGGCTCTCGCTTGTTGCAGAGGGTCGTCCTGTGCTGAGCATGGGAAACAGGGTTTTTAATAACGTTTTTGCCTTTAATCGTGAGTATCAGATGCGGGTTTGGGATTCAGTTGTCCAGCGTGTAACTGGACTGACTTTCCCTATACCTGACTTTGTTCCCAATCCCGAGGAGTGGCTTGAAAAAAGGCTTAACAGATTTGATTATAATCTCTACTTTGATGAAAGTGGACGTAAGCTAATTGATTGGGGTGGACCTTATAATAACGGTACTCCAGATAAAGGGAGGTATAAAGACCTGAAGAAATTTTCACTTAAAACTTCACTTAACGGTGGATTGGCTCAGGAGCTGCACGGAGTCAACTCTGACCCAAGATTTGTAAACAGAGACAAAGGTGATTTTAGGTTAAACCCTACCAGTCCTGCAATTGATAGAGGGATACCCCTTAACGAGGTTAAAGTGGATTTTACAGGAAAACCACGACCAAAAGGTAGTGCTCCTGATATAGGGGCGTATGAAGTTAGATAGATAGTGAAGGAACTAAATTAAAGTGCTTAAATCAATTCATAAATTATGGTTGCTTGCTTCTTTAGCCTGTAAACATCCTGCGCATTAAAATTATTTCAGAGGTTAGATTGGCAATTATAATGCTTTTTCTGAATGGGTTCAGGTTGCAAATCCAAGTTTTTGGACTGTAGTTTCTGAACAGGAAAAGGAAGCTCTGTTCGGAGTAGCATTATTAAAAAATGAAAATCCTCCTGATACACAACCACTACACCCAACCCGGCGGTGAGGATGCCGTTTTTGAGGCAGAAAAATCATTGTTAGAGCGTATGGGGCATGAGGTTGTGGAGTTTGTGGAGGATAACCGCGGGCTGAATGGGGTAAATCCCTTTAAAGTAGCGGTGGATGCGGTCTGGTCAAGAGAGAGCTATATAAAAATAAAAGAGCTCATCCGAGAGAAAAGACCCGATGTGGCTCACTTCCATAACACCTTCCTTCGCATCTCCCCGGCGGCCTACTATGCCTGTAAGGAAGAAGGGGTGCCGGTGGTGCAGACGCTCCACAACTACCGTCTTATATGCCCGGGGGCGCTTCTCATGCGGGATGGGAGGGTGTGTGAAGACTGCGTTGGAAAGGCAGTGGCCTGGTCCGGGGTGGTGCACGGCTGCTGGCGGGGCTCTGGGGTGCAGACTGCGGTTGTTTCTTCGATGCTAACCTTTCATCACCTGCTAAAAACCTGGCATGAAAAGGTGGACCTCTACATTGCTCTTACCGAGTTTGCACGGAAGAAGTTTATTCAGGGAGGGCTTCCTGGGGAGAAGATCGTCGTCAAGCCGAATTTTATTGCGAGTGATGAGTTAGGAGTAATGAGTGATGAAGTAAAACTCATTACTTATCACCCATCACTCACTACTCAACAAAGCTACGTTCTCTTTGTAGGAAGGCTATCACCGGAGAAAGGAATACAAACGCTCCTTCGGGCATGGAAGGGTTTAAAGAGAGTTCCCCTTAAGGTTTTAGGCGATGGGCCGTTACGGAAAGAGATGGAAGATTTTATTGAGAAGGAGGGGCTTTCTTATGTGGAGATTCTTGGCCACCGTCCGCGGGATGAGGTCTTTCGATTGATTAAGGAGGCAAGGGTGCTTGTGTTTCCATCGGAGTGGTATGAGGGTTTTCCGATGACCATTGCTGAGGCTTTTGCCTGCGGGCTTCCCGTTTTGGCTTCACGGCTTGGGGCAATGGAAGAGATTGTTGAGGATGGAAGAACTGGGCTTCTCTTTGAGCCCGGTAACGCAGAAGACCTAGCAGAGAAAGTGGCCTGGGCTTGGGAGCACCCAAAGGAACTGGAAGAGATGGGAAGAGAGGCAAGAAGGGAGTATGAGGCAAAGTATACGGCGGAGCGGAATTACGAGATGCTTATGGAGATTTATGGGAAAGTGGTAAATAGGTAATAGGTTAAAAGGATAAAAGGTTAAAAGGATAAGAGGCTAATAGGCTAATAGGCTAATAGGTTAAGAGGATAATAGGGTAATAGTAGGCTAAGAGGTTAATAGGTTTAAAGGGTAATAGATTGAGAGGTTAAGAGGAAGAGGAGAAGGAGAGAAGGGGTGGCAAAGAGGTTTGAAGATCTGGAAGTATGGCAAAAGGCATATAGGCTTGCTGCTGAGGTTTATAAGTCATTTTTTAACTGTAAGGATTTTGGCTTTAGGGATCAGATTACAAGGTCTTCTCTTTCTATTCCCTCAAATATAGCAGAGGGGTTTGAAAGAAATACAAACAGGGAGTTTATCCATTTCCTTTACGTTGCAAAGGGATCTTGTGGGGAACTGAGAACCCAGCTTTATCTTGCTGTTGATATTGGCTATATAGAAGGGAAAAAAGGAAAAGAACTTATAGGCTTAGCTGAGGAGGTATCCTACATGCTTAACGCTCTTATCAAAAAACGAAAATCCTTCTAACCCCAACCTCTTTCCCTCTTATCCTTTAAACCTCTTTTCCTCTTAATCTCTTATCCTCATTAATCTCTTAATCTTTTAATCTCTTATCCTCTTAATCTCTTACCCTTTTTTCCTTTTATCCTCTTAATCTCTTAACCTAATGATGAACAAATACATATTAAACATGAGAGTTGACTACACTACCCTTGAAGATGCTACCGGTAGGGTTATAGACTTGGCCCTAAACGGTGGGGGTGGCTATGTCTGTGTGGCCAATGTACACATGGTTATGGAGGCATTTGATAACCCGGATTTTAGAGAGGTTGTAAACTCTTCATACCTTGTTACCCCGGATGGTATGCCGCTTGTCTGGGGGCTTAGGCTTCTTGGGATTAAAGGTGCAGAAAGGGTATACGGGCCAGCACTTACCCCTGCTATATGTAAAGAGGCATCTAAAAGTGGTATACCCGTTGGCTTTTACGGTGGAAGTGAAGTTGTCCTTAAAAGGATGATTGAGAATCTTAGGTCCAGATTTCCGGGGCTAAAGGTTGTATATGCATTTAGCCCACCGTTTAGAAGGTTAACAGATGAAGAGGATAAAAGGGTTGTTTATGAGATAAACTCTTCTGGTGCAAGGATACTATTTGTCGGACTTGGCTGCCCAAAACAGGAGTGGTGGATGGCTGAGCATGTAGATAGGGTTAGAGCAGTTATGATTGGGGTGGGAGCGGCGTTTGATTTTATAGCCGGGGTAAAACCACAGGCACCCTCCTGGATGCAACGTATGGGACTTGAGTGGCTTTTTAGGCTGATTACGGAGCCAAGAAGGCTCTGGAAGAGATACCTCTATCACGGCCCGAGGTTTGTTTACCACTTTGGAAAGCAGCTTCTTTTGCATTCTATTGGGGAAAGCAGGGGGTATCTGGATTAAGTTGAGGTAATCACTTCTTTAGCAATTTCCTTCTCTACTTTTTCCCTTATCTTTTTAAAGTCCTTTGGTTTTCTCCGTGGTGCTACTTTACCAGAGTTCTCTTTCAGCTTTGAACGAATGGGAACGATTTTAACTTTGTTATCCTTTAACATTGCCCTTATTTCTATTTTGATAATACTTTTTCAGATAAGATTGTAAATTTCAACTTAAGGTTAAAAATACTATGGTCTTGGACTTGTTTTTAGTTCTAGGAAAGAGCTTTTTCCGCAACGAAAGAAGGGGGAAACAATAATGAAAAGGGCTTTAATAACGGGTATTACAGGTCAGGATGGCTCTTATATGGCGGAGCTGCTTTTATCTAAGGGTTATGAGGTTCACGGCATAATACGCAGGGCAAGCACTTTTAACACCCATAGGATTGACCACATATACGTGGACCCGCATGAAAAGGATGCCAGGTTTTTTCTTCATTACGGGGATTTAAGTGACTCCGGAACCGTTACAAGGATTGTCTACGAGGTAGACCCTGATGAGATATACCATCTTGGGGCTCAAAGCCATGTAAGGGTAAGCTTTGAGCTTCCAGAGTACACGGGGGAGATAACTGCACTTGGAACAACAAGGATACTTGAGGCTGTAAGGAAGAGTGGAAGAAGGATAAGGTTCTATCAGGCATCAAGCAGTGAGATGTTTGGTGCATCTCCTCCTCCACAGAGTGAAAAGACCCCATTTTACCCAAGAAGCCCTTATGCTGCTGCAAAGCTTTACGCTCACTGGATGACGGTTAACTACAGGGAGGCATACGGTGTATTTGCATGCAGTGGGATACTCTTTAACCACGAAAGCCCAAGGAGAGGAGAAACCTTTGTTACAAGAAAGGTAACACGGGCTGTTGCAAATATCCTTCGTGGGAGTCAGAAGAGGCTCTACCTTGGAAACCTGAATGCAAAAAGGGATTGGGGATTTGCCCCTGAATACATGGAGGTCGTATGGCTTATGATGCAGCAGGAGGTACCTGAGGACTACGTTATAGGAACGGGGGAGAGCCACTCGGTAAGGGAGTTTGTGGAGAGTGCGTTTTCCTATGCAGGGGTAGAGATTGAGTGGAGAGGTAAAGGGGTTAATGAAAAAGGTATAGTAAAGAGTGTGGAGCCGGTTTGGGATGGTGTTGTTAAAGTGGGTGATGTTATAATAGAGATAGACCCTAGGTATTTTAGACCAACTGAGGTTGAGCACCTAAGGGCTGATATAACAAAGGCAAGACAGATGCTAGGGTGGGAGCCCAGAACGAGTTTTTACGAGCTTGTAAAGATTATGGTTGACTACGATATGAAGCTTCTGGGATTGGAGCCAAAGGGGGAGGGGATAAAGATATCAACAGAAAAAGGTTTTGGTTACACAAACCATGATGTCTCTTTTTATGAAAGAATAAGGGAAGGCGGTAGATGAAGAGTTTGGATAAGATTTATGTTGCTGGGCATAGAGGGCTTGTGGGCTCTTCTATAAAGAGGAGGCTTGATTCTAGAGGTTACGGTAATCTCGTTTTTAAAACGAGTGCTGAACTTGATCTAAGAAGACAGAGAGAAACTGAGAGCTTCTTTGAGAAGGAAAAGCCAGATTACGTGTTTCTTGCTGCTGCAAAGGTGGGTGGGATTCTTGCAAATGATACCTACAGAGCAGAGTTCATATACGATAACATCATGATAGCTGCAAACGTTATACACTCTGCCTACAGATACGGGGTAAAAAAGCTTCTAAACCTTGGCTCTTCGTGTATATATCCAAAGTTTGCTCCCCAGCCTTTAAAAGAGGACTATCTGCTTACGGGAAGTCTGGAGCCGACAAACGAGCCATATGCCATTGCGAAGATATCAGCTATAAAGCTCTGTAGATACTACAACGAACAGTATAGAACCAACTTCATATCCGTTATGCCAACCAATCTATACGGGCCTAACGATAATTTTAATCTCGAAACAGCCCACGTTCTGCCAGCCCTTATAAGAAAGTTCCACCTTGCAAAGCTGCTTAGGGAGAGGGATTTTCCATCCATAGTAAGGGATGTAAAGAGGTATAGGCTGGGATTTGGAATTGATGGGAAAATAAACTACGAGGATGAAGACTCACTAACATTAGCCCTTAAGAAACTCGGTATCACCCGTGATTACGTTCTCCTCTGGGGTAGTGGAGAGGTCTACAGGGAGTTTTTGTATGTGGATGATCTTTCGGATGCATGTATATTCCTTATGGAAAACTACGACTACAGGGATATAGGAGAGTTTATAAACATTGGTGTTGGTGAGGATATCAAGGTAAAAGAGCTTGCAGGGATTATAAGGGACATTGTTGGGTTTGAGGGCGATATAAGACACGACCTTTCAAAGCCAGACGGCACACCAAGAAAGCTTTTGGATGTATCGAGGATAAAGAAACTGGGTTGGGAGCCAAAGGTTGGTTTGAAAGAAGGGTTAACACTAACTTACAACTGGTATCTGGAGCAAACAAAATAACCCATACACACAGTTAACACAATTTAGATGGATGTGTACTCTATGACAATAGCAAGCAGGCTAAAGTAAAAATGCGCTATGAGAATATATTTAGATTTGTGTGTTTATAATAGACCCTTTGACTATCAAGGACAAGAAAGAATAGCACTGGAAACAAGTGCTTTTATTTATATCCTTGAGTTAGTTGAAAAAGGTAAGCATACCTTGGTTATATCGGATGCACTTATATATGAAAATAACAAAAATTCTAATGAGCAAAGAAGGTTAAGGGTGTCATCTTATTTTAAATTAGCAAAAGAGTACGTTGAGATTGAAGATTCAGATATAGAAAGAGTAGGTTTTCTTAAGAAGCTTGGTTTTTTTGATATAGACGCTTTGCATATAGCTATTTCTGAAAGAGTAAAGGTGGATTGCTTTGTTACATGTGATGATGAGATAGTAAAAATTTACAAGAAACATCATAAAAAAATAAATGTTAAAATATTAAGCTTAATGGAGTTTGTGGCAGGGGAGGTAAATGGTAATGGGAACCAGTCTGGCAGAAATAAAGTTTAAAGGATGGATGGCACTGGTAAAGGAGCTTGGATACGCTGGAGCTACCAAGTTTATCCTTATCTACGAACCGGGGGAAGGAGACTATACAAAGGAAAGAAAAGAGGTATTTAAAGATGTTTCTATTGAAGAGATAGCAGAGGAAATAAGGAAAACTAAAAACAAACGGTAAACACGTATCTGGTACACTCAACAAACACAGTAAACTCAATATCCTTCCTCATGTGTATCCTTATACACATGAAAAGGTATAAAAAGAGAAAAAACACTGTTCTTGATGAAAAGCTAAGGCCTAGCAAGGTAAAAACAAAAAATCGGTTAATTCAGCTAACGCACCGAACGCATAATAGCTCCTGTAAGACCAAAGAGGAAGGCAAAGTAGAAGGCGTTTGAAGGGATGTGGAGGTTAAAGTCTGCAAGGCTGTGGATAAGGATGGATACGATTCCGGATAAAGCCCCAAGCAGGATAAAGAAGTAAAACTCATCACCCTTTTTTGAGAAGAAAGAGAGTGCCCTAAAGGATGAGGAAAAGAAATTAAAAAGTGCGGCTGTAACAAGCAGGAATCCAGCAATTCCTGTTTCTGCTATTAGCTGAAGCCAGTCGTTATGTGCATAGATGTATCTAAGGGGTGCTTCCATGTGTTTTTTGTAAAGTGGGTATATGTAGCTAAACGTTCCAAAGCCGCTTCCAAAGAGCGGAAAGTCTTTTACTATGCTTAGCATGTCCCTCCATACAAGCGTTCTAATCGGTGCATCCTCTTCTATCTTTAAAAACCTCTCTACCACCTGGTAAAGCCCTATCCAGAGCCCGTATAAAAGCGCAATTGTAAGGACAAGAAGAATCATCCATCCTCTGTGTGCTCTCTCTCTTTTTGTGCCAATATATGCAAGGTAAAAGAAGATAAGGGCAAAGCCTTGGCTGAATATCCCCATCCTTGAGCCTGAAAGAATAAGGGCAAGAAGTGTTAGGGAGAAGATAAAGAGCATAAGCATCTGCTTTTGAAATACCTCTTCTGAGGCAACCCTTCTTAAAATACCCTCCCCTTTACCCCTTCTTAGGCTTCCCATAGAGAGAGTGTATCCGAGGGCAAGGGGTATAGACATCTCAAGGAGACCTGCAAAGTGGTTGTGGTTTACAAACGTTCCAGTTGCAAACCCCCTATGCCCTCCAGCGTATTGGTATATACCATATATTGACTCAAGGAGGGCTATGCTAAGAACCGGAATCAAAACCCTCTTTATGTCCTTTCTGGTTCTAAACACCCACGATACCAGAAACCCAAAGGAAACGTAGCCAAAGAGCTCAAGTGTGTGTATCCATGTTGTGTGTGGATAGATGCTTATTGTAAAGAAGTGCTCTTTTTTTTCGTATCCTATGGTTGACAGGGCTTTTAGGTTGTCTCTCCATATGTAGAGGCTCTTTTCGGACAGGATGGATAGGATAAAACCGGGAAGGGGAAGAATCTGAAACAGGCAAAGTCCCATGAATGCAAGGAGGGGAAGGCTTCCTTTGCCTGCAATTATCCTTTCCTCTCCTCTTAGCACCTTAAAAAGCCAGAGGGTAAGTGTAAGAAAAGAAACCGCAAGGAGAAGGTATCTTGACCATGACTCAACGCTTCCTATTGGAAGAGGGGAAAAAACAAGGATAAAGGTGCAAAGAAAGTATACAAGCCCCCTTGTAAGATCCCTTTTCTTTTCCATGATTGAGTAGAAATTATAATCTCTAACTTGGGTTTGCTAAACACCTTGTTGACTTTAGAGGGAAATTGTAAGAGCTAAAAAAGAGATGTGCTTAAGACCGTGTCTTCCAAATCCAGCATGCCCTAATACCTACAGATGCACAGGAACGGGAAGGATTGGCGTGTGTCCACCGGAGTAAGCCTTTTAAATTACCGGCCGTGTTGGAGATTCTGATACCACTATGTCAACCTCTGGCACTCCTGCCTCGTTTACCAGATTCGGCAGGTTGTCTCCATCAGTATCCAAGAGGAAACTAAAATCCACGGTATCTGTCCCTCTGGTATCGTCAGATTGCTCCCGGTCTGATACATGAAAAACATAGGGAACCCCAAGGAGAAACCCCGCTGCTACCACGTTTACCCAGTGTCCTCCTCCCTGTGGATAAGTATAACCCACCTCAACGTCTTCACCTGCACACACCTCTTCTATTAAGAATTCAGGGGTGGGTGCTCCGTTTCCCTGAGAGGTTAAACCGTGTCTTGTAAAGTTACCTCCATCCGGGACTGGACCATCGTCTTGGTGTTTTACCGTAATTTCTCCTCCTAGCCCGTTATCTGCAAGGTACTCAAGCTTTCCCTCAAGGAACTGCTCATCAGAGATTGGGTCACCATCGGCTCTGTTTCTAAATGTGCGATCCATTGTAACATCAAGACTCCCAACAAGTGAGCCATCGTTTCCAAGCCCTATTCGGTGCGGATGGGGTATGTTTATGCCAAAGGTATCCTCAAGCCACTTAAGGCTGTTTGCTGTGGCTGCCGGCCCACATTGGTTGTCTGCTGCTTCTATGTTTTGATGCCCTACCTGTTCACACTCAAATGTAAAGCCACCCGGGATAAACAAAAGGGCTTCGGGAATTGGTGGGGATGGTGTAAAGTCCGCTATAGGTATACCTTTTCCCTGTGCGTTAAGTGCTTTGTCACCGACGGGAAAGGTTTGGGGCTCTCCAAATGGAAGCTCAAAAAGTGGCTCAGGGGAGAAGAGGACTATAGCATCTAGAGAGGTTATATCTGTTCCACTTGATGTGCTTAGCTTAAACCTGGTTGATATACGTGGATAGGAAAAATCGGAAAAAACAGGAAGGTTCTTAACAACCCAGCCAAGTTCCGTAGAGATATTTATAAAACCCTCTTCTATCCCAAATGCTGACCTTATGGTTTCAACATCTACATCTACCTGTCCTATGTTTGAGTTAAAGACTTCAGATTCAGGCCATGTAAAGTCTATCTGGCTAAAAGCAACTCCCTCTAGTATTGGTGCACCACCATCTCCATTGCATCCCGTAAAAACGGTTAAAAGAGAAAATAAAAGCAATCTCTTTATTAACTGTCTTACCCCATTTGTATCTTCCTCCTCTTTTAAGGTTACTTCTGATTCTATTATCTGTTTGCATTTGAATCAAGGCTTGATTCTTGCTTACTTTTGTTTTTTAATGCCAAGAGATAACCTCGCACTTAAAGCAAAACTCTTTAGGGGCTTTGCTGACCCCTCTCGTCTTGCGGTGCTTGAGGCCCTAAAGGACGGAGCAAGGTGTGTTTCTGAGGTTGTAGGGATTACGGGTCTTTCCCAGCCTAACGTATCAGCACACCTTTCTTGTCTTGAGGACTGCGGGCTTTTGACACTCCACACGGCTAAAGCACGTGGGATTCTTCCTTCATCGTTTGGACATTAGTCCAAACTCCAGAAGCTTTACTTCCCGTGTGCC
>VAPR01000557.1_pt1 | contig 23587 bp, 28 predicted proteins | sample 3380701 | NCBI WGS metagenome assembly VAPR01 (sample SAMN11536904, study PRJNA540576) | hot springs metagenome | isolation source: hot spring wet sediment | place: Spain: Lobios | collected 2014-01 | reverse complement strand
GGAGAAAGCTCTCTGGCAACGCGCCCCTTGGCCTCGCAGACTACGGAAGCGCTGGCGGATACAGGGGTGCCAGCAGGCGAGGGAGGAACGGGTTGCCATACCCACAACTTACGTCACCTTTCGGATGCTCCAGTAGATCGTGCGGTCCGTGCCGGATATTTTCTTCACCCCGATCTCCCAACCCCCGCCAACAATCAGACCGGGAATGATCACAGGCGAGGATTGAGCCCCCACCACCCGGCCCGAGAGGACCGTTCTCTGACTGCCGGTGCCTACTTTCTCCACCACACGCCATTCGTACACGTCCCCGGCAGCCATGTTGCCGAAGTCAATCCAGACCTGGAGAAACGTGTCCTCCGTCTGGTCGGTCTTCGTGGTGCTGTTAGAGACAAGCCAGTATTCCGTGGTACCTATGGTGGCAGAACCGTCCACGATAGTGATTGGCATCCCCTCTCACCTCCTCAAGCCGCGTACACGCAAGCGGACATGACCTCCGCAGCAGCGCCGTCACAGGCAACGTAAAGGGTCGTGCCAGCGGGCAGGGGTCTGTAAACAGGGATGTTTGGAACGGGACCCGTAATGTCCTCGTTCGCCGTGGGAGCCGTGAACTCCCAAACCCCGATGATGTCGGAACCCGCAGAATCCCGTGACAGACGAACCCGGTACCGGCCTTGAGAGATCGTAGTGTTGTTCCTCCAGTCTATCCCGACATGCCACAGCCTGTGGTCTCGGCTCGTGGTCCCCACCAGGGCCGCAGTCCCGTAAGCCCCGTTGCCGGAAGTCAGAGCAGTCCCCTGGCTGTTCGCGGCGTCTATCCCGTAAGCCGTCCACTCCTGCGTCTCAGCGATCAGGTCTGAAAACCCGTAAAACGGCAGACCAATAGCGTGCGCGACAATCACGCACGTGTCGGAAGCAGCCAACGCCTGCCCACGCGCGACAACGCTTTTACCGGCCGGGATGAAGACAGGAAACAGATAAGTTTTCCCTACCGCTGCCGAAGCCGCTGCTGCCCCCACGTTCAGATAGGGAATGATAACTTGCTCGGTTCCTGCTCCCCCTGATATGCCGATATCGAGCAGAAATCGTGTGTCTGTGGCCCCTGCGGACACGCCGGATATGTTGAGTAGAAGCGCGTGAGCGTCAAAGGACAAGGCGCTCAGAATCGTGGTCCAGGCCCCCATCGTGTGAGCCGCTCCGCCCGTGGTGACGGTCACACCTGCCTTCGTAGTGGTCTGGAAGGTGTATCCGCATCCCGAAGGAGGGAAGGTGACAGGCATGGGTCCTCCTCACACGATGAGATACCCGCTGGGTCCCAGGGTTGCCGTCACACGCGCGAACGGGAAGTCCACCGCCGCGTTCACACTCACGTCATTCATATTGATCAGGACACCACGCCCTCCCTTATGGGCGGCGAACACGCCCCGCCACACCCAGTTCGTGGACGAGGACGGCGGCTCCAGAGGGGGCGTCGCGGGAACCTGCTGCCACGGAGTGGGGTCGAGGACCAGGGACTCGTTCGTCCTCAGCCACCGAGCAACCGTCAGCACGTCCACCCACACGCGGTCAATCTGAGGCCGCAGCTCCTCCACGGTCCCGCAGCCTGTGATGTTCTGGTTCGCGCCCCACAGGACATCGAAGTGCTTCACGTTTATCGCCAGGCCCAGCAGGAACGCCCGCCAGACTTCATTCTGAGTCGGGATACCGGGCCTGCAACTCCCGATGAACGACGCGAACTCTGCCACGGGTGTGATGGACATCGAACGGACGAAACGCCGCCCCGCATCCCAGGCCGCCTGCTGCTTCCGCAGGTCGTCAAAAATCCGGGTGATCCTGGAGTCCCGGCTGAACTCGCTAATCGTGTATTCCGGGACCGGGTGTTCCATCACGTCATAAGCCCCGGGGCTCTGGTGACCATCCAGTACCATCACAAGGTCCCCGCACAAGCCCCGTGCGCCCGCACGCTTCGCCTCCGCGCACATGGACTGCCACTCCGGGATGGAGCCCTGCGAACCGTGGAACTCATGCGCGAATCCGAACGAGAGAACGGGGCGCGTCAGGCTCTCCGACACCACCTGGGCTATGGTGCTCCCATCCGGGGGCGTAGCGGTCTTGAGGACATACCACCAGTTCGCCTCAAGGTCAGAGACCCACCAGTTCAGGGCCGCCAGAGCATTGAACCCCGCGTCCCTGGCCTCCTGGAGACGCGCAGACAGCTCCCCGTTTCGGAGCCATGCGTTCCCCTCCCACCCCACGAACTTATTGAGGCTCAAGACGAGTAGAGGCACCCCATCCGCGCGGAACTCCCCACCGGGTCCCACGCTGATCTGCGCCCCCGGTCGGGGTCCGACGGGCTGGGGTTCTACGCTTTTGGGGTCGCTTCTACGGTAGCCCCAGAAATCGGGTTACCTGTCTTGCGATCCCGCACAACCACCCGCACACGCGCCTTCGCGGAGTCAAGCTGAAAGGGCATTTCGACCTCCTGTCCGGGCTGAAGCGCCGGGGTGTCCGCACTCGCAGCAACGTAGGCAGGGTGGCTCACCCTCACGGTGTACGTTCCTGCGTCTAGCTCAAGCACAGCAACGCCGTTCTGATCGGTTGTCATGGCCTGCTACCCCCTCTCCTGTACGCTCCACCTGAACAACAGCCCGCACCTGGGGCAAACCGCTTCGTGGTCGCCAACTGGGGCCTGTACGATGATCGACGTTAGGTCCTGGCCGCATCCCACCCTTCTGTCCGCGATCTCCAGAACGCGACGGGCAGCGGCCTCCGGGTCAGACAGATCGACCTCCGCCTCCCCGCGAAGGAGCAGAAGTGCGTCTGAAATCCTGCCGTCTGCGACCGCCTCGTAGACCTTTGCGTAGGTCTCGTCGTCGAGTACCCGACGCCCGCGACAGACGTACATGGCCTACACCGACGTACCGGCAAGCTGCAGCGTGTACGTGCTGCGAACGGGCGCATCGTTTGGAGCCAGGGTCTGGTTGACCCACACTCCGATGGCAGAACCGGCCTCCAGAGTCCCACCCGGAACGTCCACGGCTACGTTGTCGTCCACGAAGGTAACCCCGGCGGGTGCCGTCTTGCGGTTCGTCACGCTGCCCGTGTCATTCTTTGCCGTCGCAAGCCCGATCCTGATCTTCCCCGCAGGGTCGGCCGTCAGCGTCACCTTCGCGTTTGTCAGGGTCAGGCTGGCGTGGTTGTTCCTCCAGAACACCTTCTCGTACCGGTTCTCGGTGGAGCCAGAACTGGAGGAGTCGATGAACGTGGCGGTGATCCCCACCTCGTTCGGCGGGATGGTCGCCAGGGTCGAACCGCCTGCGCCCTGCTTGATCGTCACGGTACGAGAGGCGTTCGCGGAAGAGAGCGTCGCACGCAGAAGCCGTTCGTAGGTGTTGGTGCTGAGCACTTCCGTGGTGCCGTTGAGGGTCAGGACCTCAGACACCAAAGCACCGTCAGGCTTACGCCCCAGGATCGTGATCGAACGTGTGTCTGCACCGTCGGAGACAACGGCGATCTGCGCGTTGGCGGTCATCTGGGTGAACACGGGGCGTACCGTGGTGGCCACGGCACCCCCGGAAGGGTCGGTGTCGTTCGTGGGCATGTTGGCGGACGCATACAGTACCAGGTCGCTCGCAGCGATAGGCATGCTACCTCTCCTTCCCCGTCCTGGTTTCCAAGCCCATTATACTTCGCCGCTTTAGGGCAGCCATGATCCGCGCGGGCCAGTCATTCCAGCACCGGTCGCATATCCAGGCGTGACAGGCCCCGCAGTACCGGACGACCTTGGGCGTGCTGTCCCCGCGCACGAGGGCGCATACGTCGCAAACACGCATTCGACGCTCGGAGCACCGGCAGCCCATCAGTTCGGCACCCTCAGAACCCTGTACCCGGTCCCGCCGCTGTCGGGAGGCCCCAGCAGGACCTTCTGAACCGTGTACGTGCCCCCGACGTTGCGCTGGACGAGAAGAGCCACCTCACCGTCGCCAGGGGGCTCGACCCGAACGCGGTCCGTACCGCCCGTGGCAATGGCGAGAGTGTCCGCTCCCGCGCGGTAGATGCCCGTGTCGGTGTCCCCGCTGTACGAGTACGTGGGAGCGGCAGCACTCCCGTCCGCGAGCCGGAGAGGAGGGCTGATCTTGTCGGACGTCACGGCACTATTCGCGATCTTGGGGTTGGTCACAGAGCCATCCGCCAGCTTCGCGGTCCCGACGGAGCCGTCCGCGAGCACGGCTTGCAGCCCTCCCGTGAATATCCAGATCGTCGTGGCCGTGAGCGCGACCGCCACGGGGGGCTGGAACACTCCAGAGGTCGGAGTCGCCGTGAGAGCGCCAGCGGTCGTGGTGGATGGGTACAGGAGGCTGCCGGGCGTCCAGGCCCAGGAGGAGACCGTCACAAGACCCTCCTGGCGCACGTAGACGTCCTGACCTGCGGAAGCGGCGGACAGGGCGAACCCCAGCAGGGGACGGTTCGCATTCGTAGCTTTTACGGCCTGTCTAGAGCTGTTGAGGTACACCAGGTCCCCTGCGGCTAGCGCTCCGCCAGCAGTCGCCTTGAACGTCCTCCCCGCCTCTATGCGGTCGAAGTTCCCGTCGTACAGCGCCCACTTGTTCTGGACCCCGGCTGCACCGGCCTTCTCCAGGGCGTAGTGCGTGGTCGTCGGCACCTACATCACCCCCTCACGGCAGCGCTACCAGTTCGATAGTCTGCCGCCAGCTCTCCCGCATGTCAACGCGGCGGACGGACACCTCAAACTTGCAGAACCGCTGATAGCTGCCCGCGTCCGCGATGTTCATGGCTGCGGTGTAGGTGTATTGCTCGGTGGTGACTTCAGCGGTGCGACGGAGCGTGTACGTGCCCGCCTGCGTGGACTTCGTGTAGACGCGCACCACGTAGGCCAGGAAGTCGGTCTCCTTCCCGACGGGCTCGTTGCCGTACACCAGGTCCGCGTCCTCTCCAACGAACGGGTGCGAGTAGCGCCACTTGATCGAAAAGTCCACCTGACCCTGGCCCACGATGGTGCGGGAGAGGCCGTCCTCTCCGCTGATGACCGCCTGCAGGCCCTGTACGGGGTCAGGACGCAGGGCCACCCCCTGCACGGTGTACGAGAAGGGCGTCACGGACGCGAGGTCCTGCTCGACCCCGAAGCGGTTTATCGCGGCGACCTTGAAGTAGATCGTCCGGCCCTCCCACTCGTTCGGGAGCGTGACGATGAAGGCGTTCTCCAGGAGGCCGAACGAGAGGTCGCTCCCGGGCTCCAGCTCGTAGCGCCCACGGAAGATGCCCGTGAGGAGCCACACACCGGGGGACACGAGCTGGGCGTCCCGGAACGAGATGATCTCGCGACCCAGCATGGCGCGGTTCTCGATGTCCAAAGCGTTGTCCCGAGTGGTGCCCTCCAGGGTGTTGACGCGGGTCTGCGTCAGGTCCAGGGTGGCCGTCTCCTGGCCGTGGTAGCCGGTACCCACGTTCGGGAAGCTCGTGAACGTGCCGGACTGCATCGGCGAGCCCAGGTACGTCGCCAGCGGAGAGTAGCTGACCCCGCCGTCCGTGCTCGCGTACACGGTGCACCCTCGCCATGCATCCGAGGCGGACGCGAAGGAAAAGGCGAGCTGGATGCGGTAGCCCGAAATCTCGTAGGGCAGCTCGCAGAAGCTCACGCCCGTGGGACCGGGGTCTTCATTCGGAGCGGGCGGCGGGGGACCGGGGTTGGGCGTCTCAACGGGGTGATCACGAATGGCGAGCATCGCGGTGGGCTCCGTGATCATCTGCACGCGGAACGACTCCCCGTCAGGCGTCTCGCTGATCGACAGGATACGCGCGGGCTGCTGGTTGAGGCCCATCTCCGGGTAGGTCACGGCAACAACATCGCCTGGCTGCAGGGCCACGTCTTTGGGACCCAGGGTGGTCTCGATGGTGATCCTGGGATTGGAAAGCTCCAGCAGGTACCGGGCAGCGATCTTCTTGGCGGTCGCCGCATCCGTGATCCAGGGGAGGCTGATGTTCTCCGTCCGTTCCCCTGTGAGCTGCCTGCTCAGGTCGTCCGTCGCGTGCGCCTGCCCCGGGTTGTACGCATGGCTCCTGTCCGTGAAGTCCACACGCACGCGGTTCCGGGTGTCGCGGATGCCCCCCATGGAGAACGCAGCGCTCTGCCCCTCCGTAGCATCATCGATCTTCAGCTCCCGCGTGACGGTCTCCGCCCTGCGAGGAATCAGCTTGAGCGAGCCCTGCGAGTAGACGAGCATGAGGAAGCTGTGCGTGAGTATCTGCTCGATAGCCTGAAGGGCAGACTGCTGGGATTCCAGGACGACGGAGACCTTCAGCCCATTGGACTCGGCCCAGGACCGAGCGTCCGCGAAGGAAGTGGCGTCAATGGGACAGGGCAGTTCAACCCGGTTGAGCAGGTCTTCGATCACGTCAACAGGATTCACGTCCAGAGAGGACGCGGCGACGCCGTAAACGTTCCCGAAGGAGGAAGTAGCATCGGCGACATACGTCCAGTTCAGGCCATTTGTGCTCCAGTAGAGCTTGCAGCCCGTAGAGTCGCACGCTATCGCCCACGCCCGTGTCCCCGTGTGTGTCCACGCGCACACAGCATCGGAAGCGGGCAGGTCCGTAGGTCCTGCATCCGTCCAGGTAATCCCGTCGTTGCTGACGAACAGGCGAGGCACAAGGTAAACCGGAGGCCAGGCGTTCTTTACATTCGCCAGCATGTAGTACCTGCCATCAGGAAGCTTGCCCACAACGGAGGTGAAGTTTGACATCGAGTAGGACGTGTACGGATATGGAAAGTCGGCCACCTTCGCCCAGGTATCGTAGGGGTAGGTGCTGCGCCATATCTCGAAGTGGTCCGTGTAAAAGGGAGTCGAGAAGCCCCTTACGAAGAACGCTACGTTGTCGACGAGAGCCAGGTGAGTATCTGGGTAGCCGCTCCCAGGTGCGTGGACGCAGACATCCCAGACCTTGCTGAAGTTGGGGGGCAGCACACCGCCCATCATAGAATAGTCAATCTTCCACACCTCACGTCCCTTTTGCCACAGGGCTACGGCCTGGCCGCGCACCTGGCGCAAACTGCCGACGTAGACTCCAAGGCCGTCTTCCGTACAAGTGGATGGGTCTGGACAAGAGCAGGGGTCCCATACGAGCGTGCCGTAGGTGTACGTACCAACTACGCCACCGGACGCTACGTGAATCTTGTCCTCGCTCAGAGAACCGCTGGGAGGAAAGACGACCTTGTCGTTCGCGCTGTGGCGAGCGAACCCGAAGTTATTCGTCCAGCTCAGGTTGACCGTCTCGCCAAAGCCCGCACTCGTCAACCTCACGATACTGGGCGCAAGCCCCGAACCATTTTCGAACTCGACCCACGGGTCGCCATTTTCGTCCAGGCCCACAAGCACGGGCCGAGAACCGGCGGTCAGGCTCAAAACGTTCGTGGGGTCAGAGTCCGGGTACAGGCGGACTTCCCACAGATAGTTATCCGGCATGATGAAGCCCGGTACCAGGTCCCACATGGCAATCGGCATAGCACCACCTCCCTATATCGCTATCGCTCCGCCCCCGCCCGTGCATGGCACAGGGACGCTGATCTCATACGTGAACTGCGGTATGGTCTCCGTGGCCCCGCTGTTCCACTCGTGCACGTAGACGTAGCAGACCCCCGGGTAGGACAAAGCCTCCTGGCCGGGGTGGAGCTTCTGAGTCATACGAGTGTCAATAGGCTGATCGAGCGTGCCATTGTAGAACGTGAAGTCCAGGCCCTCCACGTAGGCCGTACCGTCCTTCCAGATGACCTTCTCGCCCTCCCAGATGGTCTTGAGTTCCACGCAGGCGTTCCCCTCGCACAGGGCGTGGATGAAGGTGACCAGGTTGACATCGCGTCCACCGCCGCCGCCTTTCTTCCCGCCACCTCCCTTGTCCTTGCTCTTCCCCTTCTTCGAGCTGGCCTTTGTGACCCGCGTCTTCCCGACCCAGATCGTGTGGCCCCGCACCCGCATGGTCCCGTACACGAGGGGCAGGGGAGCGCCAGGTGTCGGACCGCTGATCCGGAGACCCGCCACGTCGCTGGGGGACGGACGTGCCTGACCGGGGAAGAGAAGGCCACCCAGAAGAGACCCCACCACGAAACCGACAGGGCCTCCGATGACGAAGCCCGCAATCGCTAGGGCCGCTCGGGCGATCTCACCCATGCCCGGTACCGGAGCGTGTACCTGTGCGTGCGTCGGAGGAGGTCGCTGCCCGGGAAGGGCCAGACCTCAACCCCGCGCCCCGCTGCAGCGTGGATGACGTGCCCGTTCCCGTCGTAGATGCCGCAATGACCGGAGACAGGCCACACACGCCCTGCGAACGTCAGCACGTCGGCCATCTCCGGTGGTCCAGAGACCCGCTCGAACCATTGACCGCCTATGATCAGGAAGCCGTCCTCCTTCACGTTGTGGAACCAACCCTCCGGTGGGATCGGGGGCAGGGGGAGAGAAGGGTCGATGAGGCCGCACGCCTGGTACACGCGGAAGACGAAGTACGCGCAGTCCACCCCGGCTCCCTTCACGGCCTGTCCCCGGACGAAGGGAGTGCCCACCCAGGACAGGGCCTCCCGGATGACCTCCTCCCTCATGTCAGGGTCTCCTCCATGCTCGGCATGTACGGGAACCCACGGTAGTGCTGCCTCCAGTCCGGCCTTACGGTCCGGTAGTTCCCAAACTTAGACTTACAATGCGCGATGGTCTTGGCGCAACCGGCCTTCAGGGTGATGGGGTCACCGGAGGCTGGGGCAGCCGGTAGCTCCGTTGCGAGGGTGACCGTGCCTCCTGTGGCGTCACCGGTGTGCGCGGAGATGAAGAAGCTGCGCCCCTGCAGGACGCCCCCCGTGAAGACGATCACGCCGAACGTGAAGTAGTCGTTCGCGATGGGGTCCACTCCGGCAGGCGGCGAACCGGAAAGCGCAGAGTAGGTAACGTCAAACTGCGTGGCCGAGACAACGGTGCTCGTGAAGGAGAACAGGGACTCGTCCACGGCGCACACGGAGTCGAACAGGGCATTGTTGCACTCAGGCTGAAAGACCACACGCGGGATGAGCCTGTCCAGCTTGGCGATGCAGCTCTCCAGGATGAACGTCACCTGGTCCGTGTTCGCGCGTTCCACGCCCTGTATGTTCCACACGCTGTGCAGGAAGGCCGTCCCCGTAGTGTGGTCGTACTGGTAAATCCGGACTTCGGCGTCGTCGAACGTGCGCATGCGAGCCCACGCGGCGACCTTCTTCGTGGCCCCGAACAGGGTAAGGTCCACGTTGGGCACGGTGATGCGCATGTCGTCGATCTGCAGGTTGGCGTTGTAGGAGACCGGGCTCCGCGTGATCCCAGGTGCTGCCTTCCACGTCTGGCTGTCGTATACGATGTCCGTGTCGTGGTCCGTGTAGTAGAGGGAGACGAGGCCCAGGATGGTGACCCGGTACAGGAACGAGTACCGCAGGGCCTCCTGCGCGGGGTCGTAGCTGCCTATGCTACGAGTCATTCCGGCCTCACCTGTCGCAGACGGACCGTGACCACCCAGCCCGCGCCTAGAATGCGTCCTGCTCGAAGGCCGTCCTCAGCGAACCGGACTCGGAACAGGCCCTGGTACACGTCCGCCGTGATGATAGCGCCCGACTCCGGAGGAACCACGAAGTCCACGTAGCCCGTCGTCAGGTTCACGGAGACCTGTGAGGGCTGTACCTGCAGCACGCCGTTCTTGTAGACCACCACCGAAGAGGCCCAGTCCTCGTAGATTTTGAAGCGGGTCCGGAGGCCGTCCCCGACGCCGATCAGCTCTCCCTTCCGGTCCGGACGAGTCCAGTCCTGGAAGTAGAACGTGCTCTGCTGCCCGGCATGCTGGTGGAAGAAGTTATGCAGCGTGTCCCACTCGGTCTCTGTCATGATGTCGTCGTAGTCGATCTGAAACTCGAAGAGAGGCGAGAGCCACCTGCGCACCCGCTGCTCGTAGCCGCTCTCGTAGGTCGCCACCACGGTGCGGTAGTTCGGGACCACCGTCAGCTTGCCGCGCCCCACGAGCGGATAGGTCGTCTGCATGGTCTACCGCTCCCTGAACAACGGGTGGTTCTGCCTACGCGCCATCCTCACAGCGGCCGCGATCTCGTTGACGTGCATCTGGAGCATCTTCTCGTTCCCCAGGACGACGGGCGCGTTATACTGCACGGTCACGCTAGGCTCACGTCCCAGCATCCCCTCCTTCAGATTGCGGAAGATGCTCGCCAGGTCCTCCGGTTGCATCCCGCGCGGCAGGGGCTGCACAACCTCCGTGAGACCGGGCCTCTCGGCCAGAAGCGCGAGGACAGGACCGCGAGCCACGAGACCCCTCTGCGCACCGAAGACGTTGAGCTGGAGGCCCTGCAGGACGCCCCCGCTCCCCAGTCCCAGGATGCGGATCAACCATTGAACAGCCTCGCGTGCCACGAACTTGATGATCTCCTCAAGAATGGCGTTCAGGAGGTCCGTGAACAGGGTGTAGACCGAATCGAAGACGTTTTTGCCTTCGATGATGATGGACCGGAAGAACTTCGCCACAGCGTTGGTGGCGTTATCGAGAGCGCTCCTCCACGCCTGCAGCCAGTCGAAGGAGGACTTCATGAACTCCTCCATAGCCGCACGCATGCTCGCCAGGAAGTCCGGACGGATGGCCTGCTCCGCGATCTCGCGCTCCAGGTCGCGAATCTCCTTCAGCAGGCGCAGACGCACCGCCTCGTACTCGATAGTTTGCGGGAGGAGGGCTAGAAGACGTTTGCGTGCGTCGATCTGCTCCTGCAGGACTTTGCGCTCGGCTTCCGCGTGCGCGTCGGCGATCTGGACCATGGTCTGGGCCTGGTCGATCTCCCGTCGCAGCAGCTCCTCCCGAAGACGGAGGGCCTGCACCTGTCGCTCCCTGGCGGCGACCAGGTTTCCCTCCTGCTCGAAGAGACGCGCCTGGGACTCGATCTCCTGGAGGAGACGCTCACGGGTGACGACGCCCAGCTCGGCCTCAAGCTCCAGCAGGCGAAGCTTGGCGTCCCGCTCCCTCTCCACGGTCTCCAGGACCTGACGCGCCTGCTCGGCCCCCGTCCTGCGGAGCTTCTCCTCCTCCTCCAGACGCCTCGCGAAGACCTCCCGCTCCCGCTCCGCGATCCGGCGCAGGGTCTCCTGCCGCTTCTCCTCCTCCTCGACCTCCCGTCTGCGGAGACGGGCGCGGGCGTCGAAGAGCCTTCGCTCGACTTCCTCTCGCTGCTTCGTGTTGGCCCGTGTGTGCTGGAGGGCCCGCTCAAGGGCTGCGATCTCGTCCTCCAGGGACATCTCGTTGAGGGCCTTCTTCCGCTCGATGAACGTGAGGGACGCCTCGATGCGCTTCTCGTAGGTCTGCTCCTCGATCTGCCTCTCAAGACGGGCGATCCGGATGTCCAGCTCCAGGCGCTCGTCGGCCGTCTTCGCGTAGGCGTCTCGAATGCGGCGCAGGTCCGCGAGCTGCTGCTGCAGGCTCCAGTTCTGTCGGATGGTGAGCAGCTCGTGCAGGCGGAGCTGGCGCTGCAGCTCCTCGTTGATCTTCCGTCTGCCCTCCGCTTCCTGCGACAGGGCGCGAAGATCGAAGGCAGGCGGACGGGTAGGACCTCGCATGCCCGGAGGGACTTCAAGAGGACCCTCCGCAGGAGCGGGACGACCTGGTGCCCCCGCCGACTTGGGGATAAGCAGGGAGCCAGGCGCGGTCATGCTGAGAAGAAGGCTAGCTAGGAATCTGTTCCTGACGGCTAGGAATGCCAGGAACGTCTCGGCCTTGGGTATCCTCGCTTCCAGCTCCTCGAACCATCGCCTCGCGCCCTGCATGCGTTCACGCAGAGTGATCGCCCACGCGGATGCGTCGGCCAGGAACTTCGCCAGTCTGCTCGCTGCGTCCGCCATCTGACCAATGAGGTCCACAATGGTCGGGCCGTGCTGGATTATCAGGTTCAGGAACTGATCGGCTGCATCAGCGATGCGTTCCAACGCAGGGCGCATACGTTCCTGGAGCTGCTGCGCCAGAGGCGTGAGATTCCCTTCAGCGTCCCGAATGGTCAGCACGAACCTCTGAACGACGTTGACCACTCGCTGCCAGAAGTCCGCAAAGACGTTCCGGGCCAGAATCTGGAGGGCCGTCTTCAGGGTCGAGAGGGATGCCTCCAGGGTGTTCTGCATCATACGACCGGCAGCTACGAACCCCTGGGAGCGAGAACGCAGCGCCTCCATGAAGATCGACGCCCGCTCCGTGGCATCCTTCGCCGCTGCCAGACGCTTGCGCAGCTCGTCGCCCTCCTTCCCGGCAAGACCGAGACCGCGCACCACCTGGTCCATCTCGTCCCGGATGCCGGTCAGGATCGCCCGGATCGCCTGCGTCGCCTGGAGCTGCACGTTCAGACCGGGGGCCAGAGCCTTGATGGCCTCGGCGAACCCGCGAAGGGCCTCCCGCTGCTTCTGTGCGTTCAGGTCGATCAGGATACCGTGTTGGGCAAGGGCGCGTGTGATCTCGAACAGCTCCTCAGCAGTACCGGAGAACTGGGCGTCCAGGAGGAGAATCTGGTCGTAGAGGCTGCGGGCGTACTGGGTCGCCTCCGCGAGTTTCCCTTCGATGTTCGCAGCCGTCACGGACTTGTCCAGGGACACGATCCCTGCGGCGATGCCGATGACCGAGCGTTGGAAGCTCTCCACGGACTGGACGCCGAAGGTGAACACTCCCTGGATGCTGTCCTGGAGGACGTCCACCATCCTCAGGAGGCCGAGAGCGGCCGTTGTCGCCGCACCGATGGACGTCGTAAGTTTGCCAAACCCGACCGAGCCCTGCGCTGCCACCACGTTGATGGGCGCGGAGAGCTTCAGAACGCCTTCCGCCGCGTTGCGCAGGGAGGCGTGGAAGGACTTCGTGTCCAGGATCAGGGTGGCGCGAATGGTCCCGACGTTCATCAGTTCAGCCCCTTACGAGAACGCAGCGTCTTCCAGGCCGCGTCAGGGTCGCTGGACCCGGGCTCATTATAGCCGAGCGCGACGGAACGCAGCTCCTCGATCCTCTGCTGGAGGTACCGGGAGTAGGGAGCGCAGGCCGCCTCGATGCGGAAGAGCTGCATCATGGCCCGCTCCCGGAGAGCGTGTTCCGCGTAGACCAGGGCACGTCGCACCCCGAGGCGCATGATCTCAGGGTGCGTCCACCCGTACTCTCTTGCCAGCGTGGTGACTAGCCCAGCCCAGTCAAAGCGTCGGCCAGTCTCGCTGCCGCCGGACCCATCTCCGCCAGCGTCCGGTTGACGTCTTTTGGGAGGCTCCCGAAGTGGCCCATGACGAGGGCGAGCAGGCTCCGCAGCTTGCGGATGCCCATCTTCTTGATCTCCTCGTGGGTGATGTTCGGGTCCAGGTTGCGCAGAAGACGGTAGGCGAGATCGGCCACGTCCAGGGCCTTGTCCACGGACTGGGTGTAGGCCAGGAACATGTCCAGAGGGATGTCCTCGATCACGTACTCGCGCCCGTTCAGCTTGATGACGAGCGCCTCGGTCCCCACGATGGCGTCCAGGTCCACTTCTCGGCTCATCGCAGCACCCCCGCCAGATACCGTCGAATGATCTCAAGGTACCTGGGCCAGTTACGGACCTTGGATTCCAGGAACTTCGGACCGGAGCCCGGGTGCTGGAACCGCACGTTGAACGCCTCGTGCACCAGGGCCGCGTAGGGGGCGTCGAAGCGCACCACCGCAGCGTGCCCCCCTGGAACGACGGACGCAGGATCGTCCGGGGCCGCATTCCCGAACCGGTATCCCAGGGTGGCCCCCGTCATGACCCGCTTCCCGTCCACGTGGAGGCTCCCGCTCGAACGCAGACGCCCCGTCCGGTACGGAACGGTGGGCGGCACCTCGTAGCAGTCCAGGAACAGGCGAGTCCCGGCCTCTTCCACGGCCCTGCGACTCGCGTGTCGCATGATGGAGGCCAGGTCTCTGAGCTTCGCCTCAAACTCCCGCGTGTCCAGGACCACCATTACAGGGTCTCGTCGCCCATGATGTAGTATTCGCCCGTGGTCAGGTTCGGGTAGACCCGGAACACGACGTCCAGGGCTCGCTGCGTGGTCGCGTCGAACTCCAGGTTGGGGGAGGCACGCGGCGTCGCGATGGGGAAGATGATCCAGTCCCTCTTGTCGGAGGAGGGCTGGTCCCCGATGATCCGCTTCAGGATCAGCCTCTGGGCCACGCTACGGTCGGACTCACCCACGTTGCGCTTCACGACCAGCTTCTGGTTCGGCGGAGTGCCCGTGAGCTGAGCGCCGGGCAGGACCTTCGCCCACAGGTCCAGGTTCTGCCGGATGTCCGCGAAGCGGCACTCCACGCGCACCTCCCGTCCCGTGACGACCGCGTCATACGGGCTGTCCCCGAACTGGTCCGTCATCAGGTTCGCGGTGCGCACCTCGTCAATGAAACGCACACCGCCCATTGTGACCCCCAGGTCTACCTCGCTCCCGGAGGGTCCGAACAGCACCTGGCAAGGTCCCAGGTCAAGCGCCATCGTCTATCCCTCCCTACTCCACCACCAGGGCTCCAAGGTCAAGGCTGGAGTCCGCGACGTCCACGTAGATCGTGCCGTCCGTCTGGATGTAGTCCCTGGTGAACGGGCCGATGTACCTGATTCCCCCGCTCGCGGGCACGCTCACGCTGCGCGGGGTCACGGACTGGCCGTCCGGTGCGACCGAGAGCGGAATCTGCACGGTCGCAGGCGCAGCGCCGTTGTTCTTGACGTACAGGACGACCCGCCCTGTCGCGGAGGGGATGTAGTGGTCGTTGGACGGGTCGCTGGTGACCGTGGACAGGGCCACGCCGGCCCGGGACACACGTGTGAGCGGGATTGCTACTCTCGGCATTAGGTATCACCTCGCCGTGTCTATCATAGCATGCTGGGGGCGCGGACCGTGTAGTTCCCGCTGAACACGTAACGCCCGCGTTCGTCCTGCCCCAGGAATCCCTGACTCACCTCCACGGCGGAGAAGACCAGCATGCCGTTCCCCAGGGAAACGTTGTAGTTTTTCAGGAGCGCCTCGCGCACCTTCGCGTACAGGGACAGGGCTTCGTCCTGGGACGGAGACCGCACGTACACCTGCAGGGCGATCTCGGCCACGCGCCCGTCCACCTCCCCCAGACCCCCCCTGTGGATGAGGGCCACACAGGTGTCGGGTGCATTCTCGGGCAGAGGCCCCCGGAACAGGACGCTCCCGCGCTGCAGGCCCGTCGAGAACGCGACCCACTCAAAGATCGCCCTGTCGATCACGCCACCCAGACCTCCACGTGGGACTCGACGGCCTTGCTGCCGTTGCCGAGCGGGGGCACCTTCACCCGCTCGACCCGGACTACCTTGAACCGCTTCCCCTGCCACTCCAGGACGTCCCCCACGTCCACGGCCGTGTCAGGGGGTAGGAGCACCCATGCCGTAGCCCCTGTCATGGCCCCCTGCGGGGTGTAGATGACCCGGTAGGCGTGCTGGAACGTGCCCAGCACCCGTGTGCGGACCGTGGACTCCACCTCGGAATGCTGGTCCAGGACTCGCCTCTCGATCACCAGTTCGTCCGTGGCATACCGGTCGATCATACCGTGTCCTCGCCTGTGTTCACGTTTCGTCCTTACGGGAGGACAGGTCGATGATGTTCGGGTGGTCCGTGATCCCACGCCTGAAGTAGGCGTCGGACGGGTGTTCGACCTGCAGAGCCCCCTGGGAGACGCCCGGCAGGTGGCTGCGGAACCGGTTCCCCAGGTCCCTGTAATGGTCCACGATCTGGGACCGCTGCTGGGACACCCGGCCGTGGCTGAAGTCCGGGTCCCCGGAGAACTTCGCCACGATCATGTCGCAGGCGAGTGCGCAGGCCGCGTCCAGGACCCCCTGAGCCAGGAGGAGAGCCACGTCGATCTCTTCGTTCTGCAGCAGGGGCCTGGTCTCCAGGGTGTCCCCGATCAGGAGGCGTACCCGGTCCCGACCCTCCTCCAGCCTAGCCCGGTTCGGGTCGTAGGTCCAGGTCACGGGAGGTCACCTCAGACCCCCGGATTTTGCGCGGAATCGGGTCCAGGAGACGTTTCTGCGCCCGGGGTGGTATCCTGAGTACCCCCCGACTCGGAAAGGCCCGCCTGGGGAGACTCCGTGGGGGTGACGAGCCACTCCGGATTGCGGACCAGTTCGGCGGCCAGGTGGTCAGGCACGAGGATCGTCTCCCCAGGCAGGACCAGCACGTAGCGCCCCTCCACCAGCAGCTCGCGGGAGCCCTCAGCGACGAGCTTTACCTCTCGGGCCACGGTCCTCCTCCTCGGCCTCTAAGTCCAGCTCGATCTCGGTCTCCTCCGCGACCGCTCGGGCCAGGGCGATGTCGTCCTTGAACCTGCTCAAACCCCGGGACAGGGCCTCGTAGGACCCGTCCGCAGCGACGTACCCTGCGGCGACCAGGGCAGGGTAGTTGGGGTGCTGCACTACCTCGCGGGCCACGTCGGGCGGCAGCGGCGCACCCGTCTCGTACAGCACCCCCTCCCACTTCAGTCCGCCAGGCTTCGTGACGATCAGGGCCATTGGACCTCCTACGCGATGGCGTTCGCGAAGAACGCGCCCAGGTCGGACGAGACGATCTTGACCGCGAAGGACATGGTGCCCTCGATCCGATCGGCCTTGAGGTGCTGCATGCGGAACCGCTCGATGGCCACCAGACCTCCGAGGGGCACACCGGGGAGACGCCATGCGAACACGTATCCGGCACTAGGGGTCAGGATACCCGGACGCGGAGCCACGTAGCAGAGGAGCGCGTGCTTGCCGGACATGTAGCCCAGGGTCGCAGCGCCCTCCGGACCGGTAGCCTCAACCGCTCCGAGGACGTACACGTTGTCCACGCGGAACGCGGCCGCCAGGAGAGCCCGGTTGTCCAGGTCCCCGGGGAGCGCCCGCTGAACGTACTTGACCCGCTCCACCACCTGCGGGTGATCGAACAGGGCTTCGTACACACGCTCGTCCAGGACGAGAGTGTTGGGGCGGAAACCGGTGCTCGCCTTCATGGCGATTCGGGCCTTCTTCACGTCCCCGAACGGGTTGCTGTTCGCGTTGTCCCATTGCAGGAACTGGTTGCCGGACGGGGACGCGGACACGCCCGTATACTCCTGCGCCCACACCCCCGTCTTGAAGGCCGTGTCGATCCACACCTTCTCGCGGGTGAGGAGCAGGGTGCGGGTGACGAACTCCGTGGCGTCCCGGTCCATGTCGATGGGCGGGTCCGCGTTGCCGCGAGTGTAGTCGTCCACGTCCATGTGCCAGGACCAGACGTCACACTCGTAGCGGTCGTTCGGGTCGAACTCGAACCCGCCACCCGAGGACTCCACGGCACCGATCCGCCTGCGGGCGTTGGCCCGGAAGAAGTCCTCCTTGCGGTAGCGCTTGTAGACATCGGACTTCCGCGCCACCGGGATGACCGGGAAGATGCGGTCGGTCACGAACTCGTTCGTGTCCTGGAGGTACGCCACGCTGATGTTCGTCAGCAGGGCGTCCATGTGGACCGCTGTGTAGTCAGGCTGCGCTTTCTTGATGGCGAACGGCATCGCTTACACCGTCCTTCCGGGGTACTGGATCAGTACCGTGATGACCTGGTCCGCTGCCGTGGCAGCCTCCAGGGCGATTCCCCAGACCCGCTGGCCCGTTGTTGCGGTGACCGCCTTCCCGTCCGTGCCTGGAGCCAGGGGAGCACCCAGAGCGATGGCCGCCCCCGCAGTCACCTTCGTGACCGCAGGGAACCCGGCTACGGACACGGGCTTCCCGGCCCCGCTCGCGGGGTCCTGGCTCACACCCACGGGAACATCGTTGTGGGCGGTCGCGTGGATGGCGTTGCCGCTGGCGTCCAGGGTCAGGAACCGGAACTTGCTGACCGCTGCGCCTGCGTCCAGGGAGAACTTGAACGGCTGGGGTCCTTCGTATGCCATTGCCTACCCCTCCAGTCCCTTGCGGCGCTGCGCCCGGACGTACTCCTCGTACAGGTCCGGGTTCGACATGGCGACCACGCGCAGCGCCTCCGCGTAGGCTTTGCTCCGACTCATGCCGGACGACTTCGCGATCAGCTCCCGGGCAACCCGCTCGACCTCACGTTCGATGGCGTGCCCGTTGCTCTCAGGGGCCGCGTCCGTGCCCTTGCTCTTCAGGAGTTCGGACTCTGCGAGCTGCTTCTCCAGGGCTGCGAGTCTCTCCGTGACCTGCTGGGCGTCCATCCCGGACTTCTCCAGCGCCCGGATCAGGTTAGCCACCCACTCCGGGTCTCCCAGGTGCGGGTACGCGGCAGCCTTGCGGAGGTACACCTCGCGCTCCCGCTCGGCTTCCATCTTCGCAAGGCGCTGCTCCAGCTCCTCTGCAGCCTTCGCCTTACGGACCACCTCTTCCCACTCGGACTTGCTGATGGTCAGGTGGTCCGGCTGAGGCTGCTGCTGAGGCTGCTGCTGCTGCTCCTGCTTCTGCTGCTGCTCCGGCATAGGGTTCTCCTCCTCGCCTTTGGAGAGCCGGGCCAGTTCGGCCTCCCACTTCTCCTTGTCATATTCTACCCCAAGCTCGCGAGCGCGGCGAAGTATCTTCCGCAGCGCCTTGAGTTTCGTAGCTTTGTCCGGGAAGTGGCCCTGGTTGAACCGAGCCAGGGCGTTGCGGACGTGCGCCGCGTCGTGGACCGGGAACCTGCAACGACCCGCCTCGTCGATGTACCCGCAATGTCTGGCCGGGATGCGGTACCGCTGCTCCGTGGTCACCCGGCCCTTCTCCAGGTCCTCGACCAGCTCGGACCGCTCGACGGAGACCATCTCCTCTTCGTCCTCGTCCTCCTCGTCGTCTACCACCTCGGACAGGGCGTCCCGAAGGTTCTTGGCGGTCCACAGCATGTTGAGCACCGCGCTGACCTGCTCCTGGATGTTGCCCGTGAACGTGAAGCCCATGTCCTCCAGGAGCTTGACCACGCGGTTGTACGCCTGCTTCTCGTCATCCGCAGCCCCCACGATGTCCAGAAGAGCGTCCAGGTGGTGGTGAAGGGCTTTCGCAAGCTCGCAGTCCGTACAGCCCTCCTCTGCGGACTTCAGGACCAGGAAGGGCTTACGGTTCGCGGGCTTGCGCACCAGCGAAAGCCTGTTGATGGTCATGTCTTTCAGGAAAGTCACGAGTCCGTGCCTCCGGCCTGCACTTCGGAGCGACCCTTGTACCGGTTGTAGAGGATCAGGACGATGGTCGCGATCGCCTGCACCAGGGAAGCCGTCTGCTCGTCCAGAGTGTAGTCGGTGATCCCCCAGACCGCTGCCACCAGTACGGCGATCCCCACCACCTTCTTGAGCAGCTCCTTGAGGTCCATGCCGCACCTCCTCCAGCTCTATACTACGCCCCTAGGTCAAAAGAGAGACCCGCTTCCCGGTACCGGCCATAGAGTAGCCTCCCAGCTCCGTCTTGACCAGCTCCCACAGCTTTTCGTCCTCCACGTAGGTCACGGCCACCCACGAGCCTTTCTTGACGGTGCGGCTGCTCCCAGGGTACCGGAAGTCCACGGGCGCTACGAAGCTCTCAACCACGTAGGCCTGAACGGGCTGGTCCGAGTGCTCGATGTCCACGAACCCGGCTCCCTTCGCCACGTTGATCAGGAAGCTGTGGGCGGCCTTCTCGATCTCCTCCTCCGTTGCCACGTCACCCTGACTGTCGGGCTCGTTCGGGGTGTAAACCACCCCGTATACCAGTCGACGCTCGTTGTCTGCTTTTAGCACGTCGAAAGCAGCGGACTTGCTGACCGCAGCCCACGCCACCCGGAATGCGTACTCCTCCGGGTCTCTGCCCTCCGGTGCGTTCCGGTACGCATTGTTGAACGCCTTCATCCATTGCCTGCGCTTCTTAGGGGGCAGACGCTTGACGGGAGCGGGGAGGTCCTCCTGCCGCTCGTAGGGCTTCATGATCCCGATGACCTGCTCGTGGTGCACGTCCGCCACTCCCGGTTGGGCCTTACGGACACGCTTGCGGTGACGTGCCACCCCACCCGCAGAAGCGCGGGCGTAGAACATCAGGTCCTTGAACAGCCACTCCGGTAGGTACTGCCGGGCCTTCTCTACCAGCTTGACCAGGTAGTGCTTACTCGGCATACAGGACCTCCAGCAGCTTGAGCACCTCAGCGCGACGGCGCTCCCGTGGGTGTCCATAAGCCAGAATATCACGCAGACCCTCCCGCAGCCTCTGGTACACCCGTTCCGCACGCCCCTCGTCCGCATAGGCGTCCGACAGCCGCTTCACGAGACGTTCCCGGGGGAGCAGGATGTCCAGGGCCTGTTCCACGGGGGTCCCGTCCTTCAGCCAGTCCAGTTTGGACAGGACCTCCCGCTCCTCTTCCTGGAGGACGGGCTCATCCCTCCGCACAGGCAAGTTCGCACGTCGTCTCAGCCAGCGCTCCAGGTCCAGGTCCGGCGTGATCAGGTTCACGTTGACTGTATCCCGCAGGAAAGCGGACAGCTCGGTCAGCGTGGGCTGCAGGATGGGCTCGTGAGCGATCCGGGGGAGCGTGGGCATCCCGTTCAGGTACGCGAGACGACGCACCGCGTACTGGTTCAACACCTGCTCGATAGCAGCCAGCCACCCGTCCAGAGCCACGGTGAACAGGTCCTTGTGCTGAGTAGCCAGAGCGTAGCTCCCGACCCGCTCGGACCCCAGGATGATGAACTGCGCCAGCACGCTCATGGCGATCCTCTGGTCGTACCGGGCGATCACGGAGGCGGTGTCAAACGTCCGGGAACCCGCCCCTCCCACCAGCTCGATGTCGTACCCGGCAGGCAGGATCACCCCGCTCGTCTTGTCGGCCCGCAGGTCCTGGACCATGCTCCGCAGGGCCGTAAGGAGCTGGGAGTTCTTGGGCGAGAAGATGTCCACACCCTCTGGGACCTTGACCTTCGGGATGCCCACCGCGTCCCGCTCGATCCCGATGGCCTCGATCTCCTCCAGGTACTTCTTGAAGTACCAGGGACGGACGGCAGGACGCAGGATCGACCGTCCCTCCGGGCTCCCTCCCGCAGGCTTGGTGCGGAACAGGAGGAGCTTTTCGATGGGGATGAAGATGGGGCCACGCCCAGGGTCGTTCGGGTCGAGCTGGTACATCCCGAGCAGGCCTCCCGCTTTGTCCGTGGCCCACCTCCACAGGGTGAGCTGGGACCGATACCCGAACTTCCGCCACCCCAGACGCCCGTCCCGGTACCGGGACCGCAGCGTGGGGTCCGCCTCCTCCCCTCCGCCCAGGCGGTACTTGTAGACCAGCTCGAACGCCGACCACCCGTAGACCAGCATGGTCAGCACGTCCGACACGAAGTCCTGCCAGGTGTGGGACATGTCGTGCATGCAGGTCCACACGAAGTCGGCGTCCCTGCGGGCCGCGTCCGTCCCGTTCTCAGGGTCGACCCGCCACTCCACAGAACGTAGCGTCTGCTCGATGGCCAGCAGGATCGCGCCTACCACGGGGTCGTTGTCGACCATCTGCCGGTAGGTTTCCCGCATCCGCTCCGACGTCAGGCGTCCGATCCGCTCCTCGAACACCTGACCGGCGGAGACGCGGGTCCCCGTAACACCCAGCTCCACCACAGGCGTGGAGACCGGTTGGGGGGGCGGCGGGTACTGCTGCTTCTCTACAGAATCTCCCGCAGATTTGTTCGCTCTTCGCGCCACGGAGGCTCCCCCTCCAGGAAACTCTCACCCGCTACCATCGTAGGCTCCCTGCGCATGCTGGCCAAGTGCTCCTCGCTGGGGGGCGTGATGGGTGTGAAGCGCAGGTTGTCCGCGAAGGCCATGATGACGGCCTCCGCACGGTCCGGGCTCCGCAACCCCCGCTTCCGCATCTCGGGCTTGCTCTCCACCCGGATGAGGCCCTGCGCGGTCGGGGAGAAGGTCGGGTACATGAGCTGCCCGAAGAGGACGTCCACCTCCGGGTCCTTCAGGCGGGCGAAGGAGACGCGGCCCTCCTGGAGCGCGATCCGGAACTCGTACCAGAGTTCGGCCCTGGCGTCGTGGTACTTGTCCGGTTCGACCGGGGCCTCCCGCACGTCCACCCCGACCACAGCGACCCCCTCCGGGGCGGCCTGCTTCAGGAACGAGTACGCACCCGCGCCCACCCCCACGCGGTCGATGCGGATTTCCTTCGCTCTGTGCCGGTGGGCCAGGTCCAGGATGCGGCGGCAGGAGGTCACCAGGTCCACGTCCGTCCAGGCGTGCAGGTGGGTCAGGTAGGGTCCCTGTCTCACGGCCACAACGGTCTCGTCCCCGCCCATGTCCGCGATGTCCACGCCCAGGATGACCGGACCGGAGGGCTCTCCAAGGTCCAGGCTCCGAGCCTTCTCGATCATCATGGGCGGCACCACCAGGTTCCCGTACTCCTGCGTGGGGAACTGGCCCAGCACCCGAATCTGGTACAGGGGGTGGTCCTCGCCCCAGATTTCCTTCCGCTGCTGCACCCACTCCCAGGTCACCAGGCCCGGGATGACCACACGCTTCTGTTGCACGTTGGGCGTGTCGAAGGCGCTGATTGCGTGCAGCTTCCAGCCCTTCCCGAACGCGGGGTCGTTGAAGACCCGGTAGAAGTAGCCGCTCATGCTGGACGGGTTGCCCAGCAGCAGCAGACGGGACTGCCCAGAGGCCAGCAGACCTTCGATCGCGTCGAACATCTCCTCCGGGAGACCCGGGGCCTCGTCCACGATGACCAGGATGTTGGGCGCGTGAATCCCCTGCAACCGGTCCGGGTCGTCCGTGGAGACCCCGATGGCGTATGCGTCATCGAAAACCCTGTAGATGGTGGACAGGGGCTCGGAACCCAGGGGGCGCTTCGCACGTCGGACGATGCGGGCGATCTCCTGCCAGATCACGGTGAACACCTGCCGGGAGGTGGGCGCTGTGGTCACCACCGCGCAGGGGCGGAACAGGTGGACGTAGGTGACAGCTATGGCCGCAGCGCAGAAGGACTTCCCGGAGGCGTGACAGGAACGGACCGCCACTCTGGGGTAACGGAACACGTCCTCGAAAATCTCCCGCTGCTTGTCCCAGAGCTTCACGCCCAGGACGTGCTGCGCGAACAGGATGGGGTTGGCACGCATGCGCTCCAGCAGCGCCTGCGCCTTCTCCCGCGTCAGGATGTCCCTATCGGACAAGGTCTTCACCGCTGGCGATCCTCACGATGTCGGCCCACGTGAGGTTACCGGCCCTCACGTCCCCCACCACGTCCGAGCCGATCCGCTTGAGGGTCTCGATGGACGACGCCAGGTCCCGGATTTCCCAGGACTTCACCGCCGCCTCCTTCCCCGCGCGGTAATCCGCCACAGCCTTAGGGTTAGCCTCGATCACCTTACGCACCAGCCCTCTGAGCTCATCGGCGGCGGAGATTTGGGCGAGGCCAGCTCGCTCCACGATGGCGGAGGCGGCTTCGCCCGTCGCAGTCATCTCGTCGAACACCTTCTTCGCTACCTGGCCAGTAATCGTTCCCCGCTCGACGAGCATGGCCAGCTCGGCGAGCCGCTCCGCCGGCACTGGGAACGCCTCCATCTCCGCCTCGCGCTCGTTCAGCCAGCGGGCCACCTCGCC
>VAPR01000556.1_pt1 | contig 23628 bp, 18 predicted proteins | sample 3380701 | NCBI WGS metagenome assembly VAPR01 (sample SAMN11536904, study PRJNA540576) | hot springs metagenome | isolation source: hot spring wet sediment | place: Spain: Lobios | collected 2014-01 | reverse complement strand
TTGAAAGCCTACAGCTACCGCTGGATGATGGAGCATCGCCCTGAGCGGGTCATTGAATTAGCCGTTTCCAAAATGCTGCCCAAAAATCGGCTGCGGGATCGGATGCTGAAACGGCTACGGGTGTATCGGGGTCCAACCCATCCCCACCAAGCCCAAAAGCCTCAACCGCTTGCTTTGACGCCCCAAAGAGTGCCCATACCCGAAGAGAAACAGGAAGCCTAAACCCTTGAGGAGGTGCAGAAAAAATTATGGAGCAACCAGAGGCTGTTATGACGCCACAACAACCAACACCCCCAGAACCTTCAACGCCAGCGGAAGAGACCTTACCGACAGAGGAATTAGCGACTCCAATGGAGACTCCTTCCATGATCATGGAAGAGAGCGTATCGCAAGAAGCAGAAATGGCTCCTTTGGCAACTTTGACGATTCCTTTGCCCACTGAACCGGTGAAGAAGCGAGAAGGAAAGGTAGACATCACGCCGAAAGGGGAAATCCGCTTTTACGCCACAGGGCGGCGGAAGGAATCAGTGGCTCGTGTCTGGCTCATTCCAGGGGGCACAGGGCAGATCATTGTAAACGATCGCCCCTTGTTAGATTATGTGACCCGCATTTCCCTCTACGAAGAGGTCCTTCGCCCTCTTCGGGTCACCAACACTTTGGGGTTGTTTGATGTGATGGCGACTGCCAAGGGCGGCGGTTTGCACGGGCAAGCCGGGGCGTTGTGCCATGGCATCGCCCGTGCTTTGGTGGTTTGGAACGAAGAACTGAGACCTATCCTCCGCCGTTACGGATTGCTTACTCGTGACCCCCGTGTTAAAGAACGGAAAAAGTATGGGCAAAAGCGTGCCCGCCGTGGCTTCCAGTTCCGCAAGCGTTAGCCCGAGGAGGCTCTCAAGGTGCCTTTACTTCTGCGGGAGTCCGATGTTCGGGCTCTGGTGAGTATAAACGATGCGATAGAAGCAATGGAACGAGCCTTCTGGGCCCAAGCGATGGGCACTGCCAGCCTCCAACCTCGCCAACGAATTCGTTGGCCAGGTGGTGCCCTTCATGTCATGGCGGCAGGCGGATATGGTCTGGGTTATGCGGGACTGAAAGCTTATACCTCCGTTGGCAGACAAACTCGTTTTGTAGTGCTCCTTTTTAGCACGGAAACGGGAGATCTCTTGGCAGTCATAGAAGCGGATTGGTTGGGGCGCCTTCGGACAGGGGCTGTTAGCGGTTTAGCTACTCGCTACTTAGCCTCACCAACAGCTTGCGTTCTGGGATTATATGGAAGCGGTCGGCAAGCCGAAACTCAGTTGTTAGCTATTCATGCTGTCCGTTCCCTCCAAGAAGTGCGAGTTTTTAGCCCAAATCCCGCTCACCGAACTAAGTTCGCCCACTACATGCGTGAGCAATTGGGTATTCCTGTCTACGCTGTTGACCGCCCAGAGGAAGCAGCGAAGGGGGCAGATATCATCACGACGATCACGACTTCCGCTGAACCTGTTCTCCAAGGTGATTGGCTAAGTCCCGGTGTCCACATCAATGCTGCCGGCTCCAACGCTCTGACTCGCCGAGAGTTGGACGACGCAGTCATTGAGCGCGCTGATGTAATCGTGGTAGACAGCATAGAACAAGCCCGTTTGGAAGCGGGCGATTTTTTGCGTCCAATAGAACGAGGACGGTTACAATGGACGCAGGTGCACGAACTGAAGGATGTTGTGTCCCAAAAGGTGAAGCGGGAAGACGACCGTCAGGTGACTTTGTTCAAGTCCTTAGGTGTTGCCATAGAAGATGTGGCCCTTGCCGCTGTGGTATACGAGCGGGCTCAATCTCAAGGGATAGGTGAGCCCTTCCCTTGGGGTGCAGAAAGGTGATGCCCAATGAGACTTTTAACTTTGGGTTTGCTCCTGTTGGTCCTAACGGGGCTGAAGGCGCAAACCAGTTACCGAATCTACCGGGCTCTGGAGGGGGAACGCCCTGCCGAAATTGCTTCTCGGTTTCGGATCCCGCTTCAAGACCTTCTGAAAGCCAATCCAGGGATAGTCGCCGACCAACCCCTTCAACAAGGGGAGGTCCTCTTAGTGCCTCTTCAACCTTCGCCATCGTCCAAGGTTTCCCAATCGCCCACTGCTAACGCCAAACCGATATTGAAGAAGACAACGCCTCCTTCATCCCCATCAACCTCGCCTCTTGCTCGGGCTTACTGGATTTACACCGTGGAACCGGGTGACACTTTGGAAGGGATTGCTCAGCGCTTTGGGACAACAGTCCGTGCTTTAGTCCTTGCCAACAATCTCTCACCTCAAGCCACTCTCTTGCCAGGGCAGGTATTGGTTGTGCCTGTGTTGGAGCAACCCATCTCATCACCTTCGCAGCAGCCAACTTCTTCGGGACCAAATAAGCAGACGCGGTCAGTTGCTAACCAAGCTAACCAAAGGGTGCGCTACCAACCGCCTCCCCTCCCTGCTCCCCGGATCTTCGGGTATGTGGGCACAGTGATTTCATCCATAGTTCGAATCCGCAGTGCTCCCCGCTCTAACGCCCCTGTTTGGAGCCAAGTCTCCCGGGGAACCCAGTTGATCATCACGACGGAGCGACCGGGTTGGTTTGGTGTGCTGATGATTAACGGGGCAACAGGGTGGGTGACCAAAGAAGCGGTTCGGAAGGATAACCGAGCGATCTTTTGGGATGACCTCCTTCAGGTGTTTGGGGGCACTGGAGGACAAGACCGCAGTGTGTTGGTTGCTGAAGCAATGCGATATCTGGGTGTCCCCTACCGGTATGGGGGAACCTCGCCTTTGCGTGGGTTGGATTGCTCAGCGTTTGTGCAGCGAGTGTTTGCGTCTCGAGGGATCCGACTCCCTCGCACAGCTGCTGAGCAAGCAAAAATTGGGATTCCCGTTCCTCTCTCCCAACTGCGTCCCGGTGACCGCCTTTACTTCGCTGTCAAGGGGAACCGCATTGACCACTGCGGGATTTACCTTGGCAATGGCTTGTTCATTCATGCGTCCGGGCGGCACGATGCCGTGGTAATCAGCAGCCTCTCAGAACCCTTGTATGCCCGCTCCCTTGTTGCCATCCGGCGTTAAAATCTTAACGGCGCAGGCTGGTGGTTTACTAATCCACCAAAAAGGAGCGACAGGCATATGAAGGTCACGGTGCGCCTACTCCGGTTTGATCCAAGCAAGGACAGCAAGCCCTACTGGCAGACCTTTGAGGTGGAAGCGGAACCAACAGACCGAGTTTTGGATGTGCTTCACTACATTCGCGACGACCATGATGGCACTTTAGCCTTTCGCCGCTCTTGCGGGCATGGCATCTGTGGCTCCGACGCAATGGTTATCAACGGGAAGAATCGGTTGGCGTGCAAGACCTTGGTCAAGGAACTGAAACAGCCCATCACCATAGAGCCTCTACGAGGTTTCCGAGTGATCAAGGATCTGGTCGTAGACATGGAGCCGTTCTTCGCCAAGTATCGGGCGGTGTTGCCTTACCTAATTAACGATGAGCCACCTCCACAAGCAGAGCGGTTGCAGTTTCCAGAAGAACGGGAGCGCTTTGACGACACCACCAAGTGCATCCTTTGTGCGTGCTGCACCACCAGTTGCCCCGTGTTCTGGTCCAACAGCGATTACCTTGGTCCGGCGGCTCTGGTAGCAGCCCATCGGTTCATCTTTGACAGTCGTGATCGAGCAGCCTCTCTCCGATTGCAAATCGTTGCTCAGTATGGTGGGGTGTTCACCTGCCGCACCACCTTCAACTGTGTGGACGCATGTCCTCGGGGAATCCAAGTCACCAAAGCCATTTTAGAACTGAGGCAAGCCATACTGTCAGGAGAAGTGCCTCAACCAAAAGAGGCTATCTCCGTGGAGCGATAGTGATGGGGACGAAACAGTCTGAGGAGCAATTGGAAGCCCTGCGGCAGCACTTGATGGCAGCGGGTGTGAAAATTCTGTCCGGCTCTTGGGGAGGCAAAGGAGGAATAGCCCGCTATAAGGGGCAATGGCTGCTGGTTGTGGATCGGCACCTCCCCACCACACTTAAACTGCGCCTTTTCCAAGCTATGGTGCGCTGCTTGAATGGGCAAGAAAAAGGGGCTAACAGTGCTCCTGCTCCTCCTGAGGAGTCCAGCTCAACTTCTTGACAGCTGCTCTATGAACCGTCCTGAAATGGTTGTTGGGGAAGGGGAGAAAGTGTGCTGTCACCCGTCGGGGTCAACCAGTCATTCGGTTCGTTCCCGTTGGAAGGAGAGCGTCCTGTCTTCCCCCCTCATCGGTGGAGGTTGGGGATCGCCTTCGTCATAGGGATGATGCTCCTGTTTTGGGGGCGGTTGTGGTGGCTGCAAGTGTATCAAGGAGAACAACTGAGCGAGCGAGCCCGCAGCCGCTATTTGCGCGCCATCGTTACCCGTGCCCCTCGGGGAGTTATTGTAGACCGAACGGGAAAAATCTTAGCCACCAATGAGCCATCGTTCAACATCGCCCTCCTCCCCGCAGAGTTCTCTGCTGACAGCGCAGACCCAGAGACCATCTGCCGGCTAATTGGCATCCCCAAACCTGTTTTGGACGATGCCTTGAGCAAAATTCGCAGCAACAAAGTGCCTTTGTTTGAACCCATTCGGTTGGCAGTTGGGGTGGATTTTGCGACTGTCACTCAAGTGATGGAGAGGAGTTGGGAACTGCCCGGCATCATTGTGTTGGAGGAGCCATTGCGCCGTTACCCCTACGGTCCTCTTGCTGCGCATGTTTTGGGGCATGTGGGGGCAGTCACAGAAGAGGAGTTGAAGCGCCGACCTGATTTGGAATTGTTTGACTGGACAGGCAAAATAGGGTTGGAACGCATTTACGATCCCTTTCTGCAAGGGGAAAACGGGCGCGAGATAATGGAGGTAGACGCGCGAGGGGCTCCCATCCGTCGCCTTCGGAAGGAACCGGCTCAGCCCGGTCAAACATTGGTGCTCACTATAGACGCCCGATTGCAAGCTGTTGCCGAACAAGCCTTGGCAGGCTATCGGGGCGCTATCGTCGCGTTGGACCCTCGCAATGGTGAAGTGTTAGTCATGGCTTCTTCCCCCACCTTTGACCCCAACTGGTTTAGCAAAGGCATCTCGCCCGAGCGGTGGCGATGGCTCATTTCTCATCCTGCCCACCCCCTGCAGAACCGCACAATCGCTACAGCACATCCCCCCGGCTCCACTTTCAAAGTGGTGACCGCTACAGCAGCCCTTTTGTATCACAAGGCGACACCGCAACTGCGAGTGACCTGCAGAGGTGGGGTGACTGTGGGGAGACGGTTCTTTCGCTGCTGGCGTCGGCACGGGACAGTTAACTTCGCCCTTGCCCTTGGTCAATCTTGCGATACCTACTTTTACACACTGGGCTTGAGATTAGGTCCCACGCGATTAGCCCGTGTTGCGGAATTGATGAGTTTGGGAGCAAAGACAGGTATTGATGTGCCCGGCGAAATCAAGGGTGTTTTGCCCACACCTCAATGGAAACGGCAACGCTATGGAGAACGTTGGTATGGAGGCGACACTGCCAATATGTCCATTGGTCAAGGCTACCTTTCGGTAACCCCGCTGCAAATGGCACTGGTGGCATGCGCTGTCGCTAACAGAGGGGTCATCTATCGCCCCCATTTGGTTCGGGAGCGACGCAGCCCAGAAGGGGAAGTGGTGGAACGGACAAAGCCGCAAGTCCTGCGCCAAATCCCTGCCCCTCCGTCAGTGTGGGAGGCAGTAACGCAAGGGATGTTGGCTGCTGTCTACGGTCCTGGAGGCACTGCCCGATTGTTGGCGGATTTGCCTATCCGCGTAGCGGGCAAAACAGGTTCCTCCGAACACCGAAAAGGGCGCAAGACGCACGCTTGGTTTATTGCGTTTGCCCCTGCAGAGAAACCCCAAATTGCTTTGTGCGTGATGGTGGAGGAAGCGGGACACGGCGGTGAAATCGCTGTGCCCATTGCGAAAAAGTTGCTCACTGCCTTTGTCCAAAACCAGTTTCCACAACTCGTCGCAAGGGGTGACCGCTTCTCGCCTTGACATTTTTCGCTTGACCCTTTCTACGCAGGTGAGGACTATGGTGACAAAGCCTATTGCTCTTTGGGGCTTCATGGGGAGCGGGAAAACCGCTGTCGGGAAAGTTTTGGCGCAAAAATTGGGCTACACCTTTGTGGACACCGATGAGGTGATCGCCCAACGCTTTGGCAAACCAATCCCACAAATCTTTGCTCAAGACGGCGAAGCTGCTTTTCGGCAAGCCGAACGGGAATTGCTGCAAGAATTGCTTCGGCAGCAGCGCTTAGTGATTGCTACGGGTGGTGGGATGCCCACTGTGCCTGAAAACCTCGCCGCTTTGCGCTCTCAAGCCCTCAACTTCTACCTGCGGGTGCCAACAGAAGTGCTTTACGAGCGGTTGGCAACTGTTCACAATCGTCCCCTGTTGGAGGGTTACAGCGACCGTTACTGGCGTATCGCCACTTTGTTAGGGCAGCGGGAGCATTTTTACACTCAAGCCCAGTTCCTCATCCCTTGCGGTCGCCAAACTCCCGAGCAAATTGCGGATCGCATCTTCGCTTGGGTGCGTGCCTTGGAAAACGACGACGATGCCGTCACCCTTGACCTTGGGGAACGCAGTTATCCCATCCTTGTCGGTGCCAATCTTTTGAGCCGTGCCGGTTTATGGAGCCAAGCTGCTCAGTTGCAACCACCGTTTGCCATCGTGGCGGACGAGAGCGTTCAACAGTGGGGCGAGCAAATCAATGAGCAGTTGAAGCGATTGGGACAGTCAAACTTGACAACAGTTCCGTCGGGAGAGACCAGCAAAACCATTGAGCAAGCCATTACTTTGTGGCATTGGTTGGCAGAAAAGACAATGCCCCGCAACGGCACTTTAGTGGCAGTCGGCGGCGGCGTTATAGGGGACTTGACAGGTTTTGTGGCAGCAACCTACATGCGCGGCATCGCCTATGGGCAAGTGCCCACCACTTTGCTGGCGATGGTGGACAGCGCCATCGGTGGCAAGACAGCCATTGATTTGCCCCACGCCAAAAATTTGGTCGGTGCCTTCCACCAACCCTCCTTGGTAGTTTGCGACTTGACAACTTTGCAAACTATGCCTGATCGCCCATTCATCGCTGGCTTGGCAGAAGTGGTCAAATACGGTGTGATTGCGGATCCTGCCCTGTTGAGTTACTTGAAAGCTAATGCTGAGTTGCTGCTGCGTCGCCATCCCCTTGTGCTGCGCGTCGTCATCGCTCGCTCCGCTGCGGTCAAAGCCCAAGTGGTCTCGTTAGACGAACGGGAACAAACAGGTTTGCGCATGATGCTCAACTACGGACACACTTTTGGTCACGCGTTGGAAGCGGCTACTCAATTCGCTTTGTTGCATGGTGAAGCCGTTGCTATCGGCATGACCGCTGAAGCCTATTTGGCATGGCGCTTGGGTTGGTGTGAGCGGGAAGTCTTGGAAGAGCAGACAGAAGTGCTTCGGGCTCTGGAATTGCCCACGAAGTTAAAGGAAGCCCCTGTTTCTGTTTCGTCCCCGGACATCGCCACCTTAACCCAAATCATGCTGCGGGATAAAAAGCGGAAAGGCGCTTTAGTTCGGTTTGCTCTGCCTAAACGCCTCGGCGAAACAAAGGTGACAGATTTCCCTGTCCCCGACGAGCTCATTGCTGATGCGTGGGCGTTCGTGCTGCGGTAGTGGGAATACAGCAACGAGGCTGTTCGTCTATGAAATGGCAAACCACTACAGCCCGACGATTTAGGAGGCGATGTCCGATGAAGCGAATGGGATGGCTCATGCTCCTTGCTACCCTGTTGTCTGTCAACCTTGCCTTTGCCCAACGAGGCTTAGGGCTCGGAGCGGGTTGGCGTTGGGACCCCTCAGCGCTCAAGCAACAGTTGGGGTTAACGGATGAGCAAGTTCAAAAGTTGACCCAACTGAGCACTGAGCATGTGGGTAAGGTTCGTCAACTGGCAACGGAACTGGCAGCGAAGCGGGCGGAATTGCGAGCGATACTAACTGCTCCCCAACTGGATCAACAGCGAGTAAAGGAAGTGACCGAACAAGTTTCGAAGTTGACTGCGGAATTGGTTAAAGAGCGGGTAGCGTTTCAAACCCAACTGCGCCAGATCCTGACGCCTGAGCAGTGGAGCAAGCTGCAACAGAGATGGCGAGCGAAGCCCGGTTTGGGGTTAGGACCTCGGTGGGGGCAGGGGATGAGAGGCTTAGGAAGGGGATGGCGCTCCTTCGTTCCCCAAGGTCCCCGAGCCTTCCAACGACCGGGTGGTTGGGGACGCCGCTGGGCTTGGTAAGGCCGATGGTCTACAGCCTCAAAGAATTTGGTGGGGGCAGCTTGCCCCCACCTTTTGTTTTCCCCTTATGACAGACCCCATCGTTCGTTGATGGGCTTTTGGTAAACCTCCACCTTGCCGTCCAAGACATCGGCAATGCGGACGGTTTGACCCGTTGTAGCAGCTTCATAAATCGCAATGGCAATGGCCTTCGCCCGCAACCCATCTTCAGCCGTCACTTCGGGGGAGCGGTTGTGTTGGACAGCGTCCACAAAATCGTAGCACTCCAAAGTGAAGCCATCAGTGAACCCGTGTGGGAACAAGCGCTGCCACCTTTCTTCTCCAACTGCTGCCCGAAAATCTTGGGCTAAGTCGTTCAAACGCCGAACCCGACCGTTAAGGTGCTGCACTATCGCACCACCGAAAGGACCGTGAAAAGCGTCGCCTGTGTCCACTAAGGCGCCTTCAGTGGCGTAATAAACCACATGAGTGAAGCGATGGGCAGGAGCAGCAGTGGTGTAGCTCCAAAAGCCGGTTAGCCCATTCTCAAACTCCAGCACTGCCATCCAAGTGTCCTCTCGTTCGTCCATCACAATTTCGTCGCCTTTCCGATGGGGACGAGGAATCAATTGCTTGACGACAGCATGCACTTGCTTTACTTCGCCGAAAAGGTATCGGATTGTGTCGCAGAAGTGAGCGCCGCTGTCCATCACCAAACCGCCACCGGAAAGGACACGATCCACGCGCCAGTGCCAAGCGGGTTCGCGCCCCGGAAGCGGTGGCGGGTTGTAACCAACTTGGATAGCGTAAAAGAGCGTGGGCTCACCGATCCACTTGCTTTCGTTGAACAACCACCACGCAGTTCTTTGCGACACACCCCGCCGCACATTCTCCGCCGTTGCTGCCCATTTGCCCGTTCGCTTAGCTGCTTCCACAATTTGCTGGGTGGCTTTTACCGTCACACCGATAGGCTTTTCCACCATCACATGCAGCCCTGCTTCCAAGCAAGCGACGGCAATGGTGTGGTGCAAGTGGTGGGGAGTGTTGATGTCGGCAGCATCCAAATTGCCTTGTTCTTCTTTGAGCAAGGCTTCGTGGTCAGTGTAGACGCAGGGGCGAGTGTTTTGAAAGCGTTGCGCCCAATCTGCAAACTCCTCCGCCCGCTCCCTAACAGGGTCACAAACGGCGACAATCTCTAATTTGTTTGGCTCGGCTCTTTTGATTTGCTCGTAGCCCCGCATGTGAGCATGGGCAATGCCACCACAACCGATCACTGCTAACCGCACCGCTGCTTCGCCATCCGCCATTACTGACCGCCTCCTTCTGCAACTTTTTGCACCAAGCCTTTTGACAACACCGCAAAAGCAAAGTTCATCCAAATACCGAAAGGTCAAGGAAACCAATACCGCTTCTGCCTCTTGATGGAGAGTTGTTTTGAGGAGTTCCTTGGGCTCACCACCGATAGTAGCGATAGGGGTCGTCGCCCAAGGCTTGACCGTCTAAGTAGTCGGGATGATAAAAGCCGCTTGGAAGGAGTTCTTTTGGCGGCACACTCAGCGATGGCGAAGCCAGCCAGAGAGTAATCCTTTGCCGTCCCAAGTCGCTGAAGTTTAACCGAGCGTTTGTCTCGCTCCGAGTTGCAACAAACCGGAAGCGGAAAAACTGCCACTTTGTCGTCACTTGCACCGTTTCCCACATACCTACACTGTCGTATGACGGACCTGCTTGCTGCACAGTAACTGTCAAGGTGCTTGGTCGATCGGCTTTTGCCCAGAAACTCAGCACATAGGTTTCGCCTTGTCGCACCGCCAAGTTCCTTTGATTGAGTTGCACATGCCAACCTTCTGTGCCCGGTTGGCTCACTGCGATGCGCACTGCTTTGGCGACACCTTGCAAGGGCTCAGGCACTTCATCCACAACGGCAATTTCCGCTTGAGCAACACCGTGCCGCTCAAAGACCCAATCAGCGAGTTCCTTGACAAAAGTGTTGTTGCGCAAAAGCTCCTTTTCGGCAGGCGGAAGGGTCAACTCCTTCATAGCCCATCCAAAATCCAAACTGCGTTCGTCCATCTCAAAGGAAGCGCCTAAGTTTGCCAGCAGTTGGGACAAAGTTCGCGTTAGCCGCCAAGCGGAGTAACGCAAGTAAGGGCGTTCGTTGGCGTTGAGCATGTCGGGCGTTACAGCGACGAAGATCGCGACCCCGTCTCCGATTTGGACTCGCCCCAGCAACCCATTAGCGCCGATTTCACCCTCTTTCGTTCGCACAAACACAGGCAACTCTACTTCCGTGCGCAGCCGCAAATCAGACGGTGACAAGCCGCGACACTCGTCCCAAGGAGGCACTTGCAAGGAACCGCCAAAAGAGCGCCGCTCTGTCGCAAAGCCGAAAGGCAATAAACCTTCAGGGTGGGGCAGCAGCAGTGCCCGACCACCTTTTTGCAAAAACGAACGCAACTGTGCCTCTTCCACTTCGGCTTCGCTTCCAATGATTGCCAAAGCAGGCGGTGTGGGTAGTTGCTCAGTGCGTTGGAATTGGACACCAAGCAAGCGAAGCAACCGTTCGCTTGCTTCGCTTCCGAGAAAGAAAGTAGGCAATCGGGGTTGCCCTTGGGCTGTCCGAGCGTAATTCAGCAAGCGCTTTAGCAACTCTGTTGCGACGGGATCATCCTTTGTTCGCCCTTCTATGTCCAAGGTGCACCAAACAACCAATCCATTGCCGTAGCGCAATTCCATCAAAGGCGTGTAGGCAAGGTCAAACTCGCACTCCAAAATAGGGGTCCAACCGCTGCGGTGGGGTTTCTCTATCGCTGCGCTGGTGACGCTTCCTCGGTTGCCCCAGTGCCAACCGAACGGCGGGTCGGTGTTTGGGAACTCATCGGTGCCGCCCCAAAACTCTGGCACCAAAGTGCCTTTGCCGTTCCAATAGCTCAAGTCCTCTTTGTCAAGCCCTTGAACGACGGGATGGTTTGCTTGTGAGGGGACAACAAAGGCATGCCGAGTGACATGCCTTGCCATCCGAAAGCCCATCATGTCGCGCAACCAGTTGGGTGATTGAGCAAAGATAAGCGCTCGTCCACCGTTACGCACCACTGCCTTGACCGAACCTGGTAGTTGCCCTTGCTCCAAAGCGCGCCGACCGATGACCAACAGCGGAACATCCTCGCGCCCATCCCAAGGTTGCACAACCACGCCCAAAGCTTTTAGCCGCTTTGTCGTTTCGCCTTCAGGGTCATAAACGAACACAGGCTCTCGCCAATTCAACGGTTCTGTCAACGGGTAGACATGGAAAGAGAAAGTGTCTGTGTGTTGCGTTGTCCCGATGCGAGCCATCAGGTGGATAGTGCCTTTTGTTACGGTGCGCACCTTCGGTGCAGTGAAGGTGATGGGCAAAAAACGCGTTTGGGAAACGGACAACTTGCCTTGACTTTGTCCCGCCGAAATCACTTTGCCGCCGATTTGGACGCTCCACTGAGCCTGAAACGGCTGTTCTGTGCGGTGATCGTTGAGGAGCACGATTTGCTTGCGCACCGTTTCGCCGCTGACGAAGTGGTGCTCTTTTTCGGTGAAGTTTTCGGGGGCGCCAGCAATCCAAGCGAGGGTTGGTCTGTTGTGCTCCATCAAGGTTTGTCCCATTGGCAGCGGTTCCCAACCGCCTTCGGGTTGCAAATAGAAAACTGCCCATCGAGGAAGCCTTTCGTAATAGGCGCCACGCTTGCCCTCAGTCCAAGGGATGGGCACATTTTCATTAGCAACCGCAGGGTTTCGGCGCCACCCTTGGTTTTCCATCTCCCAAGGCACCATCCCACCCGTGATGCCCCAAGCGCGCCAACTCCGCCATGTGTGGCGGACAAACAACGCCTCCAGTGCTTGGAATGATGGCAACTCCATCAACTCCCGTGCTCCGTGCCAACTGCTATAGCGCTGTCCGCTTTGAAGCGAACGGGCAATGCGGGTGCGGTAAGCCGATGTCTCCATTGCGTAAGCGTCAATGCCAAGGTAAATGGCGCAGAACTCTGTTGCCAGCGGTTCCGTGAAAATGGCTTGGCTAAACCCATTGCGACCGCGAAGGAAGGTGGCGTGGAAGGGAGTGCCAAACTCAATCGCCATGAAGGGCAAATCGCCCCGCTGCACCCATTCGCTCAACCATTCCTCTCGCTCCTGCAGCGGGATTAGGTTGAGATACATGTTGACCGTGTGCAAATCGCCCACATCGGCACCGTGATGGGTGAACACGGGTCGGGTTGGGTCGTGTCGCTTGATAATGGCAACCCCTTCTCGTCCCGCTTCTGCGACCGAATCTTTGCGCATCCCTCGTTTGCCGATGAGCAAGGGGTTTTGGTCTTGGGGCATCCCGAACACATTGGCGGTTGTTGCCCACATCACGATGGACGGGTGATTGCGCAACTGTTTCAGGTTTTTGAGCATTCGCCGCTCCCATGCAACCTTGCGCTCCTCGCCCCAAACCAGTCTCCAGTTGGGGCCGAACAGGAAGGGGAACATGGAAGGCAACGCCCCGATGAGCAAAAAACCTTTTCGGTCGGCTACTTCTGCCCAAAGGTGACGGAAATTGATGCGCCCCCGTTCCCAATCGTCCCACGGCCATTGCTCGCCGATGTTGTAGCCCGCTTTCATCAAACCGTCTATCACGCCGTTGATGTATTCCGGTGCGCCCGCATAATCTGTCCATTCATCAGGCAAGCAAGCGGGACGCAAGCGAATTTCCTTGCCGTTCAGAAAGAAACGCTTGCCGTCTATCCAAAACTCGCGGAATCCGAAAGTCACCGCCACTTCATCGTCCAACCCTGCCCCTTGAGCGCGCAAAACGAGGGTGTAAAGGTTGGGTTGACCAACTTCCCACAACCGTGGGTTCACCCATCGCCATACCAACCGCACTGTTTGAGTTTTTGCGGGTTGCACGGACACAACCGATTGAAACTGCCGCTCCGTTTGCCCTTTTTCGTCCCGAGCATGTGCAACGAACCGCACGGTGCCTGCTTGCGCCACATCGGCTAAATCCACTGTGACAACCAACTCTTTTCGGCGCACGGAAGGTTGCACGAACACATCGGCGATGCATGCCCCTTTAGGGCGAGAGTGCAAAAACACTTCTCCCGTAATTCCACACGCCCAATGCCAACCCTGAAAGTTGTGGGTTGTCAAGCGACCAGCAAACAGTTCGGGAACTTGTCGTTCGTCAGGTGTGGCGACAATCAATAGGCGAAGCAGGGCTGTTTGACCGGGCTGGACGAACTCCGTGATGTCCACTTCGCCGCCAGTCCAACGCACTTCGCCACATCGCTTGCCGTTGACAAAAACCAACGCATCTGTGCCGACCCTCTGCAAGTCCAAAACGATTTGCCGTCCACGCCAGTGTTGGGGGATGTGCACAGTTTGCTCATACCAACCGCGTGCGGTTTTGTCGGAGAAGTTGTCCCAGTGGGGACCTTTCCCTCGTTGGACAAGACCGGGCAGCCGATAGCCTGCCCACCTACCCGGCACCCGAATAAGCCCCCATGCAGCTTCATCGTTGACAGGCTCTTCAAGGGCAAGACCGATAGCAGGCATGAAGCGCCATACACCGTTCAAGCATAAACTCTCTCGCCGTGAAGTGGGCAACGGTTGCGCTGCTACCATCGTCAAGAGTAGCCCCAAACAGCCACCTGCCACCACAACTTTTCCCAACACAGCGGTTCACCTCTCGCTGTGGTTTGCGACAAAAGTTTGGCGAAAGCAGAATGTTTTACTCCTCATCATCGCCTTCGCTAACGGTAGCGGTCAAACCAAACACTTCCGCCAACTCAGCAGCGCGGGTTTTGGAGAGTTGGTGGGAGAGGAAGCGACCGTTGAAAAAACCGCAGCCCACGATCACGCCGTTAAGGGCTAAGGCGACATATCCGGGCGTTAGGTCATTGGTAGGAATTTCTTCCCGCACACAATCTATGCTTTGACCATTCAGCAACTGTCGCCATTGCTCTTCAGTCAACTCAATGCGGTTTCGGGTGATGTAGCGGTCAAAGAACTGCAGCATGGGGGTAGTGGGTTTCCACCCCTGGGGGACTTTGCGCAGCACGCGCAACCCGATGCGCTGGACCGCTCGGTGAACAATCCAGTTTTCGGGCGGCACGCTGGTCATCCAAATAGCACCACCACTCCAAAGGTAGTGGTATTGGTCCAGTATCGCAAGGGGAATGCCAAAGCGCTGTGGCAAGTAACGCAAAACCTCGCGTCTGCACTGTTCGGGCGACATCTTCTCTGGCACGACTTTCCACCTCAGCTTGTAGGTTTGGGTTCTGATCGGCAGCCTGCTCATAGGAAGGAAATAAAGTTGCACTGCTTTCCAACAGGCGAACAAAAAGGGACAGCAAGTTCGTTTCCCAGTTGGTTAACTTGATTTGTTGAACGGTTGCTGGCATCGTTGACACCATTTTTGCAGTTTAGGGCAAGGTTGTTTCCCTTGCAAGGATGTGTTCGGTGCACCTTTGAGGAGCGAAGTGATAAGATTTTGCATGGTTGATGAATGGTGAGGGAGAGCAACGCTTGTTGCTGAGGTGACCAAGATGAGGCGAGCGAGTTGGCAGCAATGGAAGGGGATTGGATGGATGTGGTTGGTGGCGCTTGCTGCTGCAACTGTTAGTTGGCTGTTAGGGCAGCCTACCTTGGGGACTAAGAGAACGCAACCAGTTTGGGTTTGGTGGGAAGGCGAGACCCCTGCTGCCACCAATTTTCCAACGCCTGATCGCAACCCTTTTGCGCCTCTTAACCCTCAGGAAGCTCGCGTCCTTTCGCAGGGGCGATGGATCGGCATCGACGGCAGTTACCCGCAAGTGCCGTTTTTGGAGTATGTCGTTTCTGTGCCTCGCACCGACAACTACCACTTTTTCGTGCGCAAGTTCTGGAAGCATGGTCCCTTCCGCTGGCGGTTTGATGAGCAACCGTGGCAAGAAGTGCCTCACGAGGTTTCGTTGCTGGACGAAGAGGAGTTGCGCACATTCATCGTCGCCAACTGGATTTACGCTGGACAAGTGCGCCTGGCTGCTGGAACTCATCGGCTTCGGGTAGAACTGACGGGAAAGTCGGGAGCAGCAGCCTTTGATTGCTTTTTGCTCATCAACCAACTTTGGATCCCCAAGGGTTCCCTTAAGCCTAACGAACGGGCATCAGTGAGTGTGGAAGGTTGGGCACCTTTTGACCCCGAGGCTGATCCCTTTTCGCCTTCGCCTTTAGACTTGCGCCGACTCAACGAAAAGGTTGCAGGGGAGAAAGGATGGATTCAAGTCAAAGGTGACAGGTTTGTGCACAGCAAGACGGGCGAAGAGGTTCGCTTCTGGGGGGTTAATGCTGGTCTCGACATCGTTCGGCTTCCTCGCCCCTTCGTGGACTACTTGGCGCGCCATTTAGCAAAATTAGGCATCAACATCGTTCGGGTGCACGGAGGGGTTTGGCGCAGGGAGAACTTCCGCCAAGTGGACCCAGCCCTTCTTGACCAACTGTTTTACTTCGTGGCAGCGATGAAGCGGCAAGGCGTTTACACAGGGCTGTCCATTTACTTCCCGCTGTGGCTGCGGTTATCGGAGCAACGGGACGATTTTGCAGGCTACAAAGACCAACACCCCTTTGCCCTCTTGTTCTTCAACCGCGACTTTCAGGGGATTTACCGCAACTGGTGGCAGGTGCTTTTGACAACGCCTAACCCTTACACGGGGATGCCCTTGCGAGACGAACCAGCAGTGGCGTATGTGGAGTTGGTCAACGAGGACAGTTACCTGTTCTGGACTTTTAACTACGATGCGGTGCCAGCCCCTCAGATGGAGATTTTGGAACGGGCTTTTGCGGAATGGTTAGAGCGCAAGTATGGCTCTCTGGACAAAGCACTCAAAGCATGGGGCGGTCGGCAACACCCACGAGACAACCTCGCCCAAAAACGGGTTGGTTTCGTGCACCTATGGGAGATTTTCAACCAACGCGACCAGCGCTGTCAGGACACAGCAGAGTTCTTGGCAAAGCATCAGCGGGCATTCTTTGAGCAGACGACTAAATTCATCAAGGGCGAACTGGGCTACAAAGGCTTAGTCGTCTGCTCCAACTGGGTCACTGCCGACGAGCGGACTTTGGGACCCTTGGACAAGTGGAGCAACCTTGTGGGCGACTTTATGGACCGGCACGGTTACTGGAGCGGTCCGCACAAGGGGGAGCGCGCTGGTTGGGCAATCAGTGTCGGCGACCTTTACGGCGATCAAACAGCCTTGACGCTTCCGCAGCGAGAAGCAAACTTCTCCCTGCCTATCATGGACATTCATTACAACAACAAGCCGTCCATCATCAGCGAGATCAACTGGACGCCACCAAACCGGTTCCGTGCTGAGTTTCCAGTGCTTTGCGCCACTTACGGAGCACTGCAGGGGAGTGACGGGTTCTTCTTCTTCACTCTTTATGGACCGTTTTGGCAGCGCACTTTGGGCAAGTTCTCCATTCAGACCCCGACGGTAATGGGACAATTCCCTGCTTGTGCGTTGATTTATCGGCAAGGCTTGGTGCGTCCAGCGGAAACGGTAGTCCGGGTGGAAGCAAAGTTAGCCGACCTGTTTGCCCTAAAGGGAGTGCCGGTGCGAGCACCAATGAATTTAGACGAACTGCGAGCAAAAGACATCCCTACAGGCGCCAAAGTGCCTGTGCCACAGTTAGAGTCCATTGACCCTCTTGCGTTCTTCGTGGGGCGAGTGGCTCTGAATATCACCGAGCAGGGAGGAACCTCTGAACTGGCAGACCTTTCCCGCTTCATCAACCGAAGCCAACAAGTGGTCAAAAGCCTAACGGGCGAGTTGGTCTGGGACTATGGTCGCGGTCTGGTCACTTTACACGCACCTAAGGGGCAAGGGGCTGTCGGCTTTTTGGGGCGTGCAGGACGGATTGAGTTGCCAGATTTGAGTATGGAGATGCGCAGCGAGTATGGATCGGTGTTAGTGGTGCCGTTAGACGGGCTCCCTATTGGCACCTCTCGTCGCCTCTTGGTGCAAGTGATGACTGAGGAGACGAACAACGGTTGGCAGACGCAGCCGCAAGAGGGTTTGCTCCGCATTGTGGCATTAGGGGGTGCCCCTCTGTTGGTGCGTGAGGCAGTCGGGACAGTGTCGTTCCGTCGTCCTGACGCCCGACTCTGTTCCGTCACCCTGTTGGACGCCAACGGTTACCCTGTTCAGCGGGTAGGAAATGCGGCAAACTTTTCGTTGCAGCCAAACGGTCTCTACTACTTGGTGGAGCGGAGGTAAAGATCAGCAAACCGCTTGGGGTGCGGTAGTCGGGTGTCTTTGCTCTGTTGGTAAGCCAGTTCCACTTTAGGTCATGAACCAAAGAGAGACCCGTTCGTCTAAGGAAGTGGCACAACAACTGTGCTGATGGAGGTTCATCTTAGATGAGACAGCGGCGGCATCAGCCAGAAGTCAAAGAGACGCGTGCAGGGGTTTGGCAACAGTTCCTCCCGCTGACTCAGTGGACGGATGAGCGGTTGGTGGAAGCAGCCCAAGCGGGTAACCAAGAAGCCTTTGCAGAACTGGTCCAGCGCTATCAAGCGAAGATCTACAACTTAGCTCTCCGCTATACCAATGAGAGCGAAACCGCATTGGATATCGCTCAAGACGCCTTTGTGCGGGCTTGGCAGATGCTGCCGAAGTTCCGGGGGGAATCCAGCTTCTACACTTGGCTCTATCGCATTGCGATGAACTTGTGTATTGACCGTCACCGCCGCGCTTTAGCTCGGGGCGAGCCCCAAAAAGTGAGTCTGGAAGACCTAATGGTGGAGCGGCAGCGGTTTGAAGAAGCCGAAGAAGATACCGATGTTTGGTGGGAAAGCAGTGAGGCAAGCGAGCCGGAAGCAGAGGTCCTGCGAGAAGAGATGCGCCAAGCAGTGTGGCAAGCCGTCCAGCAACTGCCCCCCCTGCTCCGCCAAGTGATCTTGCTGCGGGAGTATGAGGGGCTCTCCCTGCAAGAGATTGCCAAGATCACGGGAAGCAATGTTGGGACTATCAAGTCCCGGTTGTATCAAGCACGGCAGCACTTGAAGCGCTTGTTAGCTCCTTACTTCAGCGGTTGACCCGATCGCAAGGAGGTCTCTGTCAATGCGCTGTGAACAAGCACGCAAACACATGTCGCTGATGTTGGATGAGGTCTTGACACAAGAACAGAGAATGGAACTGGAACAACACCTGCGGGAGTGCGTCGGCTGCCGGGCAGAGTGGCGGTTGTTGAAAACAGTGCAGCACGCAATGACGACAACAGTGCCTGCTCCTTTGCCTTATGATTTGGTGCCAGTCGTGATGGAGCGGGTGCGGGCAATAGAGCGGGAGAAGTTGCCCCGACGCCTTTGGCTTCCCTTGGCAGGGCGGTGGCGATGGCTTGCCCTTGCAGCAGCCCCTGTGCTCCTGACCTTAGCCTTCTTGGCAACCCATTTGTGGCAGTCCTCTTCTGCGACTGCGACGCCTCCTCCTTCTGTTTACTGGAGTGCTCATGCGACCAATGCGGCTGTGGTGACCATTGCTCCAGAAACGGCTCCTATTTCGCTGGCGCTGTCCAGCCTACCATATGCTGGTGACGAGTAATGACCCGACGAAACCGATGGTGCTTTGTTGCCCTTGCTGCCCTCCTTGTGATAGCTGCTGATTGGGGATGGGTGCAGCGTGATCGAGACCGCCCCGTTCGCCTCGGAGACCCTTGGCACTTGCTGGGTTCCCCTCGGTTCAAAACTTTGCAAGGCAAAATCCAAGTGACCGTGTTTTGGGGTGAACGGAGTTTTTCTTGGGAGATGGAGTTGTGGGCGGATACAGACCGAAGCCGCGTCCAGTTCACTTTGCCCTTCCCTGACGGTCCTCGCCAGTTTGTGACCTTCAACCTCCCTGAGGGCACTTGGGTTTGGCTGCCTTTTGCGAAGCGCGCCTTGCGCTATGAAAGCGGCACCCTCCCAACATGGCATGAGATGTGGCAAATTCGCACCGACAAGATGGATTTGGTGAAGAACAACTACACCCTGCAAGTCATGGGGCGTGACCGAGTAGCGGGGCGCTTTTGCTTGGTATTGGAGTTAGCACCGAGGGCGAAAGGGAACCCCACCCGAAAACTTTGGGTTCACCCTCCCATCGCTTTCCCGTTAAGGGTTGAACGGTATTCTCCTGAGAGACAGCTGGAAATGCGAATTGCCTTCACAGAGGTGCGCATTGACGAACCCCTCCCCTTGCTGATTTTAGACCCTCGGGTGCCACCCGATTGGAGAGAGGAGGCATTGCCCTTCCAGCGCCAGCGGTTGGACCTTTCCCGCGCCCACGAGGTATTGGGGTTTCTGCCCCTCCTCCCCACTTGGCTACCGCCGGGCTATGTCCTTGAAGGGGCATACGCTTTTGGAGAATACCGATGGAAAGTTGCTCACCTTGTTTACACTGATGGGCTCAATGTCATTTCGGTGTTCCAACACCCGATTCCCCGCAAGCGTCCCTTTCCCCCGCCACCTGGTGGGTTTGGTCCTCGGCGGGAACCCCCCAAGGGACCCCCACCTCCTCCCCTGTTGGGGAAGAGCCCATCAGCTCAAGCAATGTTTCCCCAACGAGTGGTCGTCCGGGAAGTAGGCAACCTTTTGGTCGTGATCGTGTCCGAGGTAACTAAAGAGTGGCTGGATCGGATGGCGGACAGTTTACCTTCCCCAGTGCCTGGGAGGTGAGCCCTTATGGTGACCGAAGGGTTGCTCCTTGACCCTATTAGCCGTGCCCTTGGGGAGTGGTTGATCCAACAGGGGCGGCTGACCCAAGAGCAACTCCGAGAAGCTGCTACCAGTGCATCCCGAGGGAATGGAGGAAAACAGTTGACCGATGCTCTGGTGGAGTTGGGTTACTGCACGGAAGACGATATCGTGACCGCGTTAGGTGCTATCTTGGGGCTGACTGTGGTCAACTTGCGGGAGACAAATGTTGACCCAGAGGCATTGGCTATAGTCCCTGCCGAAACGGCTTTTCGCCATCAAGTTTTGCCCTTGCGGAAAGAAAACGGCACCTTGGTCGTTGCCCTCGCTGACCCGCTCAATGTGGAGGTGGAAAGCACCCTCCGTTTCCTGACCAACATGTCCATCCGCATTGTGTTGGCAAAGCCTTCTGATATCCGCACCCATTTGGAGCAACACTACATGCGCCGCGTCATCGCAGAAGCAGAGACGGAAGACATTGAGGTCATTCGGGAAGCAGAAGAAGATATCGGCGACCCAACTCGGTTGGCTCGGGAAGCTTTGGTCATTCGGCTGGTCAACATGCTAATCCGCAACGCTGTTCGGGAACGAGCCAGCGATATCCACATTGAGCCACTGGAACGAGAGTTGCGAGTCCGCTACCGCATTGACGGTGTGCTGCACGAAGTGCCTGCACCGGCTAAGCGGCTGCATCCCGCCATCGTGAGCCGGATCAAGATCATGGCGAATTTGGACATCACCGAACGGCGAAAACCCCAAGACGGGCGCATCAAAGTCCGCATCTTGGGTCGGGAAGTGGACATTCGTGTCTCCGTCATTCCTACAGTCTTTGGCGAAAGCGTTGTGATGCGGTTGTTGGACAAGTCTGCGATGCACTTCACTTTGACTGATCTGGGCATGTTGGACGACGACCTGCAGAAGTTTGAAGAACTCATTCGCATCCCTTACGGCATCATCTTAGCGACAGGACCAACAGGCAGTGGTAAAACGACGACGCTGCACGCTGCGCTCAAACGAATCTACTCGCCGGAGCGGAAAATCATCACCATTGAGGACCCTGTGGAGTATCAACTGGAAGGCGTCACGCAGATTCAAGTGAACCCAGCAGTGGGGTTGACTTTTGCGACGGGCTTGCGGTCCATCTTGCGCCACGATCCAGATGTCATCATGGTGGGCGAAATCCGAGACCATGAAACAGCGGAAATTGCGATCCACTCTGCCCTCACGGGACACTTGGTTTTCAGCACTTTGCACACCAACGATGCTCCTGGTGCGATCACCCGGTTGATAGAAATGGGGATTGAGCCCTTCTTGGTTGCCTCGTCTATCGAAGGGGTGCTTGCTCAGCGATTGGTGCGGCGCATCTGCCCTCGGTGCAAAGAGCCTTATCGCCCTTCCCCAGCAGTTTGGGAATACTTGGTGGCGCAGGAGTTTGTCAAGGACGGCGAACCCCAATTGTGGCGTGGTCGGGGCTGCCAAGATTGCCGCTTCACCGGCTACAGTGGACGAACTGGCATCTTTGAGGTTTTGGTCATGGATGACGACTTGCGAGATTTGGTTTTGCGGAAAGCCTCCTCCCACGAAATTCGCCAACTGGCAATGGAAAAGGGTATGCGCACGCTCTACCAAGACGGCATGTTGAAGGTGGCGTTGGGCATCACGACAGTGGAGGAAGTGGAGCGAGTAACACACGCCGCTGAAGCCAGCTGATGAGGTGTCAAGGCGATGGTGCCGACCACCCGCACAGAAACAGCGGTTCTTACGACGCAGCGGCGCCGATGGCGCCGTCGGGTCAGTTTCCAAGACTTGACCATTATGACCCGCCAGTTTGCCAGTCTGGTGGGTGGCGGCTTAACCCTGATGCAAGCCATTGAAGCCCTCATTGAGCACACGGAAAACGAACGGTTAGTCAGTGCCCTCCAACAGATCCGGGAGGAACTACGAGCAGGTGGCACTTTCGCTGAGGCCTTGGAAAAGCACCCCCGCTTGTTTTCCACCCTGTATGTCAGCATCGTTCGGGCAGGAGAAGCCAGCGGTGAGTTGCCTCGGGTCTTGACTTGGTTAGCCGACTACATGGAACGAGAGCAGAACCGACGAACCCAAATTCGCTCTGCCCTTGCCTACCCCATCTTGCTTACCTTGGTAATGATCGCTGCTTTGACCTTTCTGTTGGTGTTCCTTGTTCCCCGTTATGCGGCTTTGTTTGCTGAAATGGGGCAAGCCTTGCCCCTCCCGACTCAAATCTTGCTGGCGGTTTCAGGATTTGTGGTGCGTTGGTGGTGGGCAGTTGTGTTAGTGATAGCGGCGTTGGTTTACGCTTATCAGGCTGCTCGACGCACGCCCAAAGGTCGCTTTGTCACAGATGCATGGAAGTTGCGATTGCCCTTGTTTGGTCGGCTGCACCTTAAAGCCGCTATCGCTCGCCTCTCCCGTGCCCTCTCCGTCTTGTTGATGGGTGGCGTGCCTGTGTTGGAAGCCTTAGAGGTAGCGAGGGATGTGATTGGTAACGAAGTGTTAGCGCGAGCTTTGGACGAAGTGCGCCAACGGGTGCGTGAAGGGGAGCGGGTGGCTGACCACCTCCGCCGGAGCGGTGTGTTTCCTCCTTTGTTCACTCGCTTGGTGGCGGTTGGAGAGGAAGCAGGCAATCTGCCCCAATCCCTCACCACCGTCGCCGACACGCTGGACTTGGAAGTGGACAGTAGCCTGAAAGCCATGATTTCCCTTTTGGAGCCCGCCCTCATCTTGCTCTTGGGCTTGGTGGTCGGTTTTGTCATCATCTCCCTGCTGATGGCAGTCTTCCAACTCAACACCTTGGTGCGTTAACCCCTCCGCACCAACTTTGTCCCCGTCGTTGAACAGGCTTCTAACGCCTGTCACAGTTGCTCCAACGAATTGAAAAAAATTCGTGTTCCCTCAGCAGGGTGTTTCTTGCTCAATCAATCACTTGGCGATTTATTGAGGAAATCAATTTGACCTACTGGTGGCAGGGGCGGAAAATTATGGCGGACGAAGCAGCAGTTAGGACACCCCATCTTGCCGAACAAGGAGGCGAAAGAGATGGCGAAACTTAGCGTCCGCATCACATACTGTCACCCTTGTGGTCATCTGCCCCACGCCCTGCAGTTAGCGAACCAGTTGCTTGGGGACTACGGGATGCGGTTCAACCGCAACATGGAATTGCACCTCGTGCCCGTTGACCAAGGAGAGTTTGATGTGTTTGTCAATGAGGTCAAAGTCTTTTCCCGCTACGAAGCCCAACGGATGCCAACCCCTGAGGAGATCAAGCACTCTATTGAGCAACTGCTGGCAGGTGCTCATGAGGCGTAAAGGAGGTGGGTCCTTGTGCGCCAAAAAGCGTTTACCCTCGTGGAACTTCTCGTGGTTATTGCAATCGTGGCAATCCTCGCTGCTATCTTGTTCCCCGTGTTCTCGGCGGCGCGGGAGAAAGCCCGCCAATCCACTTGCTTGAGCAACATCCGACAGTTGGGAATGGGCGCAGTGATGTATGCGCAGGATTGGGACGATTGGTATTTGCCTGCTTGTCTGCACCCTAACATGGATGCCACGCGCCCCGCTTTAGCCCTTTGGTTTCAACTGGTGCAGCCGTATGTGAACAACTACAACCTCA
>VAPR01000555.1_pt1 | contig 23640 bp, 26 predicted proteins | sample 3380701 | NCBI WGS metagenome assembly VAPR01 (sample SAMN11536904, study PRJNA540576) | hot springs metagenome | isolation source: hot spring wet sediment | place: Spain: Lobios | collected 2014-01 | reverse complement strand
CGCTCCCGTCCGACTTGCATGCATTAGGCACGCCGCCAGCGTTCCCCCTGAGCCAGGATCAAACTCTCCATCCCATCACTCTCCACTCCAACCGCGCGCCCTCATCGGAACGCCGGTTGGCTGCGTGTCACTCCATCCCGATCGCCGTACGACGATCGGTCGACGGGGCACTCTCGCGAACCACACCTCAGTTGTCAAGGTGCTCGCCTCACGGCGCTCGGGTCTTTCGTCGAACCCATCGTCACAGTATAGCGATGGGCGTGCCACCTTGTCAAGACCCGCTTCTCCTCGCCGCGTCATTCCCACGCGGCGAAGGTACATACTACTCGTCTCACCCTTCCCTGTCAAGGGGCTACAGCAGGCATCACCTCGCTCGCGTCTCTGCTTTGTCTAGCACCCCGCCTATCCAGCGCCTCAGGCCGAAAAGAGAGCCCCGGGCACAGGATCACCTACCGCGACTGCCGCGGAATACGACTCTCTCCGTAGGGAGCAACACGATGACGGTTCCGCCACCACGCCGTCCACTCGCGACTTCTCCGCAAACGCGTCACCCGCACCTCGAGACGTGCCCAAACACGCCCACCCGTTGTCTCCCGACCTCAGATAGCCGAAGCGTCACCGCGCTCGGCGCGCCATCCCCGATAAGACACGGAGTGTCAGCTTCTCGCTGATACCCCAACTCGCACACCCTCCGCACGTGTCAGCGTCCCTCGGAACAAGAACGCTGTCTGCCGATTCGCTGCCTCCATATCGAAGGGATGTAATGCCGACGTCGCATCCACAGGAATGATCACGTGATACCACCGGAGCGCCGCACTCGCCGCCGTATAGTGCACGCAGATCGAGGCGACCGTGCCGCAGATGATCAGGTGTTCAATCCGCCGTAGCCGGAGCTCGTGGTCAAGCGGTGTACCATAGAACGCGTCGTACCGCCGCTTCTGGAGGACAAGTTCACCGTCCTGGGGCGCAAGCTCGTCGACGATCTGCCAGCCCCATGTCCCCGCCAGGCAGTGCTCACCCCAGATCGGAAACTCGGGATCCCCTGGATAGTGGGTATCTTGGGTGAACACCGTGAACATTCGATGCTCACGTGCCAGAGCGAGGAGATGCTGAATCCTGGGGATCGTGGCTGGAGCATCTGGGACAAACAGTTTCCCCTCCGGTTTCACGAAATCGTTCTGCATGTCGACGACAATCAACGCTGTTGTGAGCGGGTCGATGAGAACCTCGGGCACAACCTCATAGGCTGGGACTTCCACCGTGCGGCTCATGTGCCACCCTCCCTGTCTCGATCACACTGACGTTCCTCAGTCTCCGAGACTCGGATCGTAATCTGCGCTCCACTCGTGGAGCGTGCCGGACGGTCCCTCCCAGTACAGGTTCCCAGCTTCATCCTGCCAGGTCGGCTCCGGATTCTCGCCGCTCAGCATCTGGCTCCACTCCTCGGCCATCCACGTGTTGAATGCGTCGTGGTCACTGTCGTACGGGACTCCACCCCCGACATCTGGCAGATCCGACCAAAGATCGCTCGCCGAACCGTCCCAGGTCGCCCCTGCATAGGGATCTTGGAAATCTGCCAGCGGAACACCAGTATCAATATCACTCCAGTTCCATGCCGCTGGCACACCAAAATCGTCCCTGCCCTGCCAGTACTCCTCCGTCCACACGTCGGGAACCGGACCACCTTCCAACGGTCCTGGCGAGGCGAAAAGTTCGCTTGTCACCTCCGGCAACACCGCCGGAATGTCTTGCACATAGGTGGCAAGCGCCCCATACGGTGCCACAAAACTCATCACGTACCCATTCCAACCATCGGTGGCGATCCAGAGCACTCCTTCATACGGCTGCCCCTGCTGCACCGCCGCATACGCAAGTTGCACCGCCGGCCAACCATCCAAGGCGACCCAGCGGACGTCATAGGCCACAAGCGCCTCGTTCTCCTGTTGGAGCCGAAGATAGATCACAGCAGCGTACTGCAGCGGGTTCATCGGTTGCGGCAGCGGCTCTTGGAACCAAAACAATCCCGGTTGGAACGGCACTTCTTCTTGCGTGTCTACAATGAGCGCCGATTGTCCACTTGCTGTCTGCACTGTTCGCCAGTTGCTTGCCTGGGCCCAAGCCGGTGTTGGGGTCGATGGTGCGGAACGGGCAAAGTACCAGAGCCCTGCTGCTCCAAGAACACCAAGACACGTGCAGACTACCGCGAGCGCCGCCCCAACACTGAGAAACAGCCAGCCGCGGCGCGACACCGTTACGCTCCCTTCCCGGCTCTTCCTCCTCAAGACCTGCGCGTTCGACAAGCAGTATACTCTCTAGGAACCGCGGAGGTGACCATCGTGACAACGAAAAGTGACACTTCCGTGAAGGTCATCGAGGTCGGACCGCGCGACGGCCTGCAGAACGAACCACTCCCGGTCCCCACCGAGGTGAAGGTCGCCTTTATCGATGCGCTGAGCGAGGCCGGTTTTCCTGTCATCGAGTGCACGAGTTTTGTGTCGCCGGCTGCTGTCCCTCAACTCGCCGATGCTGAAGAGGTAATGCGTCGCATTCGCCGTCGCGCCGGAACGCGCTATCTGGTCCTCGTCCCAAATGAGCGCGGACTCGAGCGCGCACTCGCCGTCGGCTGTGACGCGGTGGCACTCTTTGCCGCCGCGACGGAAGCGTTCTCGCAGGCCAACCTGCGGGCGTCGATCGCTGACACGCTCGCCCGGTACGCCACGGTTGCGGTCCGCGCCAAGGCTGCTGGCTGCTGGGTGCGCGGATACGTCTCGGTTGCCTTCCACTGTCCGTATAGTGGCCCCGTCGCGCCTGAGCAAGCGATCACTGTGGCGCTTCGGCTCCTGGAGTTCGGCTGTGATGAACTCGCGATCGCCGATACCATCGGCCGAGCGACACCCGACGACGTTGCGCGCCTACTGGAAAAACTCCTCCGGGAAGTCCCCGCAGAGCGCGTGGCGGTGCACCTTCACGATACCACTGGGAAAGCCCTGGACAACGTGACGGTCGCGCTCTCCGCTGGCATCCGCGCCGTTGATGCCGCTATTGGCGGCCTCGGTGGTTGCCCCTTCGCTCCCGGCGCGCCCGGCAACTTGGCAACGGAAGCGTTGCTCGACTTCCTCGACACGTTGGGTTACGCTCATGGCATCGACCGACGAGCACTGCGAGACGCCTGGTTGACACTCCAGCAGGGCGCCCCAGAACTTGTCCGGCGCGGAGCAGCGCGAGCCACCGCACGGTCGTTCGATCCGACCGTCGCGGAATAACTGCGGGAGGGCGGTGCGTGATGTCAAACTTTCCGCCGTCAGTCGAGCGACAACTGAGGGATGAACCGGTCATCTGGCTTGCGACGGTACGGCAGGACGGTCAGCCCCAGGTCGTCCCGGTTTGGTTTCTCTGGGACGGCCAGCATGTCCTGATCTACTCACTTCCGCGTAGCCAAAAGGTTCGGAACATCCAGAGGAACCCACGCGTTTCCCTTCACTTTAACAGTGACCGGTGGGCTAGCCATGTGACGCGCTTTGATGGCTCGGCCGAGCTCGTGCCCGATCCTCCACCAGTGACCGCTGTTCCCGCATACCTCGCAAAGTACAGCGAGGCAATCACCCGACTGGGAATGACCGCACCCGAGTTCGCAGCTGAGTACAGTGCGCTGATCCGCGTCCGTCTGGAACACTTGGTCCACTGGTAAGCATCTCAGTGGTACCAGCCAACGGGATAACCTGTCGCCGACTCTGCTCCCGGTTGTTTGGCTGGGCAGCGTTTACTGGTGCTCCTGACCGTAGAAGCTCACACGCATCGCTGGCGAGCCTTCTTCTACGAGCGCACCGAGCGAACCCTCAAAGAGGGCGCTCGTCCGTCGTTTCGCTTGGCACGACGAAGAGGGGAACACGCGTGGCGGTCGCGAGTCGCTCCGTCACACTGCCCAGAAGCCAGCGGGTCACCCCGCCTCGCCCGCGCGTCGTCAGCACCACGAGGTCCGGCCGCTCGCGTTCCACCGCGGCGACGAGTTCCCTTTTTGGCTCGCCGCTCAACATTTGGATTCGCACTTCGAGATGGCCTGGCACCCGAGCCCGCACATCCTCGAGATAGGCAAGTGCTTCCTGCTCCAGCTGGCGTAACATTTCCTGCGCCGCTGCTGCGATTGGTCGCCCACGCCATTCCAGGAGCACTTCACGATAGGTCTCCGCGACTCGAACAAGGGTAATACGAGCATGAGCACGCTCCGCGAGTGCGCACGCGTACGGCAAAGCCCGCTCAGCTTGCTCCGAACCGTCAAGTGGTACCAGCACGTGTTCCAATCGCTCGAGTGGAGCACCACCCACGCGCACCACCAGCACCGGACAAGGCGCCGTCCGGAGCACGCGATCCGCAATGCTCCCCAGTACTGCGCGGCCAAGTCCACCTCGACCATGACTCGCGACGACGAGCACGGGTGCTGGCCAGCGCGTTGCCTCCGCGACGAGTTCCTCTTCCGCTCGCCCCAGACGCACAACGGCGCGCGCCTGTACACCGAGTTGCTCAAGCACCGCAAGTTGCTCGGCAAGAAACTCTTCAGCTGCGACGTCAAGACGTGACTCTTCAGGGGAGAGCCAAACGACCTCACCCCGCGTCGGGTCGTAGAAGGGGCGCATCGTCTCAAGCACGCGGACAACGACCACTGGTGCGAGAAAGAGCCGTGCCAGGAGCGCCGAGGCAGGTAACACCGCGTCCGCCGCCGTCGAGCCATCATGGGCTGCAAGAACTGTTTCGATCATCCGCGTTCCTCATTCCATCCTCACTCCGAAGAATAGGAGGTGCGCCGTCCAAAGGCAAAGGAGACGCTTCCCAAGTAGCGCACATGGTCGTATGCTGGCAGTGGATCGCGTCTTTCACAGGGAAGGAGGGAAACCATGGTCCAGCAGCGGCGGATCGAAATCGATCCTCTGCGGCCACTTGCGACGCAACCTGGCAAGGGCCATAACCGCTGGCACGAGGCGATTCCGCCTGCACTGGAAGTCGAACCGGGCGAACCGGTTGCACTGGAGACCTGGGACGCTTTCGACGCACAACTGACGCCTCAGTCAACCATTCACGATGTCGCCAAAGCTGACCTGGGGCGCGTGCACCCGCTCACCGGTCCGGTGTACGTCAAAGGCGCGCAACCAGGCGACCTCCTTGAAGTGAAGATCCTGGAAATCGAAGCCGATCCATGGCGGCATTGGGGTTACACCGTGCAGGTTCCCGGTTTCGGCTTTCTCCGCGATCAGTTTCCGCAGCCCTATATCATCCATTGGCACCTCTACCCGAGCTATGCTGAATCACCTCAGCTTCCGGGTGTGCGCATCCCTCGCTGTCCGCACCCAGGGACTATCGGCGTCGCACCGTCCCGCGAACTCCGTGAGGAAGCAGCGCGACGGGAGGCGGAACTCGCTGCGCGCGGTGGTTTCGCGCTTCCACCCGATCCGAACGGGGCCGTTCCCGCAAGCGAGCCGATTGCGTCGGAGGGGCTTCGCACGATCCCACCGCGGGAGAATGCGGGAAATGTCGACATCAAGCAGCTCACTCCTGGTGCGAGCGTCTTCATTCCCGTCTGGGTTGAGGGAGCTCTCTTCTCCGTCGGTGATGTCCATTTCGCTCAAGGCGATGGGGAAGTCTGCGGCACCGCGATTGAAATGTGCTCGGTCGTCCACGTGGAGTTCCGTGTCCACAAGGGGGAAGCGCGTCGGCGGGGCATCCGAACACTCCAGTTCCTACGCGATGGCTACTTCACTGCCCCCGAAATGGCGGCACCACGCCGCTTCTACGCAACAACCGGTATCTGTGTCCGCAATGGTCGTAACGAATCGGAAGATCTGACGCTCGCTGCACGCGACGCCTTGTTCCGGATGATCGAGTATCTCCAGCGTCGTGGCTTCACCGCACAGCAGGCCTACGCACTTTGCAGTGTCGCCGTCGACCTGCGCGTCTCGGAAACTGTGGACGTCCCCAATGTCATGGTAACGGCGTTGCTACCGCTCGACATTTTTGTGAGTTAGACGATTGAGTCACACCTGGTGATCCACTCCAGGGTCCCCAACGGCGACCGGCGCGGGGAAGAGCCTCGCGCCGGTCGTTCTCCGAGAAGGCTGACGACGACGAGGAGTGCTGCGCACCGTGAGGCGGCTTCACTGTGCAAGCCGGGCAGTCACCACGACTTCATCGACACCACCGAGAGCTTTGCCCACCGGGCACCCGCGCTTTGCCTGCTCGGCGAACTCCTGGAACTTTGCCTCATCAATTCCGGGAACTTTCCCCTCTGTCTCCAGCTCGATCCGGTCGATGGCAAAGCCACCCTCAACTTGCTGGATACGCACGCGTGCTGTTGTACTGATGCGTTCGGGCGTATAGCCGGCTCGGCCGAGGATTGCAGCAAGTGCCATGCTGTAGCAGCCGGCATACGCTGCGCCGATCAACTCCTCTGGATTTGTCCCGGGTTCCTCACCGAAGCGGGTGCCGACGGAAAACCGCACCGAAAAGGCTCCACTCCCCGCGGTCGCCGTTCCGGTACCGGTCTGGAGCGGCCCTTCCCACGTCGCCGTCGCTGTCCGCACCGGCATAGTCGTCCCCCTTTCGGTTGGCAGATTACCAAACGCGAGCGGAGTATAACCCGTCGCCTGGCCTTCGGCAACATCACCGGAAAAGGTCGCGCTCGGGCGGCATGATGAGTTCGCGCGCGGTCCCTTCGCCTGGCTCATAGACGAAGCCACGAATGATCGCCGCCGGACAGCCCTCGGTCTTGCCCATCACGAGCTCTGCCGCGGCTGCGAGTTCGTCAGCGACGGCGATGACGGTGACCCGGAGCTCATTCCCATAAGAGTCGTGTTGCCCACGATAGTCGCGCAGCGGCCGCAGACCGGCTACCCCAATGGCGACGTTGACGATGCCATTGCGCCAGGCGCGACCGAAGGTGTCGGAGACGATGACGGCCGGTTCCCATCCCGCGAGCTCACACAGTTCACGCCGGATGGTGGCCGCCGACCGATCCGGATCGAGGGGTAGGAGTGCGGCGTAGCCAGGCGTGACATTCGAGAGATCGACGCCGGCATTCGCACAGACGAAGCCGTGATGCGTCTCGGCAATGATGAGCCCACGGTCCATGCGCACGATTCGCACACTTTCGCGTAGCACCAACTCGATCTGCCGTGGGTCACGTTCCCAGCGCGCCGCATATGCTTCTGCTATTGGCGAAGGCTCGATGTCAGCTAAGCGAACGAGACGCCCCTCAGCCTTTGAGACGAGCTTCTGTGTGACAACGAGGACATCACCGGGTTCGCCAGTGAGTCCACTGGCTTGCAGCCCAGTGAGCACCAGTGCAGCGACTGAGTCGCCCGGCTGCGCTTCTGGAATGCCCCGGATCGGAATGATGCGAACTTCACCCGTTCCCATGATGTCAGTTCCCGGCAAACCCGTGTGCCAGTATGCGCTCAATACGGAGAAGGAGCGTGACACGTCGCTGCGCTCGGAACTGTGGAATCCATGCATTCGCTTCTTGTTCGCCCACGTACCGGATAGCCAGGCGCGCGATATCCGCTTGCGCCCGTTCCTGATCTTCGACCAGTTGCACCCGCCCGATCACTGTCACATAGCGATACCCATCTGCAACGCAGAGTGAGGCGCGCGGATCGCGTTGGAGATCGTGGAGCTTGGCGCGTCCCTCGGCGGTGTTCATCAAAATGGTCTCCTCGTCGAGGAACTCGTACCACATCACCGACTGGCGCGGGGTTCCATCCGGCGCAATCGTCGCCAGCACCCCAAAACGCGGTGCCGCGAGGAAGTCCCGCAGTGCAGGAGTGAGCTTGCGCATTCCTCGTTTTCCCTTCTCCCAGCATCACGCTCGCCGAGGGGCGAGGATGGCACGATCCGGCAGAGGAGGCAAGGCCAACTTTCGTGCACTCCACTGCTGAGGCGCATGAGCTGGTCTGCACTTGTCCGCGGTCGTGTTCCTCTCTTGGCTCCCAGCACGGAGCACGGCCCACCGACTGGCTCCTGCCAAGGCACACCGGGTGGCTCGGACCACGCTATTGACCAGATTGAGCGCCGCGGCACCAATACGGCACCCCAACCGTTCGGTAGTCACTTGCGAGCGATCAAGACGCTTTGCCATGATCGTTGTCGAGGAGAGGACGGTGACGGCCAAAATCCGCTCCGCAATCACGACGGTGGATGGGATCGCCCTCTTCGTCATCGCAGCGGGCGAGAATCACCTGCCACTGCTGATTCTGCATGGCTTCGCCTCCAGCGCCATTGTTTGGGCCCCAGTCATTGGCGCACTCGCGACTGACCGATGTGTCCTTGCTTACGATCGACCCGGCTTCGGGCTGACGCGAGTCTCTCAGCACCGGTGGCGTCAGTTCGACCCGTATGCGCCCTCCGCACAGGTACCCATCGCACTTACTTTGCTCGACAAGTTGCGCATCGACCGGTTCGTCGTCCTCGGTCACTCCATGGGTGGACAGCTGGCCAAGGAACTCGCACGCACTGCGCCAGATCGCGTTGCCGGTTTGATCGTCGTTGCACCTGCGTGGGAACGACCGAGCGCTCCTCGGATCGCACAGTTCCTGCGTGCGCGCCCGGCCAACGCGCTCGGGCGATTGCTCATCCGCACGCTGGGTCCGCTGGCCCTGCGCATCGCACAACGGGCCGTTTGGGCTGGCCCGCCATCACCCGGTGGAACAACACAAGCGACCCTCGTGGCCAGCATAGCGGGCTGGGACGAGGAACTCTGGCGTGCCACCACCGCAACGCTGCTGGAACCGCAGACCGATCTCCCACAGTGGGTACCCTCGCAACCGACACTCGTCGTGCTCGGCGAGCACGATCGGATTGTTCCCAACGTGCGGACACTCGAGCTCGTGGATCAGTGGCGCAAGCAAGGCTGCTCGGTGCGCCTGGAGCGTTTCGAGCGAAGCGGACATCTCCCGCATGTCGAAGAGTTCGAGCGATTCATCTCCGTCGTACGTGACTTCCTGGAGGAGGTCGAACATGGCGCGACTTCGAGTCGGCGAGAGAGCTCCTGAGTGGGTTGGAACGACCACTGAGGGACACACGATCGGCAGCGCGACCCTGCGCGGTCACCCCACCGTGCTTGTGCTGCTGCGCGGGCTCCGCTGACCATACTGCCGCAGGCATCTGGCGCAGTTGCGCCGAGACTATGAACAGTTCCGTAAAGTCGGAGCAGAGGTCGTCGTCATCGCTCCCGATGGGCCGCGTTCTGTTAGGAGCTATTGGGAACGTCAACAGCTCCCCTTCCCGGTTATCTCCGATCCCGAGCATCGGCTCGCGGCACGCTTTGGCCAAGAGGTCAAACTTATGAAGCTTGGCCGCATGCCGGCGGTGATCGTCATCGACGCTGAGGGGGTTATCCGCGCTGCCTGGTACGGCGAGTCGATGCGGGACATACCGGATACCGCTGCCGTGCTTGCCGCGTTGCAGTCGCCACGAGCCGCCGAGGGAACCTCTGCATGAATCCTCTGAGGTTCGCGGGTACAAGAGCCGTGTTCTCGGAGTGATCGTCACAGTTGCACACGAGTTGACTGGATAACAAATAGTAGCACATCTTGAAGTGAAACGTATGCGTAGTAAGGAAGAGCTACTTTTACACATACCCCTCGTTCAGGATCTGAGCGTATCGCGCCGCAACGCAACAGGTGACGGCCAGTATCACGGACTACTCGCTTCCGCTCAGGCAACGTGTATCTGCTTCACCGACGTGAACCCGATGCACGAGCTCAGCGCCCCCCTGAGAGAAGTTGCTTTCCCACTGTGCATGCAGACCCACAGCTGTCGGCGATGCTGTGCCATGAGAGTTTCAATCACACCAGGACCACAGAAGGGATGCCTCACAATCAAAAGGGGAGAGGCGGAACCAACAGGCCAAGCGTAGTCTGTCCATGCGCGGCGCCAAGCGGCTGCAACGTCGAGCATTTCTTTTACCGTCACCGATATTCAGTGCGGGTGTTGTCCCATTAGGTTCCTCCCTCCATGCGAATCGATTTCTCTGTTACTCCCATTCGCTACGTTTCCCGCGGGACGTGGGCTGTGTACCTCCTTTCGTGGGTGCGATTAACGTTTCACTGGGTTGCAAAGCAATGCTCGGCTGCCCAGGTCGAGAATCACTGCTGCTTGTACCCGTAAGTTGAATGACCCTTTTTGATGCATTTCTGCTTCCTAGAGGACACACTCTTGGTCAAACACAAAGAAGAAAGGACGGTAGGCGTGTATTCGGGAAATTGTTGTAGGACACACATCACTACCAGCCACGTCAAGGGCTTGATCTCGGTCCGGATGGGCCACCAGTATCCACAACTGATCCCGAGCGTTGTGGCGACGCGGCCGTCAGGCCATGGCTCGCGGCGTTGACGTTCGACAACGAGAGCTCGGATTGTGTCGCGAAGGGACTGATCCATGACGCCTCCGCGTTTGCACCCTAGGGTAGCACATTCGCAGGTCTTTGTCAACAGGCTGGTGCTTCCCACAGAAGCAAGGCAGTGTAACCTAAAAGGTATGAAGCGCCCGGAAGATCTCGACACCCGAGAATTTGGCAAGCGACTTCGGCGGTTCCTTGACGCAGCAGGGATCACACCGAAGGAGTTTGCCTCCCAAATTGGGAGATCCTGGGGATACGTCCGAAGCATCCTCGTTGGGGTCAAGGGGCCTCCGGGGCGGGAGACACTCGAACGAATGGCAACTGTGCTTGGCATCTCCGTCGATGCGCTGATCGGGGCAGAACCTGAAGATGAGGTTGTCCGGCTTATTGCTCTTCGCCGGGGGCTTGGTGTCCTCGCGAACGACATCGATCCCCGTTACCGTGATCTCGTGAAGGTCTATACGTTTCGGCAGCAAGTGGCTCGTGCAGACATTCCTGAAGGGCTCCGGAGGGAACTTCTCCACGATATTGACCGAGCTATTGCGGAGTATGAACGCCTTGTGCGCGAGTCGGAGGCATCCTAAGCAGTTGTCGAAGCAATGGCGTCAGCCCGCAGAGGGGGACCGGGAGTGGCGCACGAATGGCAATACGGCATCGATGAGTTCGTTCGTCGACACGACCTGGATGCCGCCGTTCCTGTCCCGATCGAGATGGTCGCCGAGACCGAAGGCATCCACCTACGGTTTGCCCCAAATCTGGAACCTGTCTATGCATAGTTATTGTTGGCTCTGTCCGGCGGATCACGGTGGATGCGAATTTGCCGCTGCCCCTCCGCTGGCTCGCTATAGCGCATGAACTCGCCCATCTGCTTCTCGAGGATTTCCCGTCTCTACATCTTTTCGTCGAAAACGATATTTGCCGCTGGATCGCAGCGAAGGCGGAGAGTTGGGCGCACCGTGCAGCACTTCGGCTACTTATTCCTGCGGGGCCAATAGTAACGTCAGATTCCGTTGCTGCCCTGGCTTTAGCTTGCCAGGTTCTACCGGAGGAGATAGCAGCAGTCCTTCACCAGCTCTTCGGAGCACCTCCGTCTCACCAGAGAGAAGCGGGGAGAAGCCATGTGGCCGTTCCGTCGTAGGATAGGCGGGTTCATCGGAACCTTCGGGCTCACCAACCGCAATGCCTGCGAACCTGAAAACTGCTTTCTCCTTGGAAGTAGTGAGGCAGCCGGTACTATCGTCGTATTGCGTCGGTCTGAGACTTCAAGTTATCATGGATTATGGACTGAAGACGATAGGAGGAGGGTCATGGCAGACGATCGAAGCCAAGCACAAACCTCACGCTCGCGGCAAGTGTGGAACGCCATCATTTTGGAGGCACAGTCAAAGTGTCCTGGCGTCTTTGATCTCCTCCAAGCCTATGGCGGCTACGCCCAAGCCGTTCGCGAGGCCAGTGCATACCTTTCGCTTATCCATGTTCCACCAATGGCTACAACATCAGACCGTACCACAAGAGGGTAAGTGGTTTTATGCCAACCTGGGGTGAGTTGCTCAACGAGATTGCGCGGCGTTTTGCAGAGGGCGAGAAAGACGCCTTTGATACGGTTCGCAGGCGTGCACTGGCTGATTTGGCACAATATACGAAGCGAAATACCATTCTTTATGCTACTGGGCATCTGCAAAAGCGGAATGTTGCTGTACCTGATCTCTTATCCATCACTCACGAGGATATTGAAGGTTTCATGGAGGTCATTTATGGATTGACCGGCCATACTCTTGACCTCATTCTCCATAGTCCTGGTGGTCTGCCTGATGCTGCTGAAGCGATTGTTACATATCTGCGGAGTAAGTTTACGGATATCCGAGTGATCGTGCCGCATGAGGCTATGTCTGCAGCAACCCTCATCGCGTGTGCTGCAGACCGAATCTTGATGGGACGTCATTCTTATCTTGGACCAGTTGATCCACAAATACAGTATGGTGTGTACTCAGTACCAGCCCAAGCAGTGATCGATCAGTTTCAGCGTGCTAAGAATGATGTTGTAGGAGACCCTAGGACGCTTGCGGTATGGGTTCCGATCCTTCAGCAGTACGGACCCGCTCTTATTGAACAATGCGAGAATGCCAAGGAACTTTCGAAAGAACTTGTGTCTTCATGGCTTCAACGCTGGATGTTCCGAAAGGCACGGAAACGCGAGGAGCGCGCAACAGCCGTTTCAGAGGCACTAACTGACTACCGGCGCTGGCGAATACACAGTCGCCCCTTGCACGCTAAGTACCTGAAATCCTTGGGGCTGGCAGTTGATCTCATTGAGAACGATCAACGACTGCAAGACCTTGTTCTTACAGTTTACCACGCGACAATGCACACGTTTTCAGGAACACCAGCTGTAAAGATTATCGAAAATCACCTCGGCCGAAGTTTTATTAAACTTGTCACTTTCCATCCCCCGTCGCTGCCCTCCGGCACCGTACCTCCGCCCACTACAACTCCGCCATCAACCTGAAGCGCTGATTCATATGACGGCAAGGAGTTATACCTGGCGCAGCCAGCTCTACTTCAGCGACAAGTTCAATGTCCTGCGTCAGCACGTGCACTACGCCTCGGTCGACCCCATCTAACTCGACCCGCCCTTCAACTCGAATGCAACCCACAATATCCTCTTCCGAGAGAGCTCCGGTGACCAGGCGGCTGCCCAGATCGCAGCCTTCGATGAGACCTGGCACTGGGGCATCGAGCCCGAGCCCACTAACTCGTTACCGATGAACCGCTCAAAGTGGTCGACCTCATGCGGGCACCGCGAGTCTTCTTCGGCCAGAACGACGTCACGGTCTACCTCAGGAGATACGTCTGCGAGCTGCACCGGGCGCTTAAGCCGACTGGCTCGGTCTACCTTCACTGTGACCCGACGGCGAGCCACTGCATCAAACTCGTGCTGGATGTTGTGCTTGGGCTGAAGCAGTTCAAGAACGAGATTATCTGAAAGTGGTCATGCACTCACAACGGTACGAAGCACGGCATGCGGCGTTATGGGTGAGTACACGACGACCTTCTCCATTTATAGCAAGATTGGCTACTACACTTGGAATCCTCAGTATATCCCGTACGATCCAGTGTATATCGAAGCATTCTATCGGTACGTCAATTCAGAGACGGGCCGCTATGACCGGATAGTCGACCTGACGGCGGCAAAACCGAGCGACGATACCGGGTACGCCTGGCAGGTCAAGCGCCGGATTGACCCACCAGGCCGCTGGCAGGCTGACCTCGAGGATGGGTGGCAGAACCCACAGCCAGGATGGGAATACAAGGCGTTCTATACCTATCCAGGACGCTATCGCGCGTACAGCAAGGGCAACATGATCGCTTTTGAGCAGGCCAGTCGCACTGTCTATACGAAGCACGGTATGCCATGTTACAAGCGCTATCACGACGAGCAACCTGGTGTCCCGCTCCAGGACAACTTGGATGACATTCCCCCGATAACTGGCAAAGACGACCTCGGCTATCCCACCCAAAAGCCCGAGGAACTCTTGGAACGGATCATCCAGGCCGGCTCCAACCCTGGCAACCTGGTGCTAGACCCCTTCTGCGGGTGCGGCACTGCCGTGGATGCTGCCGAGAAGCTAGTCCGCCGCTAGATCGGCATCGACATCACCTACCTTGCTATCGACCCTATCGAGCACCATCTCAAGGATACGTTCGGCAATGAGCTATCCCCGTACGAGGTGCTCGGAGCGCCGCGGGACTCGCCGGTGCCCGGGTCCTGGCTCAGCACGACCGCCACCAGTTCGAGTGCTGGGTGCTCAGCCTGGTCGATGTCCATCCGGCCCAGGACAAGCGCAAGGGAGCAGATCGCGGCATCGACGGTTACCTCTGTTTATTCGACGATGGCAGCGGGCAGCGGAAGAAGGTCGTGGTGCAGGTCAAGAGCAGCGAGGTCAGCGTATTACACGTGCGCGACCTCCGAGGCACGGTCGAGCGTGAGGGGGCAGCACTCGGCATACTGGTCATGCTGTAGTCGCCGACTGAGCCCATGCGCCAGGAGGCGCTGACTGTGGAGTTGTATGAGACATCCTGCTTCCCCAGGCACTGCGCCCGGGCTCCAGCCCTTGACGATCGCGGAGTTGCTCGCTGGGGGCAATATCCGCAGCTCGCGCCGGCAGCGACGTTCAAGCGTGCGGAGCGCCAGGCCAAGCGACGGCCCCGCCAGCGACGTTTAGGGATGCAAAGAGGTGAACCCCAATGTTCCCGCCAGAACACTACTGTTAGCCCAGGAACATCACTCGCCGACGCTGTTAAAATAAAAGTTAAAAGAAGGAGGCATGAGGGCATGCTGCAGGAGAGCACCGAGCGCATCCGCCAGATCAAGGCGGAACTACGCCGCCAACGGGATCCAGAGGTGCAGCGCCGGTTTGCTGAGGAGCGCCGCCAGGCCATCGCTCAGTTCGAGCAACGCTACGGGATCCGCTCGGAGCAGATCCACCAAGCGATTGATGACGGCCGGTTGGAGGAAACTTTCGAGGTGAACCAATGGCTACACCTGTGGGAGATAGAGCAGCATGCCCGCCGGAAGGCTGGCACGGCGCAGTGACCCACATGACTGGAATCGCTTCGACAACTACTTGAAGACGCATCAAGGATATCTCGCCCATTGGGAACGCATAGGCTTTCTCCTCGAAGATGCACTGGAGTGGCGCTTCGAAGAGGACTGGAGCCGAATCACCATCCGGGGTCGGTTACATTTTCGTGGCGGCTACAGTATTGCCGTCGATAAGGTCCTCGAAGTGCGTTCCATCCGTGGCCGGTGCGAAGTCCGCACAAAGTACTATGCTTACCAGGCCTTGCGGACGACGCCAGATGAGGAGGTGCGTAGGCTCTTCCGGTACGACAACGATCATCAGTACACGCGCGAAGGGCACCCTGACGAGCACCACAAGCACATAGTCGACGAAGCGGGCCAGGAGCACGTGATCTGGGTAGGACGGCAGAACTGGCCGACACTCCACAAGGTAATTGATGAACTCTTTACCCTCGCACTGCAGCTCGACGGCACGTTATGGCAGTGATCGGGCGGCGCACAGGAGTCAGTAAGCGCGATAGCCCGCGATCGCGGGAATAGTCCAAAAGGCAGCATGCAAAAACAACCGAACGGGTGACAGCGCGGCCGTGGCGAGGGCTCCGTCTATCAGCGGGCACCCAATGCGCTCTGGGTAGCGGTGCTCAACCTGGGAATCGTCGGCGGCAAGCGTCGGCGCATCTCGTCAAGAAATCCGAGGCCCTGGCGAAACTTGAGGCAGCAAAGGCGAAGCTCGCGCGTGGCGAGCCACTCTTGGCTGGGCGCGAGACCCTCGGAGAATTCTTGAGACACCGGCTGGCTGGCTGAGGTTGCTCCGCACCAGCTGGCCCCCAGGACATACGAGAGCTACCGCCACATACTCGGGAGGCACGTCATCCCTAAGATCGGGCATGTCCGCCTCGTCCGGCTCACATCGCTTGACGTCCAGCGTGCTCAACAGGAAACGCGCCTCAGGCCTCTCTCCTCGCACCGTCGCTTATCACCGGGCCGTGCTGCGGGGGCACTCAACGACGCAGTTGCATGAGGTCTCGTCTCGCGCAACACGGCCGCGCTCGCAGATCCACCAAGGCAGGTCCAGTGCGAGCGCCGCTACCTTACACCAGCCGAGGCCCGCCAGCTCCTGGAGGCAGTGGCCGGCCCTAGACTCGAGCCGCCATCGTCATCGCACTCGAGCTGGGGTTGCGCCTTAGTGAACTCGTGGGCCTTCGCTGGACCGACGAGATCGACCAGGAGGCGCGGACAGTCACTCCACGTTACCAGGTTCAGCTTTGAACCACCAAGGTCTGGTACTCCCCAAGCTTAAAACCCCGATGAACTCGAAACTGATCCCATTACCGGAGGTGGTGGCCAAGGCGCTGCGCCAGCAACGTGTCCGAGTGCCAGAGATGCGGCTGGCGGCAGGATGGCTCTGGCGCGAGCACCGGTTCGTGTTCCCCACGTTGCTGGGGACACCGCAGGAGCCACGGAACGCGGAGCGGGCCCGGCACCGGCTGCGGCGGGAGATCGGCATGGACTGGCTCTCGTTGCACGGGCTCCGACACGGGTTGGGAGCACTCCTTGTGGCACGAGGCGTCCATCCGCGCATGGCGATGAAGCTACTCCGTCACTCCCAGTTCTCGCTCACGATGGAGATCTACACGGCGGTGACGCTGGAGCTGGTCCAGGAGGCGGCGAGTGAGATCGATGCCATTCTGGGCACGCAGGCACGGCCGGCGGGTGACACATTGGCTACAGTTTGGCTGTAGTAAACGCGACACGGGTGCTGGTCGACGTTCCAGCACCCGTGGTTTTACGCGTGTTGCTGCGGAACCTTGAAGTAGGCCGGGTGGGACTCGAACCCACAGCCCGCGGATTAAAAGTCCGCTGCTCTGCCAGTTGAGCTACCAGCCCTTACAACTCCGGCAGCTTGGCCGCCGGACTCATCCTAAGTGTAGCCGATCCAGGCCGCTTTGTGCATCCCTTCTCTTATCTGTACGAGCGTCGCACGCGAGTCACTCTACCGCTCGCGCTGCTCCTCTCATCGCTGCGAAGTCCCATCCGAACATCTCGCATGTTCCCTTTGGCCGACGGGCACCTACGCACCTCTCGCGCTTGCTCAACCGGCAGCACGGCCGACGGATCCGTCACAGTCGCCGAACAGCGCAGGTCCTGCATATTGCTCTGGTCGGCGCAGTGGAGCTCTACCCACACCGTGCACTACCTGTCGCCACCGCTGCGACAGTACAGCTCCGCTTCGAGTAGTCTTGAGAAAGCCAAGGAAGGAGCCAGCGACGGTGTCGCTCAATGAAGCCCAGGCCCGCGCACTCGCACTGCAGGCGCTCGACCAGCTCGGTGGACCACGCGCCGTCTATCGATCACCCCGTCACCCATTCTCGCCAGCGGGTACCCGCACACTCCGTATTGGCGCATACGACATCCGCATCCGGTACGGCGAAATCAGCTCACCAGCCGTGGTTGAATTGGCCGGATACGTCTTTGAGATCCGTGACGACGAACTTATCCTGTTATTCGCGCCCCCACAGCCATGAGCCCCCACCACTCCCTTACGCGATTGCCACTGCGTATTGCTCTTGGTGGGAGTCTCGCGGCTCTCATCGGACTGGTCGCCTATCGATTACGTGCCCTCGACCGCGGCGGTGCACTCGCCGCAGCTGGTACCGGGACACTCGTCTTCGCCGCTGGCGGTCTGTCCTGGTCGACTTCAATGATCGGCTTCTTTGCCGCCGCCAGCGCGCTCACCCGTCTCGGTGGGGCACGCAAGCGTGCCCTCGCCGTCCTTGGTCGCGAGGCGAGTCGACCACGGACCGCAACGCAAGTCCTGGCCAATGGTGGCGTCGCCGCCGCACTTGCTGTGCTCCACCTCCTCCGCCCCGGTGACCGCGACTACACGCTGCCCTATCTCGCCGCTCTCGCTGCCGCTTCGGCCGATACGTGGGCGACCGAGCTTGGTGTGCTTAGTCCCAGCCCACCACGCTCGCTTCGCACCGGACGCCCAGTCCCACCTGGCACCTCCGGTGCCGTCTCCCTTCTCGGGTCCCTCGCCATGATCGGTGGCGCCACATTCGTCGCCCTCCTCGCCCCCCGCAGCCTCCCACGTTGGCCAGTTGTCACTGCCGGGAGTCTCGGAGCCATCCTCGATAGCCTCCTTGGAGCCACGCTCCAAGCTCGCTACCACTGCTCTCACTGCCAATGCATCCTCGAAACTCCACAGCATGACTGCCCCGGCCGCGCCCGACGGGTCAGTGGACTTCCAGGGATGACCAACGACCTCGTCAACGCGCTTGCGACGCTCGCCGCAGCACTCTTTGCTCTCTTACTCGCTACAGGTCAAGAGAGTAGACGCCGGAGCGCCTCCGCTGGCTCGTAGCGCTGCCCGAGGAAGATCGGGGTGTCCAGCTGCGTGTACTTCCGTACCTCGGCTGCCCGAAGACGCTGCACCATCGTGATTAACGTCCCAACGTCATCGTCCTCGAGAGCCACGATGAACTCCTGATCCTGAACACCGAAGGAATTGACCGTGTTGGTCAGCACACTCGGAAACTCGTCACCGAGCCGCCCATGCTCGGCCATAAGACGCCGTCGCTCCTCAAACGGCAAGAGATACCACTCTGGCGTCTTCACAAAGGGATAGACGCTGAGATACCGTTTCGGGGGGACTCCGCGGAGAAATGCCGGGCCATGGGTCGGATCATACTGCGAGGACCCTGCCATACCGAAGTAGGCGTAGCGTAGCTGCAACGCTCGGCCAATCGCTGTTCGCCGCAGCGCCAGCGCGAGATCCTGGATGTAGGCTGGATCGTGCCCTAAGACCCACAAAATGAGATCGACATCCGGGCGAAAACCAACTGACAGATATGACCCGCGGGGCTGCGTCCCCTCGCTGCGCTCCAGCAACTGCACAAACTCTGCGATCGCCATTTCCACATCACTCGGGACACGCTCGCGGTCCAGCGCAGCAAGCCAGAAGACCGTGTAGCGTGGCATCAGACTCATCTTCTCGCTCCGTCCCTTTCCACGCAACTCGATCCACCACCTCGGGCCGATTCTGCCAAATCTGCCGAAATTGGTCGAGCCTCGAACCGAGCCAGATGACACTCTCGCTGTGATCCTCTCCTCGCATCAGGCACGGCCCTGCCCGCTGTGGCGGACAAGCAACCTCCAAGGAACCGCGTGAAGCCAGGCGTCGACCTGCAGACCACTTCGCCCGCTGTATCGCCTCGCCAGGAGGGCAAGCGTCACAGGAGCTTTCGTTCCGCCTGGGCGGAGAAGCACTGCAGCCCCTCTGTTCTCACTACAACGGTGGGATTGACCGCCGCACAGCGCGCATATTACCGCTGCGGTTCTGAGGCCGAGAGCGCTGTCTCCTGGCTCGGGCCAACGACGACAATGTGCAGACGCTGCGGATCAAGGTAACGCAGCGCCGCGTCACGGACTATTGTCTCATCGATACCAGCAAGGAGGTCGGGTAACCGCTCCAAATAGTCCAACCCCAGCCCATAGAACGCGAGGTCAAGCAGTGCTCCAGCCACTCCGCCAGTCGTCGCGAGCCCGAGCACAATCGTTCCAGCGAGCGCCGTCTTGGCGTCGGCAAGCTCTCGTGCTTCCGGTCCCTCCTCACGGAATCGCTCGATCTCTTCCACAATCTCCGCAATGACACGCTCCACATGAACCGGCGCAACTCCTGCGTAGGCGCTCCAGTAGCCGGGTCCCACACCCGTCTCCAATGTGCTCGCCGCATAGTACGCCAGGCCCGAGCGTTCACGCACACGCGCACCAATCCGGCCCATGAGGCCGAGCCGTCCCAAGACGACGTTGGCAAGGCGGAGTGCCTCAAAGTCCGGATGCTGCCGCGGCACCGTGACGATACCGAGCGCCACATCGGCCTGCTGCTTCGCTGGCAGCGTCTCACTGCGGCGCTGCCCCTGTGCCGACGGCTCCACGGTCGGGATCGCCAGGCGCGGTGCCTCTCCCTGCCAAGACGCCAGGGCTTGCTCAAGCGACGCCCGCACCCGGCCGAGGTCCACCCCACCAGCCACCGCAACCACTGCTCCTGCCGGACGATAGAATGTCTCGTGAAAGGCCCGCACCTCTTCGGGCGAGAGCGTCTCCAGTGTTTCCTCCGTTCCGAGCACCCGATGGTGATAGGGATGACCTGGTGGGTAGATCAAGGCGCGCAACAGCGCATCGGCTCGCGCACGCGTGCTTTGTTCCGCCTGCCGTAAGGCGGTAAGCGCCTGCTGTCGAACGCTCTCCAACTGCTCGGACGGGAATGCTGGCTCCAACAGGACCTCGGCAAAGAGCGGCAACGCCGCATCGAGCGCCTCAACGAGGCAACTCAGGCTCACGTCAACAGCATCCCGACCGACCCCGACTGTCAGCGTGGCACCGAGCCGATCCAGTTCCTCATTCAGTGATGCCTCGTCGCGCCGCCGCGTCCCACGCGACAAGAGCTGTCCCGTCACATAGGCGAGCCCCGGTCGTTTCTCATCGCGGGCAGCACCGGCTGGTATTCGGACGCTGACGACCGCCAGGCGGCTCGCCGAGACCTCCTGCCCAACGAAGTACGCCCCGTTCGCCAAGTAGTCGGCAGTTGGTGCCAGCTGCACCCGTGGAAGCACGACCGGTTCTGCGGAACTTTCAGGTACCTCACGGAACCAGTAGCGCGGCGCGACCGTCTCTGGCTCTGCCAGCGGAATGAATCGCGCTCCTACAACGCTTGCTTGTCCCAGGCTCCCCTCGCCTTCTGGGCTCGGCTCAAGCCAACCGACTGTGCGGCGCTCCGGTCGCAGATATGTATTTGCGACACGCAGGAGGTCGTCGCTCGTCACCGCCTCGATCTCCCGCCAGAGCTGTTCTGGTGAGCGCTCGGGACACACGACTGCGAGCGACCCGAGAAGTGCCGCGCGGCTCTGCGCGCTCTCATTTGCCGCAGCGAGCTGGACAGCAAGCTGGCGCTTCGCGCGTGCGAGCTCCTCCTCACTGACCGGATCCTCTCGGATACGCCGCACCACGTCATCGACGAGCTGCTCGACGTGCCGCGGTTCAACCAGCGGGGTCAACGTCGCTGAAATCGTGAAGAGGAAAGGATCCAGAGTGAGCGACATACTCGAGACAGCGGCAGTACAGAGCCCTGGGGCGACAAGTGCACGGTAAAGGCGTGCGCTCCGTCCCATCCCACTACCGCCGAAGGCGACCGGCTTCCCACCCGAAAGTACCGCATCGAGCACGAGCAGCGCCGGTATGTCGGGATGCGATGCTGCTGGCACACGCCAGGCCATAAGCAGCTGCGCTGTCGGAGCTGGGCGACGTACCGTCACCCGCCGCTCGCCCCACTGCTCCGGCTCAGTCACCCGCAGCGCCGGCGGCATTGTCCCGGCTGGTATCCCTCCGAAGTGGCGCTCAACCGCTTGGAGCGCAGCTACGGGCTCGACGTCACCGACGACAACGAGTACCGCGTTATTCGGCTGATAAAACGTGCGATAGTGCTGATAGAGCTCATCACGGGTGATGTGGAGCAAGTCTTCCCGGTAGCCGATCACCGGATGCCCATACGGATGTGCACGGAAAGCTGCCGCCACAACTTCTTCGCGGAGATACGTGCCTGGTTGGTTCTCGCTGCCTGCACGCTCGGAAAGGATAACCGTCCGTTCGCGTTCCACTTCTGCCGGATCGAAGCTGGCCGCGACCATACGGTCAGCTTCGATCTCGAGTGCGAGCTCCCACCCTGGCGTCGGCAGCGTCTCAAAGTAGGCCGTGTAGTCCAGCCAGGTGAAGCCGTTGAGTGTTCCACCCCAACGGTTCACCTGGCGGAAGATCGAGCCAGGTGGGAAGCGCGGTGTCCCCTTGAAGAGCATGTGCTCAACCCAGTGTGAGACCCCAGTCAGCCCTGGCGGCTCGTTTCGGCTTCCCACCCGATACCAGATCCAGCACGAGACGACCGGCGCGTGCCGCAGCGGCTGGACAAGAACGGTTAAACCGTTCTCAAGCCGCGTTTCGACGACGGCGGATCCTTCTCGCATCGCCTCGTGCCTTCCATCTGCTCCCGGCTGACGTCTTGCGCGCTCGTCCTAGGCCTCAGCACGGAGTAACCGTCGCAACACGTAGGTGAGAATCCCTCCGTGGCGGTAGTACTCGATCTCCATCTCGGTATCGAGCCGAGCGATCGCCTGGAACTCAATCACCTTGCCGTCGTCGCGTTCAGCGCGCACTGTCAGGAGCTTGCGCGGCTCAAGTCCATCCGCAATACCCGTGATAGTGAAGCGCTCACTCCCGTTCAGGCCGAGCGACTCCGCGTTCTGGCCCGGCAGGAACTGCAACGGCAGAACGCCCATGCCAACCAGGTTGCTGCGGTGGATCCGCTCAAAACTCTCGGCAAGCACTGCCCGCACGCCGAGCAGCATCGGCCCCTTCGCCGCCCAGTCGCGCGAGCTCCCGCTCCCGTACTCTTTCCCGGCAATGACGAGGAGTGGTGTCCCTGCCATCTGATAGCGCACCGCTGCCTCGTAAATCGTTACCAACTCCCCACTCGGGAAATGCGTCGTCCAGCCGCCCTCGCGCCCCTGAGCGAGCCGGTTGCGCAAGCGGATATTCGCAAACGTGCCACGCACCATCACCTCGTGGTTGCCGCGTCGCGCACCGTAACTGTTGAAGTCCTTCGGCTGCACGCCCCGCGCGATGAGGTATTGCCCGGCTGGGCTATTGACAGGGATCGAACCAGCCGGCGAGATGTGGTCGGTGGTCACTGAATCTCCCAGCCATGCCAAGACGCGCGCACGCTCGATGTCATGCAGCGGCGGTGGCTCAAGGGCAAGATCCTGGAAGAAAGGTGGCTCCTGGATGTAGGTCGAATTCGGATCCCATTCGTAAAGATCCCCAGTTGGCACCGGAAGGGAACGCCAGCGCTCGTCGCCGGTGAACACTTCCCGATACCGCTCAATGAAGAGCTCCGGCCCGATCGCCTTCTCCATCGCCTCGCGGATCTCTTCCGGCGTCGGCCAGACGTCGCGGAGATACACTGGTTCCCCGTTCGGGTCGTAGCCGAGCGGCTCAGTCGTGAGATCGATGTCCACGCGCCCAGCGATGGCGAAGGCGACGACAAGTGGTGGCGAGGCCAGATAGGCTGCCCGCACTTGTGGGTGGATGCGTCCCTCGAAGTTGCGGTTCCCGCTCAAGACCGCCGCGACGACAAGTTCATGCTCCTGCACCGCCTTAGCGATCGGCTCGGGCAGCGGTCCACTGTTCCCGATACAGGTTGTGCACCCGTACCCGACCAGGTGGAAGCGCAGTGCCTCAAGATAGGGCATGAGACCAGCGCGCTCCAGATAGGCCGTCACCACTCCCGAGCCCGGTGCGAGGCTTGTCTTCACCGCCGGATTGGTATCCAGTCCACGCTCGACTGCCTTCTTTGCCAGGATGCCGGCCCCCAGCATCACTTCGGGATTCGAGGTGTTGGTACAGCTCGTGATCGCCGCGATCACCACCGAGCCATGCGTGAGTTCCACATGCCGCCCATCCAGATGGACATCGACCACCTTGCGTCGCTGGCCGACCGGCACAACCGGCTCGCTCGGCTCTTCCGCTTCGTTCACCGTCCCACCCTCCCAGTCGAACCGCTCTTGATCCGTCTGAGACTGGGAGAACTGTTCCGGGAAGGCCGCCCGGAGACTTGCTGGGAGCT
>VAPR01000554.1_pt1 | contig 23686 bp, 24 predicted proteins | sample 3380701 | NCBI WGS metagenome assembly VAPR01 (sample SAMN11536904, study PRJNA540576) | hot springs metagenome | isolation source: hot spring wet sediment | place: Spain: Lobios | collected 2014-01 | reverse complement strand
TGGACCTGGTGACGTTCTTCACCACCCAAAGCCGCGAGGTCCGAGCGTGGCCCGTGCCCCGCGGCACCCGGGCAGCGCAGGCTGCGGGGGAGGTGCACACCGATATGGAACGCGGGTTCATCCGCGCGGAGGTGATCGCCTTCGAAGAGCTGGTCCGCTGGGGATCCCTGCAGGCCGCCCGGGAGGCAGGCCGCGTGCGGCTCGAGGGACGGGAGTACGTGGTGCAGGAAGGGGACGTGATCACCTTCCGTTTCCACTCTTGAGGCGGTTGGCACGGGAGTTGCACGCAAAGTCTGTCGGGAAAACCGTTTATCCCGTGGGACGTTGAAAATGGACAGGAGGGGACGCATAAAGGCAGGAGAGGGTATGGGACTACCACACGACTTCGTGGACCCCTTTGAGCCCAGCTTGGAGGATGTGGACCAGCGGATCGCGGAGCTCGCGGAGCAGCGGCGCCGCATCTGGCAGGCGAGCACGCCCCAGACGGGGACGGGCGAGACCGGCCGAAGGGCCCTCGCGGCCATAGAGGCGGAGCTGGAGGAGCTGTACCGGACCAAGAGGGAGCTACTCGCCCGAAGAAACAACGGGGAGCGCACGGCCAGGCCGCGCCGTCGGGCGCGCTCGGCCCCCACTCCCCCCGCAGGCCTCTTCCGCGACGACTGAAGACGCCACGCGTTGGACGGCGCAGAGCCGGTCACGCGGGTGTGGGCGCATGCTCGGTGCGCGCGCCTGGGAGGCGAACGAACGTTCGCCTCTCATGCGGACGTGCTGCGCAATTGTTGGACACAAACCGGGCTCCCCCACCGGGGTCGGGGGCGACCGCCTGAACTGCAGACAACGCTCTGACGGGTCTGGTAGAATCAGCTGGCCAGGCCTGCCCGATCGCGGCCGGATCCTGCCTTCTCGTCTCCGCGGGGCGGAGACCAGGGAAGATCCCCTGTCCGAGGGAGGGAGAAGATGCGCAAGCCGTACGAGATGGTCTTCATCGTGCGCCCAGACCTGGACGAAACCCAGGCCCGGGCTGCGGTGGAGCGGGTGGTGGCGAGGATTGCGGAGCGGGGCGGGGAGGTATGCTCCGTTGAACCCTGGGGCAAGCGGCGCCTGGCTTACCCCATCCAGAAGCACCGGGAGGGTTACTACGTGCTGGTGCGGTTCCAGCTGGAAGGCCAGCGCGTGCAGGACCTCAAGTCCGCGGTGGCGCTGCAGGAGGACGTAATCCGGTTCCTGGTGTGCGAGGCGGTTCCGGTAGCCCCCTCGCAGCCACCTGTGGCCGCGAGCGCGGAGCAGCTCGAGCCGGTGCCGTCGGGGGGAGGTGAGGAGGGGTGCTGAACCGTGTGGTGTTGATCGGGAGACTCACCCGCGACCCGGAGCTGCGCTACCTCCCGAGCGGCCAGCCCGTGGCGACCTTCACCCTGGCGGTGGACCGCCCCTTCGCCAACGCCCAGGGGGAGCGCAAGACGGACTTCATCCCCGTGGTGACGTGGCGCAAGCTGGCCGAGCAGGTGTCGGCGCACCTGGCGAAAGGACGGCTCGTGGCCGTGGACGGCCGGCTGCAGATCCGCGAGTACGAGACCCAGGACGGCCAGCGGCGCCGGGCGGTGGAGGTGGTGGCGGAAGCGGTGCGTTTCTTGGACCGCAAGGCGGAGCCCGCCCCCGAGGTCGGCGTACCCGAGGATCTTGAGCCTGCGCCGGAGCCCGAAGAGGAAGACGTGCCCTTCTGAGGAGGTCAGGTGGCATGGCGGAGAAAGAAAAGAAGGAAAAGCGGGAGTGGAGGCCACGGCGTCCCCGGCGAAAAGTGTGCAGCTTCTGCTCGGAGCGGGCGCAGTTCGTGGACTACAAGGACGGGAATCGCCTGCGCCGGTTTGTGTCCGAGCGCGGGAAGATCCTGCCCCGCCGGGTGACGGGCACGTGCGCCAAGCACCAGCGCATGCTGGCGGTGGCCATCAAGCGGGCGCGGGAGCTCGCCCTACTCCCCTACACCGCGGATTAGCGTCCGCGGAGCCGGCGGCGCCGTACGCGGGGCCAAAGGACCATGGCGAGGGTTCGGGCCGGGGTCGGCCCGGTGCGCGAACGCACCGCAAGCCTCACGGAAGGCGCACTCCTTGCGGCGCTCACCGCGGTGGTGGCGCTGCTGGTGGCGCTGTTTGGGTCTCTCGGCCTGGTGGCGGCTCCTCTGCCGCTATTGGTCCTCACGTACCGTCGGGGCGTACGCACCGCGGTGCTGAGCGCGGTGGTGGCAGGCCTCGTGCTTACGCCCTTCTTCGGGTTCCCACAGGGTTTGGCGTTCGTGGGGGTGTTTGCGCCGGTGGGCGTGGTGCAGGGCGTGCTGGCCCGTCGGGGCGGGGGAGGTCTTGCGCCCCGGGCGGTGCTGTGGGGAGCGGGCGTGGGTTTGGTGGTGACCCTGGCAAGTCTCGCGGTGACCCGATTCCTCGTAGGCCTGGACCCCTTGGAGACGGTGGTGGAAGCACAGGTGCGGGGCGCGCAGGCGGCTGCAGAGCTGAGCCGTCGGCTGGGAGCACCGCCTCAACAGGTGCAGCAGATGGAGCTCCTGGCCCAGCAGATGCCGAACCTGCTGAGGACCATCCTGCCCGCGGCGCTCGTGTTGGGGGTCACGCTGTGGTCCTACGGTTCGTACACCCTGGCCCGGCACGTCATGCGCCGCCTGGGGACCCAGCTGCCGGGGTTCGCGCCCATCCTCACGTGGCGCCTACCCCCCTTAGGGGGGTTGGTGCTGGTCGGGCCGGTGCTGCTGGGCGCCGTCCTGCAGCCGTGGTTCCCGGAAGTAGGCCGGGTGCTCGTGGCCAACGGCTTCATGCTCAGCGTCCTCACCTTTGCCTTTTTCGGTTTTCTCACCCTCCTGCACTACCTCGTGGCCCGAGAGGTGCCGAAGGCGGGCCGGGTGCTGGCCGTAGTGGCCGTGGTGCTTCTGGGCGACCTGGGCACCTTCGCCATGGTGGCCTTAGGCCTGATCGACCTCTGGTTCGACCTGCGGAAGGTGGGGCCGCGGGCGGAGCGTTCACCATGAAGGTGATCCTGACTCAGGACGTGCCGTCCCTGGGGAAGGCGGGATCCGTGGTCGACGTGAAGGAAGGCTACGCCCGGAACTACCTGCTACCCCGGGGCCTGGCGCGGGAGGCCACCGAAGGCCAGCTGCGGGCGCTCGAGCAAAGGCAGGCAGCCCAGCAGCGCCGCGCCGCCCGGGAGGAGGAACGCGTGCGAGCGCTGGCGGCGGCTCTCGAGGGACGCACGGTGCCCGTGCGGGCGAAGGCGGGCAGCACAGGCAGGCTCTTCGGCGCGGTGACGGCGCAGCAGGTGGCCGAGGCCCTCAAGGGTATGGGGTTCGAAGTGGACCGCAGGCAGGTGGAGTTGCCGGAGCCCATCAAAGCTGTGGGCACCCACACGGTCGTGGTGCGGCTGGCACACGGCCTGGTGGCTCGGGTGCGGGTCGAGGTGACCGGCGATGGCTGATCGGTCCGCCGTGCGGGCCCGCGGCCGCATCACGACCTCCAGCCGCGCGGAGCTCAAGCGCCGGGTGGGTGCGCTGTTCAGCGTGCTGAGCGAGGTGTACGGGCCCGAGCGCCTCATCGTAAAGGCGGGAAAGCTGGAGGCGCTCACCCTCATGCGTTCCGCGCGGCTGGCAGACCGGGTGGTGGCGCTGCAGCGGCTGGTGTACGACGATCCGACCATTCACCGCGCTCCGCCGGAGTCGGAGATCCCCCGGGTGCTGTCCGAAGTGGAGGAGGAGCTGGCCGACCTGGTGGCGCAAAGGCGGGTGGAGGAAGAGCTCGAGCGCAAAGTGGCGGAGCGCATGAACCAGCGGCAGGACGACTACCTGCAGGAGATCCGGCTTCAGGTCCTGCGAGAGGCGGCGGGGCCTGAGAACGCCACAACCCGCAGGAAGCTGGAGGAGCTCGAGGCCCTGGAGCGGGTACGGCTCTCCCAGTCCGCTCTCGAGGCCCTGCGACCCCGTCGGCTGAAGGAGGTGGTTGGACAGGAGCGGGCGATCCGGGCCCTGCTGGCCAAGCTCGCGACCCCCTATCCCCAGCACGTGATCCTGTACGGCCCTCCGGGTGTGGGGAAGACTACGGTCGCGCGGCTCGCCCTCGAGGAAGCCCGTCGGCTCCCGTACACCCCGTTTCCGGAGAACGCACCGTTCGTAGAAGTGGACGCCACGACCCTGCGGTGGGACCCGCGGGAGGTCACCAACCCCCTCCTGGGCTCGGTGCACGACCCCATCTACCAGGGGTCCCGGAAGGACTTCGCGGACGTGGGCATCCCGGAGCCCAAGCTGGGGCTGGTGACACGGGCGCACGGAGGCGTGCTGTTCATCGACGAGATCGGTGAGATGGACCCGCTGCTGCAGGCCAAGCTGTTAAAGGTCCTGGAGGACAAGCGGGTCACATTCGAGTCCAGCTACTACGACCCCGACGACCCCCAGGTGCCGGCGTACGTGAGACGGCTGTTCGAGCAGGGGGCACCGGCGGACTTCGTGCTCATCGGCGCCACGACCCGCGATCCGGAGGAGCTCCCCCCAACCCTGCGGTCACGCTGCGCGGAGGTGTTCTTCGACCCCCTCTCTCAGGCGGACATCGAGCGCATCGTGGTCCAGGCGGCCCGGCGACTCCGGGTTACGCTGCACCCCAGGGTACCGGAGCTGGTGGCCGCCTACACCGTGGAGGGCCGCAAGGCGGTGAACTTGCTCGCTGATGCCTACGGCATGGCCCTACACCGGCGGAGGGGCCGCGGCGGCCGGGTCCGGATCACAGAGGAAGACATGCTGGAGGTGATCCGGGTCTCCCGCCTGACGCCGTCCACCAGCGCGCGGGCCTCGGATGTGCCGGAGGTCGGGAAGGTATTCGGGCTCGGGGTGGCCCACTACCTGGGCTCCATCGTGGAGGTGGAGGCCGCGGTGTTCCCCGCGGCGCAACGCGGGCGAGGCAGCGTGCGGTTCAACGAGACCGCCGGCAGCATGGCCAAAGACTCGGTGTTCAACGCGCTGTCTGTAATCCGACGGCTGCTGGGCATAGACCTCGGCCAATACGACGTTCACGTGAACGTGGTGGGCGGGGGGCTTGTGGACGGCCCCAGCCTGGGACTGGCCATTACCGCGGCGCTCGCAAGCGCCGCGCAGAACCGGCCGGCCCTTCAGAACGTGGCGCTGACCGGCGAGGTGAGCATCCAGGGACGGGTGCGGGCCGTGGGCGGGATCCCGGAGAAGCTTTACGGGGCCCGACAGGCGGGGATCAGGAAGGTCGTCCTGCCGCAGGAGAACCAGAACGACCTACCTTCTGAGGTCGGAGGCGTTCAGGTGGTCCTGGTCCAGACCGTGGAGGAGGCGCTGCCGCACGTATTGGTACCTCAGGGCCGCAGGCGGCACTAGGTATCCACGCGGTCCACAAACCCTCTCCCCCACAGGTTATCCACAGGGAACGACCAAGCGGTTCACCAAAAACCCACCGCTCCCCCACACCTTCCGGAAATCCACAGGTTGTCCCGTAGGTTTCGCACAGCTGCTCCGTGGTAGACGGTTGGTGGGCAAATGGGAGCGAACTGGCGTTTGCTATTATAGGGAGGGGGTAGCCGTGGCCACTGCCGTTGACCGTGTCCCGCCGCAGAGCCTCGAAGCGGAGATGGGGGTACTCGGCTCCATGCTCCTGGACCGGGACGCCATCGCGGCCGTGGTGGAGCTGCTGCGGCCCGAGGACTTCTATCGGGAAGCCCACAGGCTGATCTACTCCGCCATCGTAGATCTGTTCGAGCGCGGCGAGCCCGTGGACCTTATCACGGTCACCGACCGGCTGCGGGACCTGGGCCGGCTGGAGGACGCGGGCGGCGCCGCCTACGTGGCCTCCCTGCTGAACGCGGTGCCCACCGCGGCCAACGCGGAGTACTACGCCCGCATCGTGGTGCAGAAGTCCATGCTCCGCGCTCTCATCCGGGTGGGCACGCAGATCGCCCACCTGGGGTTTGAGGGGGAGGAGGATGTGGAGGTCCTGGTGGACCGGGCGGAGCGGTTGGTGTTCGAGATCGCCAACCGCCGCATGCAGCAGGACTTCCAGCCGCTTCGGGACCTGATCCGGGAAACCATGGAACGCCTGGACACCCACTACGAGCGCGGGATGATTACGGGCGTTCCCACCGGCTTTACGGACCTGGACGAACTCACCGGCGGGCTGCAGCGGGGAGACCTCATCATCGTGGCCGCGCGACCGTCCATGGGCAAGTGCCTGAAGTACGACAGCCTGGTGGTGGACCCGCTCACCGGCCTCTTGCGGACCATCGAGGACGTGGTGCGGTCCCGGCAGGGGGCGGTCCTCACCCTGGATGGTGGGCGCTTGCGGGAAGCGCAGCCCTCGGCCTTTGTGGACGATGGAATCAAACCCACCTTCCGGGTGCGCACCGCCCTGGGCCGGGAGGTGGAGGTGACCGCCACGCACCCCTTCCTCACCCCCGAGGGCTGGAAGCCGCTGGCGAGCCTCCGGCCCGGCCACTTGGTTGCGGTTCCCGCGCGCCTGCCGGTGTTCGGGGCCGTCGACCTGCCCTCCGCGGAGGTGCGCATGATCGCGTATCTGGCTGCGGGTCGGCTGCCCGCGCAGCCTGAGGTGAGCCGCGACTTCCTGGACGCGGCCGCCGCGTGCGCCGCCGTGCGGGCTGCACGGGTACCGGCCCTCGCCGGCGCACTGCCCCCGCGGCCAGAGTTAAGCCCGGACGACGCCTCCGCGGTGGTGGCAGAACTCCTGCAGGACTACCCCTCCCTGGCCGAGCCGGCCCACCGCCGCCAGCTGCCCGAGGTAGTTTTCCGGCTGACCCCGCCCAAGCTGCATCTGCTGCTGCGTTGCCTGCTAGCCTGCGTGGCTACGGTGGAGGGCGACCCGGAGGGCTGGTGGCGCGGGGAGCAGGAGGCGTTCGGGATCCGCGCGGAGCTGCCCAGCCCGGCCATGGCCCGTCAGGTCCAGCACCTGTTGCTGCGGCTCGGCGTGCTCGCCGCCTGGGACGGCGGCCGGACCCTCGAGGCGCGGCGCGAGGCGGCGATCCAGCTGCTGCGCACCTGTGGGGTTTTGGGGTGGGGCCGGCTACGGCAGTGGGCCCGGTACGCACCCCAGCCGCTGCTGCCCGAACCCGACTTCGTGTGGGACCCCATCGTGTCCGTGGAGTACACGGGCGAGCACCCCGTCTACGACCTGACGGTGCCGGGTACCCACAACTTCGTGGCCAACGACGTCTGCGTGCACAACACCACCTTCTGCTTGAACATCGCGCAGCACGCGGCGGTGGAGCACCGCATGCCCGTGGCCATTTTCTCCATCGAGACCAGCGCGGAGCAGTTGGTCCAGCGGATGCTGTGCGCTCAGGCCCAGGTGGACGGGCAACGGCTGCGGCGGGGGTACCTGTCCGAGGCCGACTGGCGTCGGCTCACGCGGGCCATGGGCGCCCTGGTGGACGCGCCCATCTTTATCGACGACTCCTCCAACCTGTCCGTGGTGGAGATGCGGGCGAAGGCGCGGAAGCTGAAGGCCGAGCACGGGCTGGGCCTCGTCGTGGTGGACTACATCCAGCTGATCCAGTCCTACCGCCGCACGGAGAACCGCACGCAGGAGCTCAGCGAGATCGCCCGTGGGATCAAGTCCCTGGCGAAGGAGCTGGAGGTCCCCATCCTGGCCGTCTCGCAGCTCTCACGGGCGGCGGAGCAGGGCGGGTCCAAGATCCCCATGCTGTCCCACCTGCGGGAGAGCGGGGAGCTGGAGCAGGTCGCGGACCTGGTGTTGTTCCTGTACCGGGAGGACTACTACGACCCCGAGCGCGCGCGCAGGGAGGGCAAGGAGAACGTGGCCCTGGTTCGGGTCGCCAAGCACCGCAACGGGCCCACGGACGACCTGGAGCTGTTCTTCCACAAGGAGACCTCGCGGTTCGCGAACCTCGACCGCAGGCACGGCACCACCTAGGGTCCGCCTACACACCCGGACATCTGCGTGTGGTACAGTGGGCTTGCGAACGGTCGGGAGGGGGCCATGACCGGCTGGAAGCTGCTGGGGATGTGCGCGGTGCTCGGTGCGGTGGCGGGGGGAAGCTACCAGGCGGGCCTAGAGGCGGGTGCAAGGACAGTGGCGGCCCTGCCTGTCCAGGCACCCCTTCAAGAGCTGATCCCCCTTCCGGGCCCAGGGCAGCAGGTTCCTGGGCTGCAGCCGCAGCCGGGGCGCGGCGAGGAGTGCGAGGCGCGTGTATACCTGTTCTTCAACGGCCGCTTCTACGAGATGCGCCCCGGTCCCGGGCAGGGCCCGGACGGGACGCCCGGCGCACCTCAGGAGTTGATCCCGCTCCAGCCGGCACCGGGGCCGGGGCAGCCTCCTCCAGGACTGCCTGCGCCGCGCAGCAACCCGTTCGGACCGCCGGGACCTCGCTTCTAGCCGAATCCCCGTCCCGTCCGAGCGCGGTCTTGCCGCCACACGCGGCGATCCGTGTCTACCCGCGCGCCGCCCGCACGACCGCGTCCACGTTCTCGGGCGGAGTGTCCGTGGGGATCACGCAGCCGCCAGTGACCACGTGCCCGCGACCCCCGGTCTGCTGCAGCGCGTCCCGGACTTCTTGTGCCACCTCGTGCGGAGAGCGATCCGCAAGCTTCACCTCGTCTACCCCACCCCACAGGCAGGCGGATGTCCGCTGGCGGGCCTCCCCGAGGGAGGGCGGGGTCCGGCGGTCGTGCCAGTTGAAGGCGTGCACCGGGTAGTCCGCGAGCACGTCGAGGTACGGATCCTCGCCGTGGGCGTGCAGCACGACCAGTTCGGCCCCAGAAGCCGCCTCCAGGACCCGCAGGTCGTAGGGCCGGCCGAAGGCTTCGTACTCCTCCCGGGCCAGGGCACCCGCGCACGCCATCTGCGTGGCGAAGAATACGCCGTCTGCGCCTGCGCTGAGGCAGGCCATCACAAAGCGGCTCGTGACGTCGGTGATCACCTCAAGACCCTCGTGCAGTCGGTCCGGCTCTTCCCGCAGGTAGCGCACCACCGCTTGGTCCCCGCACAGAGTGCGCGCCACCGTGAGAGGGCTGAACACCGTGGCCAGCACCGGCACCGCCCCGCCCACCAGCTCCCGCACCAGCCGCAACACCTTGAGCTCCCGGCCGTAGGCGCCTGCGGTCACGTCCAGCGGTCGCAGCCGCGCCCAGTCCTGGCCCCGCTTCACCGGCCGGTCCAGGTAGGTGCGGACCCCCTCGCGGTTCGGACGGTAGGCGGCGCGCAGCCCCCAGTCTTCGCCGTAGTAACCGCTTGCGGGTGTGACCTTGAGAAGGTCGAAGCCGTGCCGCCGCCAGAAGGCCACGTGGGCCTGCGCGGAGGTGTCCGCGCGCTGGTCGTGTTGGGGGAAGTGGCGCCACAGAGCCACGGGGGAAGCGTCCGCCCGATCCCCCCGGAGCGCCGCTCGCACGCGATCCCAGTGCACCTCGTCCTCCTGCGGGGAACTTTCGGCGCGGGGTGTACGGGGTTCCTGCGTGTTGACACCCCGCGCGCGGGTCCCGTATGGTCATACTGCACCGCACGGCGCAACCCGCGCAGACTCCTGCGAGGAGGGACGATGCCACAGATCGCACGAGGTCTGGAAGGGGTGGTGGCGGGGACCACCGCCCTCAGCTTCATCGACGGCCGCGGGGGACGGCTGGTCTACCGCGGCTACGACATCCGGGATCTGGCGCAGAAGTCCACCTTCGAGGAGGTGTGCTACCTGCTCTGGTATGGCCGCCTGCCGCGCCGTGCGGAGCTGGAGAGGCTTGGGGCCGAGCTGGCCCAGATGCGGGCCCTGCCCGAGGATCTGCAGAGGCTGCTTTACAGCCTGTCCACGCGTCTGGATCCTCTGGACGCCCTGCGCACGGTTCTGTCGCCCCTCATGGCGTACGACGACGACCCGGAGGACACCTCCCGGGAAGCGGACCTGCGGCGGGCGAAGCGGCTGGTGGCGCTCACCAGCACTGTGGTGGCCGCGTTCCACCGGCTGCGGCAGGGGCAGGCGCCGGTGTCCCCAGACCCTCAGCTCAGCCACGCGGCGAACTTCCTGTACATGCTGCGGGCCGAGCCCCCCGACCCGCTCCACGCCCGGGCCCTGGACACCTACTTCGTCCTCCTGGCGGACCACGGCTACAACGCCAGCACGTTCACCGCCCGCGTCGTCGCCAGCACCCTGTCGGACATGGTGGCGGCGGTGGTGGGGGCCATTGGCGCCCTGAAGGGGCCTCTGCACGGGGGCGCGGCCCGCTGGACGATGGAGATGCTGCTCACCATCGGGTCGGTGGACAACGTGGAGCCGTACGTGCGCGGTCTGTTCGACCAGCGGAAGAAGGTCCCGGGGTTTGGGCACCGCGTGTACAAGGTGGAGGACCCGCGCGCTCGGGTGCTGCATCGGCTGTCCCGGCAGGTGGCGGAGCACACCGGTGGGCTCGTGTGGGTGGAGATGTCGGAGCGGGTGGACCAGGTGGTGGCGCAACTGAGAGGGGACCGCGAGATCTACCCGAACGTGGACTTTTACTCCGCGTCCCTGCTCTACAACATCGGGATCCCGCCGGACCTGATGACCCCGTTGTTCGCGTGCAGCCGCATGGCGGGCTGGACCGCACACGTGATGGAACAACACGGCGACAACCGGCTGTACCGGCCCGAGTCGGAGTACACGGGACCCCAGGACCTGGTCTACGTGCCGGTGGACGAGCGCTGAGCCGCGCTAGAGGTCCTTGCCCCGGTACACCATGTACACCCGGTAGCCCCTTCGCTCCCAGAACGCGTCCGCCTGCGCGTTCCCCGCGGCCGCGGTCAGCTCCACGCGGCGCACGCCCCGTTCCCGCATCCACGCTTCCAGCCGCGCCACGAGCGCCCGTCCCACACCCTGGCGCCGGTAGCCCTCCCGCGTGTACACGTCCTGGATGTAGCCGCGCCGCCGACGGCGGAAGAAGGCCGGGAGGAGGGTAATCCGGCCCACGGCGAGGCCCACCAGCTCTCCCCCGCACTCCGCCACCACCACCAGCGCGTCCTCGCGGCCCAGCAGGCAGCCGAGGTACTCCTCGTACGCCCTCCGCCAGCCGCGGCTCAGGGCGAAGGCGTCATCCAGCTGCGCGTGGAAGTGCGCGAGCTCGCCCCACAGATCCACCGCCCTCGGGAGGTCGCGGGCCTCCGCAGCCCGGATCCGGACGTTGCCCACGAGCGCCACAGGACTCAGATTGGGCAGGGAGAAGGGGGAATCCTGCGAGGTCGGCGTGCGCGCCGATCCGGTAGGATGGTGGGGAGCATGGAGTGGGCGGAGCGCCTTCGGGCGCTGGAGGGGATGACCCAGGAGAGCGCCACGGAGATCGGGGTGGCGGCCGCGCAGGCGCTGGAGGCCTGGCTGCGGGCGTGGCAGGACCAGGACCCGCGTGCGTTCCTGGAAGCGCTGGACGAGGCCACCCGCCAGCTCACGGACCGCAAGCCCACCACGGCACCGCTGCACAACCTGCGCTACCGCATGCTGCAGTTCGCAGGGGAGATGCAGCGGGAGCGGGTCCCCCTGGGTCAGATGCGGGAGGAGCTGGCAGACTGGCTGCGGGGCTACCGGGCGCACGTGGCGGAGTCCCACGCCCGCATCGCGCACCACGGCGCTGAAGCCCTGGCGGAGTGCGAGGTGATCCTGACTCTGTCCTACAGCAGCACGGTGTACGCGGTGTTGGAGGAGCTCTATCAGCACAACCCGGACCTGAGCGTGGTGGTGTTCGAGGCGCGTCCGTTCCTGGAAGGGCGGAGGATGGCGCAGGCGCTGGCGGAGCTGGGGGTGTCCGTCACCCTCACGGTGGACGCAGCCATGGGGTACTACATGGACGTGGCCTCCGCGGTGCTCACGGGCGCGGAGGCGGTGTCTTTGGAGGGAACCTTCGTGAACAAGGTGGGTACGCGCCCGCTGTTGACCTGCGCCCACGTGCACGGGGTCCGCAGCTACGTGGCCACGGAGACCGTCAAGATCCTGCCCCCCACCCTGCGGGGCGAGTCCATGCTGAGCGCGGTGGGGTCTCCGGAGGACATCGCGGCGGACTGGGTTCCCCCGCCGGGCGTGGAAGTGTCGCCGGTGCTGTACGAGCCGACTCCGGACCGTCTGGTCACCGCCTACATCACGGAAGAAGGTGTGGTGTCGCCGTTGCGCTTGGCGACCCTGAGCCGCCCCCTGGGGGTGTGACGACCGTGGACGAGCCGCGCTTTTCGCCCTACGTGGACGTAGCCGTGCGCGCGGTGCGCGAGGCGGCGGACGTCCTGCGGGCGTACTTCGCCCGCCCTCGGGAGCTCGGGGAGGTGCGCTACAAGGGGCCCACCAGCCCGGTCACCGAGGCCGACCACGCCAGCGAGGCCTGCATCGTGTCGCGGCTGCGGGAGGCGTTCCCCGACCACGGGGTGGTGGCCGAGGAGGGCCGCAACGCCCGCGCGGAGGGGCCGCTTTGTTGGTACGTGGATCCTCTGGACGGCACCACGAACTTCGCCCACCGCCTGCCGTGGTTTGGGATCTCCGTGGCCCTGGCGGAAGGGGAGTCCGTGCGGCTGGGGGTCGTGTACCACCCCGTGCTGGATGAGCTCTTCGTGGCGGAGCGCGGCGCCGGCGCGTGGCTCATCGGAGCCGAGCGACCTCTGCGGCTGAGGGTGTCGCGCACCGCGCGGCTCCAGGAGGCCCTGGTGGCCACGGGGACGCCCCCCGACATCGCCACCACGGGGAACAACCTTCCGCAGATCGTCACCATGCTCAAGCTGACGGAGGACGTGCGGCAGATGGGCTCGGCGGCTTTGAACCTGTGCTACGTGGCCGCGGGCCGGCTGGACGCCTTCTGGGAGCCGGGCCTGAACCCGTGGGACGTGGCCGCGGGTGCGCTGATGGTCCTGGAAGCGGGAGGGGTCGTCACCGGCATGGACGGCTCCCCCTACCAGGTCGCCACGCGAAGCCCCCTCGCCACCAACGGGCTGCTGCACGCCCAGATCCTGGCGCTGTTCCAAACGCGAGGGTAAGCTACCGCCGCGCTGCGGGGCCCTCCCGCAGCGCCGGCACGCGCTCCCGCAGCGCGGCCACTAGCCACAGGGCCAGTGCACCGTTCACCAGGCTGGTGGCCAGGTTGAAGGGCACGAAGGCACTCCACAGGAGCGGCAGGATGCGCCGCTGTACTGTGCCTACGTCCGCGGGGCTGTAGTCAAAGAACACCGGGAGCACCACCAGGAGCAGGACCGGCACCATGAGGACCGTGCGGGCGACAGCACCCAGGGCCACACCCTTCGCGAGACCCCGCAGATCAGGCTGCTGCCGGTACGCCCACGCGGCCGTAGCCGCAAAGAACGTCACCGCGGAGAAGTTGGCGAAGGGTCCGACCCAGCCTGTGCCGCTGCCGAAGAGGAGGACGCGGAGCACGTTCTTGAGGAGCGCCACCAGCACCGAGGCCGCGGGTCCGTACAACACGCCCGCGAGCAGGGTCGGGACCTCGCTGGGATCGAACTTCAGGTAGGGTGCACCGGGGATGATCGGGAATTGCACAAACTGCATGAGCAGCGCGGCCAGGGCCGACAACATGGCCAGGGAAGCCGTGTGGCGGACGCGCATGGCGACCCCCTCCTCGTTGGGTTTCCAGCCGAGCACGGACCCAACAAGAAGGCCCCGGAGCGTCGCCCCGGGGCGTCGGATGACGCAGTTCGCCGCGCGCGCCGCGCGGCCACGCCACCGACCTTCTCCCATCCGGACTGTACCGTCGGCCCCGGCTTCACCAAAGTCGGCTGCACCGGGTCCACCGCGCCTCAGACCGTGCGCGGGTCGCGGGCTCGCGCTGGGTTCCCCCAGCACCTACCGCCGGTCGGGAATCGGGGGCCGTGCAGCCCCCTCACCCTGCCCCGAAGGTCGTGCTCGCTGGTTGCGCCTATGATAGCGCGCCGCCCTCGGGTGGACAAGGGGGAGACGTTACACGCCGAAGACGCTCCGCACCACCTGGCGGTTGCGGAGCGCCGGGGTAAGAGTATCGTCGACTTCGCGCACCACGCGGTCCTGTTCCACCACCAGCCAGCCCGCGTAGCCCGCTTGCCGCAGCGCCACGGCCACCGCGCAAAGGTCCAGGGAGCCCCGCCCCAGCTCCACGAACGTCCCTGACTTGGCGGCATCCGCGTAGGTGGCTCCGCTTGACAGCATCTGGCGCAGCCGAGGGACGTCCACGTCCTTGAGGTGGACGTGCGAGATCCTCCGGGCGTGCCGGCGGCACAGCTCCACCGGGTCCGTGCCGCCGAACAGCAGGTGGCCGGTGTCCAAGCACAGCCCCACGGACTGCGGGTTCGTGTGGGCGAGGAGGGCCTCCACCTCCCCCTCGTTCTCCACATAGGTGCCGCCGTGCGGGTGGAACGCCACCCGCAGACCATAGCGCTCCCGCACAAGCTCCGCCAGGCGCACCACGCGCTCGCCGTAGCCAGGCCACTCGTGGTCCGGGATCCCGCAAGCCGCGGTGAGCTCCGGACGGCCTGCCACGCGGGCGCGCAGCTCGTCCCCTGCGTCCGCGAACACCACGAGGCTCCCGCCACACCCCGCCACCAGCTCCGCGACCCGCCTGGCCTCCGCCTCCGCCTCGGCGAAGCGGCTGGCCTCCCGCAGGGGCAGAGGCACGAAGGCGGCGACCAGCACCAGGCCCCGCGGGGCGAGGGCGGTGCGCAACGCCTCCGGTGCCGTCGGCAAAAACCCCCACGGGCCCAGCTCGGTACCCTCGTAACCCGCCTGAGCCATCTCGTTCAGTACGCGCTCCCAGGGGAGCTGTGGGCCCCAGCCGGGGATCTCGCACACGCCCCAGCTGATGGGGGCGGCGGCGACGCGCACGGCGCACCTCCGTTCCTGCCGGATTCGTCGCGGGATCCGCGAACCCTGCGTGCTCTACAATCTCCACGAGGACCGCTGGAGGTGGGTGCCGTTGGACGAGAACCCCGTCGAACGCCTGCGCGTAAGACCCTCCCGCGCGGAGGAGGGGATCGTGGTGCGGGTGACCCCGGAAGATGCGGGGTGGGAGCTTCTGGGGTTTGAAGTCCGCCGTCTTGCCCCCGGCCGGCAGTGGAACGCTTCCACGGGCCCGTGCGAGGCGGTGCTGGTCTGGCTAGGGGGAAAGGCCAACGTTCGCTCGGACCGGGGAACGTGGGAGGACGTGGGGGGGCGCCGGTCGCCCTTTGACGGCATGCCCTACGCCTTGTACCTCCCTCCGCGCACTGCGTTCGAGGTGGTGGCCGCCACCGCGGTGGAGCTCGCGTACGGGTGGGCTCCCGCGGAAGGGCGCTTTTCGCCACGGCTGGTGACCCCGGCGGAGGTGGAGGTGGAGCTCCGGGGAGGCCGCAACGCGAGCCGGCAGATCAACAGCATCCTGCCGCCGGGTTTCCCGTGCGAGCGGCTGGTGTGCGTGGAGGTGTACACGCCCGGCGGCAACTGGTCCAGCTACCCACCCCACAAGCACGACCAGCACCGGGTGGACGAACAGGGAGCCCTCGTGGAGGCGGATCTGGAGGAGGTGTACTTCTACAAGTTCGACCCACCCCAGGGTTTCGCGCTGCAGCGGATCTACGCCCCCGACGGGTCGTTGGACGTAGCGGTGGTGGCCGGGCAGGACGACCTGGTGCTGATCCCCCGCGGCTACCACCCTGTGTGCGCGGCCTACGGCTACACATGCTACTACCTGAACGTGCTGGCGGGTTCCGCCCAGAGCCTGGCCAACACCGAGGACCCGGCCCACGTGTGGGTGAAGAGCACATGGACCGAGCGCGACCCCCGGGTCCCCGTGGTGCGCCGGACGTCGGAGGAGCGCCGTGGCGGAGTTTGACGTCCTGACCATGGGGCGCTGTGGGATCGATCTGTACAGCAACGACGTGGGTGTCCCCTTCGTAGAGATTCGGAGCTTCGCGGCATACGTGGGCGGCTGCCCCACCAACGTGAGCGTGGGCACCCGGCGTCTGGGGTTGCGCAGCGCGCTGCTCACCGCAGTGGGGGAGGACCCCGTGGGCGACTTCGTCCTGCACTTCCTGGAGCGGGAGGGGGTGGAGACCAGGTTCATTCCCCGCAAGCCGGGGCGGCGAACCCCGGCCGTGCTGCTGGGGATCGAGCCGCCGGATCGCTTCCCCCTCGTGTTCTACCGTGACAACGCCGCGGACCTGGCCCTGGACATCGACGACGTCCTGCGCGCGCCCGTCCGCCACAGCCGTGTGTTGTTCGTGACGGGGACCGGACTCACCGGCGAGCCCAGCCGCACCGCCACCCTGTTCGCGGCGGAGTACGCTCGGGCCGGTGGGGTGCGCGTGGTCCTGGACCTGGACTACCGCCCCAGCCTTTGGCCGGAGGCACGGACGTATGGGGTGAACGCTCGATTGCTTGCGAGCCGCGCCCACGTGGTGGTGGGAACCGAAGAAGAGGTGCTGGCGGCCTGTGGAGAGGAACGGGTGGAGGCGGCCGCAGAGCGGCTGCTGGCCGCCGGGTCCGAGGCGGTGGTGGTCAAGCGAGGACGGCACGGGTCGGTGGTGTTCAGCCCCGAGGGCACGGTCCACGCCGCACCGTTTCCGGTGGACGTGTACAATGTCCTGGGCGCGGGGGACGCCTTCGCCAGCGGCTTCCTGTACGGGTGGCTCCGGGGCTGGGACTGGTACCGGGCCGCCCGGTTCGGGAACGCCTGCGGGGCCATCGTGGTCACGCGACACGGGTGCGCGAACTTCATGCCCTCCGAGGAGGAGGCGCTTCGGTTCGTGGAGCAGCGGGGAGGGTTGTCGTGACGCGGGCGTCGCGGACGGGGGTCTCATCCGTGGTGCGCGCGGTGCGGATCCTGGAGGCGGTGGGCCGGGCCGCGCGGCCGCCGAGCCTCGGAGAGCTGGCGCGGGAACTGGGCATCCCCAAGAGCACCACCCACGATCTGGTGGCCACGCTGGTGAGGGAGCGGCTGCTGACGCGATCGGGGGACGGCCGGTTCCGGCTCGGGCTCAGGATCCTGGAGCTGTACAGGGCTTACGACGCAGCCAGCGACCTATCCGCGGCGTTCGCGGGGGCATGCCAGGAGCTGGTGCCGGACCACGCGGAGACCCTGGTGCTGTCGGTGCTGGACGGCCGCGAGGTGGTGTACGTCGCCTGCCGGAACGGCACGCAGCCCATCGCGGTCAACTACCGGATCGGCCTGCGGCTCCCCGCCCATTGCACCGCCACCGGCAAGGCCATCCTGAGCACCCTCCCCGAAGAAGAGGTGGTGGCCCTGTTCGGGTCCGGGCCTCTGCCCAAGCGCACCGAGCGCAGCCTGGGCTCGGTCCAGGAGCTGCTGCAGGATCTGGCGGCTACGCGCCTCCGCGGCTACTCCCTGGACGACGAGGAGACCGTGGAGGGGATGTGCTGCGTGGGGGCTGCGGTGCGAGCCCGGGACTTGCGGGCGGGCCTGGCCTTCAGCACCGTGCGCGCACGGCTCACCGAGGCACGCCGCCAGGAGCTGGCGATCCTTGTGCAGCGGCTGGCCCAGGCTGTGTCCGAGCGGCTCGGCGGGGTGGTGATGGCACCCCGCTGACGGACGCTTCCCTCCCCAGGTCGTTGACAGCTGCACCGGGTTTCTGGTGCACTGGAGTTGCGTTCCAATTTTCGAAGGTCGTCCGTATTTCCGGACATGAAGACCAGGCGGATGACCACGGCGCAGGCGCTGGTGGCCTTCCTGGCCGCGCAGCGGGTGGAGCGGGACGGCCGCGAGGTGCCGTTCTTCGCCGGGGTGTGGGGAATCTTCGGGCACGGGAACGTCGCCGGGGTGGGTCAGGCGCTGCAGGAGTTCCCCCAGCTGCGTTTTTACTTCGGCCGCAACGAGCAGGCCATGGTGCATGCCGCGGCCGCCTTCGCGAAGGCCACCCGGCGCATGCAGACCTTCGCCTGTACATCGTCCATCGGGCCCGGCGCGACCAACATGATCACCGGCGCCGCGGCGGCCACCATTAACCGACTGCCCGTGTTGCTGCTGCCCGGGGATATCTTCGCGCGCCGCAACGTGGCCCCGGTGCTGCAGCAGCTGGAGACGTCGTGGTCCCAGGACGTTTCCGTCAACGACTGCTTCAAGCCCGTCTCGCGCTACTGGGACCGGATCAACCGACCCGATCAGCTCCCCTCCGCCCTCCTGGAAGCCATGCGGGTCCTTACCTCCCCTGTGGAGACCGGCGCGGTCACGCTGGCACTGCCACAGGACGTGCAGGCGGAAGCCTGGGACTTCCCCGCGAAGCTGTTGGAGCCCCGCACGTGGCGCATCCCGCGGCCCGCGCCGGATCGTCAGCTGGTGGGTCAGGCGGCGACCTGGATCCGGTCCAGCCGCAGGCCGTTCCTCATTGCGGGCGGCGGCGTTCTCTACAGCGAGGCGGAGGGGGCGCTGCGCGCCTTCGTGGAGGCCACCGGGATCCCCGTGGGGGAGACGCAGGCCGGTAAGAGCGCCCTGCCCAGCGACCACCCCCAGAACCTGGGCGCAGTGGGCGTCACGGGCACCCTGGCTGCAAACCGCGCCGCCCGCGCCGCGGACCTCGTCCTGGCCGTGGGTACTGCCCTGGACGACTTCACCACTGCTTCCAAGACGCTGTTCGAGCACCCCGAGGTGCGGTTCGTGGCGGTGAACATAGACCCGCGGGACGCGCACAAGCACGCGGCCCTACCGCTGGTGGCCGACGCCCGAGTGGCGCTTGAGGAACTCCGCTCGGCCCTGGAGGGTTACCGGGTGAGCGACGAGTACGCACAGGAGGTGGCCCGGCTGCGTGAGGCGTGGGACGCGGAGGTGGAGCGCCTGACGAAGCCGGGCCAACAGGTGCCCATGGCCCAGGCGGAGGTCATAGGCGTTGTGAACGCCTTCGCGCGACCCGAGGACGTGGTGGTGTGCGCGGCGGGCAGCCTGCCCGGCGACCTGCACAAGCTTTGGCGTGCGCGCATGCCCGGGACCTACCACCTGGAGTACGGCTACTCCTGCATGGGCTATGAGATCCCCGGCGGGATCGGTGTTAAGCTGGCCCACCCGGACCGCGAGGTGTACGTCATGGTCGGGGACGGTTCCTACCTGATGATGCCGGGCGATCTCACCACCGCGGTCCAGGAGAGGTTGAAGCTCACCGTGGTGCTGCTCGACAACCACGGGTACAGCAGCATCGGCGGGCTGTCGGAGTCGCTGGGTCTGGGAGGCTTCGGCACGCACCACCGGCTGCGCAACCCCGCCACCGGTCTGCTGGACGGCGAGGTGCTCCCTGTGGACCTGGCGGCGAACGCCCGGAGCCTGGGGGCCCACGCTTTGCAGGTGCGCACCCGGGAGGAGCTGTGGAAGGCCCTGGAGGAGGCGCGCGGCCAGGACCGCACCACGGTGATCGTGGTGGAGGTGGATCGGGACGCCCGGGTCCCCTCCTACGAGGCTTGGTGGGACGTGCCGGTGCCGGAGGTGTCCGGCATGCCGTCCGTGCAGCGCGCCCGGGCGGAGTACGAGCGGAACCGCGCGCGGGAGAGGGATCTGGGATGAGCCACGCTGCCCCCGAGAAGTTCTGGCGGAGCTTCTGGCTTGGGGGTGTGGAGTGTCTGGGCGAGCTGCGGCGTGGCGAAGTTCCCTGGCCGTGGTGGTGGGAAAGGCTCGGGGGCCGTTCCGGGAGCCCATCGCCGCCGAGTGGGATGTGGAGGAGGCCACCTAGGTGTGAATCGCGGAAACTATGGCAACATGGCGTGCTTGTTCACCTTCACCCGCAGTGGGGCGGCGGTCCCCAAGTTCCGCTACGAAGTCCGGGCAGGGGACATCGGGATCAACGGGGAGGTAGCTGCCCCCGCAGCCCGGTGACCCGCGGCGTGGGACGGCGGTGCGTGCGGTGGTGATCCAGGGGACGTGGGCGCCGCGGGATCCCGGTGGCCCGGAGGTCCCGGCGGCTTCCAGCGGTTCGCGCGCGTGGCGATGGCCCCGGGTGTCTATACAGGAACTGCCGCCGCGCCCGCCCGGACCCGGCGAGGTCCAGGTGCGGGTGGCCGCCTGCGGGGTGTGCGGGTCGGACCGGGCGCTGTGCGCGCAGGACGAAGAAGGGTACATGCGCTACGCAGGGCGGGTACGGCTTCCGCTCGTCCCCGGGCACGAGTTTGCAGGCGTGGTGGTGGAAGTGGGTCCGGGCGTGCGGCGCGTACGGCCCGGGGACGCGGTGACCTGTGACAACATGGTGTCCTGCGGGCGCTGCGCTGCCTGCAGCGCCGGGGCTACCAACCAGTGCGCCGCCGTGGAGGAGATCGGGTTCACTGTACCCGGCGGCCTTGCGGAGTACGTGACCCTACCTGAACGCTGTTGCTTCGACGCAAGCCGCATCGTGCGCACGCTGGGCCCCCGGGAAGGCTACCGTGTGGCGGCGCTGGTCGAGCCCGTGGCGGTGGCCTACCATGGCCTGTTCGTGGAGGCCGGGGGCGTGCCGGCGGGCGGAACGGTGGTGGTGTACGGCGCCGGGGTTGTGGGGTTGGGATGCGCTGCTCTGGCGCGCCGGGCGGGCGCAGCACGGGTGCTGGTGTTCAAGCGCAGGGGGCGTACAACGGAGCGGGCGCTCGCTTTGGGCGCGGACGCGGTGTACGCGTGGGAGGATCTGCGGGCTCACGGACGCAGACCGGCGGATGTGGTGCGGGAGCTCACCGGCGGGCAGGGGGCTGACCTGCAGGTGGAGGCTTCCGGCGATATGCGGGCGACCGTCCCCGAGATGCTGGACGCGCTGGCCCCGAGGGGCACGATCCTCCTGCTGGGCCGTCAGGCGGGCGCGGTCCCTGCGGAGCTGGATCGCCTGGTGTCCGCGGCCGGACGGGTGGTGGGATCCCTGGGTCACGCGGGCGAGCAGGTGTATCCGCCTCTGGTAGACCAGCTCGCTCGGGGGGAGTTGGACCTGAGGCCGCTGGTGGCGCGGGTCGTGACGCTCGACGGAGCGCCGCAGGTGCTTGGGGAGCGGAACCCGCCCGACGGGAAGATCCTCGTAGAGCCTGCAGGGGGGGTGGCGTGAGCGAACCGGCCCGGGTGGAGATGCGGGGGATCACCAAGCGGTTCGGGCCGGTGGTGGCGCTGCAGTCGGTGGACTTTTCCGTGCAGCCGGGGGAGGTGGTGGGGTTGGTGGGCGACAACGGCGCCGGCAAATCCACCCTCATGAAGATCCTCACGGGCGTGTACCGCCCTGACGGGGGCGAGATCTGGTTCGAGGGCAGGCGGGTTCACTTCGCCTCGCCCCTGGACTCCCGGCGTCTGGGGATAGAGATGGTCTATCAGGATCTGGGGCTGGCGGAGAATCTGGACACCGTGGCCAACCTGTTCCTCGGTCGAGAGCTGACCCGGCGCGTGGGCCTGTGGCGCCTCTTGGATGAGCCCGCCATGGAACGGAGGGCTCTAGAACACCTGGAAGGGCTGCGGGTGGAGCTACCGTCGCTGCGGCTTGCGGTGGAGCGGCTGTCCGGAGGGCAGCGGCAGGCGGTGGCCATCGCCCGCGCCACTGCGTTTGCGGCCAAGCTGGTGATCATGGATGAGCCCACCGCCAGCCTGGCTGTGGCGGAGGCGGGCAAGGTTCTGGAGCTGATCCGCCGGTTGCGCAGCCAGGGGGTGTCGGTGGTGCTCATCAGCCACCGCCTGCAGGACGTCCTCGAGGTGGCAGACCGGGTGGCGGTCTTGAACCGCGGCCGGGTCGCCGGAGTGCTGCCGGGCCACGGCACCCGCCTGGAGGATGTGGTGGCGCTGATCGTGGGAGGTCTTGCATGAGGGTGGAGGCGGCAGAACGCGCGGCGCCCGGGGTCGGATGGGATCGGTTGCGGGCGGCTCTTGCGCGCATGGATCTGCTGCTGGTGGTCTTGCTGATGATGGCCGTCCTCACCGCCCTGCAGCCGCAGTTCTTCCTCACCCGGGAGAACCTCACCAACGTGGCGCGGCAGATCGCCAGCAACGCGGTGCTGGCTCTGGGCCAGCTCCTGGTGGTGGTGACCGCGGGCATTGACCTCAGCGTGGGGTCCGTGATGGGCCTGTGCATGACGATCCTGGCCCTAGCTACCAAAGCGGGCTGGCCCGCGCTGGCGAGCCTCGCCGCGGCGGTGGCCCTGGGCGCGGCCGTAGGCGCGGCCAACGGCCTCGCGCTCACGCGCCTGCACCTCCCCCACCCCTTCATCGCCACCCTCGCCACCCTGAACGTCGCCCGGGGCGCCACCTATCTACTGAGCGGGGGGGTGCCGATCTCGGGGCTATCCCCAGAGGTGCGGTGGCTGGGCTCCGCGGACCTCTTGCTGTTCCCGGGGACGCCTCTTGAGACCGCCATCCCTGTGTCGTTCCTCGTGGTGATCGGTCTGTATCTGACCGGGGCGGTGTTCCTGCGCCGGACCCCCACAGGCCGGCACCTGTACGCCCTGGGGGGGAACCCTCGGGCGGCGCAATACGCGGGCATCCACACCGCTCGGATGCTGGTGCTCGTGTACGCGTTGTGCGGAACCCTCGCGGGCATAGCCGGCGTGTTGCTGGCGGGTCGGGTGAACTCCGCCTACCCCACCGCGGGGATCGGTGCCGAGCTGGACAGCATCGCGGCGGTGATCATCGGCGGCGCCAGCTTCTTCGGAGGGCGCGGCAGCGCCGGCGGGGTGTTCCTGGGGGCGGTGATCATGGGCCTGTTGCGCAACGGACTCAATCTGATGAACGTTTCGGTGTTCTGGCAGCAGGTGTTCATCGGGCTCATCATCCTGCTGGCGGTGTACGTGGATGTCCTGCGGCGGCGCGCAGCCCAGGTGGAGCCGTAAGCACACAACCAAGGGGGAGGTGAAGGAGCATGAAGCGGATCGCGCTCGCGGTCGTATGCCTCGCGCTGGTTCTGGCCGTGCTTGGGGCCACGGCCGGCGCAGGCCCACGCTCGTACACCATCCTGCTCAGCATGAAGGGGCCCGGTTCCGGCAACCCCTTCTGGGCCGCGGTGGAGCGGGGCGCCCGGGACGCCGCCCGCGCCCTGGGCGTCAACCTCGTGGTGCTCTCGCCACCCGCGGAAACGGACGTGCAGGCGCAGGTGGCCATCCTGGAAGACCAGATCGCCAAGCGGGTCAACGCCATGGTGGTGGCGCCCACGGACGTGAGCGCCCTCAACAGCACCTTCGACAAGGCCCGGGCGCGTCGCATCCCGGTGCTGTTCGTGGACACCGACGCCACCTGGCCACACAAGGTGACCTTCATCGGGACCGACAACCGCGCGGGCGGCGCGCTGGGCGGGGTATACAAGGAAGTGCTGTACGTTGACGAGAACGGCACGGCGCAGCCGCGCATCAAGCTGGCCGGCGAGAAGAGCACGTGGCCAGGCAGGAAAGAAGTCTACCGCATCGGCAGCTTCGAGGAAGACATCGTGCAGCTTGACTGGGAGCCGCGTCCACCAGGCGGCCGGCGGCTGCTCAAGCCGGTCGTGCGCAACGGGGAGATCCTGCCTGGCAGTCTACCGCCTCTCTCGGAGATCCGGGAACTGGCCGAACAGAACCTGCGCGAGCTGCCAGAGCAGTACCGCGCGTTGCGCAACGCGCCGCGGTACCCCGTGCGCTTCAGCGAGGCGCTGGTGGCGTTACGCCGTCAGGCAATGGAGCTTGCCCAGCAGGAGGACACACACGAGAAGCCATGAGCGCACAGACGGTTGCACGCCAGTGGGGTGTCTGGAGCCGGCGGCTGCGCGAGTGGTTCAATCCCGGCACGCCGACGCTGGGGTTCTCCAGCCGC
>VAPR01000553.1_pt1 | contig 23695 bp, 25 predicted proteins | sample 3380701 | NCBI WGS metagenome assembly VAPR01 (sample SAMN11536904, study PRJNA540576) | hot springs metagenome | isolation source: hot spring wet sediment | place: Spain: Lobios | collected 2014-01 | reverse complement strand
CTGCGCCGCGCCCGCCGCCACGGCCGCGAGCACAACCACGAGCCCCGCGAGACCGGCGACGACCCTCGCCCCTTGTCCGCGCTTCCGCACGCGATCAAGTCGCGCGCCTCCGGTCCGGAGACTGGGGGAGCGCTCGCGTGGCCGCCGCGCGCTCACCCCCGCGGGGGCAGGCGTCGTAGCGAGGAGCACCGGGACGGCTCGCCGCACCACGCGGCTCACCGTACGCGGCGCGTGTAACCCGCCGGTGAAAACCGCGTCAGTCGCGGTTCCGATCCTCCTCGGGCTCCCGCTCAGCCTCCGGGCGTGCGGTGCGGGTCCTCCGCAGCCGCTCGTTGAACTCTTCCAGCCGCGCCGCGACCCGCGCGTGCACCGTGCCCTCCGGGAAGGTCCCGTCGGGCCTGGCTTGACCCGCGGGCATCCCCGTCAGGATCTCCAGCCCCTCATCCAGCGTGCGCACCGCCCACACGTGGAAGCGGCCCTCGCGGACCGCGTCCACCACCTCCTCGCGCAGCATCAGGTTCTGCAGGTTGCTCTGGGGGATCACCACTCCTTGCCGCCCCGTGAGTCCCTTCGCCTTGCACACCGCGTAGAAGCCCTCGATCTTCTCGTTCACCCCGCCGATGGGCTGGATCTCCCCTTTCTGGTTCACGGACCCTGTGACCGCGATCCCCTGGCGCAGGGGCACTTCTGCCAGCACGCTCAGCAGCGCGTACAGCTCCGCCGCCGACGCGGAGTCGCCCTCCACCTCCTCGTACGTCTGCTCGAAGGTCAGGCTGGCGGAGAGGCTCAGGGGACGCTGCGCCGCGTACTGGCCTCCCAGGTACCCGCTCAGGATCAGGACGCCCTTGCTGTGGATAGGCCCCGAGAGGTTGATTTCCCGCTCGATGTTCACCACGCCCCGGGTGCCCACGAAGGCGCGGGCGGTAATCCGCGTCGGTCGGGCGAAGGCGTAGTCACCCAGGTGCCAGACCGACAGGCCGTTGATCTGTCCCACCACCTCGCCGTCCACGTCCACGTACAGCTGGCCGCGCTGGATGAGCTCCTGGATCTTCTCTTCCAGGAGGTTGCTCCGGTACACCCGCTCCTCCAGGGCCCGCTGCACGTGGCGGGCGGTGACCACGGGGGCGCCGTCCCGCGCGGCCCACGCCGACGCTTCCACGAGGACGTGCTTGATCTCCCCGAAGCGGGTCGTCAGCTTGTCCTGGGACTCTGCCAACCGCGCGCTGTACTCCAAAATCTTGGCCACCGCGGTGCGGTCGCACGGGCGGATTCCGTCGTCGGTGCACATGCCGCCCAGCGCCGCGGCCACCCGGCGCATGTTCTCCTCGGTGCGCGGCATCTGGGTGTCGAACTCCGCCTTCACACGGAACATCTTCCGGAAGTCCTCGTCGTAGCGGTACAGCAGGTAGTAGAGGTCCGGAGGCCCGATGAGCACCACCTTCAGGTCCAGGGGGATGGGTTGGGGCCGCAAGGTGGCGGTGGGCACCAGGCCGTACTGCTCGGACAGGTTCTCGATCCGCACCTCGCCGCTGCGCAGAGCGCGCTTGAGGGCGTCGTAGGAGGCGAGCTGCAGCAGCAGGTCCCGCGCGTTCAGGATCAGGTAGCCGCCGTTGGCCCGGTGGACCGCCCCGGGCCGGATCATGCGGAAGTCCGTCACCAGGGTACCGAGCTCGCCCCGGTACTCCACCTTCCCGAAGAGGTTGTAGTAGGAGGGGTTGGTCTCCAACACCACGGGCGCGCCCTCGAGGTCGCCGTTGTCCACCAGCAGGTTCACCTCGTAGCGCTCCAGCACGCTCCGGCGCAGGGCCGCAACGGGCAGCGGGAGCTGGGGCTGTGCCTCCTCCTCCCGGAAGGCGTCCCTGTGCTCCAACACGTCCTCCTGCAGCGCGTCCAGGTAGGCCACCACCCCGGGGAGGTCCCGGTAGCGCTCCCGAAGCCGGTGGATGGGGTCGCGGACGGCAGCCAGCACCGCATCCCGCTCTAGCTGCGCCACCGCGTCCCGCGCCTGCCGCTCGATAGCACGCACCTTGCGCACCGCCTCCGCCACTTCTTCCTGCAACTCCCGGTTGGCCTGCGCCAGCCTGTCCTTGATCAGGCCCGGCAGGCGGTCGAACTCCTCCTGGGTCATGGGCTGGCCTGTGGGCCCCAGGGGCACGGTGGTGATGCCGAGTGGGGTCCGCTGCAAAGAAAACCCCTTCTGGCGGGCGACAGCCTCCAGTTCCTGCCAGATGCGGTTCGCCTCGGTCTCGAACCGCTCGAGGGTCTGGCGCCGCATGGCCTCGAACTGCTCGCTGGCCAGGACCTGGCGGATGGCGTTGCGGACCTCGTCCACCAGCGCAGCCACGGCCGCAGCGAACCTCCGGCCTTCCCCCGGTGGGAAGTGCAGCGCGAGCGGCTGGCTGGGGTCCTTGAAGTTGTACACGTAGCACCAGTCACGGGGGACCGGTTGGGTCCTCGCCACCTCCCGCACCTTGAGCTGGGTGTACGTGGTCCGGCCCGTCCCGGCCGGCCCGACCACGAACACGTGGAACATGGGCTGCTGAACCGACAGGCCCAAGTCCAAGGCACGCACCGCGCGGTCCTGGCCCACCAGGGACTGCTCGGGCGGGAGGTCTGTGGTGCTCTGGAAGCTGAGCGTGTCCGGGTCACAAACCCACCGCAGCTTTTCCGGAGGCACGCGCAGGTGGTTCCAGTTCACGGCCATTCCGCTCCCTCCTCGGCAAGTCCGCTGCCCGCGGGACGTCAGGCGGGTCTCTTGGGTGGCGTGCCGAACGGGATGAGCCCGGTCTGGCGGCCGGCTCCAGCCTTGCTCTGCGGGACCCGTGGGTGTTGGCTCAGGTCCAGGTTCAACGCCTTGCCGCAGGCACACACCACCCGCTGGGTCCGGCCCGCGTCGACCCACGTCCTCCCCTGCCGCTCCGCCCGCTCCCGCAGCACGGCCAGCGCCCCACTGGCCTCCTCCTGCGCGTCCTCCCGTGCGCCCTGCTCCCGGGTTCCCTGTCCGTACAGCGGGTAGACGACCGCCTTGGGGTAGTACACCGCGTACTCCCGGCCGCACCGCCCGCAGTGGAAGTTCAGGACCAGCGCCACAAGCTCACCCTGCTACCATTGTAAGGCTCGGCAGGGACCCTGCGTTGACTCCACGGCCGGCCCGGCGCAGCATGGAGCCAGCTCAGAGAGGAGGGGGTCGGGATGCCCGCGACGTTCATCGCCCTGTGGGGTAAGCCGTCCGACGTGGAGGGGTTCGACCGGCACTACCGCACCACGCACATGGAGATCGTCCGGCGCTGGCCCAAGGTGCAGTCGCACGCGCTGATCCGCGTCACGGGGTCTCCCGTGGGCGGGGAGGTCCCCTACCACCAGATCTTCGTGGCCACCTTCGCCACCCAGGAAGACCTGAAGGAGGCCCTCCGCAGCCCGGCGATGGCAGAAGCGGGCAGGGACGCCATGGAAATGGTCCGGCGGTTCGGCGGCGGCCTGACGGTGCTGACGGGGCTCCAGGAGGAGACGTGACTACTTGACATGCGAACACGTGTACGCCTATCATGCACCCAGCCGCAACATGACCCCACAGCTCGTCGAGATCCGCGTGAAGAGCGTGCTCAACCGCGTTCGGGGGATGGGCTTCGGTTGGTCCGTCAACCCTTACCGCGGCTGCGCCCACGGTTGCCCCTTCTGCTACGCCAGGCGCACGCACTGGTTTTTGGACCAGGACGGCGTCACGGAGTGGTCCTCCAAGGTGTTCGTGAAGGTGAATGCGCCGCAGGTTCTGCGGGCGGAACTCGGGCGGCCCTCGTGGAAGCGCGAGCTGGTCGCCGTGGGCACCGCCACAGACCCCTACCAGCCCGCGGAGGCCCGCTACCGCATCACCCGCGGCGTGCTGGAGGCCCTGCTGGAGTTCCGCACGCCTGTAAGCCTCGTGACCCGGTCTCCGCTCGTGCTGCGGGACGTGGACCTGCTATTGGAGCTGGCACGCACCGCCGGGGTCACGGTGTGCGTGAGCGTGGCGACCCTCGACCCTCACCTGGCTCGACAGATCGAGCCCACGGTGGCACTCCCGCACCACCGCCTGCGGGCGGTCGCCGAGCTGTCTCGGGCAGGGATTCGCACGGGCGTGATGCTGGCCCCGGTGCTCCCAGGGCTCACGGACGAACCGGAGGGGCTTGAGGCCGTGTTCCGCGCTGCCTCGGACGCCGGAGCCCACTTCGTGTCCCACAACGTCCTGCACCTGGGCGAGGTCACCCGGGACGCGTTCTTCGGGTTCCTGCGAGCCCACCGTCCGGAGCTCCTGTCTACGTACGAGGCGTTGTACCCCAAGCGCTACGCGCCCGCCTCCTACCGCCGACAGGTCGCCGCCCGGGTAGCCGAGTGCAAGCGCAAGGTCCGCCTGCGCCCGCCTCGGCCGCTCGAGCCGCCCCGGGCGCCGGAGCAACTGGTCCTGTTGTAGGCACGCCTAAGCGCGCAGCCCCTCGAGGAACGCGCGCAGGCTCGCGGCAGTGGCCTCCGGTGCTTCCAGCATGGGGAGGTGGCCCGCGTCCGGGACAGTGACCAAGCGCGCCCGAGGGAGCGCCTCTGCCATGGCCCGAGCAGCCTCTGGAGGAATCACCCGGTCCGCGCCGCCAACCAGGACCAGCGCAGGTACGTGGAGGCGAGTCAGGAGCTCCCGGCTGTCTGGCCGTTCCCTCATCCCTTGCAGGCACGCGACGAGGACGTGTTCAGGCACCGCCTCGGCAACCGCGCGAGCCTGCTCCAGAACCTGCGGCCGGTCCGTACGGGTCCGGTCGCTCACCAGCCCCGTCAGGAACTCGTCCACGAACCCCGCTTTGCCTTCCCGCTGGATCCGCTCCACGGCCGCCCGGCGCCTGGCCTTTGCCTCTTCGGTGTCCGCTTCCGCCCGGGTCGCGACGAGCACTAAGCCCCTGAGCCGCTCCGGCACGTGCGCGGCCACCCGGAACGCCACATAGCCGCCCATGGAGTGCCCGCCGAGCACGAAACTCTCCAGTCCGAGGGCGTCCGCTAGGCCCAAGACGTCTTGCGCGAGGACCTCCATGGTGTACGGGCCTCCGGGCTTGTCCGACCGGCCGTGGCCGCGCAGGTCCGGAGCCACGACCCTCGCGGCGTCCCCGATCCTGCTCGCCACCTCCGACCAGATGGCCAAGGAGAACGGAAACCCGTGCAGCAACAACAACGGCGGGCCGCTGCCCCACTCCTCGTAGTGCAGCCTGATGTCCCCCACGCGGATGTCCGGCAACGCAGTGCCTCCTCTCCTTCGATGGTACGGCAGACAGGCCAGTCGGGGTTCGCGACCCTTTAGCCCCAGAGCACCGCCAGGGCCCCTGCCACGGCCAGGGCGCTGCCACCCACCAGGCGCAAGCCTCCGGGGTCTTCGCCCCTCAACATCCAGCGGCCCAAGGCGATCACGATCAGCACCTGAAGGTTGTACAGGGCTGCGGCGTTCGCCACCGGCGTGCGTTGCACCGCGAAGAAGAGGAGCAGCAACGCCAGAGTGTTGAAGAACCCGCCGGCCAGAACGTCGGGCCGCCAGAGCTGTCTCACAGCGTCCCGCCGCCAGCGCCACGGCCGCAGCCACAACAGCTGGACCGGGAGCGCAGCCCACACCCCTACGAAGGCGCCCACGGCCGCGGAGGGCAGCAGTTGCAGGCCCGCGCGGCGGGCCGTATCCCCCAGCGCGAAGGCCAGAGCCGCGCCGACTGCGGCCGCGAGTCCCTTCCAGTCCACGGAGTCCCGCCAGCCCTCGCGCTCCGTCACGACGACCCACAGCCCCACGGTCACCATGGCCGCACCCACCAGCTGCCAGGGCCGCGGCAGGTCCCGGAGCCACACCCAGCCAACTGCCGCCGCGAACACCGTGTTGCACAACCGGATGGCCGTGGACCGTCCGGCACCCACCCGCTTGACGCTGGCGTAGGCGAGGTTCCGGCCCAGCATGCTGGCCACCACGGCACCGACCATGAAGAGCGCCACGGCCTGCAGGTCCAGCCGTGCGCCCAGTCCGTGCCGGAGTTCGGGGGCGGCGAGCGCCCCGAACACCACCAGGTCCGTGCTCAGACTGACCAACACCCCGACCTCTGGGGCCACGGGCCGGCGACCTCCCGAGCCCACCGAGAACTGCCGCGTGAAGACCGTGCTGAGGGCGAACGCCAGGGCAGCCAGCAGGGCGTACGCCTCGCCGCTCAAGGGCACCTCCACCGCCTGGGGCTGCGCCCATTGTAGCCGCCGCGGCCCAGCCGGCGGTGTAGAATCGGTGCGGGGCCGTTAGCTCAGTGGGTAGAGCGCCGGGCTTTTAACCCGGGCGTCGGGGGTTCGAGTCCCTCACGGCCCACCAGCCGGAAGCCCTCGCCGCACAGGGACTCCGGTCATGGCGTGTCCCGCGCCCCTCGTCCTGCGCCAGATCGGGGGGCCTGACGCCCGGAATCCGAAGTCCTGAGTGGGTCCTGGCCCACCGTGAAACCCCATCACCTGGAGAGCAAGCTCAAGGCCCTGCGCGGACTTCCAGAGTGTCCATCATCCCGCCTAGGCGCTTGGCCCAGGCCCAGGCCGAGCAGTTGGGCTGGAGCTGTTGCTGGAAGACGAGATCGCCCGCCGTGTAGCAGGCAGCCCCCAGCCCGAGGATTGAGACCGCCCCATGGGTACCCCGAACGCCACCAGGGCCGCTACGTCCGGAAGAAGGCAAAGAGGATACCAGGGACGGCGCCGAGCTGGCCAACCCAGAAAATGAACATCAGGCGGAGCAGGTCAGCCTTCAGTTCGGCCATCTCCTGGCGAACTCGGGACCGCCCGTCCTGGGGCCACTCGGGCGGTCTCCCGGTCAAAGGCTGTACTTCGGAAGCCTCGCAGCATACACATCCGCGAGAAACTGCTCAAGTTCCTCGTCGGACTCCCAGATCGGGGTCCTGAGATCCTCCGCGCGCTCGAGCGGTCCGACGTTTTGGATACGCGCCAGGTCGTCTACGCCAGGGGGCTCCCAAAGCTGGTAGACACGACTTCCTCACCCTCCCGCCCTGCTCGCCCGTGAGTTTTGGATGGTGAGCCTGCCTGGTGTCTCCACGGGTACCACCTCCCTCTCTCTTCCACTGCTAGCCGTTGTCCTCCTCAACCCCGGGCGGGCGTCCTGGCTCTGGCGGTGGGGTCCCGAAAGGCGCCGGCTTGAGGTCTGGGAAGATCGCCTGCCGCAGGCGCTCCAGCGCCTCGGCTTCGGGGCGCGGGTACCCCCTCACGGTTACGGGTGGCCGGTCCTGCCGGGTGGAGGCTATTGCCTTAGTCCACGGCTTAGTCTAACATTCGGCCGGAGGAGGATCGATGATCCGGGTCAACGTCCACCAGGCCAAGACCCACCTCTCGAAATTGCTGGAGCGCGTGGCGGCCGGTGAGGAGGTCGTGATCGCCCGCGCCGGCAGGCCCGTCGCGCGCCTGGTCCCTGCCCGGGAACGGCCCCAAGAGCGCACACCCGGCACCGCAGCAGGGAAAGTCTGGATCTCCCCGGAGTTCGACGCCCCCCTTCCGGATGAGATCCTGGAGGAGTTCGAGCGGTAGGGGTGCTGCGGGTCCTACTGGACACCCATGTCTTCCTGTGGTGGATCACGGATGACCCTCGCCTTTCGGAGCGGGCCCGGGGGGTGATCCGATCGGGCCGGAACGAGCTGTTCCTGAGCGCGGCCAGCGGGTGGGAGATCGCCATCAAGGCCGGCCTGGGCCGGATCCGGGTTGCGGAACCCATGGGGAGTTTCCTGGTGGACCAGATGGTCCGGAACGGCATCGAGGCCCTGCCCGTCTCGATGCGGCATGCCCTGCACGTGCACACCCTGCCGCCCTTCCACCGGGATCCGTTCGACCGGATGCTGGTGGCCCAGGCGCAGCTGGAGGATCTGGAGATCCTCACGGCGGACCCAGCAATCAGGCAGTACGCCGTGAGGGCCATCTGGTGATGACCGCGCTGGCGTGGGGCGGCTTCCAGCGTAACGGGATCAGGCCCGTCCCGCGGACGTAGGGACCGGTGCGGCCGTGGCACAATGGAGCGGGGGTGAGCGGATGGCGATCCTGCTGGACCTGCTGCGGCCGGTGACGGACGAGGAGCTGCGGCTGCTTTCGGAGCGCAACCCCGGGTACCAGTTCGAGCGGACCGCGGACGGGAGGATGGTCGTGAGCCCCACGGGAGGGAAGAGCGGAAGACGCAGCGGTGAGGTGATTGGGCAGCTCAGGGACTGGAACAGGCGGACCGAGCTCGGGGTCGTCTTCGACTCCTCCACCGGATTCCACCTCCCTGACGGCTCGCTGCTGTCTCCCGACGCCTCGTGGATGGCCCGGGAGCGGTGGGAGGCGCTGAGCGCAGACGAGCAAGAGGGGTTTGTACCACTGTGTCCGGATGCCGTTTTCGAGGTCCGCTCCTCCTCGCAGACCGTGCAGGAGCTCCGCGAGAAGATGGGGGTTTACCTCCGGAATGGCGCCCGCGTCGGCGTGCTCATTGACCCCTATTCCCGCACCGTGGAGGTGTACCGGCCCGGCCGGGAGCCCACAAGGCACGGGAACCCGGAGCGGGTCGTGCTAGACCCAGAGCTGCCCGGCTTCGAACTGGAGCTTGCGCCGGTGTTCGCAGGGTAACTTCCTCCCCATGGCTACTCGCCAGGGGCTCCCGGCGCCGCGTGATCTGGTGGGGGACAGAGGAAGACCACACGAACCTCCTGGACGACGCCCTGAAGTTCCCGCCCGAAGGGGGAGAGATCCGCGTGCGGGTGAGCCGGGAGGGCACCCACGCGGTGGTCTCCGTGGAGGACACCGGCCGGGGCATCCCGCCCGACGACCTCCCCCATATCTTCGAGCGGTTCTACCGGGCCGACCGGTCCCGGGCCCGGCGGGCGGGCGGGCTCGGGTTGGGCCTTGCCATCGTTAAAGCACCTCCTGGAGATGCAGGGCGGCCGCATCTGGAGGACGCGTCGCCCGCAGGGGGGGGAGCACCTTCTCCTTTTTTGCTACCCCTCGTGCAGGAGGCGCCCCTGGAGGCCGCACCGGGCGATGCCCACAGGCCTTGCGCCTGAGCCGATTCCCGGCCTCAGGGCCCGAGGCGGCGGAGGGGTGCGGGACACCGGCTTCGGAAGGCGAGCTCATCGTTCGTGTACCACACCGTTCCGGAAGCCGAAAGGCAGTAATACCGGTAGTCTCCAGGCGCCATGTACAGCTCCCCGGAGGAGGGATGGCGCACCACCGTTTGACCGCCCAGTGCTGCGATCGCCTTCTCCCCCGCGAGGTAGTTCTGGGAGACGACCCGCATGTACGTGTCGTACTGCATGGCCCGCATGGTGTTGCCGAAGTCTGCGATCATCTGGGTGCGCCTGCGGCTCATCTCCAGCATGTTCAGTGCTCCCCGGGTGATCTGGCGGAGGGTGCGCTCGTTCTCCTGGAGCTGGTGGAGCACCCACCGCAGCGGCCAGCGGAGGTTGCGGAAGCTTAGGAGGCTCGCTTGGCACAGGGGCAGCACCTGTACCATCTGCCCTGCGGGCGCCTCGCACCCGGCCACCACCCCGTAAGTGATGTACGCGCGCACGCTCTCAAGCCCGGGAAGCCCGCGCAGGGAGAGGTCCGGAAGGGAGATCGTCTGGACGAGGCCAGCCTCCTCCAGGACCGTTCCTCCCTTCCCGATCCGCACCGCCGCCACGGCCCGGTCGAACCCCAGCGGCTGGATCCGGACATCCAAGAGACGCGCCCCCTGCTGTTGCCAGGTCGTGAGGAGGACGCGGCTTGCGGCGGCCGCCGACATCCTCGGCTCGAACCGCTCGTAGTAGGGCCCAAGACAGGCGTAGCTCCCGGAAAGCCCTGCCTGAACGAAGCAGCGCTCAAGGTCCGGCGTGGGGTTCAGGAACAGCCGGACCATCTGGAGCTGCAGGGGAGCGGTGGCGTTGAGGACTGCAATGGCGAGGGAGGGCGATAGCCGCCCGCGGGGTGCCACGATCACCGGGTTCTCCTCGGCCCCGGGGACGAACGTCCAACCCTCGGGTACGAGCATCGTGAACTCCCCGTACGGGCTCGCCAGGGGAACGAAGCGCCCCAGCCGCCCGGCGTGGGCGGAGCCCACCCAGAGCACGAGGACCGCCACCGCGGTCCACCATCTCCGCCGAGTGAATCCCGTGCGCATCGTTCCCCCGAACGGTCCTAGGGGGTGACGGAGACGACCCCCTTCATGCCCGCCAGGTAGTGGGCGCCGTCCTGCTCGAAGCACCCCATCTCCCAGCTCCCCACCCGTCCGCCGGGCACGGTGAACCGGAGGACTGCCGTGCCCCGGGGCTCGAGGTCGACCATGAAGGGATGCTCCCTCTCCATCCCCTCGTGCATGAAGAGCTTCTCCGCGAGGGGGCCCACAGGCCGTGCCTTCCCCAGGGTGGCCCGCTTGACCCGGACGGCGGAGAGGACCTCCACCCGGAGGCCCGCGAAGAAGTCCTCCCGGTACCGGTCCGGCTTACCTGAAGCCTCCCGCACGACCCCGCGGCCCACCATGAGCTCGTGGGCGAGCACCCCTTGGTTTGCGAGCCGCAGGGTCACGGTCGAGCCGACCCGGAGCGCAAGCCGGGCGGGCCTGAACCAGTACTCGCCCATCGTGACCACAAGACTCTGTCCCGATCTCGGGCTTGCCGAAGCAGGCGGGATCGGCGCGCGCGCACCCAGCCGCGCCCCCATCACCAGGACCAACGCCAGAACAAAGCCCACCCGCACGGCGTTCACCTCCCGCGCAAAGCCGCATTCGTGAGCAACACAGGCCCGGCGTTCCGGAAGCGTTCCGGTCGGCCTATGCGGGTTTCGTGCCCACCGCGGTGTAGACCACGAAGCTCGCGCGGAACCACCCCCGCGCATCCAGCGCGTGAAAGTCTGCGGCCAGGGCTTCCGCCTCCTCCGGCTGCAGGAGCCCCGCCCCCACGAACAGCGGGAGCTGCTCGACGAGGAAGGCCCGCCAGAAGGGCGGATCCCCCAGGCGATCCGTGTGGGCGAGGTAGGTGCGCGTACGCACCTGCTGGAGCCCTGCCTGGGCGAAGTACCGTGCCAGGTTGGGCGCGGCGCGGTAGTCGTACAACGCCTGCCGGAACAGGCCGTTGAACTTCGCCTCAAGATCCGGTCGTGTGCAGCTCAGGACGAAGTGGGGCTGCCAATCAATCGCCCCCACCCGGCCACCGGGACGTGTGACCCGCACGAGCTCCCTGAGGACCGCCTCCGGCGGCCCCACGTGCAGGAGGACCTTCTCGCAGAACGCCCCATCCATGTGGTGGTCGGGATAGGGGAGCGCCCGCACGTCACCGTTCCGGTACTCCGCTCCGACCACTCCGAGATCCCTGGCCCGTTTCCGGGCAACGTCCAGGAACGCGTCGGTGGGATCGACCCCGTAGACCTGCACCGAACGGCCACACACCTCGAGGATGTCGGGCAGGGCCACCCCGGTCCCGCACCCCCCGTCCAGGATCCGGCCACCGGCCGACACCCCAAGGTCCTGCAGGAGCTCCCGGCGGGCCCTGTGGAAGGTCGGCTCGCTGGCCATCACCTCCAGCACGTGGATCAGTAACCCCACGGGTTCAGGCGGCATCTGGTTCACCGTCCCGAAGAAGTCCGCCTTCCACTCTGCCTGTGCACTCGCCATCGCCTGCCTCCTTCGGCTGCGTTTGGATTGAGGCTACGGGCCTGAGGGCGCAGCCCGCATCGGGAGGATTCCCTAGGGCGCCTGATCAGGACGCATCCGCCCGACCCATGCGGCGATTCCGGCACGGGATCCCACGCCTAGCTTGTTCAGGATGTTCTGGACGTGGGTGGAGGCGGTCTTCTCCGAAATGCCCAGAGCGGCCGCGATCTCCCGGTTCGTGAACCCCTGGGCCACCAGTTCCGCCACCTCGCGCTCTCTGCGGCTCAGCCGCGGGGGGCGTGGGCGGACGGGTCCCCGGGAGGAGGGGGGTGCGTCATGCACCCAGGTGGCGGGGTCCGCCGCGGCACCCTCCTGCCAGGCCTCCCAGAACTCCCCCTCCCCGAGCTGCGCCCGGACGTCGGCCTCAAGTTGCCTACGCTCATCAGCCAGGAACGAGCGGTGCGTAAGCCCCAAGCTCTTCCTCAGGGCCTCGGAGGCACCCAGCAACCGCGCAGCCCTCCGGGTCTGGCCCGAGCGCCAAGCGACCGCCGCGAGTCCTTCCACGCAGAGGGCCACGCCTCGATGGTCCCCCAGCTCGTGCCGGATCCTTAGGCTGTCCTGGAAACGAGCCCGAGCCTCCCGCAACGCACGCATCCGCCAGGCGAGGATCGCGGCGTTGCTCAGAGTGATGGCCATCCCCCAGCGGTGTCCGATGGCGGTGAACAGGTCGAGGGCTTCCCGGAAGTGCGCGTCCGCCGCCCTCCACTCGCCCTGGTCGCGGGCCATGATCCCGAGGTCCAGGAGGCATGCCGCGACGCCGAACCGGTCCTGCAGCCTGCGGAACGCGGCGAGGCTCCCGACCAGCAGCTCTCGAGCCCGATTGTACTCTCCCCTCGCCCGAGCCACCGCCCCGAGCAGGCGGATCGCCTCCGTCGCCCCACGCGTGTCGCCGACGCTGTGGGCGAGCGCAAGGCTCTCCTCGCCCAGGGCCAGTGCGCGGTCGTACTCACCCCGCAGGCAGAGGAGCGCACCCAGCAGGGCGAGGCAGGCGCACAGCGTCCGTCTCTCCTCGGCGGACCGGCAGACCTCCGCGCACCGCTCAAGCAGCGCCACGGCCCGGCTGATCTCGCCCGTGTAGTGGAGGAGGGAGGCCAGGGCGATTAGGGTCCTGGCCCGCACCGGGGGCGGAATCCGGTCTGCGCGACCGAACGCCTCCTCGAGCCACTGGCGTGCCTCGCTCCACAGCCCGCACCACTCCCAGTACCGCCACAGCGCCACCACGAACCGTCCCAGTACTGCCTCCTGCCCCTGGTGATCCCGCGCCCACTCCACAGCCGCGCGTACGTTCGCATATTCTCCTGCAAGGCGGCCGAGCCACTTCTGCGCCTCAGGGCCGTCAAGACCCTCGCTGGCCCGCTCCGCAACTCGGAGGTAGTAGGCAGCGTGGGCGGTGCGGGCGATCTCGCCCTCTCCGCTTGCGGAGAGCTGCTCGGCGGCGAACGCCCGCACGACCTCCAGCATGCGTAGCCGTCCCTCGCCCGCCTGCACCACGAGACCGTGGTCCACGAGGACTTCGAGGAGCGCAAGCGCCGAACCACGGAAGGCATCCTCGCAGACGGCCTCGACCGCTTCGGGCGTAAAGCCTCCCTCGAAGACTGCAAGCCACCCGAACAGCCGCTGGACCTCCGGCGGGAGCAGGTCAAAGCTCCAGAGCAACGCCGCCCTCAGTGTCCGGTGTCGGAGCGGCCGGTCCCGGGTACCCCTGCCCACCAGGTCCAGGTGATGGGCCAGGCGTGCGCGGATGGTCTCCAGCGAGGCAAACCGGACCCGGCTGCTCGCCAGCTCGATGGCCAGTGGAAGCCCGTCGAGCCGCGCACAGATCTCCGCCACCACCCGGAGGGCCTCGCCTTCACCGGCAAAGTCCGGGCGCACCGCGCGCGCCCCCTGGATGAACAGAGCAACGGCAGGGGCGACATCCGTGTCGCGCAGGGCGAGAACCGGGAGGGGCTGTACCGGGAACGTGTGCTCGCCCAGCAGGTGCAGGGGCGTGCGGCTGGTGACCATGACCACGAGGTGAGGACAGCCGCTCACGAGTGTCCCCACGTCCGGAGCGGCTTGCTGGAGGTGCTCGAAGTTATCCAAGACCAACAGCCAGCGTCGCCGGCGCAGTCTGTGGATCACCCACGCCAGCGTCGGCTGGTCTACCCGCTCCCGGATGCCGGTGGCCTGCGCGACGGATGCCACCACGAGCCCGGGATCCCGCACCACCCCGAGGTCCACGAAGACCACACGCGGGAATCGAGAGGCCACGAGGCGCGCCGCCTCCACCGCGAGTCGGGTCTTGCCGACGCCGGGTGGCCCGGTGAGGGTCAGGAGCCGGACCGCGCCAGAGGTCAGGAGGTCGCGAAGCGCATCGAGCTCGGCCTCTCGGCCCACCAGTGGAGTCATGAAGGCGGGGAGGGGATCACGGTGTACCACGGCTCACTCCACCCTTCCACCGCGGCCGCGGCGGCCTCAAGCGCGCCGACGCGCTGTCCTCGCGGACCGCCCTCGGTCAACCGGTCCCGACCACGCGACAAGCCACGCGCGGGCTGCTTCCATGGCCTCCCGGAGCGTCATCCCTTGACCCCGTGTCCATGCGGCCTGAAACCGGTCCTGCGCAAGGCCCGACCGGACCAGGCCCAAGTAGCGGTCGTACTCGTAGTGCCGGCGCTCCCCGTCGGACAGCGGCATGCCGAGGACCTCCCGCGCCCGCGCGGCGGCCGCGAAGAACGCCGTCGCCTCCTCGTGGTCCAGGCAGGCCGCAAGCAGCGCACAGCCCTCCAGGACGCACACCGCGGCCAACCGATTCTCGAACTCCCCAAGATGCGCGAAGCTCTCCCCAAGGGCCCTCCGTGCGTCCGCGGACCTGCCCAGGTGCACGAGCACCGCGGCCAGGTTTGCGGCCACCTGAGCCACCCTGGCCCGGTCCGCGGCGTCCCGGAACATCTGCAGACATTCCTCAAACAGCGACCGGGCCGCTTCATGCTCCCCTGCGATGCTCCGCGCGTGGGCCAGGTTGTGCAGGACGGCCGCCAAGTTCCATTTGTCTCCGAGGGCCTGCAGGACTTCGCTCGCCACCTGATACTCCCAAGACGCCTCGACCCAGTTCCCACAGCTGGCTGCGAGCGCTCCAAGTCCGGTATGGGAGAGGGCACGTCCTCGCAGGTTCCCGCTCTGCTCGGCGCGCCTGAGCCCTTCGAGGAGGTACGTACGGGCTGCGTTGTAGCTGCCCTGACGGGTCGCACCGAGGCCCAGGAACACGAGCGCCTCCACTTCTCCCTCCTCATCCCCGCACCGCCGGGCGAGCACGAGCCCCTCCCAAAGGAGGGCTGCGGCTGCTTCGTAGTCGGCTGCGTGGTGGGCGAGCTGACCCGACGTCACGAGCGCCCGAACGCGCAGGGGTAAAGGAATTCCGCCGCATCCCAGCCCCTCCGCGAGCCAGGTTCGTCCTTCGCTGAGCCTTCCACACCGAGCCCAGAACTGGCCGAGCGCGCTCGCAAGACGCAGCTCTGCCTCAGGGTCTCCGTGCTCGAGCGACCACCTCAGCGCGGCCCGTAGGTTCGGCAGATTCTCCTCAAGCCGTCGGAACCAAGCGTCCTGCTCCGGCCCCGTGAGGTGTGGCCCGGCCCGCTCCGCAAGGGCAAGGTACCAGTCGCGGTGCCGCCGACCGAGCTCCTCGGCCTCCCCCGACTCGATGAGCTTGAGCCGCGCGTACTCGCGCACCGTCTCCAGGAGCCTGTACCGCGCTTGAGCCGGCCGCTCCCATTCAACGAACGACCGGCTCACCAGCCGGGTGACCCCCGAGGCGACCTCCGCCCGTTCGACCTCCCGTCCCGCGCAGATCCCCTCGGCCGCCTCGAGGGTCCAGGACCCCGAGAACACGCTCAGGCGATGCAGGAGCGCCCGCTCGGCAGATCCGAGCATCTCGTAGCTCCAATCGAGGGCGGCTTGGAGCGTCCGATGCCGGGACAGCGCGGTCCGGGCACCATCCCCGAGGAGGGCGAAGCGGTGGTCAAGCAGCTGGCGGGCGATCTCGCGCAGCGGCATCCCGCAAGCCCGCGCCGCCGCAAGCTCGATCGCCAGCGGAAGCCCGTCGAGCCGGCGGCAGATCTCCGCTACGACCCCCGCGTCGCCCGGTTGAAGGGTCATGTAGCCGGATGCGCGGGCGCGCTCCACGAACAGCTGCACGGACTCGCACCCAAGCAACTGATCCCAACCGGCCACCGCGTCCGCCGGGGGAGTCTCCATGGGGGGTACTCGGTACACCCACTCACCCTCGGCCCGGAGGGGCTCACGGCTCGTGGCGAGGATCCTGAGCGACCTCGCACCCCGGAGGAGTGCCACTGCGAGCCCCGCACACCCCTCCAGCAGGTGCTCACAGTTATCGAGGACGAGGAGCGCCTGCCGGTCCTTCAGGAAGTCGGCGATGAGCTGGAGGAGTGGCCGTGGGGGCTGTTCCCGGAGTCCCATTGCCGTGGCCACGAGCGAGGGGATGAGCCCATCGTCCGCGACCAGCGCAAGATCCGCCCACCACACGCCATCCGGAGACTCGAGGCGCGCCTCTGAGGCTACTTGCAGCGCAAGCCGCGTCTTCCCGCATCCCCCTGCACCCACGAGCGTCACGAGCCGTGCATGTTCGAGGGCGCGTCGGATCTCCCCGAGCTCCCGCCGCCGGCCGACGAAGCGAGAGATCGGCTGGGGCAGGTTGTTCGGCACCACGTCCTCCCCGCGCCGGATCCGCTCGCACAGGACAGTGGTCGCAGAGGAGGGGTCTACCCCGAGCTCCCTCCGCAGGACCTCGGCGCACAGCCGGTACACACGGAGCGCCGCCGCCCGATCCCCTGCGGAAGCGTACAGGCGCATGAGGAGCCGGTAACTGGACTCCTGGAGCGGGTCCTCCCGGACGAGCAGGCGGGCGTAGTACAGCGCCGCCGGCACCGCCCCCTCGGACTGTCTGGCGTGAACGAGCCGCTCAAGGAGACCCAGGTAGGTCTGCTGCAACCGCTCCCGTTCCCGCAGGACCCACTCGTCGAGGCAGCCGGGCAGGAGCTCCCCGCGGTAGAGCTCCACCGCCTGCTCCAGGTCCGAAGCCGTTCGGGCCGTCTTCGCGAGCCGCCCGAACTCGACCGCGTCCACCCACACCCCAGGGTGCTCCGCCCACACGAGCACGTCGCCCTCCTCGTGGAGGAGGTCGGCAAAGAACGGGATGGCCCTCCGCAGCTCCAGAAGGCGCTTGCGGAGGTTCGTGCGGGCCTGCGCTTCATCGGAGTCCGGCCACAGGAGTGAGGCGAGCGCTGCTCGGCGGTGGGATGTGCCCGGATGCAGGAGGAAGTACGCGAGCAGGGACCGCAGGCGCCCGCTCCCGAGCGCCCGGATGGGTTGATCCCTCCACCGGAGCTCGAACCCGCCGAGGAGCCGGGCGGAAAGGAGCGGACGGACCCACCTCCTCATCCCCAAAAAAGGGTAAGCGTCAAGCCACCCCGTTTGAGTTCCCGGCGGCTCCAGATGCTACCGCGGAGCGATCACCCCGCAGGTGACCCGAGGCCCGGAGTTGCCGGCCGGGTCTGTGAGGTGGTCGTCGGCCTGGGCGTGGATCACGAGCGCCCGCCCGCGACCACCCGCGTCGAAGAGCCCGCTGGGGCCCCGGTCCAGCGTGACCCGGTAGCTCACCGCCTCGTACCGCGCCCGGCCGTCCGCCCGAACGACCAGGTTCGGCAGGTCGCCCGCGTGCGGACCTTGAGGATTCAAAAGCCCGTGCCGGCGCCCGTCGGGGTTGAAGTGGCCGGCCGCCGTGAGGAAGTCGGGAGGGTCACACCGGCCGACCGCGTGGATGTGGATGCCGTGCTCCCCCGGCGTAAGACCCTGCACCTCCACCCGGATCCGCACCCCTCCGTCCGAGAGCAGGAAGAACAAAGCCCTCCCGACCTTCTGCCCGCGGCTTCCCACGAGCTCCGCCTGAGCAGCAGGCTCCTGCCCCCCCACGGCTACGGCCACACCGAGCACCACGAGTACGGCGATGACCCCTCGGGCACGCACCCGTTCCACCTCCTCCTCTGTCGATCCACTACCCGCCCCCCTCCTGCTCCACCTGGGCGGAGTACATTACCTCTTCCAGGAACTCCAAGAGCACCTTCCACTCCCGGAAGGACCGGGTGCGGCCGGTGAGTACGTGCTCCACCCGGCCGAACCAGGCCTGCCCTCTTGCCTCGCACGGCCACAGCCGCACCGTAAAGAGCTGCGACCGGCCCGGGCGTCGATCTGCTTGAGACACCTCCCTCACTTCACCACCACGACCCCCTTCATCCCCAGCGCCGCGTGGATCGGACACCAGTAGGTGTAGGTTCCGGGCCTGGTGAACCGCAGGCTGTACGTGTGAGGACCGGGTGCTCCGAGCGGGGTGAGGATTCCGGAGTTCGCGTAGCCGCTGCCGGCGTACTCCTTGTCCGGGGTCGGCACCGCCACCTTGGGGTTCAGGAGCAGCTTGGGAGGCCCGGAGGACTGCGGTTGTGGGACCACGAAGGGCGGCACCGGTCCTCCTCCCACGAACGTCACCGTGTGGATCTCGAAGGGATCCGCCATCTCCCACGTCACCGTGGTCCCGGCCCGGACCACTACTGGGTCTCGGGTGTACCGCATGAGCGAGTACCCCTTCTGCGCATCCCCCACCATCCGTACCCGAACCCCACCGCCCGCCACCTGGGCCCGCAGGTGCCCGAGCGCCTGCTCCCCGGCCCGCAAACTCGCCGCCTGCTCCTGCCGGGCCCTCTGCAGGGCCTGGGTGGGCGTCAGCGGCAGCCGCTCCCCCGCCGGGTGGACCCGCACCGCCCCGGACATGGCAGGACCGTGGATGATGCACACATACGTGTAGGTCCCGGGCTTGGTGAACGTGAGGGCGTAGCGGAAGCGGGCCCACTCCTTGGGATCCTCTGGAGGGGTACCGGAGTTCCGGTAGCCGGACCCGTCGTACGTCCTGGGACCCTGCGGAAACACCACCTGCGGGTTGAGGTACCGCTTCCCTCCCTCCTCTACCACGAGCGGGGGGACCGCCTGTCCACTCGTGAAGGCCACGTTGTGGAACCCCGCAAACTGCCAGACCACCGTGTCCCCCACGTGGACATCCAGCACCCGGGGGAAGAACGCGTTCGCGAACACCGCCCCCTGGTCCCGCAGCCCGCCTGCGACCACCGTCCACGTCGCCGGGGCCTGTGCGGGCGCCGGCAGAACTGGTAGCCCGAGGCCTGCCAGCACGACGAGCACGACCACTCTCTGCCACCGCTTCCGCATCCCGATGCACCCCCCGTCAGCTGTTCTTCAGTACAAGCTATCGCGGGAAGCGTTCCGGAACCGTTCCGCCGGGCACCCCATTCCGCGGCACCCTACCGGGCGTTCCCCGGGAAGCGACGCCCGTGGAGACTCCTCCGAACCCATGTGTCGCACCATCGGACCTGGCCAGGGCTTGCCCGCCGCCCTCCTCCTGCCCCGGCGCTAGCAGCACCTCCAGAAGCCACCGTCCTCCCCTGGTACGACGGCGACACCCTCCGCGTCCCGGTGGGCGGCGGAACAGAGACCACCCGGCTCGTCGGCATCGACGCCCCGGAGGTCTCCCCGAACGGCCCGGCGGGAGGTCTGGTGCTCCGCGGTACTCGCTCTGCGTCAGGGACGGTCCGAACGGCCGGTGTGCAGTCCAGAAGACCTGCACTCTTCTGGGAAGGGCTGCGTGCCAGCGCTGGCTGTACGTCGGAACTTCCAACGGCGCCATATGCGCGTCCAGATCGAACACCTATGCGGGATTCCGGTCATGGCGTGTTCCGCGCCCCTCATCCTGCGCCAGATCCGGGAGCTTGAGGCCCGGAATCCAAAGTCCTGAGCGGGTCCTGGTGTGCCGGTGGACGGCGGCTACGGGCGCGAGACCCGCGGTTTGTCAATCCGTGTCAATCCGAAGCGCGTCCCCGGCGCGGGCCACCTCCTTCTGCAGGCCGGGCAGCAGGTGGCCTGGGCGTGCCCGCTGTCGTCCGCGCGGCTGCCGACCTCTGGACTCCGGCTCAGCGCCGCTCCCTTACGGAACCCACCTCACCCGGAACGTCCCAGGGACGCGGACCGCGCGCTTGAGGATGGCTGCGACCTCCTCGTAGTGCTCGTCCCACAACGACCACAGCTCGGCGCCAGCGTTGATGGCCGCTCCCACGAGCATCAGGTCCACCGTCTTCCCCATCTTCCCCGCCTCCGCCAGCGCCCGCCCGATCCGGGCCGCGATGTAGCTCGCATCTCCGTCCACGGGGACCTGATGCAGGGCACGGAACTCGGCTTCGCGGACACTGTACTCTCCTGCGTCGCGGATGCCGCTGAGGACCTCGACGACCACCGGCGCCGCCACGGCGGCCTCGTCGGCGTCCAGGGCGGCCCGCACAGCCCGGACGACCTCTGGTCGCGGCCTGGGACGCAGGTACTCGATCCAGACTGACGAGTCGATCAGCCGGATGGACACTATCACCCCTCTCGCATGCTCCGGACGTCGGTGGCCGTCCACCGCATCGAGCTCGTGCCCGCGGCGGCCGCGAGCCCCTCGAGGCGGCGCCGGCGGACGAACTCCCGCAGGGCCGTCTCGACAGCCTCACGCTTGGTCCGCGCCTTCGCGAGCACGCGTGCTTCCTCCAGCAAGCGCTCGTCAAGCTCCAGCAGGGTCTTCGCCATGACACAGCCCTCCCGGGCTGGAGACTATATCTAGGAAAGATATCTCGTCAAGATAGCTGACGACAGCGCCCGTGGGGGAGCCCCTCGGGAGCTGCGCGGAAGAACCGGTGCCAGGCGCGGTCGCGCTTCGGCTGCTCCGCCGCTGCGCCGGTTCCGCCAGCCGATGCGCCGAGAAGCCGGGCAGACCGTAGGCCGGGGGTCAAGGCCTGCCGCTTGGCCCGCCCGGGCCGGGCTGCTCCCGCAAGGTTCCAGCACCGAAGAGAGAGCACACATGCTTGCGCCACGGTCTGGTTCTCTGATCTGCAACATGCTGACATGTCGCTATAATGCTAACGAGGGCCGAACCATGAGGAGGACGCAGGTTCAGTTAGAGGACGACCTGTACGAGCTGGTGCGTCAGGAGGCGTTCCAGCAGGGGGTGTCCATCTCTGAACTGGTGCGCCGCATCCTCAAGCGCCATCTTCGTGGCGGCGGGGCCGCCGAAACAGGGCGGACCCTCGGCTTCGTGGGCATGGCCACCAGTCGGCAGGGCCGGCTTGAGCCCGTCTCCGAGCGACACGACGAGGCCCTGTGGGAAGATTGATGGCCCCGGTACTGCTGGATACATCGGCCGTCTATGCCCTGGCGGACCGGGCCGACCCGAATCACACCGCCGCTCTGCAGCGGCTGCGCCGGGTGGAGGAGCAGGGGCACGAGCTTTTCCTGCACAGCTATATCCTGCTGGAGTCGGCCGCCTTGCTGCAGCGCCGCTTGGGGCTGGAGGTGGCCCTGCGCTTTCTGAAGGACGCTGAAGGGATGCGGATCCATTGGGTGACCGGCCGGGACCACCGGGAAGCGGTAGCGCTGCTCGCGTCCCTGGGCAGGCGGGAGCTCAGCCTGGTGGACTGCACCAGCTTCATCGTGATGCGAAGGTACGGTATTCCCACCGCCTTCGCCTTTGACGACGACTTCGCAAGGCAGGGCTTCCGGCTGCTGGAATAGGAACTCCCATCCAAGAACTGGCCTCTGAGGGAACTCAGCAGGTGTCTTGCCCGTACCCCATACGTACCACGCGCGGCCACGGACGCCGCGCGATTACGACCCGTGGAGGCCTCTATGTTGTGGACGCTCTTCGTAATACTCGTGGTGCTCTGGCTGCTCGGCGTGGTGACCAGCTACACCTTGAGCGGCTTGATCCACGTGCTGCTCGTGGTGGCCCTCGTGCTGCTCATTTACAACCTGGCCACCGGGCGTAGAGCGGTGTGAGCGTCCCTTCGCTCACGGCCACTCCCCCCGGGCCACCAGTTCGAGGAACGTCTCCACCACGCGCGGGTCGAACTGTACGCCCGCCTGTCCCCGGATGTAGCGTACCGCCTCCTCCTGGCTCCAAGCTTCGCGGTAGGGACGGTCGGAGGTGAGCGCGTCGAACACGTCCACCACCGCGAAGATGCGGGCCGCGAGGGGGATCTCCTCGCCCTTCAGTCCGCGCGGGTAGCCCGCACCGTCCCACCGCTCGTGGTGGCAGTACGGGATGTCCAGGGCCGGGCGCAGGAACTCGATGCCGGAAAGCCATCGGTACGCGTACTCGGGGTGCTGGCGCATCACCGCCCACTCCTCCTCGGTGAGGGGTCCCGGCTTGAGCAGGATGCCGTCCGGGATCCCGAGCTTACCGATGTCGTGCAAGAGGGCGCCGCGCCGCACATGCACCAGGTCCGGCTCGGGCACCCCCACAGCCCGCGCCAGCCGCACGGTCAACTCCGCGACGCGCTGGGTGTGGCCTTCGGTGTCCCGGTCGCGCAGGTCGAGGGCCCGGGACCAACCCTCCAGGGTGGCGTCGTAGGCGAGCTGCAACTCCAAGTTGGCACGGCGCAGTCCTTCCACCAGGCGCGCGTTGTCCACGGCTACGGCCAGCTGGCCAGCCAGGGCATCCAAGAAACTCCACCACTCGGGGTCCTCCGGCAGCCTTTGGGTAGACAGCACCTCCAGCGCGCCCAGGACCGTGCCCTTGGCCACCAGGGGCAAGGCGCAGTAGCCGACGAAGCCTGCTTCGGCCAGGGCGCGCTCGCGCGTGCCGGACGCCTCCCGCAGGTCGCTCACCTGGACCCGCTCCCCGCCCAGCACAGCTCGGCCTACCTCCCCTGCCGCAGCCACCGGACGCGTCCTCTCCTCACCGAGCCCGCGCGCCGCGACCACGCGCAGCGCGGGCCCTCCGTCCCGCAGCAGCACCGAGGCCGCGTCCAGCCCGAGCTCGGTGGTGACCTGGTCCAGGATCACGTCCAGCACCACCCGAAGGTCCAGGCTTGCGGTGATGGCGATGTCCACCGTCCGCAGGGCCTTCAGCCGGCCCAGCTGCCGCTCCAGCTTGCGCCGCAACTCCCGCTCCCGCGCCTCCGCCTCCTTGAGCGGGGTGACGTCCTCAGCGATCACCACGTGGTGCACCACGCGCCCGTCGGGCTCCCGGACCGCGGAGACCGTGAACACGGCGAAGAAGGTGCTGCCGTCCTTGCGGCGGGCCAGCGCCTCGCCCCGCCACCAAGCCCCTGACCCGAGGGCCTCCTGCAGAGCCGCTCGGGCGCTGGGATCCAGGGGCTCCGCCAGGAGGTACGCGGGCGTCCCCACCACGTCCTGAGGCTCGAACCCCGTCACTTCCGTGAACCGCCGGTTCACGTACTCCACGCGGCCTTCCGCGTTCGTCACGATCACGATGCCGGGCCCCTGCTCCACGGCCAGGGACAGGCGCCGCAGTTGTGCCTCGGCCCAGCGCCGGGCCCGGCGCTCGTCGGCTTCGCGCAGCTCCCGCGTCACCGCCGCCGGGAGCCGTGTCAGGTTGTCCTTCATCACGTAGTCGTTGGCGCCAGCCCGCATCATCTCCACGGCCACGTCCTCGCCCACGGTCCCAGAAACCACCACGAAGGGCATGTCGGGGTCGTGGGCCCGCACGACCTCCAAAGCCTGGCGCGCGTCGAACCCCGGCATCCGGAAGTCGCAGAGGACCACGTCCCACGGCTCGCCCTCCAGCGCTTCCCGCAGGGCCTCCCTTCCGTCCACCCTGCGCCACCGCACCGCGTAGCCTTCCCGCTGCAGCAAGCGCACCAGGAGGAGGGCGTCATCCTCCCGGTCCTCCACCACGAGCGCGCGTAGAACCTTCCCCTCTCCGGCCACGGTCTCACCGGGGGGCGGGCGGAGGTTCGTTCAGCAGGAGCCAGTACAACCCCAGCTGCCGCACCGCCTCCACGAACTGCTCGAAGTCCACAGGCTTGCGCACGTAGCTGTTGGCCCCGAGGGAGTAGCTCGCGACCAGGTCCTGCTCTTCCTTGGAGGAGGTGAGGACGACCACGGGCAGCAGGCGGGGGCGGGCGTCCGCCCCCC
>VAPR01000551.1_pt1 | contig 23760 bp, 26 predicted proteins | sample 3380701 | NCBI WGS metagenome assembly VAPR01 (sample SAMN11536904, study PRJNA540576) | hot springs metagenome | isolation source: hot spring wet sediment | place: Spain: Lobios | collected 2014-01 | reverse complement strand
CCCTCACATACGTCGCAGCTGCGTTGATCTCCCTGCTGGAACTGACGAAGTACATCATGATTTTCAACAGCTCGGACGACGAATAATAAAACATCGAAAAAGGTACAGCTTCCGCATAGGGGCTGTACCTTTTTTTCACTGATTTCACCCGAGACGCTCCCGCAATTTGCGGCACACCGCATCCCCCACTTCAACGGTGGTCGCTTTGCCGCCCAGGTCAGGCGTAATTTCCTTCCCTTCTTCCAATACGTCTTCCACGGCCAGCATCACGGCTTCGGCCAAACTTGCTTCCCCCAGATGCTCCAGCATCATGCTGACGCACCAGATGGCCGCAACCGGATTGGCGATGCCTTTGCCCGCGATGTCAGGAGCAGAGCCGTGTACCGGTTCAAACATGGACGGATAGGTTTTTTCCGGATTGATATTGGCCGAAGGAGCGATGCCAAGCCCGCCCACGATGGCGGCGCCCAAATCGGTCAGGATGTCGCCGAACAGATTGGAGGCCACCACCACATCGAACACGTCCGGCTTGCTGACGAAAAAGGCTGCCAGCGCATCAATATGCACGATGTTCGTCTGCACCTCGGGGAACTCCTGATTGATCTTCTGTACGTACTCATCCCAAAACGGCATGGTGTGATTGATCCCGTTCGACTTGGTTGCGGCAGTCAGCCGTTTTCGCTTTCCCTTCTCCCGGGCCAGCTTGTAGGCGTACCGCAGTACACGCTCGACACCCTGTCGCGTGAAGACGCTGCTTTGAATCGCCATGTCCTGACTGGTTCCCTCGTACATGCGGCCGCCGATGCTGGAGTACTCGCCTTCGTTGTTTTCGCGAATCACGATAAAATCCAGGTCTTCCCGGGTCCGGTCGGCCAGTGGCGATTTGATCCCCCGCAGCAGCTTCACCGGCCGAATGTTGATGTACTGCTGAAAACTGCGTCGTATCGGCAAAAGCAATCCCCAGAGTGAAACATGGTCCGGTACGCCTGGATAGCCTACCGCTCCGAGATAAATGGAATCAAACTGTTTCAAAATGTCCAGACCGTCGTCCGGCATCATTTTTCCGTGTCTGGCGTAATACTCGCAGCTCCACTCAAACTGGTCGTAGTGGATCGAGATCCCGCCGTCCAATTGACAGGCTGCATCCAGCACCTTTTTCCCTTCCCGGATGACGTCTACCCCAATCCCGTCACCGGGAATCAGTGCAATCGAATGATGTCTCATAGTCCCGCTCCCTCTTCCTGGCCAATGGCATTCAGCACTTCCGGATTCCCGATAAACTCCGGCTTTTCGCCTGCGAGCACGCGAAGCACGTTTTTGGCAACGGTGGTCGCCATGATGTAGTTGCACTCCACCGTCGTTCCTCCTACATGCGGAGTGACAATCACGTTTGGCAGGGAGAGCAGGGGCAAATCAGGCCTTGGCGGCTCCGGATCAAACACATCCAATCCGGCTCCGGCAATCCTTCCTGTTTTCAAGGCTTCGTACAAGTCGTCATGATTCACCACTCCGCCGCGAGCCGTGTTCACCAGATAAGCGGTCGGCTTCATCAGGGAAAAATGGTGCCTGTTGATCGATCCTCTTGTCTGTTCGTTCAGCGGAATGTGAAGAGAGACGAAGTCCGATTGTGCAAACACCTCGTCCAAATCGCTCGTCACAGAGATCCCCAGCTGTTCAGCAAGTCCGTGTTTGCTGTGGTCGTACTGCCTCACCCATACCGTGACTTCCATCTCCAGCCCCAGTTTGACGCGCCTGGCCACTTCCTTGGCGATGCTGCCAAAGCCGATGATCCCGACGCGTTTGCCTTTACACTCATGCGTTTTGAGAATCATGCGGGATGAATAGTTGCCCTTGCTCATCTCCTGGTGAAAGGGAACAAGCGATTTGCCAAGTGCCATAATGAGCATGACAGCGTGCTCCGCCGTAGAGATGGCATTCACAGAGGGTGCATGCAGTACCGGAATGCCTTTTTCCGTGGCGTAGCGGACGTCGATGTTGTCCAGGCCAACTCCTGCGCCGGAGATCACTTTCACACGAGAAGCGGCGTCGATGATCTCGCGGGTAATTTTGACCGGGGCCCGCAGGACAATTCCGTCTACGTCTTTGGCCAGTTCGCACAGATGGGACACCTCGTAGTTGTCCGTTCGAATCACTTCTGCACCCTCATGCAAGATCGCCTCTCCCGCCTCATGATACATGGACAATATTTGCAGAATTCGCGGCTTCACCATGCTTTTCACTCCCTTCATCTCACACGCATACATTCTCCACAATGGTGGTAAGGCCCTGCCCACCGCCGATACAGAGCGTCACCAGTCCGTATCGGCTGCCGCGCCGCTCCATCTCGTGCATCAGCTTGGTTACGAGAATCGCCCCGGTACCGCCAATCGGGTGTCCAAGCGCAATCGCTCCGCCGCCCACATTCAGCTTCTTTTGGTCGATTCCCAGCTCTTTGACGCAGGCGAGCGTTTGTGCGGCGAAAGCTTCATTCAGTTCGATCAGATCGATCTCCTTCAAGGTTAGACCTGCCTGTTTCAACGCCTTCAACGTGGAAGGAACAGGGCCGATTCCCATCATTTCCGGGGACACACCTGCAGACGCTTGTGCAATAATCCGAAGCCTGGGCTGCAACCCGCGCTTTTTCGCTTCTTCCTCTGCCATCACGAGTACGGCGGCTGCTCCGTCGTTTCTGCCGCTGGCGTTGCCTGCCGTCACGGTTCCGCCTTGTTTGAATACCGGCTTCAGTTCTGCCAGCTTTTCCAATGTCGTGAGCCGCGGATGTTCATCCGTGTCAAACACGATCGTCTCTTTTCGTTTCTTGATCTCGTAGGGGACGATTTCGGGAGCAAATCTGCCTTCCCGAATCGCTGCCGCCGCTTTTTCCTGACTTGCCAAGGCGAACTCGTCCTGCTCCTCGCGGCTGATCTTGTATATTTCGGCTAAATTCTCCGCTGTCATGCCCATGGTGAGATGCCCGTAGACTTCGATCGGCTGTGCTCGCGGCTGGCTCTCCGTGTTGGGATCGACGATTTCCGCGTTCCCTGCTTCATACCCGTAGCGTGCCTTGCGCAGATAGTAGGGGGCGGTGCTCATGCTCTCCGCTCCGCCGGCCAGGACGATATCGGCAAAGCCGCACATGATCTCCTGGGCCGCATTGTTGATCGCCTGAAGCCCTGAAGCGCATTGCCGGTGAACCGTATAGCCCGGCACTTCGATGGGAAGACCCGCACGAAGCGCTGCCAGCCGCGCCAGATTGGGATTGTCCGAGCTTTGTTTCGCATGCCCCCAGACCACCTGATCGACAGCCTCGCCTTCCACTCCTGTCCGTTTCAGCACTTCCCCCATTACTTTTGCCGCCAGAAAGTCGACTTCCACATCCTTCAGTGTTCCGCCCATGCGACCTATTGCCGTTCGCACCGCATCTACGATCACTACGTTCCGCAACGCCAACACCTCCCCTCAGGCAAATTCCCGCTTCAATTCGGCGGCGATAATATTCTTTTGAATCTGGCTTGTTCCTTCATAAATCTTGGTGATCCGTGCGTCGCGGTAGTACCGCTCAATCGGATAGTCGCGCATGTAGCCGATTCCTCCGTGGATCTGCACAGCGAGATCTGCCACCCGGTTGTACACCTCGGAGCCGTACAGCTTGGCGATGGCCGCCTCCTTCACCACCCGCATCCCCTGGTCGCTCATCCACGCGGCGCGATAAGTCATGGCGCGCAGCACTTCAATTTCCGTAGCCATCTCGGCAAGCATATGCTGAACAGCCTGCTGTTCGAAAATCGGCTTCCCGAACTGCACCCGCTGCATGGCGTACTCCATGCTCATCTCCAGCAGTTTTTGGCAGGAGCCCAGATTTCGCGCAGCCAGACCAGCACGTCCGTTGGCCAGGATTTTCAAGGCGTTGACATATCCGTTCCCCTCTTCGCCCAGGACGTTCTCCTCCGGCACCTCCATGTCCTCAAAGAACAGTTCTGCCGAGTGGGAACCGCGCAGGCCCATTTTCCGTTCGACCGCCCCCAGTTTAAAGCCCGGGAAATCCTTCTCCACGATGAAAGAGGTGATCCCCTTCGCCCCCTTGCCCGGATCGGTCACCGCCATCACGGTAAAGACGTGTCCGCATACGGCATTGGTGATGTAGTGTTTGGAGCCGTTGACGATGTACCGATCGCCTTTTTTCACCGCTGTCGTCTTCAGATTGACCGCGTTGGAACCGGCACTCGGTTCGGTCAAGGCAAAAGCGCCAATCCATTCACCACTCGCCATTTTCGGCAGGTACTTCCGCTTCTGCTCCTCCGTTCCCAGCTCGACGATTCCCACCGTACCGATCCCAGTGTGGGCGCCGATCAGGGTGGTGTAGCCGTTATGCGTTTTGCCCAGCTCTTCGTAGATGGCGCACTTGCCCACCATATCAAGTCCCAGGCCTCCGTACTCCTCCGGAATGCTCAGTCCGAACAGTCCCATCTCCTTGGACATCTCGACGATATGTTCCGGTATCTCATCCTGCTCTTCGATCTCCATCGCCACTTTTTCCACTTCGTTCAGGACAAAATCGCGCACAACCCTGCGCAATAATTCGATATCGTCAGAATATCGGAAGTCCATGCTCTCCCCACTCCCATCGCTTTATTTTCCGGTAAAATGCGGCGACCGCTTCTCCAAAAACGCCTGCGTACCCTCCAGCTTGTCATCCGAGCCCATCAAAACCGTTTGAGCCAGCTTCTCCAGAAACAGCGCGGTGCTCATCTCCACATCCGCTCCATGATGAATCACCGCTTTGGCAAGGCGTGCAGCGAGCGGTCCCTTCGCAGCGATCTTGTGCGCGTACTCTCTGGCAAGCGGCATTAGCTCTTCCATCGGTACTGCCCGACTGATCAAACCGATCTGCTCCGCGCGTTCGGCCGTGATCATGTCTCCGGTTAAAATCAGCTCCATCGCTCTGCCTTTGCCGATGATGCGGGACAACCGCTGCGTTCCACCCGCCCCCGTAAAACACGACCCGTACGTCCTGGTTGAATCTCCACTCTTCCAGCGCCTGCTCTATCTCTTGCAGGGTGACCAGATCAAGGGCATTGCGCACCTCGGGGCGATTGATCGTGATTAGCCCGATGCCGTCCTGGATCTCGTCGACTATATTTTGAAAAGCCATTTCCTGCCCTCCCTCCCCCTCTGTCAATACACCATCGTCTTCAGATCGCGAGCCAGTTCGAAGCGGGCTTCCGTCGACCGCCTGATATCATCCAGAGTTGTATCTTCTGCGATTTCCGTAAGCAGCATCTGTCCGTTTTCCACGGTAAAGACTCCTTTTTCCGTGACGATCATCTCCGCGGAACGGATGCCGCTGGTCGGATAGGTAAGTTCACGCACCAGCTTGGGCTGCCCGTCTTTTGCCACATGGGTGATGGCGACGATGATTTTCTTCGCTCCCGGCACCAGATCCATGGCTCCGCCTACGCCCAGGATGTCTTCGCCAGGAACCGCCCAGTTGGCAATCTCCCCTGTCTCGCTCACCTGCAGAGCTCCCAGCACTGCTACGTCGATGTGTCCGCCGCGAATCATCACAAACGAATCGGCACTGGAGAAAATGGAGGCGCCCACTCCCAGCGTAACGGGGTACTTGCTGGCACTGATCAGATCCATGTCGATGTCGTCAGGGAGCGGCGTAGGCCCCATGCCCAGCAAACCGTTTTCGGATTGGAGAAACACTTCCTGATCGGGTTGCAGGTAATCGGGGATCAGGGTGGGAATACCCACTCCCAGATTGACAACCGTCCCGGACTGCAGCTCTCTGGCGATCCGCTTGGCGATCCGGATTCTATCTGGATGAAGCTTTTTCAACGTACTCACCCCCTACCTTTTCATAGCGATTGAGCACCACAACATCCACGTAGTTGTGCGGCGTGACGACACATTCTGGATCAAGCTGCCCCGCCTCCACGATCTCATCCACTTCAGCGATCACCAGGTCTGCTGCCGTCGCCATCATCGGGTTGAAGTTTCGGGCTGTACGGGAATAGATCAGATTGCCCAGCGTGTCAGCTTTCAACGCCTTGATCAAGGCCACTCTGGCGCGAATGCCCTCAATCAGGATGTATCTCTCCCCCCGGAACTCCTTCTCCTCTTTTCCTTCCGCCAGCTTCGTTCCCACTCCGGTTTTGATGTAGAATCCGGCAATCCCTGCCCCGCCTGCACGAACCGCTTCCGCGAGAGTCCCCTGCGGAATCAGCTCGATCTCCAACTCCCCGCTCTTCCACGCCTTCACTGCGTCGCGATTGGAGGTGAAATAGGAACCGACGGCCTTTTTCAGATGGCCGGTAAGCAGCAGTTTTCCCAACCCTTTTCCCGGTTCTCCCAGGTTGTTGCTGATCACCGTCAGATTTCTCGCCCTCTCTTGCGCAGCAATCGCGTCAATCAGCGTAAAGGGTGTCCCGCAAAGGCCAAACCCGCCGACCAGGAGCGAATCGCCGTCTTCAATCATGGCGACCGCTTCCTCGGGCGTCTTCCACTTTTTCATGTTGGATAGGCCTGCCATTCCACAGCCTCCTCCCGTTTCAATATTTGAAATGCCATTTCACTATGTGATCATATAACCGCACTCACGAGAGATCTCCAAAGCCGTGCACTTTAGCTGGGAAATGAGTTCGTCGGTTCGCTCCCGGCTGAAGTGATCTCCCGGGATCGCGATCGTGAGCGAGGCGATGACACTGCCCGTGTGATCGCGGATGGGAGCCGACATGCCGAGCGTCCCGGCAACGTGTTCCCCATAGCTGATGGAATGACCCCTCTCCCGTATCTCCTGCAAAACCTTTCGCAGTTCATCCGGGTCTGTGATCGTCGCCTCCGTGAAAGGGTGGAGCGTCATCCGGCGCAATATCTCTTCCCGCTCCTCTTCCTTCAAGTAGGCGAGCAGCAGACGCGGCGCCGAGCCGACGTACAGCGGAGTACGCAGGCCTATCCGGGTAAACAGCCGCATCGGCTGATCGGTTTCCACGCGCTCTACGTAGACAGCGTATCCTTTGTCGTGGATGACCAGATGAACCACTTCATTTACCAGATCACGCAGCCGCTCCATGTACGGCCGGGCCAATTTTCTTACCTCAATCTGCTCGGAGACGAGCGTGCCCAGCTCCAGCAGGCGCAACCCCAGCTGGTACATCTTGTCGTCCTGGTTGACACTGCTGCGGCTGACCACGCCTTCTTCTTCCAATGCTTTTAAAAAACGATAGGCGGTCGGTTTGGAAAAACCGGACATTCTGGCGATCTCGGCAAGCGACAGTCTGGGACGCTCCAACGTAAACAGCTGCAGCAGCTTAAGTGCTTTCCCGACGCTCTGGTTCATCGCTTCTACCCTTCGTTGTAGGTGTAAAAACCGGCGCCCGATTTACGGCCCAAACGTCCCGCCTTCACGTATTTGATCAGCAGCGGACATGGGCGGTATTTTTCCCCCAGGGTTTTGTACAGGTATTCCATGTTCCGCAGCCGCGTGTCCAGCCCGACCAGATCTGCCAGTTCCAACGGTCCCATGGGATGGTTCAATCCCAGCTTCATCGCCTTGTCGATATCCCGGGCGGAGGCTACTCCCTCCATCAGCATGTTCATCGCTTCATTGCCGATCAGGCAGTTCATCCGGCTGGTGACAAAGCCGGGGAATTCGTTCACTTCCACCGTTTCCTTGCCCAGTCGTGCCGCTACTTCCTTGGCAATCGCCACCGTTTCGTTCGACGTGTCCAGCCCGCGTACGATCTCGATCAGCTTCATCTTGTGAACCGGGTTGAAGAAGTGCATTGCCACGCATCGATCGGGCCGACCGGTTTGAGCGGCGATTTCCGTCGGGCTCATGGTGGATGTGTTGGTAGCCAGGACTGTGTGAGGCGGACACAGTTGATCCAGACGCTTGAAAATATCAACTTTAATCTCCATCAGTTCAAACACGGCTTCGACCACAATATCCGCCTGCTTGACCGCCTCTTCCAGGTGTGTGGTATACCTGATGTTCTCCAATGCCCGCTCCACTTTCACGGAGGAGAGATATCCCCGCTCGGCGCTCTTTCTCATCTCCTTGTCCATGTAGCTTTTGGCCTTCTCCAGCGCTTCTTCGCTTACGTCATGCAGAGTGACGAAAAAATCGCCAAGCGCCGCCACATAAGCGATTCCTCGCCCCATGGTGCCGGAACCGATCACCGCGAAATGTTTCATCCAGTCTCCTCCCCCGATATAAACGAAAATTCTGCCTTTATTATCGTGAATTTCCCCTTCCCAAAGCTATGTGTAGATTGAACAAAAAGTCCGGCAAAATCACCGTGCGTTCATGGTTAATCTTGACAAAAATTTCCCCCTGACGATTTGCTACGTCAAGGGGCAACAAATATTACTTGGCTACTGCAGCAGGAGACTGCACCTTTTTTCTGTTGAAGCGGAAATAGTAGAACAGATAGCAGAGAGCGACAAAACCAAACCCGATGAAAAAGGATGTTCGCTGTGCCGGGTCGTATGCGGTGAATCCGAAGATGAACACACACATCGCGATGGCAAGAATCGGAACGATGGGGAATAGCGGCGCGGCGTATTTCAGATCGGAGACCTTGCCGCCTTCTTTTAGATACTGCTTGCGGAAATTGAACTGTGCCCACGGAATGATCATCCAGGCAAGCGTACCGGCAATGGCGCTTACGGAATAGAGGAGAATAAACACGGTTTCCGCAGCCACGACGCTAGTCAAAAGAGAGAGCAGGGCAAAGGCAAGCGTCACGACGAGAGAGTAGAGCGGAACTCCCCGTTTCGATACCTTGGCAAACACGGAATGTGCCATGCCGCTTTTGGAGAGCGAATACAAGATACGGGTACTGGCGTACAAACCGGAGTTTCCTACCGACAACAGAGCCGTCAGGATGACAAAGTTCATGACGTCGGCGGCGTACGGAATGCCGATGGTATCAAATACGGTTACAAAAGGGCTCTCAAGCAGCCCCGCTTCCTTGTACGGGATAATCGCGGACAGGACGAAAATGGCCAGTACGTAGAACAGCAACACGCGAAACACGATGGTTTTGATCGCTCTGGGAATATTCTTTTCCGGCTCTTCCGTCTCGCCGGCCGCAATTCCCATCACTTCTGCTCCCTGGAACGCGTAGATCACCGTCATTAACGTGATGAACACACCCGTAAACCCGTTGGGGAACAACCCTCCGTCACCGGCAAAGTTGGAAAACAGCGGGGCGGGTTTGTCACCCATGCTTACCAATCCAAAAATAGCGGCTCCACCAATGATAATAAACAAAATAACGGCCATTACCTTGATTCCTGCAAACCAGTACTCCGTTTCTGCAAAGCCTTTCGTGGTCAGAGCGTTGAGCGAAAACAGCAATACGACGAATAGCGCACTCCAGATCCATACAGGCGTATCGGGAAACCATCGCTGCATGAGGATTCCTGCCGCCGTAAATTCCGAGCCTACCGTCGTGGCCCAGCTCATCCAGTAGACCCACCCGACCGTAAAGCCTGTTGCGGGTCCGATGTACTTGGTTGCATGAGCTTGAAAGGAACCGGTCACAGGCATGACCAGCGACAATTCCCCCAGACACATCATCACGAGGAACACGAGCAGACCGGCGATCAGATAGGCAAGAATCGCTCCTCCTGGTCCCGCTTCGCTAATCGTATAGCCTGAGCTCAGGAAAAGTCCGGTTCCAATCACTCCACCCAAAGAAAGCATGAATAAATGCCTGCTTTTCATTGCCCGCTGCAGCTGATTTCCGTGCATGTGATCTGCCGCCATTGACTTCCCCCCGTTTTCTGTTTTGATTCGCTTGACGAAAGCGCTTACATCTCGTGCTATTTGGTCGGCAGAGGCAGAAATCCCTGCAGCGCTTCCTGAATAAGCAGGTGGAAATGGTGTACACAGTTTTCCGTCAATGAAAATCTCCCTTGCGTGTACGCCCCCGTATCCAAGCCTCTCTGTACCATTTCGCAGATTTCCAGATCCTCTCTGCGAACGTCCAAATCGATGGCAAACAGTTCCTCTTCTTCCGCGGTCATCGTCTCGTTCAACAGGAATGTGGTATAAATATATTTAGTGGTCTTGTGGTCAATGGGGACGGAACGGTGAATGGAAATATTGGCTGGTCCCGGATCAGAGGAAAACCACACATTGGGGTACAGCCAGTAGTAGCGTCCTCCTTGTCCCAACTGAATGTCGTCAGAAGCTTTCCCTTTCAGCGGAACACCTTGATAGATGTACTGTTTGCGGATGTCCACTTCGTAGTGATCCATATCTACCTTTTGCATCAACGATTTATGGACGATCGAACAGTGATCGCATTCCAGGTAGTTGTCTATTCCCACCTTCCAGTTCGACCTGCAAATCGTCTCCACGACTCTGACTCTTTTGAACCGTTCAACTGAAACACCGCCAAACTCTCAAACAGTCCGGGAAACACCTCCGACATGGGACGGGTATCCGGATCGAGGTTGACGAAGAGAAAAGACGCCTGCATTTCCAATCGAATGAATTTGAGACAAAAATGGTCGGGCTCAAAGTTGTCGACACCCTTCATGTTGGGTGCTTTGTTCAGCTTGCCGTCCGTGTGGAATGTCCAGGCATGGTACGGGCAGGTGAACACGCTCTTGTTGCCTTCCCCCTCGACCAGCTTGGATGCGCGGTGTGTACAAACGTTGTAAAACGCTCGGATGACGCCGTCGTTTCCTTTTGCGACAAGGATCGGCTTATCCGCAACCTCTACGGTAAAATAGTCGCCTGGCTGCTGGACCCGACTGACATGTCCGACGTACTGCCACGTTTTGCTGAAAATCTCCCTCTTCTCTACTTCAAGCACGTCCGGGTTGGTATAGAGCCACGCAGGCAACGTATGCGACTGGCTCAATGTTTCGCTCACTCTCACATCTGTGTGCGCCAATGTTTCTTCCTCCCCTCGATCAAATTTGTGAATTTATTGTATAATACAAATTGCCAGAAAACATATATACATTTTGAACAATAATCGGCTTAAGCTGCCAAGTTGATTTTGTTTCTTTTACCTCCTCATCTGTGCCCAACCTGGACGAACCATGACAGGAAGGATGGATCTCCCCTTGAAAATTCTCGAGCATATCGCCCAGGACATCGCGGAAAAAACGACGGCAATCCTTGGCTATCCGATCAGTATCACGGACAAGGAAGGGTACATCATCGGCTCGACCGACCGCAGCCGACTGGGGATTTTTCATCAGCCGTCCCTGGAAGTGTTGAAGCGAAACGGCATGGTGAATTGCGAGTCTCAAGAAGAAAAAAAGATTCTTCCCGGCGTGTCCGTACCGCTGCTGTTTAACCACAAGCCCATCGGCGTCCTGGGTATTGTCGGCGATCCGGCAGAAGTGGAAACATACGTCCAGCTGGTGAAAAGCCAGGTGGAAATGATGTGCTAGGAGGCGTTCCGCAAAGAAATGATGGACCTCGAGTCAAAAATGATCGAGGTGTTCGTGCAGCAAATCATCCATTTTTCCAACGACGAAAATACGGAACACATTTTGCAATACGCGTCAACACTGGGCTATGATCTGGAAGTGAACCGTACCTGTATCCTGATCGATATCAAGACGCTGTCTGGCCAGAATATGGCAGCTGAATTTTACGACAAGTATTCCTTTCCGTATTTTCAGCGGGAGGTTCTCGACTTTCTTACCCTCATCTTTCGGGAATCGAAAGACGACATCATCTCGTTTCTCAACGTGGAGCGCTTTATCGTCATCAAAGCAATGAGATCAGCAGGAGATCATCCCCATTCGCATGAAGTGCTGGAGCAAAAACTGAAAAAACTGAACAAGTTTCTGGAATCAAAATACCAGTTGTCCGCATCTATCTCCGTCGGCGATACGAAAAAAGGAATTGGCGGGATCGCCGAGTCCTATCGGAATGCGTCAAAGGCAATGTTGGCAGGAAAAAAGAGGTGGCAGGAGCCGAGCATCTACCTGTACAACCATTGGGACATCACCCTGCAGCTTCTCCCCAAGGAATTGACGCCCGACCTGCAAAAGACGCTGGTCAAGATGATTCATCCCTTGGTGGAGCAGGATAACTACGACGTGTTGGCGTCAACCTTCCTCACGTATTGCAAGCACAACATGAATCTGAGCGAAACCGCGAGAAACATGTACATCCACCGCAATACGATCATTTACCGGCTGGAGAAGATCAGCGAACTTACCTCGCTGCAGACGAGTAATTTTGAGCATTGCATGCTGCTGTATACGGCGATACGGTACTATGAAGAAGCGAACGTGCATGGGTGAGACGAACTATGAAAAAAGCTTACTATTTTCTTATACAACCTGCATAACCAAATGCATTTGAAGGCTCGCTTCAAGTTCCTTCCACATAATGGATAGCCTTGAAACGGCAAACCGACCTTTCTACATGTAAGAAAGGTCGGTTTGCCATTGAGATCAATTTTTTGTTTCAGAGATTTCACTAACAATTTGCCTCAGTGCTTCGTTAATCGGCGTTACCGGACGGCCGAGCAGCTTTTCGAAATCGTTGCTCTGGATTTCCAATGTGCCTTCCCGAATGCCTTGCTGGATTCCCGCAAGAATCGGGATGACGAAGTCCGGGACGCCAGCCACTTTCATGATGTCGGCATAGGTGGCATCATCGACCTGCTGCACAGGAACTTCCTTACCCAATACAGTGCCGAGAGCAGACGCCAGTTCTTCCTGTGTCATCAGCTTGCCTGACAGCTCGTAGATGGTATTCTCGTGTCCGTTCCCCGCCAACACCGCTGCCGCCGCCTCTGCGTAATCTTGCCGCAGGGCCCAGCCGACCTTGCCGGATCCCGCAGATGTTACCCACGGCGCGCCTGCCATCACAGCTTGAATGCTGGAAATCTCGTTCTCCAGGTACCAGTTGTTACGCAAAAAGGAGTGTGGAATGCCCGTTTTCTGGATCGCCTCTTCGGTGGCACGGTGTACCGGAGCCAGAAACAATGTGCTTTCACTAGCATTTCCTACACTGGTATACGCAATGAAGCCCACTTTCGCTCTCGCTGCCGCTTCTACCGCATTCGTATGCTGACGAATTCTGGTTTCATTGTCCCCGTCCGCAGAGATGATCAACAACCGGTCAATCCCCGCAAAGGCCGCATCCAAGGTTTCTGGACGGTCAAAGTCTCCTTGGCGGACGTCTACTCCCCGAGCGCGCAGGCCTTCCGCTTTTTCCGGATTGCGAACACTTACCGCCAGCTGACTTGCCGGTACCGATTTCAACAGCGTCTCTACCACTTTTGTACCCAGTTTCCCTGTTGCTCCTGTAACTAACATTTTCATTGCCGGTTCCTCCATTTTTCGTTGTAATTTATCCTGTTATAACAATAATAGTTACAACTGGTGTATAAATAAGAGCTCCAAAAAGAGCTTTTATTTATTTGAACCTTCCTATCAGTTGGTCTAACGTCGTTTTTGCCAGCCTTTGTTCCATAACGGATTGAGCGTCTCTCAATTCCGCCTGGAGAACTTTCTCAATGTTCCGCCCGACCGGGCAAGCGATATTGGGATTTTCGTGTATGCGAAACAGTTGGTTCTCCTCTGTCACATTCACCGCCCGATAAACATCAAGGAGTGTTATCTGGTTGGGTTCCTTGAGCAGCGACGCACCTCCTACCCCTGGACGAACGTCCACCAAACCCGCCTTCTTTAACATCCCCATAATTCTCCGGATGACCACGGGATTGGTATTTACGCTTCTCGCGATGAAATCCCCGGTACAATCATTCGGAAAGGAAGCAATCAGGGAAAGGGTATGCACAGCTATGGAAAAGCGCGTACTGATTTGCTTCAATTGTATCACCACCGTTGTAACCATTATAGTTATAACAATTCAAATAAGTCAAGTGCGTTGAATGCAGCGCAAAATAATACAGGAAGCTCCTATAAATCAGACAGAATGGATTCGTTATGTCCACATATCACCCCCGGCGTCCAATAAGGTTTAACCTCTATTGCAAGCGCCTGATTCGAGCGCGATAATTATCCTACACTCGCACACACACTTGTACATCCATCGAAATACACTGGTCTACCGCCTGGACAAAATCGGCGAGCTGACAAGCCTGGACGTGACGAACTTTGAACATTGCCTGCTGTTGTATGTCGCGTTGAAGAATCATGGGCAGAAAGGGAAGGGAAGCCTGCTTGATTCACGTACCGGAAAGATTTATCCAGACGATCATGGATGTTCATGGGGAGAAAGGCCAAATCTGGTTGAAACGCTTCGATGAACTGCTTGCGTATTGTGAACAAAAATGGTCGCTAAAAATCATGAGCCCCTATCCATTGTCGTACAATTTTGTTGCCCCTGTTCTGTGCAAGGACGGGTCGGAAGCCGTTCTGAAACTGGGGGTACCCTCCAGTGAACTGCAGTCGGAAATAGAGGCGCTCCGCTTCTATCAAGGAAACGGAGTGGCAGACTTGATGGAGGCAGATGTAGAAAAAGGCATTTTGCTGATGGAGCGAGTATCGCCAGGTCACACCTTGGCCACCGTAGCTTGCGATGAAGCTGCGACAAGGATCGCCGCCAGAGTCATCAACAAAATCAGTCGGCCAGCACCGGGTGATTCACTCTTTCCGACAGTTGCTCAATGGGCAGAGGGACTAAATAAAATGCGCCGCCATTTTAACGGCGGCACGGGCCCTCTCCCCGAGCCGATGGTTCGACGGGCAGAGTCGTATTATGGGTATTGGCCTGGGCTTACTGTCACGCTGTCCTCGCGGCGTGGTGGTGCATCGAGGACAATAGCGGCTGTGCGGAGGATTGGATCGAGAAAGCACGACTGCTAGGCGTTGGATGAGAGCAGTTCCAGTATGCCATTCGTATCGATTACGGTTGCGAATTCATCGTGCAATTGAACCAAAGCCATCTGATGGATATCTTCAGCATCATACAGCTTTCCATCAAAACTGATTCTCTCAAAAGTAGCGGTAGCGTCAGATACGAGGAACGGGCGAAAGCCGAGGTTTTTTGCCATTCTTGTCGTCGTGGAAACACAATGGTCTGTTGTCAGGCCTACAATGACAAGCGTATCCATTTCAGATTCTCTTAAATGACTTTCGAGTTTGGTACCGATAAAGGCACTATTCACATTTTTGACGATGACTGGTTCATGTGGAAGCGGAGCAACAATCTCTTTGATATCTCGTCCGGAGTGATGCGGCAACGAAGGATTGCTGATGTGTTGAATGTGGATCACTGGTCGGCTTGTGTTTCGCCAGAAGTGTAACAACGTGGCCATATTCTCTTCAGCATGTGGATTGTTTCGTCTCCCCAACGATGGATCATCGAAATGATTCTGTACGTCAATTAACAACAGCGCGGCGTTTTTTGATAGTTTCATATGGATCCTCCTATAGGTACATGCAGATATGGTCTTAGGAGGATCATATGATACAATGAATCATTAGTAAAATTGAAACAATCAAAGAATATGTTTAGTATTTCTGATAACAGAGGAATTGTTCAGGGGAGATAACGAATGGAGATCCGTCAATTTCAAACGTTTAAAACCGTTGTGGAATGGAATAGCTTTACGAAGGCTGCCCAGGTGCTGCAGTACTCCCAGGCAACCATCACGTCCCATATCCAGCAGCTTGAGGATGAGATTGGGGCTCCCCTGTTTGACCGGCTGGGTAAGAAAATCCAACTAACGGCGGTTGGCCAGGAACTGTATCCATACGTGATGGAATTGCTTGCGTCTTATACAAAGATCAAGCATATTTCCTCTACCGACACTTCCATGAAAGGAGAACTTCGCATTGGTGCATCAGAAACCGTGACGGTATACAAGCTGGCACCAGTGCTGTCCACATACAAAAAGAGTTTTCCTGAAGTGACTGTATCGCTTTTGAATGACAATTGTCTTCCTCTGCGCGAGAGACTCCATACGGGAGAGCTTGACATTGCGATTACCCTGGAACCAGAGATCATTGACCCACAATTAACCGTGGAAGTCATTTCCGAGGAACCCTTGGTACTGGTTGGGGGAAGTAATCATACCCTCAACACGGTAAAGGATGCGACAGAGGAATGTATCATTTTTAGCGAGAAAAATTGTTCGTTGCGGCGATTTTTCGAAGGATATTTGCTTGGAAAAGGAATCGACTCGCGGAATCACCTGGAGTTTACCAGCATGGAAGCAATGAAACAGTGTGTGGCAAACGGTTTGGGCATTAGCCTGATGCCGTACATCAGTGTGGAGACTCTAGTGCGAGACCGGAAAATGAAAGTGATCGAGACTCCTGGTGAGAAACTTGTGTTCTACGCGCAACTCTCCTATCACAAAAACAAATGGTTGTCGAAAGCGCACAGGAAGTTCATAGAGATGGTGTTGGGCGGTTGTTCTCAGTAACAGCCGCCCTTTTTCATGATATAGAGCATCTTTACGCTTGTGTACTATCGGGTTGAATTCGAAGCACCCCGAGGGTTGACTCACCATAAAATAATCTAAATATTCTGCAAAGGAAGTGAGCCTATGAGGAGATATCAGTGGATCAAGTGGCGCAGATTGCTCCTCAGGCTGGCTGCGGTTGTCATCTTCACGGTGCTGTTGTGGCAAGGAGGTCCGCCAGCCTGGGAGATCGCCCTTAGTATTGTCGGCGTCATTCTGCAGCTTCTCTTCGCCATCCTGTTCGTCATTATCCAATTTGTGGCCCTCTTCTGGTTCCTGGCCCGGGCGCGTACGTACTGGATTCTGCCTGGCGAGACAGGCGCGACCTGGGACGATTACCGGGGCAACCCCGAGATCGTGGAGAATGCCAAGCGAATCGTCACCCTTCTCGTGGGCGTCAAGGAGTTCAAGGAGATGGGGGGCGAAGCGATCCGGGGATTGCTCCTCTGCGGTCCACCGGGCACTGGCAAATCCTATCTGGCGCAGGTGATCGCGAACGAAGCACAGGTGCCTTTTGCTTATGCCTCGGCCCCCAGCTTTCAAAACATGTTCTTCGGCGTCGGCAACCTGAAGGTGATGGGCCTCTACAAGAAGGCCCGCAAGCTGGCGAGGGTGTACGGAGCCTGCATCATCTTCATCGATGAGATCGACGCCATCGGCATGAGCCGACAGGCGGGAGGTGGAGGCGGTGGGCTGTTCGGGATGGGCGGCGCTGGACTTCTGAATGAGCTGCTCTTGCAGATGGACCCGCCGAACATCGACAACTCCCGAATTGCCAAGCTGCTCCGATCACTCGGGCTGCGGCGCAGGAAGGCAGAACGGCCGGCGGTTCTTACGGTGGCAGCGACGAACCTCCCCGACGTACTCGACCCCGCGCTGCTCCGGCCAGGGCGCTTCGACCGAAAGCTCTGGGTCGATGCCCCCGACTTTGATGGACGGGTAGACGTCTTTGGGTACTACCTCCAGAAGGTAAAGCGGGACGATACCCTTACCCCTGAGCGGGCGGCACTGGATACGATCGGCTACAGCCCGGCGCAGATCAAACACATCGTCAACGAGTCTGTCGTGATCGCCCACCAGCGGGGCGCTCAGCTAGCCAGTTACGACGACTTCCGGGCCGCCATGGAGACGTATGAGTGGGGCCTGAAACAGCCGCTTCGCTCCATGAGCGAGGACGAGAAGCGAAACGTCGCCTACCACGAGGCCGGTCATGCGGTCGCCCAGTACCTCCTGAAACCCCATGAGCGTGTCTGGAAGGTGACGATCATCCGCCGCGGCGGCGCGCTCGGTCTGGCTGCCACCAAGCCGACGCATGAGCGGTATAACCGAAGCGATAGCGAGATTTTGTCGGAGATCCAGGTCTGTCTGGCAGCCCGGGCAGTGGAAGAGGAGTTCCTTGGAAAGAAATTGAACGGTGTCACCTCCGACTTGCAGATGGCTACCGAAATGGCGGGTGCCTACCTCGGTCTGGTCGGTATGGGTGATGAGCTCTTCAGTTGGCTTGCGTTAGGTTCTCGAACGGAAGGACTCAAGGCGCTCCGGCCAAAGATCAACGAGCTGCTGCAGGAGCAGATGCTCCAGGTGAAAAAGCTGGTGCTAGAACACGCCGACTTCGTGCATACAATCGCGGAGGAGCTGCTAAAGCAGGGCGATCTGACCGGAGAGGAGATTGAGCAGATCTATATTCGGCTGTATGGCCAGAGTCGGCCTGTTCATCAGTGAAGGAGGTGATGCACAATGAGCTTTACGGTTGCTGACTGGATGATCTACACCATCTGGGCCGTTTTTGGACTGATGATCATTGATTTGCTAATCACTCTGTTCCGCTCATTTTGGCAAGGCTCTTTCCATCCTTCCTCGGTACTGGAGTATCTGAAGGACATCCTGTACTATATCCTCCCCCTGAATGTGATCGTGTCCATGACTTCCATAGACCCTACCGAGTGGACGCTTGTGGTCCTGTACTTCGTCGGCGGTATTGCCGTCATTCTCAAGTACGTATGGGATATCGTAAAGAAATTCAACAATAGCTGAGAAATTTGGAAAAGGGTGTCCCGGCAATACGGAGGGACACCCTTACTCTTATTCGTATTTGACAAATTCGATTTTCAGGATTTTGATCGCATCTTTCACCGGCTTGTCGTTCTCATCTGTTTTCTGGGCAGCGATCTTGTCCACGGTTTCCATTCCTTCAAAAACATGACCGAATACGGTGTGCCTCATATCCAGGTAGGCACGCCCTCCGATTTCCTGGTACTTCGCTTCGGCATTCAGCGGAAGGGCGGACAAATCGAGATACTGTGGATCTACTTTTGGACTTTGAACAATATAGAAATGGTTTGTATTGGTGTTAGGCCCTGCGTTGCCCATGCTCAGTGCGCCCCTGAAGTTGAAGAGGTCTTTGTTGAACTCATCTTCAAAGGGACCGCCATAGATGGTTTGATTCTCCTCTTTTGTGCCTTCCTGGCCGCCGATCTGGATCATGAAATCGTTAATCACTCGATGGAAGGCTCTGTTGTTATAAAATCCTTGCTCGGCAAGCGCCTTGAAGTTTTTCACTGTTTTGGGTGCCTTGTCTGGAAAAAGCCTGAGCTTGATCACTCCTGCATCGGTGGTGATGACGCAGATTTCCTCCCCTTTGACGGGCTTCTCCAACTGTACCAGTTTGACATCAGAGACGTCGATCCCCGTATCCTTCCAGATGACACCCCACAGCTTCCAGTCGGTGGCGTTTTTGCCCAATTTGGCCAAGCCTATGTAGTCGGTCTTTTCAATCACCTTGTTGTCTTTGGTGTATCCGAGAAATTTGAATTTGACAACGGCACGATACTTGTTATAAGCATCGTATTGCGTAACGGTGTACAGTTTTTCGATTTTTGCTTCCACGACTTTGATTTCCTTGTACATCTTGAGACCGTCTACGTATTCCCTGACCGTGTCTTTATTGACGGAATCCTGTGCCAACAGCTTGTCCAGCTCTTGGGCGTTCGCTAGACTCTTGACCAGATTTGTGAAGAGATCCGCTACTTCCTGTCTGTCCCCCCCATGCGGCCGGAATTGATTCGCTTGTATTTCTTTCAGGTAGTCATGGCCGGCTTGGGCTTTGGCTGGGGCAGGTGCAGCCGAAACGAGCGGCGCACTCATGAGCGGAACGGCCAGGCTCAGTATGGCGGCGAGTGAAATGAGTTTTTTCATGTGACTCCTCCTCTTTTTTCATTATTGCAAAATTTTCACACATTTGTAGTATATATCATATAAGGAAATATATGTATACGTATGATTTACGGGAGCTAGAAAAAGTGAAAAATACCAAACGGATTGACACTTCCGTTTGGTATTTTTTCTTTACGTTACGATGCCTCCGTCTTGGCCAGTGATGTCGTAAAGAAAGGGACCAGGCAGAGTACACCAACAAAAAAGCAAAGCGCTGCGGTTTCAAAGATAAGGGGGAGGGTCAGCATCGATTTCAGCCATCCGGCGATGCTCATCGCAATGACCATCATTCCCATGAACAGCGGAGTGAGTACGCCGTTTACGCGACCTACATACGATTCTTCACTGTTCCGCAGAATCAGCGTGTTCATGCCGATGTGAATACACGTGAAGAACAGACCGTTGATCACCTGGCAGGCCAGTGCAGCCCAGATCGTGGTGGAAAGAGCGTTGCCCAACGTACCGATTGCGCTTGCGAACAATCCCAGCGCAAGAATTTTCGGCGGCGCGATCTTTTTCGCGGCACCCATGATGATCCCGCTTCCCGCCAGCATGGCAGCCCCATAGACCATCATCAGCCATTGGAGCTGTTCCTTCGGCAGGCCAAGCTGTTCGACAACCAGGAAGACATAGACTGGCTGAACCAGACCCGACCCCAGTCCGGTGAGGGCGAATACCGCACCGAGCGACCGTAAAATCGGTTTGGACCACACATAGCGAAAGCCGTCGGCAAAATCCTGCCAAAACGCCTGGGTATTCCGTTTTGCATTGGGAACAGGGTCAGGAGGCAGCGACACCAAGATGCCTGCTGAGATAAGAAATGCGACGCCCATTACCGCAATGGAAACGTGAATGCCGAAGAATTGGTAGACAAATGTGCCCAAAATCGGTCCGATCATCATAAAGACGGCCATCAGCGTCTGAAACATCGCCATCCCAGGCTGAAGCTGCTCCTCGGGAACATGCTGTTTAAACAGCTTCATCACGGATGGCTGAGAGAATTGAGACAAAATGGAGGAAACCAGCGTTGCAAAAAAGACGGCTTTCCATGATCCGAAGACAAGGGCAAGCAGAACAAACAGGATGGAAAGTGCACTCAGGAGATCACTGGTCACCAATGTGCGTTTCGGGCGCCAGCGGTCTGCAAAGGTTCCGCCGACAAAAGAAAACAAAAAGATGGGGGCAAATTGCGCCACAGAGATCAGGGAAACGGCAAAAGGGTCGTTGTTCGTCTGATCCATGACAAACAGCAAAATGGCAAAGTTGCGTACCCAGATGCCGAGCTGCAGAAAAATCCCGGACAGCAGAATCGTGCGGATAAATCTGTTTTGGAACAATCCCTGACGGGGGGAAGCGGCTACTTCCACTTAACTCACTCCTTTTTTATAGACATATAAACAAAGCGTTTGTTTATTAACTAACATTGTAGTTTATAGTTTGTTTTTGTCAATAAAAAAAGAGCCAACACTCGATTGGCTCTTTCCATCATCATCCGATTAATAATTGTCAATTTGTGCCCGCTGCAGCTTGCCGCTGTAGTCCACATAGATAGACTTCCACTCGGTGTAGACGTCCAATGCAGCCACGCCGGAGTCGCGATGCCCGTTCCCCGTTCCTTTCGTTCCGCCGAACGGCAGGTGTATTTCGGCTCCTGTCGTTCCCGCATTGACGTACACAATCCCTGTATCCAGGTCCTGCATCGCTTGAAACGCCCGATTGATGTCCCGGGTAAAAATGGAGCTGGACAGACCAAATTCCACACTGTTGTTTACCTCGATCGCTTCCTCCAGGCTCTTCACAGGAATGATCGAGGCAACTGGTCCGAAAATCTCTTCCTGCGCGATTCGCATATCAGGCTTTACGTCGGTGAAAAGAGTCGGAGCGTAAAAGTTCCCTTTATCCAAACCGTCTTCCGTGACGATCCTGCCGCCGCAGAGCAGTTTTGCCCCCTCTTCCACGCCGATTTTGACGTATTCGTCGATCTTTTCCAGCGAAGATCGATTGATCACCGGTCCCACATCCACGGATTCATCCAATCCGTTGCCCAGCTTCAACTGTGCAATGCGATGCAGCAGTCTTTGCTCGAGCTCTTCTTTTACGGATTCGTGCACGATGATCCGGCTGCAAGCGGTGCATCTCTGTCCGCTTGTACCGTAGGCGCTCCAGATGATACCGTTCACAGCCAGATCGAGGTCGGCATCCTCCAATACGGTAACGGCGTTTTTGCCGCCCATCTCAAGAGACGTGCGCTTTAGCATTCCCCCCGCTCGAGCATTGATCTCCTTGCCCACCTCGTTCGATCCGGTAAACGAGATCAGGTCAATCTGCGGATGGTCGACCATCGCGTTGCCGACGACACTTCCGGAACCGTAGACCAGGTTGATGAGCCCTTTGGGCAGCCCTGCCTGTTCGTAGATACGGACAAATTCTGCCGCGATAAACGGCGTCTCGGAAGCAGGCTTCCACACAACAGCATTGCCTGCCACCAGTGCCGGGAGGGATTTCCACGAAACGATGGCGATCGGGAAATTCCACGGCGTAATCAAGCCGGCGATCCCGACAGGCACCCGAACGCTCATCGCAAACTTGTTGCGAAGCTCGGACGGAACCGTGTCGCCAAACAGTCGGCGCCCCTCTCCCGCCATGTAATACGCCATGTCAATCGCTTCCTGGACTTCTCCTCTCGCTTCCTGAATCACTTTCCCCATCTCTTGGGTAAGGACCTGTGCGAGCTCTTCCTTTCTCTCCTTTAACAACTGCGCTACTTGATACAGGATTTCCGCGCGCTCGGGCGCGGGCACGAGACGCCATTTTTTTTGCGCCTGTCTCGCAGCATCGACAGCCCGATCCACGTCTTCCTTCGTAGATTGTGTGACCTCTCCCAATACCTCGCCGGTTGCTGGATTGGTGTTTACCGCAAACTTGCCGGACGCAGATTCTACCCATTCGCCGTTGATGTAGTTCAGATAACGTTTCATGATTCCCTCTCCTCTATGTCAAATTATCTGGCAGCAATCTTCACTTTTTGCTTGATTCTCGCTACGGCCACCAGCAGACGCTCCGTCGGCACGGACAGGGAGACCCGGTAGTACCCTTCCCCCGACGGGCCGAACGCATTGCCTGGCGTAAGAATGACGCCCGTCTGCTCCAAAACGTTGGTCACGAATTCACTGGATGAATAGCCGTCCGGCACCGGCGCCCAGATAAAGAAGCTTCCTTTGGGCGGTTCCACATGGACGCCGATTGTCTTGAGACCATCGAGCATGGCAACCATCCGCTCCTGATAAATCCGGTTGTGTTTGGCAATACAGCTTTGGTCGCTGTTCAGCGCGTAGGCGGCCGCTTTTTGAATCGGGGTAAACTGCCCTGTGTCCGTATTGTTTTTGTAGATCGCGAGCGATTTGATGATCTCTTTGTTCCCCACCACATACCCGATCCGCCAGCCGGTCATGTTGTACGTTTTTGACAAGGAGCCCCGGAATGGCATCTAGTTGCGGCTCAAAATGATTCTCTTGTTTCAGCGGCATGTCGTAGCACTCGCCGTTGGCCAACTGGGTAGCCATGCGGCAAGGAGGATAGCAAGGGTCGGGCAGGAGCACGACATCCCCCGGATCGATCAAGGTAGGGATCAGATGGGCGATTCCCTCCTTGGAGCCGATCAGGGCGAGCACTTCCGTCCCGGGGTCAAGCTCCACCTGAAACTGTCTCCGGTAAAAGTCGGCTACCGCCTGCCGAAACTCGGCACACCCCACAAAACTGGGGTATTTCATATTGTCCGGACGCCGAACCTCCTCGATCAGCTTCTCCACAATATGCTCCGGGGTAGGCAGGTCGGGATCGCCAATCCCGAGATCGATGACATCCACTCCTGCCGATTTCATCGCTTCTTTTTTCCTGTTGATTTCCGCGAACATGTAGGGTGGTATTTTCGCAATCCGATTGGAGCGGTATCGCATGGGCCGATTCACCTTCTTTCCTTGGATACATCGGTAGGGAAACAGGCTGGTCTCTTGTGATAACTGTATCGATTTTCAGGAGGGTAAACCATGTTCTTTTTACACAAAAATTGTAAGTATGGTACGCTGGTATTCAGTACAGTTTTCACAAACGAGAACCT
>VAPR01000550.1_pt1 | contig 23784 bp, 30 predicted proteins | sample 3380701 | NCBI WGS metagenome assembly VAPR01 (sample SAMN11536904, study PRJNA540576) | hot springs metagenome | isolation source: hot spring wet sediment | place: Spain: Lobios | collected 2014-01 | reverse complement strand
ATAGATGAGCAGACATGCATAGGCTGTGCCCTATGTGTAGAGATATGTACAGCACTAGGACCAGATGTACTAAGAGTTAAGCCAGTCGAGGGTTGGAAGAGGGGTAAGGCATTCGTGCACTATCCAGAGAGATGCATCTCTGATGGTGCATGCATTGCAGTATGCCCAACAACAGCAATATTCTGGATGAGACCATTGGAGTACACACCAGGTCAGCCAGTACCACTACACAAGTTCGGTAGATTCACAAAGGGCTGGGACGAAGGGTAAATAACTAGTAGCAATATACATAAATAAATAAACTTTATTTTTATTCTTTCTTTAATAATCAATCATCTTTTCAGTATGCTCCTTATCTTCTCAGTATATAATCTTACTATATCCTTAAGCCTAACATCATCACTAGCCTCTGCATATAAACGCATTATTGGTTCTGTACCACTCTGTCTAACCATTACCCATGACTCATCGTCTATCCATATCTTAATGCCATCTATGCTCTCTATCCTCTTATCTTTAGCATCGTTCCTTAACTCCTCTATAACCCTCAATGATTCAGTACTTGAACATTGGAACTTTGTCTTGTACTGATAGAACCTCCTATGCATGCTATTCAACTCCGATAAACTATTGTTGCTAACTGCTAATGCTTCAAGCATCAGTGCAGTACTCATAGCACCATCTCTTACTGCTATATGCCTTGCATACATGAACCCTCCATTCTCCTCAAGCCCTAAGAGTGCATTTGACCTAAGCATCTCCCTTGATACCTCTACGCTCCCTACCTTTATCCTTATTACCTTAGCCCTGTACTTACTTGCTACAATATCTATAAGCATAGATGAGTTTATAGGCGTAACTATCTTTACATCATTGCTGTAACCTTTGGATTGCTTAAGTATATGATCTATAAGTATGGCTCCACTTCTATCCCCAGTATATATATTGCCATGCTCATCACAGAATATACTCCTATCTCCATCACCATCATATGCCACCCCTAGATCAGCATTGCTATCGATAACCTTTGCTTTAAGATCATGAAGGTTATCTACTGTAGGCTCAGAGCCTCTCCCAGGGAATGAACCATCTATCCTTTCATTTATAGTAATAACCTTACATCCTAGAGCATCTAAAAGTCTTGGTACAGCAACTGCTTGAGCACCATTGCCTAGATCAACTACAACCTTGAATCCTTTACTCCTTATAGCATCATAGTCTACTAAAGATAATATACCGTTTATATATACATCTATGGCATTACTTATGCTATACTCTCTTCCTAGCCTATCACTTAATTTAAAGTTGCTAGAGAAGAATGTCTCTTCAATGATACTCTCCTCTTCCCTTGGTATCTCAACACCATCCCTAGCCATAACCTTTATACCATTGTACTCTGGTGGATTATGTGATGCTGTTATCATAACCCCTCCATCATATCCTAACCTCTTAACACAGTACTGCAAACATGGTGTAGGCACTAAACCAGCATTGTATACATCTAACCCCATTGCATTCAAGCCTGCTGTTACAACATCTGCTAGCAGTGGGCTTGAGTATCTACCATCATAACCTAAAAGTACCTTGCCTTCTTTAAAGTATGTGCCTAATGCATATGATAGTCTTAATGCTAGATCTAATGTTAGATCCTTATTAAATACCCCTCTAACACCATTTGTACCAAATAACCTGCCCATTAGAGTAGGATTATGAATGAGAGTATATAAATAATTATTATTTATTTTTAATTATTATTTGATCTTTTAACTATAACTGCATTGTTTATATTAATGCTGTTCCATACAACATCATAGCCAAGTAAATATAGTAAGGTTGCATAACACTCCTCTGGTATACCATACTCTGCAAGTAAAGAACATGCATCGGTAAACTTGTTACTCTTCATATCAACCATAGCATTCTTTATATTATCTAATAGCCAGTTTGAGATAAGGTATCTGTTACCAACTCTAGTATATTTAGTAGTATATTCTATAGAATTAAGAGTTGAGAGCAGTGTATCAAGGCTAATATTGTATCTCTCTGCTATAAGATGCATATCTATTATTGATGCTGATGAGTTTATGATACTAGCAATCTCATCAAGCATATTAGAGGTTGTGTGCCCATTTATCATCTTCTCCTCAATGCTCTTCAAGTAATTAATTATATGTGTTATGGGTATACCATGTTTACCCTCATAAACTATAACATTAACATTATTACTTGCTATTGATGATACAATGCTATGCTTTGAGCACTCTAATTCTTTATCTATAGCAACTATGATATCTATATCACTCCTCTCAACCCTTAACTCTCTTATCTTCTGTAACTTCCTCTCAATATACTCCTTTGTCCAGAAGCCTACTATCTCAAGATACACTCTAATGTTACCCTTCTCAAATGCAAAATCAGGTATGAACGCTTTATTAGATACTACTATTGGCTCTGGTTCCCTTACAAGCCTCCAACCTGTATCATAGTTTATGAATGTGTTAGCAAACCTCTCCTCAGTACTGCTATCATATATTGTAATGCTCTTACCATTATAATCATAAATGTTAGTAGAAGGATCTCCGCTCTTATCTAACATTACATTATCTTTACTTGATAAAGTAAACTCGTAACTCCTTGCTCTATTGCTATCTCTAACTATCCATGCCCTTATATACCACTCCCTTGCATTAACTATTGTAGGTATAAGCCTTGCTATAGATGTACCATACTTCTCAGTCATCTTAAATATGCTTAATGGACCATCTACTATGCATGTTATGTTACTAACCTTCTTATTACTACTATTATTATTGTTATCATCATACTCTAGCATGTACATAAGACCTAGTCTCTTAACATCTCTTAAGAGGTACTTCCATTCTACCCCACTAGATACCTTACACTCAAAGGTTACACATTTAAAGAGTAATGTCTGTATTAGAGAAAGGTTGTAAGATGCTATAAGCTTATCTACACTTATAGGTTTTAACTCAATGATAAGCAGGTTATCATCCATATCACTCATAAGTAATTCTTCAAGCATGTTAGAGTTAATATTAAATGCTTTGGCTATATCACTCATTATCCTTCCTCTCTCATATTCAGTTAAAGCAAAGCCTCTCTTACTAGACTCTTCGAATACCTTCCTTCTTAATAGTATAGGATCTATCCCATGGTAATCTGCCTTGCTCTTAAATACACTTTGCCTCTCAAGTAATGAATAGAACCCTCTTACAAGCCTATAATCATAGTAATACTCTAACTCCTTAACACTACTTGCAATAGAACCTTTAGTCTCCCCATTCTTTACTGCACTTTTAAACCTATCTATCATTGTTAAGGCAAGTTCAACATCTCTAACATTATTAATATCAGCAAAGACTGGATAGATCTTCCCTTTCCTTATCTTAGCCCTTATGAGAGATGATTGCAGCATATTAGATCCATAATAATAATAATTATTAACTCACCATATCAATTCTACTCCTTCTCCTCCTCTTTCTGCTTGTATTAACCTCTACTGTATCCCTTGATACTATCTCTATAAGCAATGCCCTCTTACCATCCCTTGATCTTAGTAGCCTACCTAGCCTTTGGATGAACTCTCTATTGCTACCAGTACCACTAACTATTACCCCTACATCAGCATCTGGTACATCTATACCCTCATCAAGTACTTTGGATGTTACTATTGCCTTATACCTACCATCCTTAAAGCCTTGTAGAACATCCCTCCTCTCCTCTAAACCTGTCTTATGTGTTATGAATGGTATAAGGAACTCTTTTGCTATAGCATATACTAGATCATTGTACTGTGTAAATATTATTATCTTTGAGTCTCTATACTCTGCTAGTATCTCCCTTAACTCATCTAACTTTGCTCTGCTGTTAAATGCTATGCTTAATGCCTTGTTCCTAGCAAGTAGAGCCTCTCTAGCAAGTTTGTTCCTTGATGAGAGCATTATTAGCCTCTTAAACCCATTGATACCATAATGCAAACCAAGTTCTCTTAGAGCATCTACATAAATCTTGTAATTCTTCTCATACTCTATCCTCTCATCCTCATCAAGTTTAATGTACCTCCTCTCTATAGCATATGGTGCAAGGTACTCTTTCTCTACCAACTCTTTAACCCTTGCAGTATAAACTACTCCTCCTACAAGCAATGGAAGATGGGTATGAAGATTATCCTCCCTCTCTATAGTTGCAGTTAAGCCTAGCCTATAAGGTGATGCAAACTGCTCAGCTATACTTCTATAACCCTCTGCTGGTAGATGGTGCACCTCATCAAATACTATTAATGCAAACCTATTACCTATAGCATTTGCCCTCATGTATGCAGAGTCGTATGTTATTACAGTTAATGCACTTAGATTATCTTGCCCTCCACCTATCCTTCCTATATCATCCTCTCTTATGGAGAATGCTCTTGCTAATGCTTTAACCCATTGATCAAGAAGATCAAGTGTTGGTACTACTACTATAGATGCAAGGTTAAGATGCTCTATAGCCTTTACACCTAGTATTGTCTTGCCAGAGCCTGTAGGCAATACTATGCACCCTCTCATATTAGCATCTATCCACTTCCTTAAAGCCTCCTCTTGGTAATCTCTAAGCACTAAACTACTCTTTAACCTCCTAGCAGGGATTAGATCTAGTACATGATCATCATACTCTATATTGTTTGCTTTAAGGTAATCTATTATGCTTGAGTAGTGTAATGCTAAGGCTCTAAACTCCTTTATCCTAGGATCGAATTTTGCATATGGTATATGTGCAATACCTCTTATTATAATAGTGCCATTATCATAGTGTAATGATACCTTCATTATATGATTATGAATAAATAATAAAATTTATATCTTAATATGAAGACCCTTCCGTAAGGAAGGGGATGATAGTCAAATAAATAAACAATGAATGAACAAGTAAGTAGTTAGCCTTAAATACTGTAATTGTAATAATTCTCATGAGATAACAATAATGACAATGACAACAATGACAGCAGCAACAACAAGCAGAAGAGTAATGCAATTAGCCTACAAGTACAGAATATATCCTAATAGAGAGCAAGAGATGCTGTTAAGACGCTCCTTGCTCTTGCTATGCAATCTACGTAATAAACTAAGAGAGATAAAGATAAAGAAGTATAGGGAAGATGGAACTAATCTAACATTAAATTATCTGAGAAAGATAGCATTGGAAGAAAGAAGGAATAGCAAGGAACTACAATCTATCCATAGTCAAGTAGTTCAAGAGGTAGCAGATAGAGTATATAATGCATTTGATAGATTCTTTGAAGGTATAGCAAGGTTTCCTAGATACAAGCAACCAAAGAAGTATAGATCATTAACATACACACAATCTGGTTTTAGACTGCTTGCTAATAATAATAACAATAGCAAGCTATACCTATCAAAGATAGGCTATGTTAGGATATTCATGCATAGACCATTAGAGGGTAAAGTAGTAAGATTAACAGTAAAGTATGAAGCTGGTGAATGGTATGCTATATTCATAGTTGAGAAGGAGGTATTAGAACCAGATCCAGATCCAAATACAATAATTGATGATATCAATATTATTGATACAATACCAGATAATAGGATAAAGGCTATTGATTTAGGCATTAATAACTTCATTACCCTAGATGATGGTTTAACAATAGAATATCCTAAGTATCTAAGGAATACTGAAGATAAGATAAAGGTATTACAGAAGCATCTATCTAGAAAGAAGAGAGGTTCTAGGAGATGGAGAAGGTTATGCTTTAGACTTGCTAGATTGCATTTACATGTTAAAAGGCAGAGAGAAGACTTCCATAACAAGGTTATCTCATGGTTACTCAAACATAATGATGTAATAATTATAGAGAGGTTAAATGTAAACAGTATGATACAAAGCAGTAGTAATAGCAATAGCAAAGGTTTAACCAAGTCTATAACAGATGTATCATTTGGTACATTCATAAGGAAGATTATAAGCAAAGCAAGAATGATTCTAGGCAAGTATGTTATAGTAGTTGATCCTACTAATACTTCTCAGTTCTGCTATAACTGCTTAACATTTGTTCCTAAAGAGTTAAAGGATAGAGAGCATATATGCCCTAAATGCAATGTTAGGATAGATAGGGATCTGAACTCTGCTAAGCTTATAAGGAGAATAGGTTTAGATGGTATAAGTCTTAGCAGAAATAATAATGGTGATAATAATAATAATAAGAATAAGACCGTTGATAATAACACTAGTAACAATAGTAACAATAACACTAACAATAATCGCCCTACGGACTGTCAGGGCGTAACGCCCATAGAGTGAGTACCTATACCATCCTCTAAAGAGGATGGCAAGTACTTGCAATGAAATGGGAAGCCCCTTCCTTACGGAAGGGGAGGAGGTCACATCTTAATCTAATTGGAGGTTAAAGTATATCCTTACCGCTTCACCAAATACATATAATGCTAATGTAGCCCCAAATATTATGCCAGTTGTCTCCCCTAGCTCTCTGAAGAAGTTCCTGTTAAATAGCACATGGGCATATAATGCTATGTAAGCAAGTATAGCTATTGAGATAAGTAAAGATATTGCGAGTGCCTCAAGTATATCATGCACTATAAAGTATGGTAATGCAAGTAAGAGTGCTGTTATAACATATGCTATCCCAGTATAGGTTGCTGCTGAAGATGCCTTAACATTATCACTCTGCTTAGCCTGATTGTATGCTGCAGATGCCATTGCTATGCTTGCAGCAACCCCTGCTATTAGCCCTGCTAACCCTGCTTTAAATGTATCAGTATATACACCTAAGGTACCAGCATGTATACCAGCTATCTCTATTAATGCATCGGATAACCCAAGTACTGTGAACCCAAGATACCTTACCCTACCCTCATTTATATTCTCTAACAGAGTACTCTCATGCTCCTCCTCATCCTTTATTATAGCCTCTAACATACTCCTATCCTTATCATTGAGGTAATCTGCTATACTCTTGTAACCATCTATAACCTTATCCTCATGTTTCTCAAGCAACTTTACAACAAATGTTATACCCATTATAACTGCTAGAAACTTGAGTAAGATTATCCTTAAGACTGGTCTTTTAGGTTTAAACTCATCAGCAAGGAACTTGATCCAGAACTCATAATGCTTGTACTCTTGCTCTGCCATGTTACTTAGCTTTGGTCTTAGGTTAAGTGGTGTTAGTGATGAGTTAGCTAGTTCAGTATATACATGGTAATCAATATACTCATCTATACAAGCATTTAATGCTATACTCTTTAACTTATCATTCAATAACTTACTCAACCCCTAAGGCTTATTTATTTATTCTAAAAGTAATCTATTTTTACTGCTAGTCTATAAAATAAGCCATGGTAGTAAAGATACTTGAACCAGAGCTTTATGCACAGTTTACACCAATAAGGGATAGAAGTGTTGGAGAGATGATGCAAGAGCCTGTAGTTGTTGATTCTAATAGCACAATCTCAAATATAATAGGTCTGATGGATAAGTATGATGCATACACAGTCTTCTTAACATACAACGAGAAGGTAGCAAGCATAAACATGAGGGATATTCTGGAGTACAGGGATATAGATCATGCAAAGCCTTCCTTGCTTGGCAAGATGGTACCTGTTCTTAAGAGGGATGATAGGATAGGCTATGCTGCTAGAATAATGAGTGGTTATAGATTAAGAGCCTTGCCTGTGGTTGAGGATGGTAAAGTTATAGGACAGATAACATCTGACTCAATAGTTAGGTTAGTTCATGCATATGGTATAGATTACATAAGAGCAAGTGATATAATGACACCTAACCCTGTTATAGTTAATGCTAATAGCAAGGCTTCAACTGCTAGAGCCTATATGGTTAAGCATAAGATAGATCATCTACCAGTGCTAAGCGATGGTAGATTGTATGGTATATTGACATCAAAGCATATACTACTTGCTTTAAAGCCCCCAGAGAGTACTAGAGGGAGTGCAGATATAATGAAGAGGAAGGTTAGGATGCTTGACCTCCAAGTCTCAGGTTTGGCTGATAAGAGTATAGTTAAGGTAGAACCTTATGATACATTAAAGAGTATTGCTAGCAGGATGATAGATAACAAGGTAGCATATACCTTAGTTGTTATAGGTGAGGAGTTACAAGGTATAATCACTAGCAGAGATATAGTTGGTTTACTACAAGAGATGGTTAAGGAAGAGATACCTCTCTACATAGTTGGTTTACCAGATGACCCATTTGAGGCAGAGCTAGCAAAATCAAAGTTTGCATCACTGGTTAAGCTCCTTAGGAGGAGTATACATGATCTTAGAGAGGCAAAGTGTACTATAAAGATAAAGGATAAGGGTGGTGAGAGGAGAAGGTATGAGGTTAGAGTGAATATAGTTACACTAAGCGGGGTTAAGAGTTATACAGCAAATGGATATGATCTAGCAATGATATTTGATCAGATAAGTGATTCATATAAGAAATGGTTGGCAAGTAAGCAAGGAAGGAAGGATAGAAGTGTTAGGTATATGGTAGACTTTTACACATCATCTTAACCTGTCTTATTTATTTGCTGTTTAGTATATCTATGCAATGATCAGTCTAACATGCTCCATGCCATCATTTGCTTGAAACTCCTTTACCATGCTCTTAACCTTCTCTGCATCCCCCTCAATAACAAACAACTCCAAACACTTATTATTCTTTAACTTACAGTGCATATGGGTCTTTATTACATCTTCATACTTTAACTTTATTCTAGTTGATTCCTCATCCTCCTCTGCATGTGTTACTATAAGCACGCATCCTATATTCCCTACCAACCTCTCCTTCTCTATCATATCTGTCATGAGCATTCTTATACCAGCCCTTATAACCTCTGATCTACCAGAGAACCCAAACTCACTCTGTATCTTATCTATCTCATTTAACATGCTCTCATTCATTGATATGCTTACTATCTTCATACCCTTCTCTCTCTTAGCCTCTTCCACGACTATCATTAGTTAATATTTATTTATAAGATTTTGCTACCATTGTTAATAACGAAAGTATTATATATTAATAACTATTATTATGTTATGATATGGTAAATAGGATAAGATCTATAATAGTAGTATCTATTATAATAATAGCAGGGGTTGTAACTATAACCGCAGTTACAACTTATAGCCTTAATAATACTAGTAGTAGTAGCATAGAGCAAGTTTCTACTCATAGATTAAAGATCATAACCACATTATATCCTTTGTACGAGTTCACTAAAGCAGTAGTTAAAGATAATGCTGATGTTGAGTTGTTCATACCAAAAGGTGTAGAGCCCCATGATTGGGAACCTACTATCAAGGATATAGAGAGGCTGAAGGGGTTTAACATTCTTATATACAATCATGCAAGTCTTGAGCCTTATATAGATAGCCTAAAGAGTAATGAGGATGTAAGTAAAGGGCTAACCATGGTTGAGGTATCTAATAATTTAATCAAAGGTAATGATCCACATGTATGGCTTGATCCATTACTTGCTAAAGAACAGGTTATTAATATAATGAATGCAATTATAAGCATAGATAAGGGAGATGAGCAGTATTATAGAAGCAATGCTGAATCATACATAAAGAGATTAGAGGAGCTTGATAAGGAGTTTAAGGAAGGATTAAGGGATTGTAATGTAAGAAAGTTTATAACATTACATGCAGCATATGCATATCTTGCAGAGAGGTATAACCTTGAGATGATTACAGTTAGTGGTATAGAGCCTGAGCATGATGTTAGCCCAAGCAAGATAAGGGAGGTTATAGATACTGCCAAGAGTTATGGTGTAGATGTAGTTTATGCAGAGGAGGGCTTAGATGATAGACTTATTAATGCATTGGCTAATGAGATAGGGGCAAGGGTATTAAAATTAAGCCCTATAGAGGTTGCAGATGATGAAGGCAACGGATACATAGAGAGGATGAGATATAACCTTGCAAGTCTAAGGGAGGGGTTAGGGTGTAGATGAGTATATTAGAGGTTAAGGATCTAACTGTAAGGCGCAATGGTAACATAATACTAGACAGGATAAACCTAAATGTTGATGAGGGAGAAATACTTGGTATACTAGGGCCTAACGGTGCTGGTAAGACAACGCTCTTTAGATGTATACTAGCATTGGAGGAGTGTGAAGGTAGTATAAGTCTATTCGGATATAGTAATAGCAAGAGGCTTAAGGTTCTACCGTTTGTAGGTTACCTTCCTCAGAGGTTTAGTATAGATGCAAACTTCCCTATAACAGTTAAGGAGTTTGTAGGCACAGCCCTTACAACATTAAGATATATGAGTAAGAGGGCATACATGCTTAAGGCAAATGGGTATGAATGGAGTATAAGGCATGAGGATAATGTAGTTGATAAGGCTTTAGATACTGTAGGCTTAGGGTATGCTAAGCATAGAAGGATGGGTCTTCTATCTGGAGGGGAGTTGCAGAGGGCCCTTATAGCAAGGGTAATTGTTAGCAGACCATTGATCCTCATACTTGATGAGCCTTTTAATGCATTGGATCCTGATGCACAGACAAGGTTATACGAGTTGTTAAGGATGCTTAATAAGGATATGAATATAACTATAGTGGTTGCTGCACATGACCTTATGCTCTTGATGAGGTTAGCAAAGAGTATAGCATGTATAAACAAGAGGTTATACTTCCATGGTAGCAAAGAGGAGTGCTTAAGCAGTGATCTACTGGTTAGATTCTACAGCGAGTCTGCAATGCATATACATATGAGTGAGCATGGTTGATTTAAATGCTAGATATACTTGCCTATGAGTTCATGCAGAGAGCCATTATTAGTGGTGTTGTAATAGCTGTAGCATGCTCTACCCTAGGCTTATTCTTGGTATTAAGGAGATACTCCTTGTTCGGTGATGTCCTTGCACATACTGCATTATCAGGTATAGCAGTAGGTATCTTCTTAAATGTTTACCCATTGATTACAGCATTGCTAACCTCCATGCTTGCATCTATAGGGATAACCAAGATGAAGAGTTCTGCAAGACTATCTGGAGATACTCTTATAGCAATGCTCCTTATAGGTAGCCTTGCAGTAGCTATAGTAATGCTTAGTGCATCCAATGGGCTTAATGTTAACCTATTATCATACCTGTTTGGTAGCATATTACTTATAAGATATGAGGATATGATAGTTACAATTATTGCTAGCATTGCTGTTATAGCATATGTTACTGCTAACAGGGATAAGTTACTCTACATAACTATGGATGAGGAGCAGGCAAGGTTGAGTGGATTGAATGTGCAAGTTATGAACTACATCTTTATGGCATTAGCAAGTATCATAGTTATATTAGCGATAAGATTGGTTGGTGTACTATTGGTATCATCTCTAATAGTGTTGCCTAACATAGCAGGAATTATGCTAGGGAAGGGTTTCAGGTATACTCTTATAGCATCCCCTTGCATAGCTGTAGTAGCAGTAGTAACTGGTATTGTATCATCTTATTACCTTAATATTGCAGCATCTGGTATGATAGTTATAACTAATCTGCTTATTACTCTATGCATACTTGCTTATAAGAGTTTTAAAGGGGAGAGTATTGCGATTAGACAACTGATCAGGATTTAATGATTTGATTTAATTTAATTTGTATGCCGCCGGCGTGATTTGAACACGCGACACCTCGGTCTTCAGCCGAGTGCTCTCCCAGGCTGAGCTACGGCGGCATCACACCTTCTTTATGCTATGTTATTTACTATCTATTATTTTCTATATATTATATTTATTTTCAGTTCTATTGTATGCTACCTTTCCATGCAACATCACTTGTGCCTAGCCTCTTATTCACTAACCTTGCAAGTACAAATAGTAGTGATGATAATCTATTCATGTAAGGTATGATATCCTTATTTATCTGCTCATGTTCAGATAATGCTACTATACTCCTCTCAGCCCTCCTTGCAACTGCCCTTGCTATATGTAGTAGTGAAGCTTCTCTGCTACCTCCAGGGAGTATGAAGTAGTTTATCTGCCCTACCTCTCCCTCATATCTATCTATTATCTCCTCAAGCCTCTTAACCATATCATGTTTTATCCTTGGTACATTGCTGCTTAACTCTGGCTCTGCTAGGTCTGCACCTACTATGAATAGTTCATTCTGTATACTCTTCAATATCTCTTTAACCTCATAATCATCTATAGATGCTATACATAATCCTAGTATTGAGTTCAACTCATCTATGTTGCCATAAGCATCAACCCGTAACGATGACTTTAGTACCCTCTTACCACCTATAAGCGATGTCTCCCCATTATCACCTGATCTTGTGTATATCTTACCCATGAATAGACTATAACATAACAAGGTTTAAACGTAACTCCCATTAACTCTAAGCTATGGGCCATGCAAGGTATGTTCTAGCATTAACTATGATGAGCTTTGTTATGGCACTAATGCTATCGTTATCTGCTATTGCTTTAGATTATTACATATTAAAGCATAATAGTTTAAGGAATCTTGATATTGATATAAAGAGTGCTATGGATGACCTATTAAAGGGTAACGTATTTAGCAGTATAGTAAATGAGATATCAAGGATATACAATAGTGAGCCATTTAATATAAGGCGTTAGTTAACTGCTTCATAGCATATTCACATTTATATAATGCTAATGATAATATTCCTCATGGCAAGTGAGAGATCAAAGGGTAAGAAAGAGAAAGAAGCAAGTATAAGATGCCCTTACTGCGAGTCAATGTTTAATACTAAAGAGGAGTTATCAAAGCATATAGATAAGATACACATAGGACCAGGTGTACTTGAAGGGGATACTAGAAAGTTATAATGTTTGTATTTGTTAGACCTAGATCAATTGATGAATTTTGATATATCTAAGCGTCCTTCCTCTATATCTTTAATAACATCCTTTGGCTTCTTGCCATCAATAGTAACTCCTAGGCTTACACAACAGCCTATGACCTCTTTCACTGAAGATTCTATAGTTCTAGCATAACTAGAGTTCATCTTAAGCCTTGCTATCTTAACTACCTTATCCATGGTTATGTTACCTACATACTCACTACCAGGCTTACCTGAACCCTTGCTAATATTAGCCTCCTTCATTACAAGCATGGCTGTAGAAGGTATACCAACATCTATACTGAACTGCTTGCTCTCAACATCAACCTCAACCTTAACTGGGACCTTCATCCCAGCATACTCCTTAGTCTTCTCATTTATTGCATTAACTACAGCAAGTACATTAACACCTAATGGCCCCAATGATGGTCCTAATGGTGGACCTGCATTAGCCTCCCCTCCAGTAACAAGTAAGGATATAACCTTCTTCTCTCCCATGCCTTGCTTATACCAATTCTAGTATTATATTCTTAACCATCTACTCTTATTCATTACAAGGGCTAGAGTACTTGCTATAATAATGGTAAGTATAGCATATGGGAACTCTGGTACTACTGTTAATGGAAACTCTATGCTCTCATCAGAGTTATTTATATCTTCTATCCTAACTATCAACTGACCCTTATGCTCTTCCCCAAACACAAATCTATGCTTGTAATCTGCCTTCTCTGCATGCTCTCTAAGCAACTCTTTACCATCACTAGTTACAAGTACCAATGTATGGGGTACATCATTCAAAACCTCCCCTGTAACATTATCCATGAACTTAACATAAAATGTAACAACCTTATTTGGTTCTATTACCTCAGGCTCAACCATTAACTCCACATGCATATTCAATATGCTCTTGCTTCCATGGATCATACCTGTATGTTCATCATCTTTTGATGCATAAGAGTAGTTGTTTATAGATGCTATAATTAATGCTGATACAGTCAAGGTTATAATTAATCTGTTGAGCATATGCACCTTCATACCCTCATTATCTTCTCTTCTGCTCAATTTATTTCTATATTGGTAGGCGTAACCTTCCTTCATATCTGCTTATACCATCTCTTACCATATTAGCAATTATACGCTCAGCCTCATCCTTGCTATACCATGATGATATTGCCTTAGCATTCCCATCTGAGTCACATAAGCATACTATATAACCATGCTCACCCTCTGCTATGCTAACAAGGTTCTCCTCTCCAACAGGCTCCCACCCATGCCCTCTGTTCTCCTTCAATGCTATTGCTGGCAAGGCATTGTTATTTGTATACCTCTTAAGTAATGATACAGCATCCTTAATCCTTCTTTGCCCTATCTGTAGTGCTTGGAAGTACTGCATTATAATAAATAACCTTAACCATTCTTTATTAATAGCTTCTCAAATAGATGCTTTATGAGTGGATCGTTTATGTATGGTTTAGCGTACTCGTAGAACTGCTTAATATGCTCTTTATCATAGCCAAGATGCTCATAAACCTTAGCCTGTAGTGCCATCTCAAACTTATCTATCTCATGTACAAGCAGTGACTCTTTACTCTTCTTGCTTACATAATCCTCCCATAATAAGGCATACTCTTTTGATACATCCTCTGGCAGTAATGAGAGTAACTCCCTTATAGCATTATCCTCTAGCCTCCTCTTCTCCTCCTTATCCAACTCCTCAGGCATGTAATCCCCTACTATAGACTCTGCTAGATCATGCAGTAATGATATCTTTAATACCTTGCATGTATCCATATGCTTAAGATCAGATATAACTAATGCGATAAGTGCTAACATGTATGAATGATCAGCTACAGATTCAGCAGTAGATGAATCTATACTTGCCTTTGATATCCAACCCTTCCTCTTTAGCCTCTTCAGATTACTTGCTGTAAGGAAGAACTTTAATATGTTAGAATCATATTCCATATAATCTTACCATTTATAGTCATATCTATATTTTATTATTTTTGTTATTTTTATACAACACTCTAACGTTATTTACTGCTACAGATATCCATTTCTTTATACTATACCTCATTTCAATACTATATTCTGCTGTCTCTCAAGCAGATATTTGATATATAATCCTTTATTATCAACGTTATACAACTCGACGAATGTCTCAGTATTAAGTATTCCATCTATCTTACCTATCTTGTTTATTACCACATCATGCAACTCCTCTAGGTTCCTAACACCTATATTAACTAGCATATCAAACCTCCCAGATACCTCCGATATTGAGGTAACCTGTGGTATCTTCTTTATTGCTTCATAAACTGACTGCTTCTCCTTTGGATCCCTGTTTATACCTACTATTGCATTTATGTTTATTCCTAACTTGCTCTCATCTATTACTATGGTGTACTTCTTTATAACTCCAAGCTTAAGCAACCTCTTTATTCTACTGTATATAACTGATGTGTTAGCCCCTATCTTCCTGCTCATTGCTGGTACTGATATTGCTGCATTGTTAACCAGTTCATATAGTATCTTCAGATCAAACTCATCTAGCTTGTTCAATCTATCATTAATCTATATAATACTCCTTAATAAATATAATTATTATTATAGAAGGTAGAATTTTTCTAGCATGGATTACTTTAGTGGTGTAAAGGAAACTATTTTAATGGTATCTGTTTCAATTCTCTGCATTGAACATAGATCTACTAAGTATGATAAGGGAGGCTAGGGAGAAGGCAGGTAAGAGGAACTTTAAACAGAGTGTAGAACTTATAATCTCACTCAAGGATATAGATGTTAAGAAGGGGTTCTCATTGAATGAGGTTATAAACTTGCCCAATGAACCAAACAAGAAGGCTAGGGTATGTGTAATTGCCTCAGGTGATCTAGCATTAAGAGCAAGGAGGGCTGGTGCAGATAAGGTAATAGAACCAGATGAGTTGAATGCTATAGCAGCAAACAAAAGAGAGGCTAAGCGCTTATCTAAGAGTTACGACTTCTTCCTTGCTGATACACAACTTATGGCTACTGTAGGTAAGGTATTAGGTGCAGTACTAGGTCCAAAGGGTAAGATGGCAATGCCACTAGCATTTAATGCACCAGTTGATTCTATAATCTCTAGGCTAAGGTCATCAACAAGGGTTAGAGGAAGGGGGCAGTTGATGCTTGCATGCAAGATAGGTGATGAGGATATGAGTGATGAGAAGTTAGCAGAGAATGCACAAGCAGTTATTAATGCTGTAGAGAAGAAACTGCCTGCAGGGGAGGCTAATATTGCAAGGGTAACTGTAAAGTTTACAATGGGTAAGCCTGTAAGATCACTAGTAAAGGTGGTTAAGTAATGATGCAAGAGGCAAGGGTTTATCCAGAGAAGAAGAGGTTAATGTATGAGAGATTAAAAGAGTATGCAAGACATTACAAGGTTATAGCATTGGTAAAGATGAGTAATGTAAGATCAATGCAACTAATGCAGATAAGGAAGATACTTGCCAATGATGCAAAGATGATCATGGTAAAGAACAGGCTTGCTGTAAAGGCATTACTTGAGGCAGGTATTAAAGGGGTAGATAAACTGATCAAAGAGCTTGAAGGGCAGAACCTGCTCATATTCACTAATATGAATCCATTCAAGTTACAGATGCTACTAGAGAAGAACAAGGTTTACTTGCCAGCAAAGGGAGGAGATGTTGCAAGTGAGGATATAGTTGTACCAGCAGGTAACACAGGGCTTGCTCCTGGTCCCATACTATCTGAGTTTAGAGAGGCTAAGATACCAACGAAGATAGAAGAAGGTACAGTATGGATAGCAAAGGATACAGTAGTAGCAAGGGCTGGAGAGACTATATCAATGAAGTTAGCATCCATACTAAGCAAGTTGGGTATAAAACCAATAAAGGCTGGTATAAGTATATACCTTGTATTAGAGGATGGCTTAATCTATACTAGTAATGATCTTAAGCTTAACATAGAAGAGTATAGGAAGAGCCTAGAAGAAGCTTACAGCAATGCTATCATATTAGCAGTTAACTCAGCATATCCTACTAAAGAGAGTATAGGAATTATAATTGCAAAGGCATACACCAATGCACTAGCATTAACACTTAACTCTGCTTACCCTGCTAAAGAGGTTATAAATGAGTTACTTATGCTTGCTAATGCACATGCAGATATACTTGCTAAACGCCTAAACTTATAATTATAATTAATTAAATTTTATTACATACTAACATATAGAAAGTAGCATAAGTTAATAACCTCATGTGGAGACTTTATGTAAGGAAGGAGTATCTTAACAATGTAATAAGCATGGGTAAGTTCTTCCTTAACAGACACTTCAAGTTCAAGTGTGGAGATATGCTACTCTTACTACTTACAAAGAAGGATGACCCTAAGCATCTAGGAAGGATTAGAGGCTTGCTTCTGTTTGATAAGATTGTTAACGATGATGGTGAGTCTCTGCTTATATATGGAAGGAAGTGGAGGTATAAGTTGATAGCAAGTAAGAGTATTATGTTTGCACCTAGGGATTGGTTTGATTTAGAGGATGTACTAGGTATAGATGCAAGGAGATACTACTGCCAAGTTGAGGCTATGAAGATAGATGATTCAGACATGGAACCTATAATGGGTAGATTACTTAAATACATAAAATGAATTGATTGCTTTGTTAGTTTAGATATATTACAATAGTAATGGATACTACTATTGGTTCTTGGTTATTTACTTAACCGAACAATGCTGATAAGCCTGCTAATGCCTCTTCTTCTCCCTTCTTCTCTTCCTCCTCTTTCTCCTTCTTCTCTTCCTTTGGCTTTGCCTCTGCTGGTCTTGCCTCTGCTGGTTGAGTACTTGGTGCTGCTACAAGGGGAGTGCTCTTTAGAGCCTCATCTATGTTAACCTCTGCAAGCGCACTAACTAAAGCCTTTATCTTTACCTCATCAGGCTCTACTCCAGCAGCCTTTATAACATTCTTGATGTTATCCTCATCTATCTTCTGCCCAACCTTGTGTAATAGTAATGCTGCATACACATACTCCATTGCCATAGAAGTTATGCTTACAATGGGTAATATAAAACTATTAGTGTTAGAGTATACCGAGTTGCCTTGCTACAGCAGATAAGGTTTGCTTAAAATCAGCATCGTACAAGGAGTTGTACTTAGCCATGAAGATCTCTCTAGCCTCATCCTTCCTAGGGTCCATAGGAGAGAGGAGTATGGAGAATAACTCTGGATATCCATCTCTAACCCAAGTCTCTATCTCTGCATACCTCTTTGCACTTATCTTTGTTATCCATGCTCTATTACTCTGGATGTAATCGTTGTATATACCATACTCTACCTTATTTATAAGTACATGTATTACATTATCTGGGGTAGGAGATCTTAGCACCTCCTGCTGTCTAGCAGTTATCCTTCCTTGCTCTAGCCTCTCAATCAAACCTATAGGCTTTATATATATGCCAGAGACCTTTAACTTATCCATCTGAGCAAAGGTTACATTACCTGTTATAATATTGCTATAGTTACCCTCGCTTATACTAGCAAATATGTAATCTCCTTCCCTGAACTGCTTCTTCCCAAAACCAAACATATTATAGATTTATACACTTGGATATTTAAACTTAGAGTAGCTTATTCTGCTTTTAAATTAATTATTATTACTACTGCTGCTACTACTGCTCTTACTCTTCCTCTCCTTCTCTTCTACATCCTCTATACCCTTCTCACTTAGCATGAACGTTACCTCCCTCTCTGGATGGTATGGACTATCTACCATCCTTGCTATCCTATGCTTACCTGCACGCCTTAGATACACCCTATAAGTACTTGTATGGGCAACAACATGCCCTCCAGCAGGCTTTGATGGATCTCCAAAGTACAGATCTGGGGTAGCCTGTATCTGGTTTGTAGCAACTACTGCTACATTGTATGTCTCTGCTATCCTTAAGAGCATATGCATGAACTTGTTAAGCCTCTGTTGTCTATCAGCAAGTGTACCCCTACCAAGGAACTCTGCCCTATAATGGGCAACAGCAGAGTCTACAACTATAAGCCTTGCATTGTACTTCTCAATTATCTTGCTACACTCTTGCAGTATCAGCTCCTGATGTGCACTGTTGTATGCTTTAGCAACTATAACCCTCTCAAGTGCTTTAGTTGGGTCTAACCCTCTAGCCTCTGCTATTGTGTATATCCTCTCTGGTCTGAATGTATTCTCTGTATCTATGTATATTGCAGATGCATCCAAACCACCCTTATCCCTTGGCATCTGAACCATAACACATAAGGTATTACATATCTGAGTCTTTCCTGTACCATACTCTCCATAGAACTCAGTTATAGCCTGAGTCTCTACACCTCCTCCAAGTAGATCGTTCAGAGCCTTACATCCTGTTGATATTCTATCTATGCTCTGCCTCTTCTTGTATATCTCAGTTGCAGTAACGAAGTCCTTCTCTAACAATCCTAGCTCTACAAGCTTCATCCTAGCCTTGTTGCATATGGTTGTAGCCTTATCAAGATCTAACCCTGTTACCTCTGATATAGCCATAGGACCCCTAACTACTAGATCCATTATATTATGTACTCCAGCATCAATTAACTTCTGTTTAGTTACTGGTCCTACCCCTTCTATACTCTCTAACTCTAACTCTTCTAACACATCATCTTTATCAATGATCTGAATAATAAACCTTTATCCTAACATAATTTTACCATACCAAGCCAGAAACATTTATATGCCATGGTTTTATTTACCATAATTAACCATGAGTTCATCTGAGCGTGTACCAGAGAGAAGCATATTTGATATGTATAGAGAGATGGTAATGAATGTTATGAATGAGATGGATAAGGCAAGACCAGCATATATACAGTCAATAACTAATCTACAACAGCAAGCAATGGATAGCCTAAAGAGGTTAACAGAGCTTACACTTAGTGTACAAAGGGATCTTATAGAGCCTATAAGGCTACCAACATTACCAGAGGCATGGATAAGTGGTAGTGAAGAGTTCAATGATGCTTTGGCAAAGACAACCTCTATAGCAAATAAAGTTATAACCGCTAGTATAGATACAGCAACACAGAGCATCAGGTTAGCAACTGATGCCTTTGAGACATTCACTAAAGTAAATCAAAATATACTTAAGAGCATGAGAGGCTCATTAACTAGAACAAGTTAATTAAAAATAAGTAAATATCTCCTTTATTTTTGTTGTTAACTCTTAATGGATACCATTGTTTATATTATAGTTACTGCTATAACTAACTTATGTCTATAAAACAGGAACAGAGGGTTAGTGATGAAGGTAAGAAAGGTAAGGATAGTAGTGGTACGGATAGCACTTTAAATCTATTTACAGATCCTAACATTCAGATAGATATGGTTAGGCGTATGTTATCCTTACAGATGGATGCTATGCAGAACTTTGCTAATATGCTACAGATACTTACAAGATTCAATGCTGTATTTAAGACTACTGTGCAGAGCAACGGTAGGATATCCATACCAGAGGCAGAGCGTAAGGCATTAGGTATAGATGAGGGTGATCTTGTTCAAGTAATAATAATACCACTTGAGAAGGGTAAGGGTTCTAATACTAGCAAGAAGGATTAGTATGCATAAAATAAGATAAAATAGGATGGTATAGTAAGCAAAGTCTTTATACTCTACAATCATAAGATACATAATGATAACTGCATATATGTTAATAAATACTCAGAGCGGTGCAGAGAGATCCATAGTAAATAAACTAAAGAAGATACCCCAGGTAAAGGAGAGTAGAGCTGTACTAGGCTCATTTGATGTCTTTGCTAAAGTAGAATGCTATGATATGCTTGAGCTTAATAGAATAGTCAGTATTATAAGGAGTATGGAAGGTGTTACATCAACAAATACACTTACAGCATTTGAACCCTCAACGCTATTCAGAAAGGTTAATGCTATAATACTCCTAGTCTCTAACATGGAGAGATCCAAGGAATTCTACAAGGATATACTAGGATTAAGGATTAAATACGAGTCTCCTGAATGGGTAGAGTTCTTGAAGGATGGTGCTGTACTTGCATTACATAAGAGTAAGATCAAGGTTACAAATGATCGTGCCATGCTTAACTTTATAACCAGTGATATAAATGATGTTAGAAGCATGCTGAAGAGCAAGGGTGTTAGATTCTACAAGGATATTGAGGAAGATGCTAATGGCAAATACATGATAATAGAGGATCCAGATGGTTATAAGATACTCATAATAGAGCCTAAGGTTAAGGAGGCTATGCAAGCAACAGGTTACTATGGCTTTGCCCCTATATAATATGTAAAATATTTTAATCAATATGGGATCAAATTATATTATTTCTTAACATATCTAAGTCTAATATAGATATATCTGTAGATAATACTTATATAGTTTGCTAACATTATATATGTAATGGGTAATAATAATATAGATATTGTACTTATTGATGAGAAAGAGGTTAAGAAGCATGTAAATATAATTAAGAAGGAACTGCCCATGATGGATGCTATACTTGATGATATCGAGAGTATAATTACACTAACATACAAGTTGATAACACTCTTAGAGAAAGAGAGTCAGGATGCTGTGAGTAAGTATAACGATGAGCAACTCTGCTTAAGGCTAAATTTGGCTAGATCACTTGCATGTAATGCAGCAGCATCAACAGCAGCAATAGTATCCTTGTTCTCAGAGTATGTAAAGGACAAAACAATTTTTAAGTAAATACTTAAAACTAACAAACCCTTACATTATATTAATACTACCCTATCAATATCATGAGACAAGATTTCATACTAGTTAACAATTATAGGATAAGGATATTAGAGGATGGTATAGGCAATGATAAGCATATAGTACTCTTACATGGTATAGGTGCTGCTGCAGAGCGTTGGGCTAAGGTTATGCCATTGCTAGCAAAGAGGTATCATCTTGTGGCACCAGATATAATAGGATTTGGTTATAGTGATAAACCAAACGTTAACTATACTATACCATTCTTCATAAACTTCCTAGAGAGTTTTATAACAACCCTAGGCTTAAATAGGTTCTACCTAATAGGCTCTTCATTTGGAGGACAACTTGCAGCAGAGTTTGTTATAGCAAACAAGGATAAGGGTTATGTTGATGCTCTTGTGTTAGTAACACCATCTGGGCTCTCAAAGGAGCCTACTGAGGCTTTCACACAGTACATAATGGCTTCCCTCTATCCTAGTATAGAGAGTGCTAAGAAGGCATTCTCATTGATGTACTGTGGTAAGCAGGTTGATGATGTTTATACTAGGGACTTCGTTAACAGGATGCTCTTACCAAATGCAAAGTATGCATTCATATCAACATTATTGAATATTAGGGAGCACTCAAGTCTTAGAGAGAGATTAAGCATGATAGATGTTCCAACGCTTATAGTATGGAGTGAGAAGGATCTCCTTATACCTGTTGAGCATGCTTATATATTCCATAATGGTATAAGGGGATCTAAGCTTGTTATACTTAATGGCTGTGGTCATACACCATACTATGAGCAGCCAGAGAGGTTTGCTAGCATAGTTGATGAGTTCCTTAGCTCAGTTAATACCAAGGCTAGATAAAAATGAATGATAATTAATTAATTATTGTTATTTAACACCTTTCTACTCAGCCATTTACCTAACTCTGGTAGTATTACATTCTGTGATAACTTGCTTGCTATAAGCCCTATATGCCCACATGTATAAACCCTAAGGATCTTATCCTCACTAGATACATATTGGTTTAAGGTTATGCTACACTGTGGTGCAACTAGATGATCATCACTAGCAACTATGTTGAATAATGGTACCTCTATGCTCCTTAGATCTATCCTCTTCCCACACAGATAGAACTCGCCCTTTGCTAAGGCATTCCTCTTGTATATATCATTTATCCATTGCTTGAACAAACCACCTGCTATTGCTGGTGTATCATAGAGCCACTTCTCAACCCTTAGGAAGTTTGATCTAAAGTACTCATCATCTATGTTGTTAACGAAGTTAACATACTTGTATATACCTTGGGAGAATGGCTTAAGCATGGTATAGAATCTATGCAAGAACTCTGCAGGCAAGTTACCATATGTATCTATTATCCTATCAGCATCTATGCTCTTGCATAATGTTGCAACAACACTGTTATCCTTGCTTGTATCTATAACAGGGGCTATGGTAACAAGGTTTGCAACCTTCTCCTGCTTCAATGCTGTATACATTGTGCTCATGGTACCTCCTTGGCAGTAGCCTATCAGCGTTACCTTCTCACTACTGTTACTATCTCTAACCATGTTAACTAGCCTATCAAGGTATCTTCCTATGTAATCATCAAATGTAAGATGCTTATCTATAGGCTCTGGTACCCCCCAGTCAACCATGTAAACATCAAAGCCTTGCTTAACAAGGTTACCAACGAAGCTCCTATCTGGTTGGAGATCAAGTATGTAATGCTTGTTAATAAGTGCATACACAACTATTATTGGTACCTTATGCTTAATCTGCTCATTCTTGTAGTGTAGTAACCTTATCTTCCTTCCAACGTATATAACATCTGCTGGTGTAGTGCCTACATCTATCTTATTCTTGCTCATCAACTCCTGAGCCTTAAGTAGCCCTTCTGTATACTTGATCATGCTATCAGTAACCGCTTGCGCAAACAGTAAGTATGGATCCATCCTATAATGAGAGAGATACTCAAATATTTAACTTTTATGATATAATAATTGATAAATTCTTGAATAGTATATGAACTAAATATAATGATTATATAAATAAAAGAGGATAATAGTGTTATTCCTCTCTATTCCTTATGTTATTTGTCTTTATACTACCCTTATCTATCTTTAGCATGCTTATCTCTTCACTAAGCCTTGCTATATCCCTCTTCATCTTAACCATCTCCCTATA
>VAPR01000549.1_pt1 | contig 23825 bp, 22 predicted proteins | sample 3380701 | NCBI WGS metagenome assembly VAPR01 (sample SAMN11536904, study PRJNA540576) | hot springs metagenome | isolation source: hot spring wet sediment | place: Spain: Lobios | collected 2014-01 | reverse complement strand
GAATCGCCCTCTGAACAGGAGCAGCGCCGCGCCAGCGCGGCAACAACGAAAAGTGAAGGTTCACGATCCCCAGCTCGAAGGCCTCGATCAGCTCTACGGGAATGATCTGCCCGTAAGCGACTATCACACCTACGTATGGTCGAAGCTCCCGGACGAGATCTACGATCTCGCCTACCCTATCGGGCGCCAATACCCTCAGTCCTAACGAAGTCGCTTCCTCGGCGATTGGAGTCTGGATGTGACTGCGACCCCTGATTCTTCCTCTGGGGGGCTGGGTGACCACCGCGGCCAACTCGAAATCGGACTCGACGAGCGCTCTGAGAGTGGGTACGGCGGAGCGGGGGGATCCGAAAAATACCGTCGTCCTGTCGGCCATCAGAGGAGACGACGTCTGATTTCGGCCAGAGCCGCTTTTCGCTCGGCTCGTTCCAGCCGGTCGATAAGAAGCTTTCCTTCCAGGTGATCCGTTTCGTGCAACAGCATTCGTCCGAGAAGTTCGTCCCCTTCAACGACGGTCTCCTTGCCGTCGATATCCAAACCCTCCACTACGACATAAGAAGGCCTTTCGATCTCGAAGAAAAGTCCCGGAACCGACAGGCATCCCTCGTTGTAGGTCCAGAGCCCTTCCGTTTTCACGACTCTGGGATTGATGAGAACCCCAGGACCCTCGCCGACGTCGTAGACGAAGATCCTCTTTTCGACGCCGACTTGCGGTCCTGCCAGCCCTACTCCGGGCGCGTCGTACATGGTTTCGAGCATGTCGTCGGCGAGCTTGCGTAGTTCGGGACCGATCTCCTGGAGGGGTATCTCCCGCGCGATCCGCCGCAGAATCGGGTCTCCGTACTTTCTTATCGGCAGTATTGCCACCGCAGCTCCCTACAATTGTCTGTACGAGGCATCCGGATCGACCTCGACTCTCACCTTGACCCCCCGAGCATCCGCCGCCCGCCTGAGGGCCATAGCTTCTTCCCAAAGCGTAACGGTACCATCGTGCAGGATCAGCGCTCTTCGTAGTCCGCCTTCGTCGTGCGGCCCGGCGATCGAAACTGGGGCGCCTCCCTCCCGCAGTCGATGGATAGCTTCGAAGAACGCCTCCAGGAGCTCTCTCCCTTCGTCGTCCGCAGATTCTACGAGTATCGAGCGGGAGAAGGGGGGAAGCCATTCCGACTCTCTGGCCTGAAGATCCGCATCCACCAATCTTGTGTCGTCGCCTCCTACCAGCGCATCGACCACAGGATGGGAGGGATCGAAGGTCTGCACGAGCAACGACCCCATCCGGGACGCTCCCCGACGAACCAAAAGCCCGGCGAGATCGTAAAGAATGCGCATCGATCTGACCCAGGCGTCGAAACTAACCAATCCCACCAGAGAGTCGAGACTGACTACTACTACCAGATCGGCGCCTCCCAATCTCCACAACGCCGCCTCGGTGGCGATCACGAGGGAAGCCCTAGGGTCGAAGTCGCCTGTTTCTTTGGTGAGCTGAGCCGTGGTAACCCCCGGGAACAAACGCACAGCTTCCGCCTCGATCGCCGCGACGCCCGGCGAAGATGGCTTGAGACGCGTAGAGCCGCAACGCGGACACTTGTCGGCATCCTTCCGGTCGAGAACGAACCAGCAATCCCTGCATCGGGCCGATCGGTAGCCGCCTTTTTTGGAGACGAAAAGTACGACCCTTCCGCCACGCTCCAGAACCTCCCGGATACGACGGGCCGCCGGCGACGATATGAATCCCGGTTCCGGAATTTCCTTGGAGCGATCGACCACTTCTATTGCCGGAAAGTGCTGCCGGGTGGGGGCAGGCGGAAGATGCGCCGACAGGGTTCCTGCAGCCCGGCTATCGTACGAAGGCCAGGGCGCTGTAAGTATTGCCGGACATCCCTCGATCCGCGCGCGCAGCAGCCCTATGGTCCTGGCGTTGTAGTAGGGCATTCGGTCTTCACGGTGACTGGGACTTCCTTCATCGACTACGGTGACCCCACCGAGTCTTTCCATGCGGTGCAACGTAACGGCTCGATCGCCGGCGACGATGGCGCCCGGACGGCGCGCCTCGTTCCAGATCGATGCCAGTTTTCTAGCCGGCGCCGCCGTGTCGACGAAAATGTGGCGGCTTGCTAACGCCTCTCTGATGGACCGTGCGTCTTTGGTGAGACTGCTGCCCAAAGCTATGACCGCCGAGTTTCCTGAATCGGAAAGTCTCAGGTGCGCCCTGGCGAGTGCAGGCGCCGGCGGAAGCCCGGGCGGATGGCGTACGACGAGAACTGCCGGCGCCGAGCGACACTCACGGCTTGCCGGTCCTTCTCCCAGTCCGCCTATCTCGTATCCCTCCGATACGAGTTCGTCGAGGAGATATTCAAGAAGCAACCCCCCTGAAGCGAGATCTGGCGGACCGTTTCTGTCCGTCGGTTCCCTCGGAACGTTCGATGCATCCTTTGGTATGGAAGCCGGCGTCATTCTGCGGAGAAATCTTCTTATGTCGGTCAGGTAGTACTCGGCCGCGGCGGCAGCCAGCAGCAGTTGCTGACGGGAAAGTACCGCGAAGGGCGCCGCGGTCGAAAGAATCGGCTTCAGACCTTCTGGTGATCGATCCTCGAAACCGACCACCCATCCTCTGGCGCGTCGGTTGCGTGAGGGAACCCATACGACCGATCCCGCATGGACGCTCCCGATCAGGTCCGCGGGCACGGCGTAGTCGTACCAGATCTTGAGAGTAGGATGATCGAGCACTATCCGGGCGACGGGTCCCGCCTCTGAGGCGCCGAGAAACCTTTTTGCACCCGAAGCGATGGCCAGTGAAAGCGAGGCCCGGAGGACCTCGCGCGGCGCGCCGTCTAGGAGACCTTCTCTGTATGCAATCAGAGCAGCGATTCTGCCAGATAGGGGGCCATATCGGTGGATTCCCAGGTGAACTCGGAATCCGATCGGCCAAAGTGTCCGTAAGAAGCGGTTTTTTTGTAAATGGGACGCCTAAGCTGCAATCTCTCGATGATGGCAGCGGGCCTGAGATCGAAAAGTTCGCAGATGGCTTGTTCGATTTTTTCTTCTTCGACCTTGGATGTCCCGAACGTCTCCAGCATCAACGAAACCGGCCTCGCAGTGCCGATAGCATAAGCCACCTGAACTTCGCACCGATCCGCAAGCCCGGCAGCGACTACGTTCTTTGCAATCCAGCGTGCGGCGTAAGCCCCGGAACGATCGACCTTGGAGGGATCTTTTCCGGAGAAGGCGCCGCCGCCGTGTCGAGCGTAGCCGCCGTATGTGTCGACGATGATCTTTCTACCTGTCAGTCCGGTATCGGCGTGGGGACCGCCGATCACGAACTTGTCGGTTGGATTGACCAGAACTCGCATGTTCTTCGAGTCGATGTGATCCGAGACGACCGGCTCGATTACATGCTCGATTAGAGCCGGCTTCATTTCGTCTTCGATCGAAACGTGGGGCTCGTGCTGGGCCGATATCAACACCGTTTCGAGACGCTTAGGACGTCCGTCCTCGTAGGCGACGGTCACCTGAGTCTTGCCGTCCGGGCGTAAAAAGCGAAGCTGTCCGCTCTTGCGAACCTCGGCGAGTCTTTGAGCGAGACGATGAGCCAGCCAGATCGGAAGCGGCATCAAATCGGGCGTTTCGTCGCAAGCAAATCCGAACATCATCCCCTGGTCACCCGCTCCCTGCTCATCGAAGGGATCGCCGGCGCCCGCCTTGCGGACCTCATGGGACTTATCGACTCCCTGGGCGATGTCGGGGCTTTGCTGATCGATGCAGACCATTACCCCGCAGGCGTTCGCATCGAAGCCGTACTCGGCTTTTGTGTACCCGATTTCTCGAATGGTCTGGCGCACCAGTTTCTGGATGTCGAACTGAGCGCTCGTAGAGATCTCGCCCGCCACGACGACCATGCCGGTGGTTATGAGAGTCTCGCAGGCGACCCTGCCTTCCTGGTCTTGCTCGAGGACCGCATCCAGGACGGCGTCGGACACCTGGTCGGCCATCTTGTCTGGGTGACCCTCGGTCACCGACTCGGACGTGAATAGAAAGTTCTTTCCCACACCAACCTCACTTTTCTGCAATAAAGATTACCGATCGAGGTAACGCTCTGCGAGACGGTCCCAGAGCTTTCTCGCAAGAGCCTCTTTCGACATCAGCGGAAAATGTTCGGAGCTTCCATCGTCGTAGAAAATTGTCGCCTCGTTGGTGTCGGACCCGAAGCCCGATTCTTTCTTGGAGACGTCGTTGGCGACGATTGCCTCGAGCTTCTTCGCCGCAAGCTTCGAGCGGGCATTGGATTCGATGTCGTCAGTCTCGGCGGCAAAACCTACCACCATTCGCGTCTTCGACGCGCCGGACGCCCGCAGGGCGGCGACTTCTTCGAGCACATCGACGGTGGGCTCGAGGGCAATGGTATCGAGTCCGTTCTCTTTTTTGATCTTCTTCTCTTCTATGACCTTCGGCTTGAAGTCCGCAACCGCCGCCGCCATGATCAGCGCGTCGGCGGACCGGCACGCATCCAAAACAGCCGATTTCATTTCCTCGGCCGTCTCGACCGTAATTTCCTCGACCCCCCATCTCGGCAACAGGGACGGCACCGTCGTGATCAGCCGCACGCCGGCGCCTCGCAGCCACGCCTCTCGCGCGATGGCTCGTCCCATCTTTCCCGACGACCTGTTGCCCAGATACCGCACCGCATCGACCGGTTCCCGGGTGCCACCTGCCGTCACTACCGCCGACAGGCCGGCCAACTCTTTGTCCGGCGTCGGCGCTTTGCTTTTTCTGCCCTCGGACAGACTTCTTTCCATCACGAGCTCGAAAAGCGACAGGATGTCCTCGAGCTCGGGAAGACGTCCGGGTCCCTCGTCGAAGCCGGCGAGGTCGCCCCATGCCGGTTCCATCACGGTTACGCCTCTCGATCGCAGAACTTCGACGTTGCGGCAAGTTGCGGGGTTTTCCCACATCTCGGCATGCATCGCAGGCACGATCATCACCGGCGCCTTCGTCGATAGCACTACCGCAGTAAGCAGATCATCGGCAATGCCACCGGCGATCCTGGCGATGGTCGAAGCAGTAGCCGGCGCTACGAGAATGCCGTCTGCGGCTTTACCCAGCGCGGTATGTGCCAGCGGGTCGGGCCCGCTCCACATATCTGCTGCAAGACGCTTTCCCGACAGCGCCTCGAAAGTGAGGATTCCCACGAATCGACGAGCGTCTTCGGTCAGAACCGGCGTCACTTCGGCGCCGCGCCGCATTAGTTCTCGGAGAATTTGAGGCGCCTTGTAAGCCGAGATGCTGCCGGTTACCCCCAAGACAAGTTTCTTGGCGGAAAGAACGCTTCGAAGCGACTCGTTCCCAGAGATAGAGCACCTCGCTCGGTGGTTGAGCGGACGGATCTACAACTGCGCGCCCGTACCGTTCACCCGACTAAGCGGGTCTTTTCATTTCTTTGATCGCTTTTTCGAAGTAATCCTTGTCGTATGTGACTTTGCCCGCTGCGATCTCTTCGAACGCTATGGTAAGCGGCTTGCGCGAGGTGGTGTGCACCTGCGGAGGAGCGTACCGTCCGATTCCCTCGCCCAGCTGGAGGTAATAGTCGTTGATCTGCCGGGCGCGCTGGGCGGCGAGCATCACCAAAACAAACTTCGATCCGGTCTTCTCGACTAGTTCTTCGATCGAAGGCATCGTCATTGCGATTCACTCCTCCTGAAGTCCTCAATGATCGCCCGCACCCGGGCGACCGCATCCTCTAGATTGTCGTTCATCACCACGAAGTCGAACCGATCCTTTTCTGCAAATTCTTTGGCCGCTGTTTGGAGGCGCTTCTGGATGGCTTCCTCGCTGTCGGTTCCCCTACCTTCAAGTCGCCTTCTAAGCTCATCCATGCCGGGCGCGTCTATAAAAATCGTAACCGCGTCCGGCATTCGACTTTTTATCTGAAACGCCCCCTGGACGTCTATTTCCAATATGACATCCCGGCTTTCGGCAAGCTTCTCTTCCACGGCACTCCTGGGAGTGCCGTAACGATACCCGTACACCGAGGCCCACTCCAGCAATTCCCCGCGCTTATCGAGGGCATCGAAAGCTGCGTCGTCGACAAATCGGTAGGTAACACCGTCGACATCGCCTTGCCTGGGGGGACGGGTGGTTACGCTTATCGAAAGCCAGAGGTTGGGATCGCTTTCCAGTAACTCGGAGACTATGCTCCCCTTACCTACGCCGGAAGGGCCCGATATGACGAAAAGCCTCCCCAATTACTTTTTCTTTACGCCCGCCGCCGCTTACTCGTTGTGATCAACCGAAGCGCTCGAGCAACCCTTCGCGTTGACGCGCGCCCAGGCCCTTTACGCGCCTGCTCTCGCTGATCTCCAGTTCCTGCATGATCTTACGAGCCCGCACCTTCCCCACTCCGGGGAGCGACTCGAGAAGCGACAAAACCTTCATTTTGCCTATGACGTCCGAAGTCCTGCCCTGATCGAGGACCTGCTTAAGGGTAGTCGAGCCGTTCTTGAGCTTCTCTTTGATCTCAGCCCTCTCCCGTCGGACCTTGGCCGCCTTCTTCAGCGCCTCCTGGCGCTGAGCATCGCTGAGAACTGGGGGTTGCTGCGGCATACTTGGCCTCCTTTGCCTACTACGTCGAGGTTGGAATTTGCCCGCGGCATTATAACCGCTTGCCATGAAGCAAGCTACGGCGACGTTTCGCGCCTCGCAATACCGAGTATGTCTCCGGCGGCGCCGAAGTTTCTACTTTTCAGATAACTCTCGAGCTCTTCGGCGATTCGCTGAGGCGCTTTCGGGTCATAAAAGCTTGCCGTTCCCACGCCCACTGCTGAGGCCCCGGCCATCAGCATCTCTGCTGCGTCGCATCCATTGAAAACCCCGCCGGTGCCGATAATCGGAACGGCGTCCAGTGCAGTCGAGACCTCGTAGACATGGCGCAATGCGATCGGTTTTATGGCCGGCCCCGACAATCCCCCGACGCTCCTCTTCAGCACCGGCTCGGCCCGTTCGGGGTCGATGACCAATCCCAATACGGTGTTTATAAGAGTAAGCCCCGTTGCTCCGGCTTCAAGGACCGCCTCGGCGAAAGGCAGAGCCGAGGGAACATTCGGACTCAACTTAGCGAACACAGGTTTGCCGGAAGCTTTCGTAGCTTCTGTGACCGCCGAGATCACCGCCTCGGAAGCTTGGACAGAATGAGCGATCATTTCTCCGGGCTCTTCTACGTTCGGACACGAGAGGTTGACCTCGATGGCGACTATCGGGTCGTACGAAGCAATCCTTGTGGCGGCCGCTGCGAATTCCTCGGGAGTCCTGCCCCAAACCGATCCGATGATCGGCACACCGTGACGCTTTACGGCGGGCAAGCAGGACTCTATCCATTCGTCCACACCGGGGTTATCGAGCCCGATCGAGTTGATCATGCCTGCAGGCGTTGCAGCGATCCGCGGAGGCGGATTGCCGGGCCAGGGGAAAATCGACAACGATTTCGTGGTAAAAGCTCCCAGCCGTCGAGGATCGATATTTCTCAAGTACTCGTCGCCAAGCCCGAAGGTTCCCGACGCGGACACTATCGCAGATGCAAGCCTGAGCGGCCCTAACTGAACCGACAGATCCACCCCGGCCTCGCCGTCTCTTCGGCGCTTCCGCATCTTCCGGGTCTCCTGCGACACTAAGGTCGCAGCGCGTGGTACTCCTGCAGGCTTCGCACGCCGGGCTTTTCTCTCTGCAAAGCTGCGATCCCCGAGACCGCCGCCTCGGCGCCGGCGATGGTTGTGATGCAGGGAATACGATTTTCGAGCGCCGCGCGTCGCAAATAGTAGCCGTCGGCTCTCGGTCCCCTTCCCTGAGGTGTATTGATCACCAGACCGACCCTTCGCTCTTCGATCAAATCCAGGCCGCTGACGCCTCCCTCGCCGAGCTTGGCGACTTCCTTAGCCGCAATTCCCGAGGCATTCAGCAATCTCGCTGTGCCGGATGTCGCAAAGATTTCGAAGCCGAGCTTTGCGAACCTTCGTGCAATGGGTACGATCGCTCTCTTGTCGCGATCCGCCACCGACAGAAATACGGCGCCTTGCACCGGAAGCTTGCTAAAGGCCCCCGCTTCAGCCTTGGCGAAAGCGATGCCGAAAGACGGCCCGATGCCCATCGTCTCGCCGGTGGATTTCATCTCGGGGCCCAACAGCGCATCCGATTTGGCGAAACGACCGAATGGAAGCACGGCTTCTTTTACGGCGACATGCCCGGAGGACGGCCGTCCGAGACGTCCTTGCTTCCTGAGGTCCTCCAGAGACCAGCCGACCATCACAAGAGCCGCCAAACCGGCGATTGGAATGCCGGTAGCCTTGGACACGAACGGCACGGTACGGCTCGCCCTGGGATTGGCTTCGAGTACGTAAACCTCCCCGTCTTTTACCGCCAACTGGACGTTGAGAAGTCCCCGGACCTCGAGAGCCCTGGCGAGTTCTACTACGTGTTCTTCGATCACATCCAGCACCAAGGGCGATAGGGTTTTTGGAGGGAGCACACATGCAGAGTCGCCCGAATGCACCCCGGCCTCTTCTATGTGCTCCATCACGCCTGCGATGAAAACTTCGCTGCCGTCGCACAAAGCGTCGACGTCGACCTCTGTTGCGTCCTCGAGGAATCGATCGATCAGGACCGGCCGCTCTTCCCCGGTCTCTGAGACATCGATCCTGCGAGATGCCTTGACCGCCTCCTCGACATAGGCGACCAGATCTTCTTCTCCGTAGACGATTTCCATGGCTCTCCCGCCCAGAACGTAGCTCGGCCTCACCAGCACGGGATAGCCGATAGATGCAGCAGCCTCGATGGCCTCTTCTACTGAAGTCACGGTGGCATTGGGCGGCTGAGGAATCCCGAGTTTCGAGCAAAGCTCCCCGAAGAGTCGCCGGTCCTCGGCTGCATCGATTGCGTCAGGCGAGGTTCCGAGCACCCGTACTCCTGCTTCCTGCAGGGCCTGGGCGAGCTTGAGAGGAGTCTGACCACCCAACTGGACGATGACTCCCATGGGCGCCTCGGCTTCTATAACCGAGAGTACGTCTTCTAATGTGAGGGGCTCGAAGTAAAGTTTGTCGGCAGTGTCGTAGTCGGTCGAGACGGTCTCGGGGTTGCAGTTGATCATGATGGTTTCATAGCCCGCATCTTGCAGGGCGAAGACCGCGTGCACGCAGCAGTAATCGAATTCGATGCCCTGGCCGATCCTGTTCGGACCGGCCCCTATTATCACGACCCGCTCCCGACTGCTTTGTCTTACCTCGGATTCGTCTTCGTAGCTGCTGTAGTGATAAGGGGTCGATGCCTCGAATTCGGCGGCGCAGGTGTCGACGGTCTTGTAGGTCGCGACGACGCCGCTCTTCTTCCGGGCCTCTCGTATCTGGGCCTCGCTTCTTTTGCAGATTCGAGCGATCTGCGGATCGGAGAATCCGAAGCGCTTCAACCGCTTCAACGTCCTAGCGGACAGCATCCCGTCCTTTGCGGCAGCAGCTTCCGATTCGGCCTCTTTTCGCGCTTCGTAAATCTTTCGCATCTCGGAGAGAAACCACGGATCGATCCCTGATTGCCGGTTGATCTCTGCGATGTCGACGCCTCGCCTCAGCAACTCTCCTATTCGAAACACGCGGTCGGAGGTAGGTCTCGAGACAGAGGCGAGAAGCTCATCGGTCTCTATAGGTCGTAACGAGTCCTCTATCTTGTCAAGCCCCAGTCCGGCCGCCCCGATTTCCAGGGAGCGAAGCGCTTTCTGAAGGGCTTCGTCGAAAGTCCTCCCGATGGCCATTACCTCGCCCACCGACATCATCTCCGTTCTCAGGGTGTCGTCGATTTCGGGAAACTTTTCGAAGGCCCACCTCGGCACTTTGACGACCACATAGTCGATCGTGGGCTCGAAGCTTGCAGGAGTCTTGGCGGTGATGTCGTTTGCGATCTCGTCGAGCGTGAAACCTACAGCCAGTTGTGCAGCCATCTTGGCGATCGGGAATCCGGTAGCTTTCGAAGCCAGCGCGGACGATCGCGAAACCCTGGGGTTCATCTCGATCACCACCTGCCTGCCGGATTCCGGATGGACCGCGAACTGTATGTTCGATCCGCCGGTCTCTACCCCGATCCTGCGAATTACCGCCATGGCGGAGTCTCGCATCCTCTGGTATTCGTCGTCCGAGAGTGTCTGCGCCGGGGCGACGGTGATCGAATCCCCCGTGTGAACTCCCATCGGATCGAAATTCTCGATAGAGCAGATGATCACCACATTGTCGGCGAGATCGCGCATTACCTCAAGCTCGAACTCCTTCCAGCCCAAAACCGACTCTTCGATGAGAACCTGGCGAGTCGGACTTTGCTGCAGGGCCGCTTTGACGGCGGGCTCGAGCTCGGCGCGCGAGCGAACCACCGACGACCCGCCGCCGCCGAGAATGAAAGAAGGTCTGAGCACCACCGGATATCCGAGCGACTCGGCGACTTCCACAGCCGAAGCTACATCGGAGACGACCGCAGATCGGGGCACGTCGAGGCCGATCTCGACCATGGCCGCTTTGAAAGCTTCCCGGGACTCAGCGGTCTCGATTGCCGAAACCTGAGCGCCTATCAGCTCGACCCCGAAGCGATCGAGTACGCCTTCCTTTGACAGTGCGACGGCTAAATTCAGTGCGGTCTGACCTCCCATCGTTGGCAGGAGTGCATCGGGGCGCTCCGCCTCGATTACCGCCGTCACCGTTTCGACGTCCAGCGGCTCGACGTAGGTGCGGTCGGCTAATTCTGGATCTGTCATGATCGTCGCCGGGTTCGAGTTGACCAGGATTACGCGGTAGCCGAGGGATTTGAGCATTTTGCAAGCCTGGGTCCCTGAGTAATCGAACTCGCATGCCTGGCCGATGACTATAGGTCCGGACCCCAGGATCAGAATCGATTCGATATCTCGGCGAGCCGGCAAGTCTCAGTCCTCCAGAGATTTCTTTTCTGCAGCGAGGCCCGATCGAGGAGGCCTGCCCCTTTCGATAACTTCCAGGAAGTACTCGAACAAATCGACTGCGTCGTGCGGCCCCGGCGCAGCTTCGGGATGGTACTGGACCGAGAAGGCCGGCACTTCCAGGCACTCGATTCCTTCGATGGTTCCGTCGTTGAGATTGAGATGCGTGACCTCTATCGCTCCGAACTCTTTGCTTTCGAGCCTCAAGGGGCTCTCCACCGTACCGGCTTTCCAGGGCAATCCTTCAGGCGGCGCGCCGCCTAGCGATTCGGGCGAGATGGCGAAGCCGTGGTTCTGGGATGTGATCTCGACCCTCCGGCTCTTTAGAACCCGCACGGGATGATTTCCACCGTGATGCCCGAACGGGAGCTTGAAAGTCCTCCCCCCCAGTGCAAGCCCGAGCAATTGATGGCCCAAACAAATTCCGAACAAGGGAACCTTGCCCAAAAGGCCCCGTATCGCCTCGATTCCGTACTTGACGGCTGCAGGATCGCCCGGACCGTTCGACAAGAAAACACCGTCCGGCCTGAGCGAGAGCGCACGGTCGGCCGGCGTGTTTCCCGGTACTACCGTTACCTTGGCCCCGGCCGCAATGAGGTACTCGATAATGCGCCGTTTGATTCCGAAGTCGTAGGCGACGATGTGACATCTCGCCTCTCTATCGGGGGGCTCGAAGATCTCCGGTTCGGTGGAGATAACTTCCTTGACCAGATCTCGCCCCTCCAACTTGGGCGCCGCTCTAGCCATCTCGACAGCCTCGCGCTGGGAGATGTCTCCGTGGACGATGACACCGGTCATCGCCCCTTTGTCGCGTATGTGACGGGTAAGCCGCCGGGTGTCGACCTCGGTGATAGCCGGACAGCCATTTTCTACCAGGAAGTCTTCGAAACCGGCAGCGCTCCGCCAGGAACTGGGATGCTCGGACATCGACCTCACGACCATCCCGGCAGCGAAAATTTTTCTGCTCTGAGAATCCTTCGGGCAGACGCCGTAGTTTCCTATGTGAGGGTACGTCATCGTCACGATCTGGCCGGCATAGGACGGGTCGGTGATCACCTCTTGATATCCGGCGATCGACGTATTGAAGATCACCTCGCCGAAGCTTCCTCCGCGCGCGTCGGCGGGTGCGCCGGCAGCCAGTCCTTCGAACACCGATCCGTCTTCTAGAGCCAGCAAGGCCGGCTTACGCATCTAAACGAGCTCTCCTTCGTCTACGACCAGCTTTCCCTCAAAGACCGTGTGAGTCACCAGCCCGGTGAGTTTTCTTCCCGCATAGGGAGTGGCACAGGCCTTCGAATATCCTCGGGCCGGATCGAATTCCCAGGCCACAGAGGGATCGAAAACGAACAAATTGGCCGGCGAGCCCTCTTTTATCGGCCCCCCGTGCTCTTCGAGCCCGAGTAGCCGAGCAGGCTTCGTACTCATCAGGCCCACAAGAGCTTCGAGGGAAAGAATCCCCGAGATTACGAGTTCGGTGTAAAGGAACGAAAAGGCTACCTGCAGACTCGCAATGCCGGCAGGAGCTTCTTCCAGGGGCGCCTCCTTTAGCTCGGGCGCATGCGGCGCATGATCGGTGGCGATGACGTCGATTACTCCCTCCTCGAGCGCCTGCCTCAGAGATTCGACGTCGGCTGAGGTACGCAAAGGCGGATTGACTTTGTAAAGAGGGTCGTAGTCGGAGAGTGCTTCTTCTGTAAAGACGAGATGATGAGGAGTTGCTTCGGCCGTTACCGGAAGACCCCGAGCCTTTGCCTTTTTTACGAGATCGACGCTTTCTGAGACGGTGATGTGCTGCAGGTGCAACCGCCCACCGACAGAAGCGAGCACGGCTAGGTCTCTTGCCACTATCGCTTCTTCGGCCTCCCTCGGTCTGCCGGGCAAACCGAGCTTCTCCGCGAGCGTTCCCTCGTTGATGCATCCCGGCTTTATGACACCCCGGATGAATTCCCCCGGCATCGAAGACTCTTTAGCGCCGCCCGACCCTTCGCCGCACAGCGCCGGGTCTTCAGGATGATCGGCGACGATGAATCCGAACTCCTCGCTGTTAGCAAGCGCCAGCTTCAAAAGCGCGGCATCCGAGATGGATGCGCCGTCGTCGGTGAATAGCCGCACCCCGGCCTTTGCCATCGCCAGCATCTCAGAGGGTGCTTCGCCCCTCCTTCCCTTGGAGACGCAGCCGGCGACTTCGACATGACACAACCCGAGCTGTTCCGATTTGGCCCTGACAGCTCTTACGAGCTCGACACTGTCGATCGGGGGATCGGTGTTGGGCATGGCAACGATCGCCGTAAATCCCCCCGCTGCTGCGGCGGCACAGCCCGTTTCGATTGTCTCGGATCGCTCGGCGCCGGGCTCTCTCAGGTGGACGTGCATGTCGACAAGACCGGGCATCACTAATCTGTCGGATGCCTCGATGACCCTGGCGCCACCGGCGCCCAGCCCCTTTTCGCACCTCGCAATCCTTCCGTTTTCGATCAACAAATCGGCCCTCTTAGACCCCGAGGAGTCGACGACCCTTCCGCCTTTGATCAAGATCGCCTCGCCGCTCATCGAGATTCGCTCCCATCCCCTGAGCTTTCGGCAAGCCGGCCGACCGTAAGCAGATAAAGAACGGCCATCCTTACGGCAAGCCCAGAGGAGACCTGCTCGGTCACCACGCAGTTCTCCATCGAAAGGACTGCCGGATCGATCTCGAGCCCCCGGTTTACAGGACCGGGATGCATGATGAGGGCGCCCTCGGGAAGCGCCTCGGCTCTTTTGGAATCGAGGCCGTAGAACGCGCGATATTCCTCGGCAGATCCGACTCGCCCGCCGGCGCCTCTTTCGAACTGCATCCTCAAGAGCATCAAAACGTCGGTTTCCGGGAGGAGATCGTCCAGCGAGGAATGAAATCGACACGGCCATCCCTCTTTGTGAAGCGGCAGAAGGGCAGGGGGCCCCACGCAGACGACGTCGAATCCCATCCGGGAAAACAGCCACACCGCCGAGCGGGCTACTCTCGAGTGGACGATGTCGCCCACGATCGTCACCCTCAGGCCTTCTTGTATGCCGCGACGCTTTTCGATGGTGAAAAGATCCGTGAGCGCCTGGGTGGGATGCTGGTGGCGGCCGTCGCCTGCGTTGATCACCGGAACATCGAGCAACTTGGCGATCTGGCCGGGCGCGCCCGAGGCGGGATGTCTTATGACGATGCAGCCCGCCCCAATTGCCCGCAGCGTAAGAGCCGTGTCGATGAGACTCTCGCCTTTGGCTACGGAGCTGCCGGTGGCGCCGAAAGATATGACGTCGGCGGACAACCTCTTTGCTGCAAGTTCGAAGGAAATGCGAGTTCTGGTAGACGGCTCGAAGAAAGCCACCGCCACTGTGATTCCTCTCATGACCGGGACGACGGGAACCGGTCGCCTCAGCACTTCTTCGAAGCTGGCTGCTTCGGTGAGCACCCGTTCTACGAAAGCTCGATCTATTCCCTCTGTCGAAAGAAGGTCTTTCCCCGCAGCCCCGTAATCCGTCGCCAAGGCTCGGGCACTCATCGCGCGGCCGCCTTGTGGTTTTCCCCTTTGCGGCCCCGGCGGACAGATCCTTCGGCCCGACCGGACGACACTCTGCTCAAATAAACGGCGTCTTCGCCGTCGATCTCTTCGAGGTGTACGACGATCTCTTCGTCGAGGGAGGTCGGAAGATTTTTTCCCACGAAATCGGCTCTTATGGGGAGTTCTCTGTGACCTCTATCGACGAGAACGGCGAGCTGAACTCGCCGGGGCCGGCCGAAATCCATGATGGCGTCGAGGGCGGCTCTTATGGTCCTTCCGGTGAAGATGACATCGTCTACCAGCACGACATTGCGGTCGGTCAGATCGAATCCAAGAGCGGTCTGTCTGGAGGGACGAGGTCTGCGCAAGGGTAGGTCGTCGCGGTAGAAGGTCACATCCAATGAGCCGTGATCCGCCGGAACCCCTTCGAATTCTCGAATGAGGTCGGCGAGGCGCTTTGCCAGCGGGACGCCGCGAGTGTAGATCCCGATAAGAGCAAGAGATTCGGGGGAATTCCCCGCTTCGATGACCTCGTGGGCCATTCGAGAGACCGCACGCCTTATGGAGGCGGCGTCGAGTACCGATGTAAGCGCATCTTCGCGCACCATTGCCCCTTTCTCGCCTCGCCGGACGAGCCTTTAAAGGAGCCCGCTTTCGGCGCCTTGCCGAAAGCCCAGAGCTCGAGGTCCAAAGATACCACCCTCGATCGAAGAAGTCGACGACCATTCCTAAACCTCAGGACAAGCAGGACTCGTCAGACGGACTAGAAAAGATGAAACCCGGCAGTCGCAATCTTCGTCTAAGGAGCGGTACGAAGCGCTCGGGGAGCCAAGCTTACTTCGATGATCGAATCCAGAAACGAAATCCTAGAAGGAGACATCCCCAAGTGGGGCGAGGACGCCTTTGTAGTCGCGCCTTGCTGTGGACGGGTCGACATCGACGACGAGCTCTCCAGACCCGGCGCCGTGGTCTACAGCGGCGCCGTCGTAGGACGAATCATCCAGAACCGCAGCACGAAGGTAATCGTCAGCCGATTTACGGGAACGGTCGAAAAGCCGCTCGTCGAGACCGGCGCCAGGGTGCGGGCCGGCCGCCCCGTGCTCTGGCTGAGAAGAACCTGACTGCAAAGCGCAAAGGCGCGCCGGTTACCCTCTGACGACCGCCCGGAACGGAACGAAGATCTCTTCCTCGGTGAGAGATCCGTGATTTCCTGCGGCCGGTGGCTTGAAGAAATCCGGATCCACGAGACAAGCATCGCCTCGCATCGCAACGACGACATCACCGGCTCTGGAAAGCAGGCCTTCGACCGGATCCTCCCCATAAAGCCCTAAAGAGACCGCGTGCTCTTTGGTGAAAACCCATGCCTTGCCTCCGTAGGCGCCGAGAGCCGCCTCGAAGAGATCATTGGCGGCTCCCGGACGGGCGTGCAGGTACCTGACCCGCGGCTCGCCCGTTACAGCGCGACAGAGGTCTCGGACGTCGCGCCCGAGCTCGATTCGTGACTCCTCAGGCGTCGAAACCATTCCGTGATCGGATACGACGAGAAGTCCGTCGCCGGGAAAAAGGGCGTCCAAGAGGCGCTCGCAGAGCGAATCCGCCGTCGCCGCGGCTTTCAGCCACTCCGCGCTACCCGGCCCGAATCGGTGACCTTCCTTGTCGAGGCCGTCCCAGTAGACGTAGATCAGCTTCCTGCGCCTGTCCTCCAGCAGCGACCGCACTTTGGAAGGCGCCTGCGCGGAGTGCTCGTAACCGAACCAGCTCGCGCCCCTCAAGATCAGATCCGAAAAGCCGGTCCCCTCGAATTCTGTGCGCGTGACGACGAACGCCCCGATTCTGGCTGCAGAAGCAACTTCGAATATCGTCTTTTCGGGTTGATATCTCTTGGGCGGAGGCAACGGCGGAGATTTTCTGGTAAGCCCGACACCTGATTCGGCCAACTTCTCGTCGGCCTTATCCTCGTCGAATTCGTATCGGATCACATTGAAGGAGCGCTCACGCTCCAGAAGTCTGTAGCCCAGAATTCCGTGCTTGCCGGGAAGCCTTCCCGTGCAAATAGACGTAAGGCCCGTCGCCGAAGTCGAAGGAAAAGTCGAAGTAGCAAAGGTTCCCGGAAGATCCCAGATCGTAGGAAGCGTATCTCGATGATTCCTGAGCTGGATGGCCCCGAGACCGTCTATCACCAGCACGACCAATCGCCGGAGCTGTGGCGGAGGGGGCAATTCGTAGACATCCTGATCCCAGTCTCCCAGGCCGATGGCGGCTAGTATCCAGCGCCCGACCTCTACGAGGGAGCGTCGGCCGTAGGCCGGAGGGCACATGTCGTAGCTGAGCGCAGCGAGATGCTCGGGAAGTCCCTCGAGACCCCCTGCAATCTCTGAAGCCCGGAGGACTTGTCCGCCCCCTGAAAGCTCCGAGCGATCCTGCGATACCGATGCGAGGACTCCGTTTATGAATCGGGAAGCTTCCTGGGTCGAGAACTCTTTTGCCAGCTCGACCGCCTCGTCGATGGCCACCGGATCGGGGGTGTCGGTAAAGACGATCTCGAAAATCCCGATCCTCGCGATGATCCTGTCGACAGGCGGCATTCTCTCCGGCGCCCACCCGAGAGAGTATCGACCGAGAATCTCGTCTATCCTGCCGACTCGCTCGGAGACGCCCTCGACAAGGAAAACGGCGAAAGGTTCCAGTCCTCCTTCAGAAGCCAGCTCGGCGAGAATCCCCCGAGGACTCTTGCCGGACAGCTCGGCTTCGTATAAGACCTTTAGCGCTTGCCTTCTGGCATTGTGACGCCGCACAGCAGCGGCTAGCCCTGCTCCCGGGTGAGATATTCCCCGGTTCTCGTATCGACCCGGATGCGGTCTCCCACCTCGATAAAGAGCGGCACCTGAACCTGCCGCCCCGTAGAAAGCTTCGCCGGCTTGGTACCTCCCGATACCCTGTCGCCTTTTACGCCCGGCTCGGTTTCTGTCACCTCGAGCACCACGCTGGGCGGAAGTTCGATCTGGATCAACTTGTCGCCGTAGAGATGAATTACCACCGAGTCGCCCTCTGAGAGGAACTCGGATGCCCTTAGAACTTCCTCGGAATCCAGAGAATATGAGTGCTGCTCGTAGGTGTCGGTATCCATGAAGACCAGGCTGTCGCCGTCCCTGTAGAGATATTGCATGGCCTTCTTGTCGATCACGGCCAACGGAACCTTCTCGTCGGCCCTGAACGTCTTGTCCAGTACGGCGCCGCTTAGAAGGTTTTTCAGCTTCATTCTGACGAAAGCATGGCCCTTGCCCGGCTTTACGTGCTGGAATTCGACGATCTCGAAAAGACCCTCAGGAAGGTCCAGTGCCATCCCTGTTCTTATGTCGTTGGTCGAAATCACCGTCCTCTCCTCTGTTGCAACTGCCTCCCTACAGGACGATCAACCCGGTGGGCGACCTGGTCAGCACACGACGGCCACCGCGAGTCGCTACCACCATGTCTTCGATGCGAATCCCCCCTAGACCGGGCAGGTACACGCCCGGCTCGATGGTGATTACACAGTCTAACGGGACCCTGTCCACCACTCCTTTGCCGATCCTCGGCCACTCGTGCACTTCGATCCCGAGGCCGTGTCCAGTCGAGTGCACGAAGTACTCCGCCAGACCGGCCGATCGAATTACGTTTCGCGCCGCAGCGTCGATGTTGCCGGCCATCCGATTGGCCGACACCGCCCTGATCCCCTCGCCGTTGGCCCGCCGCACAATCGAGTAGAGACGCCTGGTCTCGCCGTCCGGCGGCCCTACCGCCACCGTGCGGGTCATATCGGAGCAATACCCCTCTAGGCGGCATCCGAAGTCCAAGACGACCAGATCTCCTTTCTCGATCCTGCGTTCGCCGGCGCGGGCATGCGGCAGTGCCGACCTCGGCCCCGAAGCGACTATAGGCTCGAAAGAGATGCCCTCAGCGCCTGCATCTTCGAAAAAGTCGATCAATCTCCGGGCGATTTCTCTTTCGGTCACGCCCGCTCTTATCCAGCCCTGTGCCGCTGCGAAAGCTTCGTCGGTAAGACGCGCGGCTTCCTGGAGCCTGGCAAGTTCCCAGGCGTCCTTGGATGCCCTGATTCTCTCCACCAGATTCGAAGCGGGCTCGATCTTGTAGCCCCTAAGCCATTTCTTTAGTTGGAGTACGAACGACCACGTGGCCGCATCGGCCTCCACGAATATCCGCTTCTCTCGAGCTTTGCGCGCCGCCGCTTTGATCGAATCGGCAAGGCTTTCTGCACCGTAGATCATTATGTCGCCGCTGAAAGAGGATGACTCGAGTTCGAGGTGCGCTTGCTCGTCGTAGCGCCCGTCGGTGATGAAACATGCGTCGTCGTGGCCGACGAGCAATATCGCAGACGATCCGGTAAATCCCGTCAAATAGCGAATATTCGCCAGCCTGCAGACGACGAGCGCCGGGATGCCCTCGGAGGCCATTGCCCTTCTTACGCGTCTCAGTCTTCCGGGAAAATCCGGCGCCCCGTTTTTTTCGAGAGACCCCCTCCCCGAGCGCTTTTTCCTTCTAGGCTTGGGAGGATCTTTTCGTTTTTCTTCGATACGCATCGTCTCAGCGGGATCGATCGGAAGACTTCGAAGCCGCCCCGGCCTCCGCTGCGACCACAGCCTCGAGGGCGAGCATGTATGAATCCTTGCCGAATCCGGCAATCGTGCCGGTGACATAAGGAGAGACGACCGATCGGCGCCTCCACTCCTCACGGGCCGAAGGATTGGAGATGTGAACTTCGACCACGAAGCCGGGCGCCTGTGCCAGAGCATCGGCGATCGCGTACGAGTAATGAGTGAATGCGGCAGGATTTATCACGATCGCCGCGCCTTTCTCCGTTGCCTCGTGAATAGCGGCGATGATTTCCTCCTCGGAGTCCGACTGCACGCAAACAGCGGAATATCCCTTCGACTCCGCAAGACGGCTGAATTCGTTCTCGATTTCTTCGAGGGTCGCAGCGCCGTAGATCTCGGGCTGCCTTTTTCCCAGCCTGCCGAGATTGGGGCCGTTTATGAGATATACGACTTTTCCGGCTTCGCTCATCTAGATACCCACAGATTCCAGAGCCTCATCAATCTTGGAGGATTCCTCTATTCGACGGACGACGGCCGATCCTATCGACTCGAGAAGCACAAAACGCAGACCCCGAGAGTATTTCTTATCGAGCGCCATAGCATCCAGGACGGCTTGTCGTCCGACGCCTTCGACTGTGGTGGGAAGCCCCAGCCCCGCAAGGGCCTTTGTGATCGATTCTCTTAGATCCGACAGGCCTTCGATCCGCGAGAGTTCCGCTTCGAAGGCCATGCCCACTGCGATGGCTTCGCCATGGCTCATTTTGTGCGATGTGGCCCGCTCGAGGGCATGACCCAAGGTGTGCCCGAAGTTCAGGATCTCCCGGATTCCCGACTCTTTTTCGTCCCGACTCACCACCGAAGCTTTCACCTCTATACAAGAGCGCACCATATCCGCGACTTCGTCGCTTTCCCTGAGGGAGATGTCCGAAGATATCCTCGCTGAGATGTCGAGAGCCTGCTCCAGAATCGCCGGCTTTGCGATAAAGCCGTACTTTGCGACCTCTGCCATTCCCGTCTTCATCTCTGCCTCGTCTAAGGTCTTCAGGCACGAAATATCGGCTATTACAGCAACCGGCTGGTAGAAGCTGCCGACGAGATTCTTCCATCCCTTTAGGTTCACCGCGGTCTTTCCCCCCACCGAGGCGTCTACCATGGCGAGAAGTGTCGTCGGAACCTGGACGAGTGCGATTCCCCGCATATAGACGGAGGCGACGAACCCTGCGATGTCGGTCACGACGCCTCCGCCCACTCCGACAACGAAATCGCCCCTATGCAGCGCGGCGGAAGCCATCTCTTCCAGCAGGTACCCGGCGGTCTCGATCGTCTTGGATGCTTCTCCCTTAGGGAACGAAAGCAGGATAGAATCGACCCCTGCCGATCTCAGTCCTTCAGCGACGGCTTCAGGCCAGCGTCCCGGTACGCCGTCGTCGGTTACGATGGCGGCTCGCTCCGCCGTATCGATCGTTGCTGCAGCAGCAGCGATCTCCTCGGTTAGGATCCCTCGTCCGACAACTACGTCATAGGAGCGGCTGGGTGTGGCTACTTCTATACGCCCTTTTTTCACCGAGCCTCCCACCAGCGAGCTATCGAGTCAACCGCCTCTTCGGGAAAGATGTCGTCTACATCGACGATCAGATCCGCCGTCTCTTCGTAGAGTCTGCTCCGCCCGTCGAGAATTTCAGCCATGCGGCGACGAAGGTCGTCGTAAGATCCGGCATCCCTGAGCAGAGGCCTTGCACCGAGGGGCTTAGAGCCGGCCTTCCAAAGCCTCGAAGCGAGGGTATCGGGCGAAGCGCGCAAATAAACCGAGCGCCCCGCTTCCTTCAAGATTTTCCGGTTTTCATCGGTGACTACGATGCCTCCGCCGCAGCCGACCACAGACGAAGGAGTGGCTGCGTGAGTATCCGGCCGCTCCAGTCTCGCCAGCGCTTTTGTTTCGAGCATCCGGAATCCCTCTTCTCCCTCACGCTCCCAGATTGCCTCTATCGAAAGGCCTGCAGCCTTCTCGATCTCTCTATCTAGGTCGATCCAGGGCATCGACAGCCGCTCGGCGAGAAGCGGGCCGATGGTCGACTTTCCAGATCCCATCATGCCGATGAGAAACAAGTGGGGTAACCGCTCGGTCGTACTCGAGACCGTTTCCGTCCCTCGACCTATCTCAACTCCTCGAAGCGCCGCGCGAGGGCGCTCTTGTAGGAATCGACGCGTTCCCGGATTTCTTCTAGGGTGTCGCCTCCGAATTTTTCGAGGATCGCATCGGCCAATACGAAGGCGACCATCGATTCGGCCACCACTGCGGCGGCGGGAACGGCGCAGGTGTCCGTCCTTTGTTTGAAAGCCCGTGCGCTTTCTCCCGACGATAAATCGATCGTAGCCAGCGGCTTGCCGAGGCTCGAAAGCGGCTTCATGGCGCCCCGTACCACCAGGGGCTCACCGGTGGTCATTCCGCCCTCGAGACCTCCCGCTCGGTTGGTCGTCCTTCCAATAGGAGAATCGCCACTCTCTGTCCAGACGATCTCGTCGTGCGCTTTGGATCCACGATCGCGGGCTTGCGCGAAACCTTCTCCGATCTCGACGGCTTTGACGGCATTGATGCTCATTACGGCGCCTGCCAGGCGGCTATCGAGTCGCCGGTCCCAGTGGACGTAGGATCCGAGCCCGACGGGCAAGCCGTAGGCGACCACTTCGAAGACCCCGCCTAAGGTATCGCCCTCTGAGCGCGCCCGCTCGATTTCGGCGGACATCTGCGCCGAGGCGGAAGGATCGCCGCATCTTAGGGGATCTGCGTCGATCGCAGCCAGGTCCTGGGGTAGGGGCAGAGCCGACTTCGCGGCGATGCCCCCTACTTCTACCACGTGGCTCAGGACTGCGATCCCTATCTGTTCGAGAAGCGCTTTGCAAAAAGCTCCCGCGGCCACCCTGGCGGCCGTCTCTCTGGCCGAAGAGCGCTCGAGAACGTTACGGGCGTCGTCGAAGCGGTATTTGATCATGCCGGCAAGATCGGCATGTCCCGGGCGGGGTTGCGTCAGAGGCTCGCCGGCGTCTGAGGGATCGGGACTCATGACCTCGGCCCATTTCTCCTCGAACTCGGAGTTCTCGATGAGAACCGATACCGGAGATCCCAGAGTCCTGCCGTGCCTTACTCCCCCGAGAATCCTTACTCTGTCTTCCTCGATAGCCATGCGCGGACCCCTGCCGAATCCCAGACGCCGGCGCGCTAATTCTTCGGTGAGATCTTTGGTCGTAAACGGAATCCCCGAAGGAAGTCCTTCGAGGATCACGACGAGGCCGAAGCCGTGCGATTCTCCTGAAGTCAGTAACCTCAGCATGACAAGAAGAATGGTAACCGGGCCCCTGGAAGAGAGTTCGAGCTAATAGGCTTGCCTACCGGATTTCTACTCGCTTCAGCCCCAGGGGGCCGGCAGGCCCGCACCCTGGCGTACCTCCCGGCCCCCCGCCCGCTTCGTAAAAGCCACCGACCTCACCGATCTGACTCGCCATGCTCGAACCGAGCCGGCCGGCCTCGAGGTCTTTTTAGCCCTATTTGAGAACTGACTGGCCGGTGCAGAGAGTAAAGGGGGAGTCCCCTTGCACAAACGATGCGCAATTGCCTGCTATCCGGGTGAGCTTGTAGTTTCCGGCAAACGTCTCGCCTACAGCCACGGTGTAGCTCTGGCCGGAGACGACGACCACCGCCTTGTTACCGCCGACAATCTCCTTCAAAGTGACCGACGAGCTCCCCGTCGAGGGCTGTTGAGTTCCAGATGTGCTGCCGCCTTGCGGCGACGGACTCGGACTTGCGGTCGTTCCACCGGTCGTGGACGTTCCCGTCGTCGTGGTAGCCGGAACCGGGCAAGCGAAGGCACAACGGAATGGGTTCCGGCTGCTGTATTGCTGAAACGACTCGGCAATGTCGGCCTGCAATCCCGGATCGAGAGATGGGTACGGGCTCGCTGCAGGCGACGCTGTTGCCGTCACGCCCCCGCCCGGCGCTCCAGGCGCTCCGGTGCCGGGAGTCGGCCTTCTCGGCGCCCCGGGACTCGCGGTGGGCGCAGTTACCGGTTGTTCGCCACCACCTCTCAGGAAGAGAAAGTAGACGGCAGCGGCGATTACGACCACACCGGCTACCATCAAAGCGATGATAATGAGCGGGCTTCTCCGCTTGGCTGGAGGTGCTTCGCCCTCGGCCGGCATCCCGGCCATAGCCTCGGGAGCAACCGCCTCCGGAGGGGCTCCCTCTCCCCCGTATGGAGGCTGGGGAGGCAGTCCGCCACCCGGCCCTTGATACGTAGGTGCGCCTTCAGGAAGAGGCCCGAATTGTCCCGGCCCGCCGGTTGGCGCTCCGGAGGGTGGAGGGCCTCCGGGCGGAGGAATCGGTCCTGTCGGTCTGTCGCTAGCCATCGCAGTGCGTTCCTGCCATCGTCATCGAACCGCTACGGCCTCGGTGCGCCGGAGGTACCGCCGGTTCCGCCGGTGGGTGTAGGACTTGCACCCACTCCGGTCGGTTGCGGAGGAACCGGCTCACCTGCCCGGGGTACGAAAAGCTGACCCGAGCAATTGCCGAGCTCGTTCGGTTGCCTGCCTTCCGAGAATCCCGGCTGAGGCGGAGTGCAACCCCTCTCTGGAGGTCCGGGAATCTGGCCTCTCTGGGAGGGCCCTTGAGGCGGATAGATCAACTGAAGATCGGCGTCGCTTGGCGTCCACGGCAATCCCGGCTGGGTGGTGAACATGCGA
>VAPR01000548.1_pt1 | contig 23852 bp, 23 predicted proteins | sample 3380701 | NCBI WGS metagenome assembly VAPR01 (sample SAMN11536904, study PRJNA540576) | hot springs metagenome | isolation source: hot spring wet sediment | place: Spain: Lobios | collected 2014-01 | reverse complement strand
TACCAGCGCGCAGGTAAGCCATGCCCGAGGTGTAGGACGCCGATAGAGCGAGCGAAATTCGGCGGGCGGCACACCTGGTACTGCCCTCAGTGTCAATCGTGAGCGAAGAGGACATCACATCTCTTAGAGTCAGAATCGAGGGTCGGGTGCAGGGCGTATTCTTCAGGGATTCGATCATGCGCATGGCCCGAAGACTAGGAGTGAGGGGGTGGGTCAGAAATCTCCCGGATGGATCTGTCGAGGCTCAGCTCGACGGACCTGCGGATGCCCTCGAGGCGATAGTGGATTTCTGCCATGAGGGTCCGCCGGCTGCCAGAGTCGACAAGGTCATTGTTAACTCGAGCGATCCTTCCGGTGAGACGGAGTTCCGGATAATCCGATGAAGAGGGCTTTGCGCGCTATTTTTTTCAGGATCCTGCCGGGGGTCTTAGCCGGCGTTCTGGTCTTCTCCCTCCTCTATAACGCGATCACCGCTAGGGACGAACTCGATCCTGAGCGCGCCATCGAAGTGAAGAAAGTGGAGGGCACTTTCGTATCCGGATCGGGCGTTCGCACGCACTACATAAAAGAGGGGAATGGCGAAACGGTAATCGTCTTCATTCACGGATTCGGGGGGTCTACCTATTCGTGGCGCAAAAACATGGCTGCACTCGCCCAAAAATACACGGTGGTCAGTGTCGATGTTCGGGGCTTCGGTTACACCTCGAGGGATCCGGCCTCGGAGTACAGTGCCAGGGGGTATGCCACTCACGTCTCGACCTTCATGGACATACTGGGCATACGCCGGCCCATACTCGTGGGTCATTCCTTGGGCGGGGAGGTGGCCGTTAGAATCGCGCTACAACGGCCCGAAGACATAGCGGGCCTGGTCCTGATCGACCCGGCGGGACTTCCTACCCAGCCCAGGTCGGTGGCGCCTCCGATTCCCCAGCCGCTTCAAACAACTCTGATCAGGTTCTTTACTTCCATGCGGGTGGTAAGATCCGGCCTGGAATCGGCGTTCTACGATAAGTCGCTCGTCGATTCCGAAATGATCGCAGCCTACCGGGATCCTCTCGACGTCGAGGGCGCAGAGGAGATGCTCTGGCGCATGGCGCGAACCTCCGCCCCGAGTCTCAATCGTTCGGAAATAGCTCAGATCTCGGCGCCGACGCTCATCATCTGGGGCAAGCACGATCGACTGATCCCCCTCTCGCAGGGTAGGGAGCTTGCGTCCTTGATCCGCGGATCCCGCCTGGTAGTTTTGGACAGAGCCGGGCACATGCCGCAAGAAGAACGGGCTTCTGAGGTAAACGCTTTGATCGATTCGATCGCATCGGTTGCGGGACGTCCGCTGCCGGGCCAGCCCAGACCGATCTCGCCTCCTCCTAGGGCCGGCCCTGCGCCCCTGCCCGGCGCTTCTCCGTCCCCTTCGCCGGGCGGGCGTACGGTCGCTCCTGGGCCCACGGGCGGACTGCTGTCTCGTTAGTCATACCGGCTTCTTGTGACGACGTCGAAATGCACTGCGCGCCGCTTGAGGTTTGCTAGCATCCCTCAAGAGCCTGAGCAATCAGTAGTCGAATTCCCTGGGGAGGCGCTTTTTGCTCCTCAAATCCTTAGAGATAAAGGGCTTCAAGTCTTTTGCAGATCCCGTAACCATCGACTTCGAGCCGGGGATCACGGTAATCGTCGGTCCCAACGGTTCGGGAAAGTCGAACATAGTCGATGCGATTTGCTGGGCTATGGGGACCCAGGCAATATCCACGTTGCGCACCTCTTCGATGCAAGAGGTCATTTTTGAAGGATCTCCAGGGCGCAAGCCTTTGGGCCGGGCCAAAGTTACGATAACTTTCGACAACTCGGACCGAAGCCTGCCCGTAGACTTCGCCGAAGTGGCGATCTCGCGAACCCTTTATAGGAGCGGGGAGAGCGAGTACGCGATCAACGGCGCGCCTTGCAGGCTTTTGGACATCCAGGAATTGCTGGCGGACACGGGTGTAGGTCGGCAACTACATAGCATCGTCGGGCAAGGCCAGGTCGAAGCCGTCCTGACGGCCTCACCGGAAGATCGCCGCGCGATGATCGAAGAAGCGGCGGGCGTCTTGAAGTACAAGCGCAGAAAGGAGCGGGCGCTCAGGAGGTTACGCTCGACCGAAGAAAACCTCTCGCGGCTCCAGGATGTCGTCAAAGAGATCGAGCGACAGATAAGGCCGCTCAAACGCCAGGCTCGCGCGGTGGAGCGATACAGAGAAGTCAGCGCGGAAGCGAACGCGTTGAGGACGCTGCTCGCTAGACGAAAACTCGCAGCCGCCAGGGACTCGCATCACGCCGCCACAGAACGCATGAGGGCTTCCAGGAGCGAGGTCGAGCGACTCGAGTCGGTTGTCGAGTCTTTGCGACGTGACGCCCGGGCCATCGAGTCCGAAGAAAGCGATGTGCTTTCCTCTTCCAATGCCATCGAGGAGGCGGCCCGTAAGGTGGCTGAGCTTCGTCGTTTGTGCGGTGCTATTGGAGATCTTGCCCGGGAGAAAAAGAAGTTTTTCGAGACCGTTGCCCTAAAGTCGGCGTCGCAGCATCTCGACTTGCTCGGTGCGGAAAAGGAACAACTAGACGAAAAGATCGCCGAGCACGAGAGGGTAATCCCGGTTTTGCGGGAAGAGCTCCAGGCTGCCATCGAGGAGGAAAGGCGACTGGTAGCGGAGGTCGAGTCCTACAGAGCTCAGATAGACATGGGCAGTGAAGCAGCTCTGAGGGCGGCCGAGCTCGGCGGGGAGCGCTCCAGCCTCGAATCTGCTATAGCCAGGGCGGAAATCGAGGTCTCGCAGCTGGTAGAGAGGAAGCTCGCCGCCGAGAATCGTCGAGCCGCGTTGATCGAGGAGAGAAAGAGGCTCAACGAAGAAATTCAACGACTCGACGCTCAAGCGGGGCCTCTCAGCGAAGAGGTAGTAAGGCTTCGCTCGCATCGCGATATCGCGCGGGGAGAGATCGAATTGCTCGAGCGCCAGAAAAGCGAAGCCGAGAGCGAGCTGGCGATGTGGAACGGTCGATTGGAGGCCTTGAGGGAGCTTGCGACCAAAATCGCCGGAACCGAAGGGCCTTCTCGACTGATCGAAGCTGAACCTCCCGGTCTTGTCGGCTCGGTTTGGGATCTCGTCGAAGTGGATCGCGGATCCGAGATTGCGGTGGAAGCCGCTTTAGGCGACCTTGCCCGCGCGGTGGTCATCGATGGCGCTGAGGGAATCGCCGCCGCCGCTGCGATCCTCGAAGAAGAGGATGCAGGCGGGGCCTGGCTCGTCGATCTGCGCTCTCTGGAGAAAGAGCGCGGAATCCGCTCCCGGGTGCGAGGAGGACCCGTCGACTCGGTTCCGTCCGCATCCGAAGCGACGCCTTTGATGACGCTGGTAAGAAGCCGGCGCTCCGATACCAGGTTCGACCGCTTGTTAGATCTGCTGCTTTCGAGATGCTATCTAGCTCCGGATTGGGCATCGGCCGTAGAGCTCGCAGGGAGGTTCCCGGAGCTTACCTTCGTGACCAACGAGGGCCGTGTGGCCGGCGCAGGAGTTTACCGGGTGGGAAGGTCCGATATCGGACCTTTGTCGCAACTAGCATCGCTTTCCGATGTCGCTGCCAAAGCCCGAACGTGGGAGGACCGACTAAAAAGCGTGTGCAGATCGATCGAGCGTCGGCGCTCTGAATTGGCGGCCATCGAGTCGGACCTTACTACAACGGAAGCGACGTTGGCCGAATGCGACGCGATGTTGACGGCAGCCGCCGGCGAGCTTGCTCGCATCGATCCTGAACTCGAAAGCGTCGAACAAGAGTGCGCCGCGCTCAAAAAGGCCGAGTCCAGCTTGATAGCGCGAATAGGCGAGGACCGCAAAAAGCTGGGAGAGATAGAAACGTTCCTGGCCGACATTCGAAGAAATTCGGTCCAGGTCGAGTCCGAAGGCCGGGATGAACAGGAGGCGCTATCGCGGCTTTCTCAGATCGAACAGGATCTCTCTGCGGCTCGGGAACGACGAAGAGAACTGGAAAAATCACTCGCCGGCGCAGAGGAGCGGCATGTAGTGCTCTCGTCGCGGCGCGATCAGCTCGCGGCAAAACTCGACGAAGAGATGGCCAGGCTGCGAATAGAAGAAGAACGACGTCGCCGCGCTCTTTCGCTGGCCCAACGCTCCAGAGCGGCTGAGGAGGCGGCCGCCCGGCTGCTTTCGGACGTCTCCCAACTCGAGGAGGCGGCCGCGGGGCTCCTCGAAGCGATTCGCCCGATGAGGGATGCCTGGCGTCGAAAAATATCAGGGGTACACAAGCGCCTCGAGGAATCGTCTGCGGCTCTCAGCTCCGCTAAGGAAGCCTACCGGCAGAACGAACTCGAACATATGCGAGCCTCTACGGTTCTCCAGCAAGTCGAATCCGAGTATCAGGCGACCGTAGGCGCCCTACCCGACGATGACGATCTAGCCGCCGGCGGGAAGGATCTGGAGATTCCCGAAGAACTCCGGCAAATGGATGACGAGTCCGCGCGTGCGCATCTAAAGGCCCTAGAAAAAGATCTCGAGCGTATGGGGCCCATAAACCAGCTTGCACTAAAAGATTACGAGGAGGCATCGGCGCGGCTGGAGTTCTACAGCTCCCAGGCCGAAGACCTTCTAGAGTCCAAAAAGGACCTGCAAAAGGTCGTCTCGACGATCGACGACAAGATCGAATCGCTCTTTAGGAGCGCGCTCGAGGATGTAGCGGCATCCTTCGAGGCGACATTCGCGACGTTGTTCCCCGGCGGAAAAGGCAGGCTCTATCTGCAAGATCCATCTCAACCGCTTCTAAGCGGTGTCGAGGTCGAAGCAAAACCTGCCGGCAAGTCTGTAAAGAGACTGTCGCTTCTCTCCGGCGGAGAGCGGTCCCTTGCGGCGCTGGCGTTTTTGTTCTCGATATACCGATCGAGACCGTCTCCGTTTTACGTGCTCGACGAGGTAGAGGCGGCTCTTGACGATATCAACCTGGAGCGATTCTTGAGGCTGGTCGCAGAATTCCGGGACTACGGGCAGATGGTCATCATCACCCATCAGAAAAGGACGGTCGAGGTGGCCGACTGCCTCTACGGGGTATCGATGCAAAGCGACGGGGTTTCGAAAGTCCTCTCTTATAAAGTATCCGAGTCCGTGGCGTATAGCTGACGGCATCCCGTCTCGTTTTTGCCACGGCGAATTCTGCCGGCAGAGGGGATTCGACGAATTCGTATGACCGTATTCTGGCTTGTCCTATCTGTTCTTGTAATCGCGGGCATCGTCGCTGCGATTGCCGTCGCGTACTTCCGACTCTCGTCGACTTCAATGACTTCTTCGGTGGCGGCGCCCCCCAAAGACGATCTGGACGCGCCGGCAGAAACGGCGGCCTCTGAGCAAGCGCTCCTCGAGAGCACCGGCGAGGTGCAAGAGGGCGAACTGGAAAGCGGCATCTCGATCGACCAAGAGCGACTCGTCTCGCCTGCCAAGCTCTGGAGGGTGCGCCTTGCCAAGGCTCGAGAGGCATTTGGGTTGGCCCTCACGGCCGTATTTCGAAGTCGCGCGATAGGGGCGGAGTCATGGGAAGCTCTCGAAGAAGCTCTGTTGGGCGCCGACGTTGGTGTGAAGATGACCATGGAGCTGGTGGGAGCAGCCGAACGTGAGGTGTCTCGCCTGAAGATTTCCGATCCAGAAGGTCTCGTCGAAATCGTACGGAGCGAGATCATTCGAATTTTGGACAACAAGGACAGAGAACTGCACCGGTCCGATACACCGCCCACGGTATATCTCTTCGCAGGCGTCAACGGAAGCGGGAAGACCACCTCGATCGCCAAACTTGCGCATCGGTTAGGCGAAGAAGGTCACTCCGTCGTTCTTGCCGCAGCCGATACGTACAGGGCTGCCGCTACCGAGCAGCTTTCGATTTGGGCCGATCGCGTAGGAGCGCATCTCGTCAAAGGATCTGAAGGATCCGATCCGGGAGCGGTCGTCTTCGACGCCATCGGATACGCCCGAGCTCACAAGACGGACTATGTGCTTGTAGACACCGCCGGCCGCCTTCATACCAACGTGAATCTCATGGAAGAACTCAAGAAGATCGCTCGGGTGGCTGAGAAGGCCGGCGCCCCTCCCGCAGAGACGCTGCTTGTCATCGATGCGACAACGGGGCAGAACGGTCTTACGCAGGCTTCGAGATTCAAGGAAGCCGTAGATATTACCGGGATTGTTTTGACCAAGCTGGATGGTTCCGCAAAAGGCGGTATCGTTCTGGCGATCGAAGACGAGCTCGGAGTTCCTGTGAAATTAGTCGGCATTGGAGAGACTGCATCGGACATGGTTCCCTTCGATCCGCACGCCTTCACCGACGCCCTCTTTGAAGACGCGCTGGATAGGTAAGGATCTATGTTCGAGAACCTGACCAGCCGCCTGGAATCGGCTTTTCATCGTCTTCGTTCGAAAGGACGTCTAACCGAGTCCGACGTAGACGAGGCGCTGAGGGAAATACGGATCGCCTTGCTCGAGGGAGATGTGAATTTCCGGGTGGCAAAAGATCTCATCGCGCGGGTGCGGGAACGAGCTGTCGGCGCCGAAGTCCAAAGGAGTCTGCAGCCGGGCCACCAAGTGGTCAAGATCGTCCACGAGGAGCTGATTCGAACCCTGGGAGGTTCTCCCGTCAAGCTCAAGCTCGCTTCGATTCCTCCCACCGTGATCTTTTTGGTCGGCCTTCAGGGATCCGGCAAGACGACCACTGCGGCCAAGCTCGCCTATTTCCTGAAGCGTCAGTCGAAGAACCCCATCCTTGTCGCTTGCGATCTCCAGCGGCCGGCGGCAGTCGACCAGCTAAAGAAAGTGGGAAGCCGGGCAGGGGTGCCCGTGTATTCGCGGACGCCTCCGGCCGATCCCATCGAAGTCGGTGTATCCGCGCTCGAATACGCAAAAACCACCGACCATGACGTGGTGATCGTCGATACGGCCGGGCGACTGGCAGTTGACGAGGAGTTGATGGGAGAACTCGCCAGGCTCCGAGAGCGTCTCGATCCCCACGAGGTCTTGCTGGTCGTCGATGCTATGACGGGGCAGGACGCGGTGAGCGTGGCCCAGGAGTTCGTAGAACGTGTCGGGGTCGACGGATTGATTCTCTCCAAACTGGATGGCGACGCTCGAGGGGGCGCCGCAATTTCAGTCAGGGAGGTAACCGGGGCTCCAATCTATTTCGTGGGCACCGGCGAGGCTCTTGGGGATCTGGAGCAGTTCCACCCGGACAGAATGGCAGGCAGGATCCTCGGAATGGGGGATGTGCTCACCCTCATCGAAAAGGCCGAGCAAGCCATCGATCGCCAGCAAGCCGAAAGGTTCCAGCACAAACTTTTGGGCGGGGAATTCGATCTGGAAGATTTTCTCTCTCAGATGCGACAACTGAGAAAAGCCGGACCCTTCGGCAAGCTCTTGTCCTTGCTGCCCGGCATCCCTGGCATCGGCAGGCTGAGGGAAGAGGATATAGACGAAAAAGAAATCTCGCGCATCGAGGCGATCATTCTCTCGATGACCAAAGAGGAGCGTCGTAACCCGAAGATAATCGACGGGTCGAGAAGGAAGCGGATCGCCAAGGGTTCGGGCGTGACTACCCAGGATGTAAACCTGTTGCTTCGTCAGTTCGGTGAAGTACAAAAGATGATGAAGCAATTGACCGCAGGAGGATCGCCGCGGCAACTGATTAGGCTCGCAGCCGCACAAGGAATAGATCTCGGCGGTGTCGGTGGGGGCATACCGGGTCCGCCCGGACAGAATCGGAAGCCCAAGCAGCGGCCGCATAAGAAAAAAAAGAGAAGGCGTTAGGCGATTGGTTGCGACCGAAAGTACCGGGTTCTAGCGAATTCGACTACACGCTTGTCGAGGCTTGAGTATTCTTCTTGAGCCGCGGCTTAGCTTAGATTCGGAGAGCGTATATGGCAGTTCGCATCAGATTGACACGCACCGGAAGGCACAAGGTACCGACCTATCGAGTTGTGGTTGCCGACTCCCGAAGCCCGAGGGACGGTAAGTTCATCGACGTTCTGGGAAGTTACGATCCCAGACCTGATCCTTCCATCGTCCAGATCGACAACGAGAAATCGCTTCGGTGGCTAATGAATGGAGCTCAGCCCTCGGCTGCGGCAAGAAAGCTTCTCGAAATTTCCGGAGCGCTCCAAGAGTTCGAAAAGATGCGCGCCGAGTCGAAGCAAGCGGCAAAGCCCGCAGGGAAGAAGTCATCGAAGGCCACGAAGAAAGACCAGGAGAAGAAGGCGGATGCCGGCTGAAGACTACGAAGATTTCGAAGAGTTCGACGACGAAGTAGCTCCGGAGGGCAATCGCCTTCCCGGTGCGACGGCTCGATCGGTTCTCCAGTACGCCGCATCGTCGATCGCCGATCATCCTGAAGAAGTGTTGGTCGAGGTCGTCGAGGGCCCCAACGGAATTGTTTTAGAGCTTCATGCAGCTCAAGAGGACGTCGGTCGCATTATCGGGCGCAGCGGGAGGGTCGCCTCGGCTTTGCGCCAACTAGTAAGAGCGGCTGCATACCTCGACAAGACTCAAGCTAACGTCGAGATAATCGATTAGGCTTCGACGCCTTCTTGGGATGGCGAGAACATGCCGTTGGCGGTTCTCGTCTGCGAGCGGAAGCCCGGCAGGTGTCGGAAATGCGCGATAGAGATATCGAGAATTCGATTCCTTTTGACCACCTGCTCGTCGGCATCGTTCGAAGACCTCACGGTGTAAGGGGAGAGGTGAGCGTCGAGCTGGTAGGCGAGAACCCCCGCCGTCTCGAGGCAGGATCTCGATTGTCCGCTGTAATTCCCGAGGAAGGGAATGCGAAAGAGTTGATCGTGGCCTCTTCGAGGGCACACAAGGGGCGCTACATCGTAAGGTTCGCCGGAATCCGAAATCGCGACGAAGCCGAATCGCTGAGGGGGGCTGCGCTTTGTATCCCCGAAGCGGAAGCCGAGCCCAGGAGCGGACAGGTATGGATCAAGGATCTCTTCGGGCTCGAAGTCTTCGACACCGAAGGGCGCAAGCTCGGAACGATCGTCGACGTGCTGAGCTATCCCGCCCAAGACGTAATCGAAATCGAGACTCTCGAGGGCAGAGCGCTTCTGCCTTTCGTAAAGGATCTGGTATCGGAGGTAGATCTTGAATCCCGCCGGGTGGTGGTTTCGCCTCCGGCAGGAATCTTCGAGACCTAAAGCTCATGGATCCATCCTTCGTCATCAACATTGTTTCTATCTTTCCTGAATATTTCGAAAGTCCCCTCGGCGTCTCGTTGATCGGAAAGGCTCTGGAATCGAAGAAAATTGCGGTTGCCTTCTACGATCCCAAGGACTTTCTGGGTGAGGGCGAGCGTATCGACGACTATCCATTCGGTGGCGGCCCCGGAATGGTGATGCGGGCAGAGCCGGTGATCAGGGCTGTCGAGAGCATTCCCGAGTCGAAGCGAGGGCGAATCATCGCCATGTCGGCGTCGGGCAGGCGTTTCACGCAGAGAGACGCCGAAGAGCTCTCGTCGGGAACGGGGGTAACCATTATCTGCGGTCGCTACGAGGGAATCGATCAGCGCGCTCTGGATGCGACAGGCGCCGTCGAGTATTCGGTAGCGGACTGTGTGCTGGCGGGAGGTGAGGCCGGCGCTTTGGTGGTGATCGAATCGACGGCGCGATTGCTGCCGGGCTTCATGGGCAATCTCGAATCGCCTCTTCAGGAGTCGCATTCGAGCGGATTGCTCGAATTTCCCCATTACACGCGTCCGAGGGTAGTAAGGGGAATGCCGGTCCCCGAGGTTTTGCTTTCGGGCGACCACGGCGCGGTGGCGCGCTGGCGTAGAGAGCAGTCACTGCTAAAAACCGCGAATAACAGAAAAGATCTTCTTGCTCGCGCGATTCGTGAGGGTCGGATCAGTAAAGAAGAAATCGAATGGCTCGAGACTCAGGGGGTAGAGGTGTCTGAATTGGCCAATTCGCCAAATGGGAACGGTGTCGCCGGTGAGGTACAGTAGACTCGCTATCCGTTCGTCCCGGATATTGCCTCGAACCGCCGGCTTCTTGGAACTGTAAGGACTTTCAGGTCATGCAGAAACTCGACTTTATCGAAAAGCCGTACATACGCGACGACAGACCCGACTTCGGTCCTGGCGATACCGTCAAGGTTTCCGTAAAGATCCGCGAAGGAAACCGCGAGCGGCTTCAGGCGTTCCAGGGGGTGGTGATCGCCAGAAGAGGTTCGGGGACTAGAGAGACGTTCACCGTACGCAAGATCAGCTTCGGGGTCGGTGTAGAGAAGATCTTCCCGTTACATTCGCCTGCCATTGCCTCGATCGAAGTGATAAGCCGGGGCGACGTAAGACGGGCGAAGCTTTACTATCTGCGTTCGCGAGTGGGCAGGGCTGCAAAGATCAAGGAAAAGCGCCCGAGTTGAAAACCACCGACGCCGGGAGTGCTGTTCGGAACCGCATAAGCCGGGAAGAGTCCGAGGACCGAGCCGAAGAAAAGTCCCAGCCCCAGAAGCATCTTCCGTTCTGGGTAGAGCTACCGATTTTGATTCTCATTGCGCTCGCCCTTGCGGTCTCCATCAAGGCTTTTGCGCTCCAGGTCTTTCGCATCCCTTCTGCGTCTATGTATCCGACGCTTCATGTAGGGGACCGGGTTGTCGTGCCAAAGCTACTGTTCGACCGCAAGTCTTTGCATCGGGGGGACATCGTCGTCTTTGTGGATCCGGGCCAGCGGGGCCGACCGGATTCTCGCTCGTATATCGAGAAAGTTCGTGACGGACTGGCCGAGGCCCTCGGTGGCCAGGGACAGAACCGATATTTGATCAAGAGAGTGATCGGCTGTCCGGGACAGAAGATCGAGGGAAGGTCGGGGCAGATATTTATCAACGGAAAACGGATCGAAGAGCCATACCTGCCGCTCGGGGTCACGACCACTTGGGACGGCGTAGTCAATCTTGGTCCGGACGAGATTTTTGTGATGGGCGACAACAGAGGCGCCTCGGCCGATAGCAGGGTTTTCGGCCCGGTGAAGCTGAGCGAGGTCGTAGGCAGGGCATCCTTTAGAATATGGCCCGTCCAGGCCGCAGGGGGGCTTCCCGGAGGGCAAGGAACCTGCTAGAAGCCCGGATGTGGGAATTGGCATTGCGGTCTCTTCAGCCTAACTTATGATTGATTCGTGAAGTCAGCTCATCCGTCTCGAGGCGAACCCTGCTTCTCGATGACTGGTATTTATGCCCGGGAGATCGGTGTCGCTGGCGGCTCGCTGGAGGACCGTTGTCGGCCGAAGATCTAGAACGCTACGAAACCGAGATAGAACTTCAGCTCTACAAAGAGTACCGGGATGTGCTCCCCATGTTCACGTACGTGGTGGAGACCGAACGCCGTTTTTATCTGGCCAACAACGTAGACTTACAAGTCAAGCAAGCGGACGGCCGTACGTACTTTGAAGTCGACCTCGAAGATGCATGGGTATGGGACATGTACAGGCCGGCTCGCTTCGTCAACAAGGTCCGGGTGGTGACTTTCAAAGACGTCAACATCGAGGAACTCGCAAAAGAGCCCTGATGCGAAAGCGCTCCGTGCTCGGGCCTTGGCGCGAGCCGGAGAGCGCCTGGCCGCCCTCGAATACAGTGCGCGTGGCTATGAGATTCTGGCGCGCAACTGGAGGTGTGCGGCGGGTGAGATCGATTTGGTGGTGGCCTCTAGCGACGAGCTTGTCTTCTGCGAGGTAAAAACAAGGTCGTCTTCTCTTGGAGGCTTTCCTGAGGAGGCGGTCTCTCCGGCCAAGCAGAAGAAATTGCGGGATCTAGCAGCGGCTTACCTTTCGGAGCGAAGGACCAAAGAACACTTAAAGGAATTTGCTACGGTGCGCTTCGATGTGGTGTCGGTACTCTTCAGCGGAAACGGACCACCGGAAGTGCGGGTTTTCGAGGACGCTTTCTAGGGTTAGCGGTTCCGCGATGGACGTCTCAGATATAAGATCCAGGCTTTAGAGCCCGAGCATTCTCGCAAGTTCGCCGGGCACCGGGCTCCCGGGTGTCCACGATACGGCGATCTCTTTGGATCCCTCGAATCCGCCATCTCCGTAGCCGACGATGAGGGCGAATTGCGACGCTTTGCGAAGCTTCTTCAGGAACTCGGCCGGCGTCCGAGAAGCTACATCCGGCGAAGTAACTATTACGTCGACGTTTTCGTTGAGTAATTGGAGCAAGGCGTCTTCTTCGGAGTCCGCTTCGAAAGCGATAGAAATGCCAATGCCTGCGAGCATCGATGCTATGTGACGTCTTTGATCTAAGTCGGTATGGAATATCGCCGCCCTAATCCCGGAAGCTGTGGAGGGAGGCTTCTGCGACGGCGCGCCGGCGGCCGATGAAGAAATGAGCGATTCTAATTGGTCGCCTGCTCCCGATGCCCCGGCGCCGCTTCCTACCAGACTGTCGATCTCTTCGAGAGAAGCTGCCCCGGATGTTTCTCGAGTAGGAGTCTTGACGGGCATTCCCAGGTCAACGGGCTGTTCGAGACGGGCTCGAAGCTCTTCCTGGCTTGCGGTGGCCTCTGCAGGCGACTCTTGTGACAGGCGGGCTTGCTGCATAGCCTTTTCCATCCACGCCGGAAGCTTGTCGTCTGCAATCGAGGGTGATCGTTCTTCTACAGACCGAGGAGTCGCTGGGGCGGCCGGGGGTTGCGCGGCCGGGGCAACTTGCGGCGCCGTCGTTCGAGGCGGCGAGGTCATCCCTGAAACTGGATGCGCCGAAGCTGCGGCAGGCGGTGTCGCCGGCGCTTCTGTCGAGACGCTCGGGCTTGGCTGAGGCTGTGGTGCATCACCGATTGCCCGGATAGGCACTGTCGCAGGTGCGGCCGCCGGCTTTTCTTCGGCTTTTTCTTTACGCTTTTTCTTCGGTTGTAGCTTGGCGCCGGTGACGACCGGCCCGGATGCGGTGCGTTCTTTTGCGATGAGCTGTTTTTCGTACAGACCTATCATGAGTCCGGCGATAGCTGCGGCCCCGCCCGCCAGGAGAGGAGTGTAGATGATTGCCATTCCTTTCTCGCCGGGGACGAGCAAGACCATCACCAGCGATGCCAGAGCTTCGATCGTGAACATCTGCAGTGGTCTGAAGAGGATTGGGTTTTTATACTTCACGAGGCGCTCTCGTTTCTGCCCGCCGCACCGCTGTGGGAGATGACGCCGAGGACGTATTCATTGCCAAACTGCCCACAGCACCAATGCGGCGAGTATGATAAGCCCGCCAACTGCCAAAAAGGTGTCGGAACGCCGTTTTGAGCGTCTGCCGAATGGGTTGAATCCCATGCCGATATGCTAACAGAGCGCAGCGCATCGCAATAGTGATTGACGCTTTTCGTATAAATGAATATGCGCCGCGCCGGCTGTTGAAATCGGGCGACGTTCGGGCAATCTGTGCGCTTCGGAGGAGCAGAATGCCAGAGTTTTTGACCGACGAGTGGATAGAGCAGGCCAGAGCCGTCTACGACGAATTAGAAGAGGTTCCCGAGGAGCTGAAGCAGCTTTCTGCGGTGGTATCGGTGCGGGTCAACAAGTGCCCGCACGGCGATCCTCAGCAAAGCTTTTTCATTATCGTCGACGAGGGGCTCGTCATCGACATGGGTCGGGGCGATCCCCCTGTGGATGCCGACGCCGTTGTCGAAGGGGATTACGATACGGCAAAGGGCCTGCTTTTGGGGGAGTTGTCGGCAGAGTCGGTCATCACTCAAGGCAAAGCCAGGATCGAAGGAGACATTGCAAAGCTGGTCGCCTTTGCTACCCAGCAGAAACACCCGGTCGTAGTGGAGATTACCGAAAAGATACGCTCTTTCACTGACTGAGGATCATGGATCTTCCGTTGGGGGTGACTCTTTCCCCCGCGCAGAACTTTTCTCCTCGCAGGGTTCTCGAATTTACTCAAGCGGCCGAGCGATTGGGCCTTCGGACCGCCTGGTATCCGGAGTCCAACCAGGCTGATGCGATAGGTCTGTTGCATTCGGCCGGCGTGCTCACTTCTCGCATCCGCTTGGGTACGGCCGTCATCCCGATACAGACGCGCACCCCCGCGCTGGTGGCGATGGGATTCTCTGTTCTCAGCCATCTAGCGACCGGGAGAGTAGTACTGGGGGTGGGGCATTCGAGCCCGAACGTTGTAGGTCGCTGGCATGGCCGGACATTCGATCCTGTAAGGCCGCTGGATCAGGTTGCCGAATTCGTAGACGCCTTTCGTACTTGCTTGCGGGAAGAGAAGGCGGTCTTTCACGGAAGCTACTACCATGTGGACGGCTTTCGTCTCAGGCTGCGGCCAGACCCGGCCGGGTCTCCTATTCCGGTAGTGGTGGGGGTGTTGGGTGATAAGGCATTCGAGCGGGCGAAGACTTTCGCGGACGGCGCACTGATCAGTTACATTCTGCCGGATAGACTTGCTCGGCTCTCCTCCGCGGCGCCGGCCGGCACCGGAAACTTCGAAGTGATTGTGAGCCTGAACGTAGGAGTTCTTTCATCGGGGAACGGGGCTGAAAAAGTCGCCCTGGCATTCAGGCGACAGATCGTGAACTACGCGATCGTCGACGCATATGCCAACGCTTTCGGCCTCGCAGGCTACGGAGATGCGGTTTCGCGAGTGCGGAAAGCGTGGGAAAGCGGTGACAGAAATGGGGCAGTAGAAGCGGTTCCTATCGAGATGTGCATGGATCTTGCGGCATTCGGGACCGCTAAGGAGATCGCCGACAGAGTAAAGAAGTACCTGGATGCCGGTGCTACGGAGGTGGCGCTTTCGATAGTGGAGTCGGGAGAAACTTTGCCGGCGGAGTCGGCTTTGTCGGCGATCGCAGAGTGTCTGGCCGACGAACGTCGATTGGATCTCGAATAGACGCTCTTCTCGAAGAGGCGCACTCGGTATTAGATCCGGCCTCGAAATTGTCGTACCTTGGCGTTAGCCTGATTATCGCCGGGCCGCGGCCCGATCGGTATGTGTCGAAAAGAGGGGGGAAATTTTGTCTTCGCTTGCAAAAGTCCGTACCGCATCCGTCGTAGGAATCGATCCGCACCCTGCCACAGTCGAGGTGCATATCGGACGCGGTTTGCCGGGCGCGTCGGTGCTGGGGCTAGCCGATACCGCCGTCAGGGAATCTCGAGACAGGGTAAAGGCCGCATTCGAGTCTTCCGGGCTGTCGTGGCCACGAGGAAAGATAACCGTAAATCTGGCGCCTGCAGATCTTCCCAAAGCCGGTGCCTCGTTCGATCTCCCCATTGCTTCGGCTGTCGCTGCGGCGGCGGGAATAGTGCCTCTCGACCGACTCCAGGACGTCGTCGTAGTAGGCGAACTCGGCCTCGACGGGAGCGTGCAACGATGCAGGGACGTCCTGCCCGTCGCCCTTTACTGTCGCTCCAGAGGGTTCAAGCTGATCTGTCCAATTGGCAACGGGTGGGAGACCTCCCTCATCGACGGATGCGAGGTTCTCCCGGTTTCCGACCTCAAAGCTTTGGTCGCCTATCTCCGGGGGGAATCCTCCCCGGAGGGATACGCTCCCGGGTCAGAACGAGAGGCTGCTCTACGCGAGTGGGGCGATGGCGAAGATGAATCGACCAGGGACACAGAGCTTTGGGGAATTGTGGGTCAAAAAAGTGTAATAAGGGGAATCGCAGCGGCTGCCGCCGGCACGCTCAACGCGTTTTTGTGGGGCCCGCCGGGATCGGGCAAGACGCTTCTAGGACGAAGCGCCGTATCGCTCCTGCCCGATCTCGACAGGGAGGCTTCGATCGAGGTGCGCATGATTCACTGCTTGGTCTCGGAACGCTACGCCGCCTCACTACCCAGGAGACCTCCGCTCCGATCGCCGCACCACACCGTAAGCCCGGCGGCTCTGGTGGGGGGCGGGCCGGGCATTCCGCGTCCGGGTGAAGTAAGCCTCGCTCACCACGGGGTTCTTTTTCTCGATGAGTTGACGCTCTTCTCCACCGCTTCCCTCGAAGCTTTGAGACAACCGCTAGAAGACGGAGTCGTCCGCATCGCCAGATCCAAAACCACCGTTGAATATCCCGCCCGCCCGATGGTCGTGGCGGCGACCAACACCTGCCCCTGCGGGGCGTCTCCTCGATCGGCTCTATCCGGCGCCGGCGAGGGTTGCAGATGCACAGACCAGGAAAGGGTCAAGTTCTTGAAGCGCATCAGCGGGCCACTTCTCGAGCGGTTCGACGTCGCCATTCAGATGACCCCGCCCGATGCTACAAGCCTCATCGCTTTCGATGTCCGAAAAGATCGACCATCGTGGGGCTCTCGAGTCCGCGATGCGCGGCGAGTTCTGGCAGAACGCCTGGGCGGCTACCGGGCGCTCAGCAGCGTTCCCTCCAGAGCTTTAGGGGAGCTTCTTCCTTTAGAACCGCATGCACGCAGGTTGCTCGAGAAGTGGGCGGTGCTCCAGAGGGCTTCGGCCCGGCGAATCCACAAGATGATTCGCCTCTCATGGGCCCTGGCCGCCCTCGATGGCTATTCGGGGCCCCGGAGCTCGCATGTAGAAGAGGCGATAAGTCTTTATGTACTTCCAGAAGAGCTGTCCGCAATCTGACGGAACTCTCGACACATCCGAACCACGAAATTCGGAAGCGCTCGGATGCGACGAGGCTGCCGGCGCGCTGGCGCTTATGTCGTGCCCGCACATGGGAACCGCGCGGATAAAACGCGCTCTCGATGTATTTGGAGGAGTGGTCGCAGCTTTCGAAGCGCTGCGAGAAGGAGAGGCTTTCGCACTGGCGACCCGGCGTGACCATATCTCACGAGCCGTCGTTCGCGAGATTTCGAACTACCTAGGAGGATACGACGTCGGCGCTGCCGCCGACCGACTAGAGAAACTAGGCGGTCGGGTAATCTCGTCGAAATCACCGACATATCCCGCGGCGCTGGCGACTTCGCCTTTCGCGCCTCCCTTTCTGGCGGTTGCCGGGAAGCAAATCTTCCTGGAATGTGTCGCGGTCGCTGTGGTCGGTACGAGAAAAGCGACTGCTACAGGCCTCGAAGTGGCCCGGCGATTCGGGCACGATCTGGCCGAAGTGGGGGTAGGGGTGGTTTCCGGCATGGCCAAAGGGATAGACGCGGCAGTTCATCGTGGATCTTTGGGGTGCTCCGGTAGCCCCCGAGCGGGTGCATCAATCGCAGTTTTAGGTAGCGGCATCGACGTCGCCTATCCCCGCCAGAACACGGCACTGTATGAAAAGCTTCTCGAAGACGGCGTGGTGATCTCCCAGTACGGCATCGGGGCGCCTCCTGAGAGGTGGAGATTTCCCGAGCGGAATCGGACGATCGCCGGACTCTCTGCGGCTGTGGTCGTGGTCGAGTCATATTCTGCAGGAGGGGCGCTTTCTACGGCTGCTGCGGCCTTAGAGCTGGGTAGAGACGTATTCGCGGTACCCGGCTCGGTTCTGAATCCTGCCGCCGACGGATGCAACGGATTGATCTTCGACGGTGCGCTTGTCGCACGGTCCGCAAAAGACGTCCTCGACTGCCTGGAGAAAAGCGCTTCTCCTGTCATGCCTTTTGTCAGAACGCTGCAGGCAAAAACCGCCACCCCTCCGGTGGGATCGCCGGAGAATGCCGGGAGATCTTTGCAGCTAACCGGGAGTCAACAAGAAATCCTGCGCCTTATGTTCGACGGAGAACCGAGAACCATATCACAGCTTTGCTCGCTGGTAGGCCGCGGGCCCGAGAAGATCATCGATGACCTGTCCTTTCTCTCCGACAAAAAGTTGGTGGCGCCGTTCGGACAAGAGCGCTTTGTCATATCCATTCACGTCCGGTCCCCACGACTGGAGCCATACTAAAAGTGAAGCTCAGATGCTCGGCCAATCGAAAAAGCGAAACGCACAGACAAGAAGTAAATCCGACCTGGAAATACTCGACAGGTTCCTCGACTGGTTGAAGATCGACAGGAACAGGGCGGAAAACACCATCGAGGCGTATTCCAGAGATCTGCGGCACTTTCTGGATTTTCTTCAACGACGTGGCGAGTCGATAGAGGGCGTCGACAGGAAGACGATAAGAGCGTATCTCTCCCTGCTGGACACCGCCCGCCTATCCAAGGCGACCATCGCGCGGCGGGCCTATGTTTTGCGCAGTTTCTTCCGTTATTGCGCCGAAAAGAAGATCCTCGACGTCGACCCGGCCGTCATTGTCGAGGTCCCCAAGGCATCCAAGGTTATTCCGAAAGTGCCTACGGTTGCTCGTCTCGAAGAGGCGCTCGATGAGATCGAGCCCCCTCTAGGCGATGCTTACTCGAGGGCGATCACCATAAGAGATCTGGCCCTTTTCGAACTTTTATACGGGAGCGGTCTCAGAGTCTCGGAGGCTTTGTCGTTTACCGTGTCGGCCTGGCAGAAGACTAGAGAAAGCGCGCGCATCACAGGGAAAGGAGGCAAGGAGCGCCTCGTTCCGCTCAGCGACTACTCCCGGCGAGTCGTGGAAGCTTACATAAAGGAGGGAAGACCGGTTCTTCTATCGCGGCGAAAGACGACGGCATCCTCTGCGGATTTCCCCGACGGAACCGAAGCGCTTTTTATCAACAGCAAGGGAAAGCCGATGACGCGTCGAGACGTCTTGAGGGCGTGCCGGCGGTTGGAAGCTAAATTAGGGAAGGTAACCCCTCATACACTTCGGCACGCTTGTGCAACGCACATGCTCGAAGGGGGCGCCGACCTCAGGGTGATACAGGAGATGCTGGGGCACGCCAACTTGCAAACGACCCAGGTCTACACGCATATCAGCGTCGAGCGACTCCGGAAAGTTCACCAGGATACTCACCCGAGGGCATAGGATTCCCTCTGCGTGCATTACGATTAATAAGAGTGAGGGACTGCAAGTGTGGCCCGACCTTAGCTCTCGGGCCGGCAGCGCCCATGGAGGCGATTCGGGGTAGCTGAAGCGAGCGTTTCTTGGATAACTCAGCCGAGATTCAGGCCTGCTGGAAACGATATAAAGAAACCGGGGATCGAACGCTTCGAGACAAGCTGATTCTTCACTACGCTCCCCTCGTCAAGTACGTAGCCGGCAGAGTCTCGGTCGGACTGCCCAACAACATCGAGCAGGCAGACCTGGTTTCTTACGGGATTTTCGGGCTCATCGACGCAATAGAGAAGTTCGATCTCGACAGAGGCAACAAGTTCGAGACCTACGCGATCTCCCGCATCAAGGGCGCGATCATCGACGAGTTGAGGGCGATCGACTGGGTTCCGCGGTCGGTGCGCCAGAAGGCCAGAGCCGTCGAAAAGGCGATCTCCGAGCTCGAGCAGACGCTAAAGCGCCCTCCAAGCGACGAAGAGATCGCAGCCAAGATGCGAATTTCGGTCGAGGAACTCGAGGACATCTACAGTCAGATAAGTTTCGTAGGTCTTGTCGCCCTCGACGAGATCATCCACCTTACCTCAGAGAAGGGGGAGAGCCCCACCGTTGGAGACACTCTCTCCGATGACAGGGCAAAGGAACCCGACGCTGCTTACGAGGCCGAAGAAATCAAGACGGTACTCGCCGAGGCGATAAACAAACTTTCCGAGCGCGAAAAGATAGTCGTGACTCTTTACTACTACGAAGGATTGACACTGGCCGAGATCGGACAGGTGCTCGGGGTTACCGAATCGAGAGTCTGTCAGATTCACACCAAGGCGATACTCCAGCTAAGGGCGAGACTTCTCGATCAACCCGGCGATCGCCCCGATCGAATTCCTGTGCGCAAAAGAGCGATGGCTCGCTAGGTCCACAGCGCCCCTGGGCTATCGCTCGTTGGGGCTTTAGCTCGTTGGGGCTACGACGCCTCAGAGAAGTCACTCGTCGGGGTTGTGACCGATTGCACGTCGTCTTTGTGACTTACTCGCTATCTCGCCGAACCGATCGGATCTAAGCTCACCCTCGGGTTCGTTCCCTGATCGGGGCTGCATCTATCCAGCTCTTAGAGAGGGCAAAGAGGGGGGATGGAATTGGTCGGCGCTCGGCGCGCTCTGTTTTTGTTCTGCGTCGGACTGTGCTTCATGGTCGCAGCACACCTGGTCTGGTACGCGGCTCCTGCAAGAAGCAACTCCCCGCCGCCGCTGCGCCGGCCAGTCGAGGGCGAATTGGTCGCCCGCTTCACCGCTCAGGATCGATACGGACCCGGGCACCGCGGTCTGGATATAGCTGCGGCGCCCAATACCGTTGTGCGAGCCGCTCACGAGGGTGAAGTGTCTTTCGCCGGCGTCGTAGCGGGAATGCGCACGGTTTCCATCCGCCACTTTACCGGATGGACAACTTCGTATTCGTATCTGAGCGCGATTGCAGTCCGTGCAGGCGATCGGGTAGTGAGAGGAGAGACCCTGGGAACCGTCGGCAGACTGCACGGCTCAGACCAGACCGGGGTTCATTTCGCGTTGCGGTTAGGGGAGGAGTATATAGACCCGGCGCCGTTCATGGTCGGCGTCGGGCCGGTGTTGTTGCCGCCTCCATCGGATGCGAACAACGTTGCAGAAAGGCCCCGACCGGTCCACTCAGAGCCGACCGGGGATGCTTCTGCAGCTTCGATAGCCCGCGGTTGCAGCGTCTCGCTCATCGACTGCGTAGGTCCGCTAAGGCCGGCGCTCAAAAGAGCATCCTTTATCGTCGCCGTGCTGGTGAAACGGGCCGGGAATCTCGCAGAGGATTTTCTCGAAAAAGCCGCCGTCGTTACCGACTGGGCTGCTCGCGCCGAGGCGGCGGCCGCTCGATCGCTTCGGTTCGCGCTGCTCGACGCATCGAAGGGTCTGGCTGCCGTCCTGGGGCACCTGGCTTCTCTTCCCTTGAAGACGTCCTCCCAGGCCGCTCTTATGTTCGAACCCCTCAGTCCTGAAGCGGCCCGGCGTATTCGCAGAAGGGGAATGCGACATGCGAAAAGACTCGAAGACATCGCAACTGGAGAGCTGCAACGTCGCCTGGATGAAACCTTCGAACCGGTTGCGGTTGCCGCCGCTCTCAGGGAAGAACTCGCCGTCCTGTCCAGATACGAAACCGAAAGAGTCCTGCGCTCCCGTAGTTGCCTCGCACCCGAGCATGTTCAATCGCTAGTACGTAATCCGGGGAAAGACGACAAGGTGTACCTGGTCGTATCCGGACTGGGTTCCTCTTACGAATCAGGTGGCGAAGAACACGACACCACCAAAGCCCTGGCTGCCCGGGGGCACGCCGTCTTGCGCTTTTCTTACCGAGGTCATACAACGGACGGTACCGGCAAATGGCGGCCGCTGCCTTTCGAAGCCGAAGATACCTACAAAGACATCAAAGACTCCGCAGCTTTGCTCGCCGATCAGCTTTCTGCGATCTCGAAGGCTTATCCGAACAAAAAGATCGTGATCGTCGCTCATTCCCAGGGCGGGGTGGTGGCTAGATACGCGTTGCAGAAAACAATCGACCGACAATTGGTCGAGCAGCACCGGATAGCGGCCTTTGTGACCCTGGCTTCGCCGCATCGTGGTTCGGGCGCGGCCGCCGACCTGATAAAAGCAACACGCGGCGATAGAGCGCGCCGGGTAGCGGCGGAGCTGGGACTGTCTGACGGCGTCGCGGACGCGAGATCAGTTCAGCAGCTCGCCTGGGGATCCGAATTCATGCGCGATCTCGGAACTGCAGCCCCCAGCGGCATCCCGACGACTTCTATTTCCGCATCGACCGATTTTGTGGTGCCGGCGCATGAAACGTTCTTGGAAGGCGCGTCGAACATTCTCGTCGACACCGCCGCCGACGGGGCCGAAGGACACGGAGCCATTACCACAAATCCCGAGACACTGATCGCGATCGAAGCTGCGGCCGAAGGCAGCTCCCTTTGTCAATCCCAAGAGGAAGTGTCTTCGGCGGCGAGGGTTTCGGCTGTTACCACCGTCGGAGTGGAGCGCCTCAGAGATGGGATATCCGACGCGCTCGAGGCTGCCGGATGATCTAGCCGAATCTCAGAGTCGTTCCGCGATTCCGAGGGTGCCTGATCGAATTAGATGCTACACTTGGCGGCCGGCGGGACGTAATTCCGCCTCATGACGCATGCTTCCGCCGTCGCGGTGGACCCGAAGTCTTATGTGGGTCTTTTGGCGGAGCAGAGGATAACCGTGACAAATCGGAGGACGAAACGTGGTTGCCAAGGCTCCCGTCGTTACTGCGCGCCAGCTCTTAGAGGCCGGCGTTCATTTTGGCCATCAGACTCATCGCTGGAATCCCAAGATGCGCCCCTACATCTGGGGGAGGCGCGACGGCCTCTACATCATCGACTTGAACAAGACCATCGACGGAATCGAGCGGGCTTACGCATACCTTAGAGATCTGGCATCCCGCGGCGGCATCGTACTCATGGTCGGAACCAAGCCGCAGGCGCGGGACGTCATAGCCGAAGAAGCCGAACGGCTCGGAATGCCATATGTCAATCACAGGTGGCTTGGAGGCCTGCTCACCAACTTCGAGACGATACGTCGCAGGATTTTCTACCTGAGAGAACTCGAATCTATGGAAGCCACCGGAGAGATGGAAAGGCTTCCTAAGAAAGAGGCCGTTCGTTTGCAACGAGAAAAAGAAAAGCTCAGCCGAAACTTAGGCGGCATCAGATCGCTCAGTCGTCTGCCCGACGCTCTTTATGTAATAGACATCAACAGAGAAAGAATTGCCGTCTCAGAGGCCAGGCGACTGGGGATCCCGATCGTGGCGATCGTCGATACCAACTGCGATCCCGAACTCGTCGACTACGTGATTCCGGCGAACGACGACGCTATCAGATCCGACTCGTTGATCACCAGGATTCTTTCCGATGCGATAGAACAGGGAAAGAAAGCGTACGAGAGCGCCGTTGGCCCGGCATCGGAGAGCTCCGGTTCGGACTCAGGCGCCGAGGGCGCAATGCAAACGTCCGGTTCGGACTCAGGCGCCGAGGGCGAAAAACAAGCGTCCGATGCAGGATCCGGCGCCGTCGAAGAACCGACCGACCAGACTCAAAAAGATGAGGGATAGGAAAGCGAAATGGCTGTGAACATCGAGTCCGTCAAACAACTCCGCCAGGAAACCGGCGTCGGGATGATGGATTGTAAAAAGGCGCTCGAAGAGGCCGGCGGGGATCTCGAGAAGGCCAGACGAATTTTGCGGGAGAAGGGACTCGCCGGTGCGCAGAAGCGGGTCGGCCGAGTCGCTAGAGAGGGCGTCATAGGTTCTTATTTGCACAAGCAGTTCGGTCGCGACGTTGTCGGAGTGCTCGTAGAGCTGAACTGCGAGACGGACTTCGTCGCCAAAAGCGAGGAGTTCGTCAATCTTGCAAAGGAAATTGCAATGCATATCGCTGCGGCCAAGCCGCAGTGGGTCGATCGCTCCGAGGTCCCGCAGGAAGTGATCGACCAGGAGCGGGAGCTGGCCGCCAAGCAGGCCAAGGATCAAGGCAAGCCCGACCACGTGATCGAGAAGATCGTCGAAGGAAAGTTGAACGCCTTCTTCAAAGAGACATGCCTTCTGGATCAGCCCTATGTGCGAGACGATTCACGCACCATCGGCGATCTGATAACGGAGTTGGGCAGCAAGGTTGGCGAAAATGTCAGGGTCAGCAGGTTCGTTAGGTTCGCGGTAGGAGAAGGCGCCTGAGAACCTCGATAGCTCTTAGGCTATTGGTTCGGGCAAGCGCGACTCGTTCAGCCGGGTCGCGTGAGAAACTTTCTTCGAGGGACCAATCGGGGTAGGGTACCAATTGACCGAACCATCATTCAGTGACGATTCCGGTGCAAGCGCCGTGCCCGTCGACTCGTCTCCCGGGCTGGAGGAGGTGCCGAGCGACGTGGAAGCGGCCCTCAAGTACGGGCGGGTGGTCCTCAAATTGTCCGGGGAAGCTTTTTCCGAGCC
>VAPR01000547.1_pt1 | contig 23864 bp, 28 predicted proteins | sample 3380701 | NCBI WGS metagenome assembly VAPR01 (sample SAMN11536904, study PRJNA540576) | hot springs metagenome | isolation source: hot spring wet sediment | place: Spain: Lobios | collected 2014-01 | reverse complement strand
TTGTCGGACCCAGCCAGTACGATTGTGATTGTGCGGACCTGCATCACGTGCCGCGCAGTATGGGGAAGTCGCTGTTGATCTACGGACTGTTCGTGCTTCCGCTTGTGATGGGCTTTTTCATGCCGGAAAAAATCCTTGGCAGCTCCCTGGCGGAGAAGCGTGGACTCAACTTGTTGTCTGGCGACGCGAAAAAGCTGGCTGCCAGCTCCGCGCCTGCTGCCCAACAGGAACCATCGCAAGCTCAACAGCCACCAGCCGATTCGGCTGCATCCCAAACGAATTCGGGATCGAAATCGCTTCCGAAATCGGACGAAGAGATTCGCAAGTTGTTTGCCCAAAGCGATTTTGGTGATTTTTACACCGATCTGGCAGTGTCCCTGTACAAACAGCAAGTGATTCAATTGGACGAAAAAGAGTTTCTCGATGGACTCACCACATTGGACCTGTATCCGAAGGAGTTTGCCGGCAAGGAGCTGGAAACCACGGGATTCGTCTATCGGGAGCCGACGTTTCAGCCACACCAGTTTGTAGTTGCACGGTTTTCCGTATCCTGCTGCACAGCCGACGCATCTGTCTTTGGTGTGATGGTAGAGGAAAAGCAGGCACTGAAGCTGAAAAAAGACAGCTGGGTGAAGGTTCGAGGCAAGTTGGAACTGCGAACGGTAGACGGCTACGACATGCTCGTGCTGAAGGCGACGAAGATCGAACCGGTAAAAGCGCCGAAAGATCCGTACGTCTACTACAGCTACGGTGCCGGAAATCAGTGATCATGCCAAAAAACGCCTGTCACGCGATACGTGATCAGGCGTTTTTTTGTGCACACATTACTGTTCACCCAAACGTACTTTTCGCTGCGCGATCGTCTTCGCGACCACGCCGTGGCGAGGAGAGAAGAGAAAGGCCAGCAGAAACAGGATGCCGGCTACGGCGGTCATGGCGCCAGCAATGGAGCTGTCCAGCCAGCTTGCCAACAGGTAACCCAAAATGGAGCTGGTAACTCCGACCGCCATGCTGAGGAAGAGCATCACGTGGAGTCGATCGGTCAGCAGGTACGCAGTTGCGCTGGGAACGACCAGCATGGCTACGACCAGGATCGCACCCACGCTCTCAAATGCGGCCACAGTAGTGAGCGATACGAGTGTCATCAGGAGGTAGTGGAACAGCACGACAGGAATACCTACGGCTGCGGCCATCGCGGGGTCGAAGCTGCACAGCTTGAACTGCTTGAAAAACAGCCCGATGATGAGCAGACTGAACAGAAAGACGCCGCCCACCCCCCACACGGCGCGCGGGCCAAGATCGACACCGCCAAGCTGCCACGTATCCCACGGCACGTAGGCGATCTCTCCGTAAAGGACGCAATCCAGGTCCAAATCAACCTGCTGGGTGTACAGCGAGACCAGCACGACCCCGACGGAGAAGAGGGCGGTAAACGTGACGCCGATCGCCGCATCCGACTTGACCCCGCTTTGATGCAGCAGCTGCACGAAAAATACGGTCAATAGTCCGATCACGGTGGCGCCGATGAGCATCGGCAAGGTTTCCCGGCTGCCGCTGAACAAAAAGGCGATGACGATTCCGGGGAGAATGGCGTGGCTGATGGCATCGCCCAGCATCGCCATTTTCCGCAAGATGAGAAAACACCCCAGAAAGCCGCACGATGCGGCAACCAGCGATCCGGTCAGGATAATCCAAAACGTGTTCATACGGAGAGCCCCCCTTGGTTCGTCGGCTGGATGTGCCCGGTCACCAGTATGGATTCGCTCAACTTCGGCGTCAAATCGTAGGCTTCCAGCTGCTTCATCATTTGCTCCAGCACTTCCTGCGGCAGCTGGGGCAGGAGCCATTCCAGGTTTTGATCGATCGGCAGGGAGTTGTACTGGTTTGCATTCATGTGGTAGATGTCCCACAGCCGCTGGTTCAAGACAAGCTGGTGGGCATGGCGCAGTCCCTCCGGCGTAAACGTCCAGCCCTGCGTGCCATTGACGCTCAAACATTCCGTTACATATCCTTTTCGGCGCAGTGTCTGCATCGCCCGTTTAATGGCCGCTACGCTTTTGCCGCTTTTCTCTGATAAATTCTCTTCATCATATCCGCGAAACACGTTGGACGCTCCCTGGCTTACACTATGCTCGATACGTTCGTACAAAGCCTGCAGAACATCTTCCTGCAGCACCCGCTTGCGCAGCTGCAAATACCGCAGCAAACGAGCCACGATCCCACGCTTCGGGGAGAATAGCAGGGAGAAGACGAAAAAGCTGGTTGCGGCCAGGACGATGGTTGGGCCAGTCGGCAGATTTTCCATCTGTGTACTGAACAAGGTGCCAAGTGCACCGCTCAAAGCACCGAAGCAGCCGGACAGCACTACCATCACACCCAGCTTATCAGTCCAGTAGCGCGCGGTGACGGCAGGGGCGATCAGCATCGCCGCCATCAGCACGACGCCGACTGCCTGCAAACCGATCACGACCGCCATGAGAAGAAGCAGCATCAACAGGCTGTCGAGCAATCCCATCGGGAAACCAAGGCCGCGTCCAAAGCCGGAATCAAATGCAAGCAGCTTAAACTCCTTAAACAAGAGTCCGGTCAACAGGATCAAGACGGCCGAGACCAAAACAATCGTTGTCACGTCGGAGGAAACCAGAGAGGCGGCCTGGCCGAACAGGAATTTGTCCAGCCCGCTCTGATTGCCGCTCTCGCTATGCTGAATGAAAGTAAGCAGCACGATACCGATGCCGAAGAAGACGGAGAGTGTCAGGGCAAGTGCCGTATCTTCCTTGATTCGAGAGTGTCGGGAGATGGATGTGATTGCGTAGGTGGCAAGCAGCCCGGCAACTCCCGCTCCGATCAGAAACAAGCCAATCGATTTGGAGCCGGTCAAGAGATAGACGAGGCATACCCCCGGCAGCGCAGCATGTGCCAAAGCGTCGCCGACAAGCGAACGTCCCCGCAAGAAGGCAAAGCAGCCCAACACGCCGCTGCTGATGCCCAGCAGGATGCAGCCGGTCAACACCCACTGCGTGTTCGGGTCTTGCAAGGCGAGCCACACATTCATACGGAATCCCCCTCGTCATGAGCCGCATCGGAAGAGAGAAGGACCTGATTGCCAAGGATGTGCAGGCGTCCGCCATATGTCTTTTGCAAATTTTCTGCCGTAAACGTCTCCTGGGTGGGGCCTGCGGCAATGATTCGGCGATTCAGCAGGATCACCCAGTCAAAATACTCTTCGACTGTCTGCAGATCGTGGTGAACGACGAGAACGGTTTTTTTCTGCTCTTTCAATTCGTTCAGCAGCAGGATAATGGCTTTTTCCGTGGCTGCATCCACCCCTGCGAACGGCTCATCCATGAAGTAAAGCTGCGCTTCCTGTGCCAGCGCTCTGGCCAGAAAAACGCGCTGCTGCTGCCCGCCTGACAGTTGGCTGATTTGGCGGTCGGCGTAGTCGGCCATGCCTACTTTCCGCAGGCATTCCAGGGCAAACTCCCGATCGGCCTTGCCCGGACGGCGGAACCATCCGAGACGGCCGTATCTACCCATCAGTACCACATCGAGAGCATCGGTAGGGAAGTCCCAGTCGACCGACTCCCGTTGGGGCACGTAACCGACGAGTTTGCGCTGTTGTTTATACGGCTTTCCGTAGATGTCTGTCTGGCCGGACGCTACCGGAATCAGACCCTGAACAGCTTTGATGAAAGTGGATTTGCCAGCACCGTTTGGACCGATGATTCCGATCAGTTTCCCCTCGGGAACCTCTAAAGTAATATTGCGGAGCACCGGCTTTTTTTGATAGGCGACAGTTAAATCGCGGACTGTCAATGGTGCCGTAAGCGTCGCTGCCATCGCGATCTCTCCTTTCCGTTTACTGTAATGCGCGGACGATGGTATCTACGTTGTGTTTTACCATGCCGATGTAATTTCCTTCAGGCGTACCAGGTGCGCCCATGGCGTCGGAGAAAAGCTCGCCGCCGATGGAAACCGTGTGATTTTTTGCTGCTGCTCCCTGCACAACCGCTTCGATCGAACGCTTCGGAACGGACGACTCCACGAACACGGCTTTGATTTTACGGGAAACGAGGACATCAACCAGATTTTGCACGTCTTTCAAGCCGTATTCGGACGCGGTGCTGATGCCCTGCAGGCCCATTACTTCCACGTCATAGGCCCGGCCGAAGTAATGGAAGGCGTCATGCGCAGTTACCAGGACGCGTCTTTCCTTGGGGATGGTGGCGAGCTGGGCGCGCGCGTAGTCATCCAGTTTCTTCAACTCAGCCAGATACTTGCTGGCATTGGCCTCATACGTTTCCTTGTGTGCCGGATCAAAGCCGGAGAGATCGTCGCGTACCTGTTCTACCGCTTTCATCCACAGGGATACGTCGAACCACACGTGTGGATCAGGGTTTGCCGGAGACGCCGGATCGGCCAGCAGCTGTTCCTTGGTCAAACGTGCGGTAACCGCTTTGACCGGTTTTTTCTTCCCGATTTTCTCGAAGATCTCCACCATTTTACCCTCCAGATGGAGCCCCGAGTAAAAAATGATATCCGCATGATCAATGCGATTGATGTCGCCTTCAGACGCTTTGTATAGGTGGGGATCAACTCCAGCCCCCATCAGCTGGGTTACGTCAACGTAGTCTCCGCCAACCTGTTTCACGATATCGGCAACCATTCCCGTGGTTGCAGTTACTTTCCATTTACCATTTTGAGAAGCGCCGGTTTGTTCATTGCCGCTGCATCCACCCAACAGCAAAACAGCAGCAAGAAGACCGGTAATCCAGGATTTCCAACCAAGGTAACGATGTGTAAGGAACATCGTTTGTCCCTCCTCCAAACTTTTTATCTATATGCACCTTTGTTTCCCTGAGGCAACTTTATCACAAAAAAATGACGTCAGGCAACACTATTTTACTTACGGAAAAATGTTTCCTTTGTGCAAAAATAGCGACCAGACGTCTTGAGGACGTTTATGTCAATCAGGTTATGTAGGGGAGCGTGCATGTGTGCTCCGCCCATTTTTATTTTTTTAGTAAGTGATGGCGCACGGCGTAGGCAGCCAGCTGCACGCGATTGGCCAACTGCAGCTTCTCCAGAATGTTTTTGATATGGTTCTTTACCGTATTTTCAGCGATGATCAGCTCATCGCTGATTTCACGGTTGGTTTTCCCTGCGCCGACGTACAACAGAATTTCCTTTTCCCGCGGCGTCAACACGTCCAGTCCAGGTTCATCGGTGTGGTCTTCCCGGCGGAAATGGTGAATCAGGCGAGTGGCCATTTCGCGGGAAACATCACTGTCTTCATCAAGCAGTGCACGCAGATATGCAATCCAGTCATCCGGTTCCAGGTTTTTCAGCAGATACCCTTGCGCACCGAACTGAATTGCGGTAATCAGGTCGGCGACATCGTCGGATACGCTAAGGATCACAATCTTGATATGGGGATGCGCCTTCTTCACCTCGCGCGTGGCCTCCAAACCTGACCACTTCGGCATGTTGATGTCCATCAGCACGAGATCGGGCTGCAGTTCACCGCATAGCTTGTGCGCTTCCTCGCCGTTGGTCGCTTCACCGATCACGCAAAACGAGGGATCCTGCTCCAGCAAGCTGCGGATGGCCATTCGCGCCATCGGATGGTCGTCGGCGATCAGGACTCGATATTTCTTCATGTCATTCTCCTCCGTTTTGTGAGACAAGGCGAATTTCCGTGCCACCAGCTTCGTGCGAGCCGATTGCAATCGTTGTCCCCAACTGCTTTGCCCGTTCCCGCATCATGGCCAGTCCATATTTTTTCGTTTGACCGTCCGTTTCCACAAGTCCGACGCCGTCGTCCCGAATGGTGAGAGTCCAGCTCTTCTGTTCTCCGGTGGTCAAACAAATCCATGCATGACGGGCATGTGCATGCTTGCGGATGTTGGCAAAAGCCTCCTGTACAACGCCAAACAGTTGCACTTCCTGGGCGGGGGTAAAGAAGCCGTCCTGGACACGCAAGTCGTGGGTGATGTCTACTCCGGACAAGGCACTCCATTGCAGAAGCCACTTTTCCAGCCTCTGGGCAAAACTGATTCCCTCCTCGGGCAGCTGCCGCAAGTTAAAGATCGCCTGCCGAACGTGGTTGTCGATGGCGGATACAGCCACGCGGGCGTCGTCAAGCTGTCCCTGTTTCAGTTTCACATTGAGGAAAAACAGCGATTGGGCGATGCCGTCATGCAGCTCCCGAGCCAGTCGTTCCCGTTCCTCGTAAACAGCGCGGCGTGCCTGTTCCTCGACCAGTCTGGCGTTCATCCGTTCAATCTTTCGAAACATCCAGGTGGCGAACAGAAAGGAAAGGAGAAACGTCAACAGGGTGATGTAGACATTTCCGGTCTCCATCGACATATGATCCAGCAGCAAATCGTGCCGGAGGAATTCAAACCCGCCAATAATCAGCGGAGGGAGCAGCACGGTCAGCCAGTACAGCATGCGATACGTCATGACAAATCCCATCCTTCGTCCATTCAATCAACACTAGTATACCGAACAGGAAGGACGGATGATATACTCGATACAAAAGAAGCGATTTGGATGAGAGGAGCTTTTCGGATGAACAAGAGAGCAACTGCGCTCACGGTCGCTGGTTCAGACAGCGGCGGGGGAGCAGGCATTCAAGCGGATCTCAAGACATTTCACCAGTTTGGCGTCTATGGCATGAGCGCCATTACCGCCATCACGGCACAAAATACACTTGGAGTAGCAGGGGTTTACCCGTTGCCCACCGAAGCGGTGTCGCAACAGATGCGGGAAGTGCTCCGCGATATCGGGGCAGACGCTGTGAAAACAGGCATGCTGTTTAACGCGGAAATTATTGAGGCAGTGGCAGAAGAGATTCGCGCCTATCGCATAGACAAGCTGGTTGTCGATCCGGTTATGGTGGCAAAAGGAGGGGCAAAACTGCTTCTCGACGAGGCGATTGCTGCGGTGAAGCTGCATCTGCTGCCCCTGGCCGAAGTGGTCACACCCAATCTGCCGGAAGCGGAATGCCTGACCGGCATGACGATTCGCACGCCGGAGGAGATGAAAGAGGCGGCCAAAGTAATTCACGCCATGGGAGCACGCCACGTGTTTATGAAGGGCGGACATCTCGAAGCTGACCACATTGTGGACATGCTTTTCGATGGCGAAACCTTCCATGAATTTGAACACCAACGCGTACACACCAGACACACCCACGGGACAGGATGCACGTTCTCCGCTGCGCTGACGGCAGAACTGGCGAAGGGTACCCCATTGGTTGAAGCAGCTGATCGCGCGAAGCGATTCATCGTGGAAGCGATTAAAACGGCTCCGCAGATTGGTGGAGGCCACGGGCCGACCAATCACTGGGCGCAAATGTAATGAAAGAGGGAACAGCCCGGGGGTAGTCCCCGGGCTATTTGATTTGGAGATCGATGCTGCCGTGCAGGCGGGTGGGGTAGTCGCTGATGCGAAGAGATAAGGTATCGGCGACTCCCTTCTTTGTTTCCGTGGGAACCATCGTCAAAGCAATCGATTCCACTGCACTGGCATTTACTGAACTTGACCCTTCACGAAACTCGTAACGATTCCCGGCGCTGTCAAGTGCTTCGTGGTGGAAATAGGAGTAGCTTTTGCGGTTATCCAGCACAACGTCTTTCTCGAGTTCAAAATCAAGCCCAACCGCATCGCCCTGGGTCCGTACCTCCTTCAACTGTAACCGGGGAGATGGGGACTTGATCAGTGATCTTCGATTGAGGTCAACCACAACATCCAGCTTTGTTTTCTCCAGGGCGCGGATGCCGCTGGCCTTGAGAAACAGCTTTTTCGGCTCGGCAAAGTAATTGCTTTCCAAATACACCACCACATGATCGTCGCTTTTTGAAGAGGAAGAGAATCCGTCTGAAATGGTTGCCCAGGTCCCTCCTTTTTCATCGACGAGGCGCAGGTCGTCAAAGCCGAAAATTTGCTGCGTGTTATTGGGATCGTACTTGATGTCCAATGCGATTTTGGTAGGGTAAACGGTCATTTTCTCAAAAAGGATCTGTTGACCATCAACGCTTACCGTTTTGTTTATTGGTATGTGCTGTTTCAACCCTTGGTATTTTGCTTTATCGATGGGAAAACGCACCTGCCATGTGGGCTCGAGCTGTCTTTGATCGGAAGCGTCCTCGGCCAGCCAATCATCCATCTTCACCCGCAATGTCAGGTAGTCGGGTATCGCCGTTTGTTCAGAGAGATTCACTTCGATTCTGCCTTGCTTTTTGTTCGTTGTAACCACGTCGGGTGTTCCATAGGCATAAGCCACTTTTAACGACTCTCCCGTATCATCAAGCAGCTCGACCTGGGTAAGACCAAGGTTTTCCAACCCCTCTGGGTGCTCGATTGAATAGAAAATGTTCATTCTTCCTTGATCCACCATGATTTGATCGACTGTAAACGCAATCCCGTTATGCCGGTCAAAACGGTCGATCCGCTGGGCAAAATTGTGATTCGCCGCCATCTGAAGTCCCTTGTCATGACGGATCAGTTCCACAAGCGAGTGCAGTCCCGGAATATCGCTCACATAGGCTGCAACCGCCGGGGAAAACCGGATGGAGGCGAGCAAGCTTGCGAGCACAAAACAGGATGCGACAGTTGTCCTGCGTGCAGTTTTCCGCTTTTTCCTGGATTGAATCGCCTTTTGCATCCCTAAGCGAATATGATCGTCGATGCAGTCCGGGAGGGGAATGCCATCATACTGTTTCTTTGCTTGCAGTAGATCTTGTTCTTCCTGTTCAAAATCAGACATGCTCCCCGCCGCCTTTCCTCAGATCTTGTCGCAACAGTTTCAATGCCTTGTGCAACCAGGTTTTCACGGTTCCGTCGGGTTGTTCCAGCACCTCGGCGATCTGTCGAACGGTCAGGTCCTGAAAATATTTCATGATGATAATTTTCTTATAGTGAGGTTTCAGCCTGTCGACAGCTTCTGCAACGCCCAGCCGAGTGTCCGTGTCCGTGCAGTACGTCACGCCGTAGGCTCGTTCAACGAGAGAGAACCGCTTTTTTCGTTTTTGTTCGTCTGTACAGTAATGAATCATGATGCGGACCAGCCAGGTCTCAAAATAGGCGGGCTCTCGCAGGCTATTCAGTTTCATGAAAGCTCTGCAGGTCACTTCCTGTATGGCTTCGAGCGCATCGGACTCATTGCGGAAAAAGGAAAAAGCAATGCGATACAACTTCTCTTTGTTTGCGCTGATCAGTCGGAAAAACGCTTCTGTATCCCCGTTTTTCGCGGCTGTGACCAGATCGTGCTCCATCGTGCGACTCTCCCTTCTGTATGTATTAGACTGACAAATGACTGATTTGGTTTTCCTTTTTTTGCTACACCAAACGCCCAGCTCCTGCTTACCTTATGGGTAAGAAGGGAGCGGAACTAAAACCATGTGGACGAAATGGGTAACCATACACGAATCGTACGGTCTGCCGCGAGCAGCGGATGAGTGCAGGCGGTATCTGGAGAACAGGGGGATACGGGTTAAGCTTATGTCAAGAAAGACGAAGCGGTTGGGCCACCTGTACGCCTTGCAAGTCCCAGTCGAGCAGCAGCGGATCGCCGAGGAGCTGCTGCGCACGTTCAAAAAAACGTTGTATTAGCGTGAGGAAACTGCTGACAGCCACGGACACCCAAGAGCGCGCACACTGACTTGCGGAGATACTATGTCCGGAGGGATGAAGATGCCGACCACGCTGTTGGAAAGACCGGAAACTGCCGCCGTGCCCAAGGGCAGGTCGCAGCTGTTTGTGCCAGACTATGTTTTTGTTGAACCGGCAGCCTTGGAATACCCTTTGGGTAAGGAAATCTATGACAGGTACCAGCAGTTGGGTATCCCGATTCGAATGACTACCAGCCACAATCAGGTGCGGGGCATCCCCGGTGAGACAGAGGCGGAGCAGTACCGCAACGCCAAGCGGACACTGGTCGTCGGCGTTCGCAAAACGCTCACGTTTGAAACGTCCAAGCCTTCCGCCGAGTACGCGATCCCGCTGGCAACAGGCTGTGCCGCTCACTGCCACTACTGCTACCTGAATACCAACATCGGGACGAAGCCGTACATTCGCGTGTATGTGAATACGGACGAGATTCTGGCGCAGACAGCGCGGTACATCGAGGAACGGGCGCCGGAGATCACCCGTTTTGAAGCAGCTTGTACCTCTGATCCCATCAGCATCGAGCATATCACCGGCAATTTGAAGCGCGCCATCGAGTTCATGGGGCAGCAGGAAAACGGCCGGCTGCGCTTTGTCACGAAGTTTCACCACGTCGATTCCCTCCTCGATGCCAAGCACAACAAGCACACCCGCTTTCGCTTCAGCATGAACGCGGACTATGTGATCAAGAACTTTGAGCCCGGAACATCCACCTTTAAACAGCGGATCGAGGCTGCGGGCAAGGTTGCCAAAGCGGGATATCCCCTCGGGTTTATCATCGCGCCTTTATATTGGTTTGAGGGATGGGAGGAAGGCTATACACAACTGCTGGAAAACCTCAGCCGTCAGCTGGTGCCGGAAGCTATGGAGGATTTGACCTTTGAGTTGATCCAGCATCGTTTTACCAAGGTAGCCAAGAAATTGATTCTCCAGCGGTATCCCAAGACAAAGCTGGAGATGAACGAAGAAGAACGAAAGTTCAAGTGGGGAAAGTACGGCAAAGGCAAGTACGTCTACCCCGACGTTCAGGCGAAAGCGCTTCAGGCCCACTTGGAAAAGGAAATTGCGCGTCTGTTTCCCCGAGCTCGCATCGAGTACTTCACGTAGAACCCAGGCAATTTTTTCAGCTCGTCGTACTATTCGGCGAGCTTTTTTGGATTCGTCGACCCGGTTCGAATGTTTTCGACAAACATGCACGAGCGTGTTACAATATTTCTTGCTCTCATTTCGTTGTGAAAGGATCGTACGCCATCATGAAGTCGATATTACTTACGGTTGAGGGACCGATTGGCATCGGCAAGACTTCCCTTTCGAGGGAAATCAGCAAGGCCTTTGGATTGGAATTGCTGGAAGAAATCGTATATGAAAACCCCTTTTTAGGGAAGTTTTACCAAAACATCGCAGAGTGGAGCTTTCAACTGGAAATGTTTTTTCTCTGCAACCGTTACAAGCAGCTGCAGGATATCCGCACGCATTATCTGGCGAAGGACATCTCCGTCGTTGCTGATTACAATATTTTCAAGAATACCATTTTTGCCAAAAGGACGTTGAGTGGCGAAAACTTGCCGAAGTATCTGAAAATTTATGACATTTTAACCAGCGACATTCCCCAGGCGAATCTGGTCATTTACCTGACGGCCTCCGTGGAAACGGTGATGCAGCGGATTGCCATGAGAGACCGGGATGTAGAGCGGAACATGGACGTCACATACATCGAAAACCTGATTGCCGATTACAACGAATTTATGCTGGAGTTTGAGCGGCGTCATCCCGACATTCCCGTTCTGAAATTCAGTTGTGACAATCTCGATTTCGTACATAAACCGGAAGATTTGCGTTTCGTGCTGGGTCAAATCGAGCCAATTGTTAAAACGCTTACACAATCATAACTTTTTATTTTGGTCAGAAGGAGTTACGTCATGTCGGAATTTAAAAATAGCAGTCTTCGCGAAAAATATGGAATCCCAAGCAACGCCGTGATTACCATCGGGGGCACGGTAGGAGTGGGCAAGTCGACGTTTACCCGTGCACTGGCAGAGCTGCTCGGATTTCGCGTCTCGGTGGAAAAGGTTGACAACAATCCCTACTTGAGCCGATTTTACGATGATTTCTCCCGTTGGAGTTTTCATCTGCAAATTTTCTTTCTGGCCGAGCGGTTCAAGGAACAAAAGCGGATGTTTGAATACGGCGGCGGGTTTGTGCAGGACCGCTCCATTTACGAGGATACGGGAATTTTTGCCAAAATGCTGTACGAGCAGGGGCATATGACCGAGGAAGACTACTCGACCTACACACAGCTGTTTGAGGCAATGGTGCTTACTCCGTATTTTCCCCATCCGGATGTCCTGATTTATTTGGAAGGAAGCTTTGATGAGATCGTGTCCCGGGTAAGGGAGAGAGGCCGTCCGATGGAGCAGCAGACGCCCGTCTCGTATTGGGAGGATCTGTTCCAGCGCTACGAAAACTGGATCAATTCGTTCACGGCTTGTCCGGTACTGCGGGTAAACATCAATGAATACGATGTGGCGGAAGACCAGAACTCCGTGGAAGTGGTGCTATCTCGTCTTGCAGAAAAAATCCGGCTCGTGCGCTCTGTTCGGGGCTGATCGCTGACCTCAGGGAATTCGCTCCCTGAGGTTTTTCTCTCCCGGATCAGGTGCGCTATGGTAAGATGGTCTCAGAGAGAAAGAATCAGGGGGAATCACGATTGAAAAAGTGGCTTGGGCTGCCCGGAATGCTCAGCTTGTGTTTGTTCGCAATGGTTGGAATTTTCGCTCTTCAGGCGACGACGTCATATGCTCCCACGTATCACAACGAGCAGGCGTCGCAGGAGGAACGGGTCGCTTTTGAACGCGTTGTGCAGCGAATATTTATCGGACAACAAGACGAAAAGGGCAGTTATAAAGTGATCGAGTTTGACAGCGGCAAAATGCCGAAAAAACCCGTTCAGCTTGGCATCCACACCAGAAGAGCATATGTGCATGTCGACGTTACGACCGACCAGCCGTTGGAGCAGGTGGAGAGCTTCTTTACCCAGTTCGATGTGATCGGCAATGTCAAATACAGTTCAACCGTTCGGGAAATATCGGACGGGAACTACCAGTTGTCGATGCACTTCGCCGATATTCCAAACCAGTTTGCCCTTCAGTTTGGCCACCTCCCCAAGATAACGCTGAAACGGATGTCCCCGCTCCAGGTTACCGTCGAGACCGAGGATGAGAATGGCGCAGCGGTGTTATTGAGCGGAGAAAGCAACATTGCAAGCGGGCTTTTCTTTTCGGAGGGACAGGATGTGGTCCGGCTTCATTTTTCCGAACCGATGGTGACGGAAGAGCGCATTGGTAACTGGGTACCGGAATGGTCGGGATCGTGGCTGGACCCGCATACGTTTCAGCTGCATGCACGAAGGGTTAACGGCAAGACGCTTAATCTGGCAGCAATGTACTCGCTGAACGGAAATTACCTGCCGCCGTCATTCCAGGCCTGTGAAGTGAAAAGCGTGCCATCACGCGAATGGGTGGACGTCGTCTCCGGAAAAAAGATGGGCTTTAGCAAGTACGACTCCTTTTACGATTATCTGGTGTTTTCGCCGAAGCGGGACAGATATGTCGGATTGATCGACCGGGGAGGCAGTCAAGGGGACGGCAACGGTCGATATTTCGCCATCGTGCTCGAGCAGCAGGGAAAAGAGCCGATCGTGGTTGAACCGTATTTTTACAGCGATGTGCTTGCACATGGCTCTCCTGTCCAGTGGCTTGACAACGAACGTTTTGCCTATGCGTCGTACTTCGGGGCGTATGTCTATCACATCGCCAACGGAGCAAGAGAGGAAATTTTTCATAACGAAATGAACCCGACCAAGGTGGCGCTCCAGGAACTGGCTGTGGACCGGATTGATCATCAATTACACCTGTTGATTGCAGCCAGTGAGGTAGAAGACGGCGAGGAGAAGTACCGGGTTGCCAAGTGGACGTACGATTCCAAGACGTTGGAGAAAAAGAAGGAAGAGCCATACTCCGACACCTTTTTGACGCCGAAATACAGGCTGCAGAAGCTGCCGATCCACGCCCGCAGAAACGGCGTATATTATACGAAGGCATCTGCCTCGCCCAAACAGGTGAGCACCACGTTCGTCAGCCGTGATGGGCGTTCGTGGACGGCGGAAGGGATGGTGGTATGGGCAGATCACGACGGCCACGCTGTACTCGTGAGAAACCGCGATGCAACCGGCAAGATGATGAAAGATGTGAGCTACTGGTGGGAGATCGGCAAAAAAACCAAGCAGCTGCCGCATGTATTCGGAACCGTACAGTCTCTCGGACCTTTTGTTGTTTCCGATGATGGCATCCGGTTTTACATGCTGGAGCCCAGGCGAAAAGCATGGAACGATCTGCAGCTGGCGGAGACGGACGTCTTGCTTCCGGCGCAGGAAGATATGGCGTTGTTCCGTCGTGACAAGTAACGCTCTCTCCCGAAAGTGTTTGAAGGCGACTGCTGATGATTGCGCCTGTGGTATAATAGGGACATCATGGAAATCAAAAGGAGCTTTCGACATGGGAGAAGAATGGTTTGAGAGAAGTTTTCGGGAGGACTACGTGCTCGTCTACAAGCATCGCGACGAAGCATCGGCGGACGCGGAAATCGCCAATCTGCTGACCCGACTGCCGATCCAGCGAACCGGCAAGGTGCTCGACCTGTGCTGCGGCAGCGGACGTCATTCACGGGCCTTGGCCCGTCGCGGCTATGAAGTGGTTGGAGTCGACCTGTCGGCCGTCCTTCTGGAACTGGCGGAGGAGCAGAACACGTTCCCGCATCTGCATTTTTATCGATACGATATGAGAGAAATTCCGTTTGTCGAGGAATTTGATATCGTGGTCAACCTGTTTACCAGCTTTGGCTATTTTTCCACCGACGCCGAAAATGCCAAGGTGGTCCACAATATGGCAAAAGCACTGAAAAAAGGGGGCGAAGTGGTGATTGACTACCTGAACCCGGCGTACGTTAAAGCCAATCTCGTTTCCCACTCCACGAAAGAAGTGTCCGGCCTGTTCATCGAGGAAGAGCGCTGGCTGGAGGACGGTTTCGTGAAAAAAAGCATTACGGTCCAGGATGCGGAAGCAGGCGAACCGCGGACGTATCTGGAGCAGGTTCGCCTGTTTCAGGTGGACGAAATGACATCGATGCTCAAACAGGCAGGCTTTGGCCGCATTCAAGTGTTTGGCGATTACGAGTTCAATTCATACGAAAAGGAAACGTCGCCCCGCATGATTTTCTATGCCATAAAAGAAGGCCTGGGACAAAGCTGATAAGCGTGACTAACCCCGATGGTACGTGAATATGATGATGGTATCCGAGATCGTTCATGCGACCAAAGGGGGGCTTCGCGATGAGCAAACTTACGCTGGAGCAGGTAAAACTCTACTTGGGCAAAGTGCCTGGGTGGAAGCTCGCTGAGGACCGAATGGCCTTATACCGTACCTACAGTTGTGCCGATTTTCGCACCGCCATCAGTTTTGTCAATCGGGTCGCGGAACAGCTGGAGAACGACAGCCAGCACGTGGAAATCCGCATATCCGGCAATTTCGTCACCTTTACGTTGGCAACCGGGGAAGCAAAAGGCTTGACGGGAAAAGATTTCGCCCTCGCCCAGGCCATCAGCAAGGTAAGTTGATCCTGCACACGGAAAACCGCCCAATCGGCGGTTTTTCTTTCTTTTCGGCTGGGATATTTGCTATAGTGGGGGAGAAAGAAGGAGAGTGACAGGGATGGACATTCAAACACACGACAAACTGATGACTCTTTTGCAGTCCGAATTCAAGGGAAAAGCGGGTACCGTGACGTTTACCCAGTGGGACGGCGACAGTGAAGATGAAGAAGTGACCCAGTTTCGGGGGAAGCTTATGGACGCAGAACTTCGGGACAACGAATTTGGCGAGAAGGATCTGACGCTTTCCTTTGAGGTGGATGAGGAGCAAACGGTAGAAGTGCTGATGGAGATCCCAGCGGAAGAAGTGGACCTCGCTTCGCATGCGGAGAACCGTTTGCACATTTACGGAACGGAAGCGGAGATCGTGCTGGAAGCATGACCCGGTTGCATCAGTATCGATTCGTAGGCACACCTGACCCGATGAGTGAGCGGGAAGCATATCAATGCCACAAATACTTGAAACGATACAAGATGAACTTGCTTGCGGCTGGTCGGTTTCTCATCGATATCGAGGCGCTGCTTGCCCCGTTTCACCTGGACTGCTTTAATTGCCGCCAGGTCCATCGCGAAACCTGCTGCGACGGACAGCCATATGCTGTTGACACCTGGCAGATGCCTTTATTAGAGCTGGAAGCACAGGCGATCACCCCACGGTACATGTCCGAACGGGAGCAGAAGTGGCTTGACCAGGTGGGTATCTGGGAGCAGCAAAAAACGGCGGGCACGATTCGCCTCAAACACAGCAGCTGCCTGTTCTACACGGAGGTGGACGGCCGGTACGGCTGCATGATCCATGCCCATGCCGAAAAGAGCGGGCAACCGGTATTTCCGCTCAAGCCGTTTAGCTGTCAGTTGTATCCCCTCGAATTCATCCAGGTCGGGGAACAGGTCTTGATCACTGCGCTGACGGAAGAGACCGCTCCGTTTTCCCGTTGGGGGACAGACTATCTGGATCACTTTTTATGTGCCAGTCTGGATCGAAGAAAGCGGGCGACACACCTCGATGCGGCCCTGTTTGCCGTCGAGGGATACCGTCCCGCATACCAGTGGGGTCTTTCGTTCCTGAAGTACGCATTGGGACAAGAGGCGGCCGAAACGGTAGAGCAAGTACTGTTGGAGAGATGGGAAAAGCGTTCCGGTTGAAAAAATGGAACGCTTTTTCCCGTTGTGATATGATGGTGAAGCATACTAGATTGGAAAGGAAGCAAGTAGAGATGAAACCAAAAGCAACAAGAGAATCCAGAACGGTTCAGGCCTCCATCGTTCAGCCGTCCGATACCAATTTCCACGGGACCATTTTCGGCGGAACGATGATGGCATATATAGATGAGGTGGCAGCCATTGCCGCGATGCGCCATTCACGCAGGCCGGTCGTTACTGCTTCCATTGACTCGATCGACTTTTTGTCTCCTGCCAAAATGGGCCACTCGGTCTGCCTGGAAGCCTTCGTTTCTTCCACGGGGAAAACCTCCATGGAAGTATTTGTGAAGGTTGTTTCTGAAAACCTGATTACAGGTGAACGCACGTTGACGGCGACATCGTTTCTTACTTTCGTGGCACTGGACGAAAACGGCAAGCCGACGCCGGTTCCTCCGGTTGTGCCGGAGACGGAAGAAGAAAAATACCTGTGCGAAACGGCAGAGGATCGCAAAGCGATGCGTAAAGAGCGGAAACGCAGCACGGAGGCGTTTGTCAGTCAGTTGAACATTACGAAGAATATTTAAGGCAAGAGGAAGCCTCGAGCGCAACCAAGGCTCCGCCAAAATGCTTGGCGGAGCCAAGTTTTCTAGTACTGGTCCAACATCTTCTCTGCCTGCTGCCTCACTTTCTCCCGAAGGGTGGCAGGTTTCAACACCTTCACCTGCGCTCCCCAACCCAAAATCCACTGAAGAACATCATCCTCCTGGCGCACATGCAGAGTCATCTCCAAACCATCCTCCGTTTCCTGTTCGGCCGTCCAGTAATAGGGACGACACTCTCGTGCGGAGCGGGCCGTTTCTGGTCGAAACAACACCTGTACCACACAGTTTCGGTTTTGTTGCGGTTCATAGTCAACGATGGAGAAGTCCTCCGGCCGGGAGCTCTTTTCCGGCATCACACGCAAGCTGCAAATGCGGTCCAGCCGAAACTGCCTGATTTCTTCGCGCAGATGGCAATGACCAATCAAATGCCAAACACCGTGGATGTTCACACAGCCAAACGGGTCCACTTGCCGTCGTTCTTCCGGCTGAACAGTGCCGGCAATTTCTCGTTTCTGATAGACAAGTTCCAGTCGTCGCCCTTCCAGAATAGCAGTTCTGACCTGCTGCAGCCTTTCTTCCCAATGCTCGTCACGACCGGCGGAACGATAGGAAGGATCAAGCGAAAGCAACTGCAGGCTGTTGCGCAAATACTGGACACGCTCACGCAGGGCGGGGGAGAGGATCGCTTCAATTTTTTGACTTGCGGCACGTGCCGATTGCTGATACTGGTGGTCAAAAAGGCGGGCCGCGTAGTCACTCCCCAGGAGCAATAATGTGCCTTCGTCCGCGGTAAAGCTGACTGGAGGCAGAAAGTATCCGTCCATCAGGGCATATCCGCTCCCTGGCGTAGCGACAATGGGGACGCCTGATTCGGAAAGTGCCTGAATATCGCGGTAAATCGTCCGCTTGCTTGTTTCGAATGTTTCCGCCAGGTCCTCAGCGCGCAGTCTGCCCTTGTGCTGCAGCTCCAGTAGGATGGCCAGCAGACGGTCGGTGCGGTTCATGTAAAATTCCTCCCTACGTGTTCAACAACCTGTGACATCAACCGGTCAGTCCAAAAAGCGATGCTTCCACTCCGGCCGTGGCAGCTTGCATGTCTCCTGTTTGCCGAACCATTTGTAACGATTGCGGGCCACCACATCGTAGAGGGCATCGCGCAGCGGAGTCGGAAGCACGTTGAACACATAAAAAATGGGCCATGCCCCGCGTAGTTTCCGGGCAATCCGCAACGCGGCTGTCGACTTCGTGTACAGGCGGCCGTTTTCGATCAGCACGATGGAATTGATTTGATCAGCAGGGTAATGATATTGTGCAAGCAGCTGCTTCGCAATCGGCGACTGCAGCGATGCAAAGTGAATCGACTCGCTTCGGTCGCGAGGGATGATGAACTGAACCACTCCGTTGCAGAGGTTGCATACTCCGTCGAAGAGAAGAACAGTCTCCTGTTGGCTGTGCCGCATCTTCATTTTGATACGCCTCCCGGCAAAATGAACCAAATAGGAGTGTGGTAGGGATTGAGCATGGAACTTGAAACGGCGCATCGACCGTATCCGTTGCCGGACGGCCCCTGGGTGATGACACAGCGTTGGAATCACCTGCTGTTTGCCCATTGGCCCGTTCCCAAAACATCACTCGATGGATGGATACCTTCTCCGCTTGCACTGGACACCTTTGACGGGGTCGCGTGGATCGGTGTTTTGCCCTTCGGCATGAGCGATATTCGCTTGCGAATGCTGCCGCCTGTTCCGTTTACCGACAGGTTTCCTGAGATCAACGTCCGTACGTATGTAAAACACCGGGACAGGGCTGGCATCTATTTTTTCAGCCTGGACGCGGCAAACGCATTGGCGGTTGCGATGGCCCGCACCTTTTATTCACTGCCGTACTACCGCGCCCGAATCGATTGCAAAATAGAGGAGGGCATGGTTCACTACCACAGCATTCGAACGCACCGAGGAATTCCTCCCGCCAGTTTTCATGCCCGATACCGGCCCGTTTCCGATTCCTTCACGGCCGCATCCGGGTCTTTGGATGCCTGGCTGACCGAACGCTATTGTTTGTTCACCAGTAAAAATGGCACGCTGTACCGCGGCGATATTCATCATCTGCCGTGGCGGCTGCAGAGCGCAGAAGCGGAGATCGAACAAAACGGGATGCTCGCTTGGTACCCTTTCAGGATAGCAGATCATCCCACGCTTCTGCATTACTCGGAGTCACTTGAAGCGCATATTTGGCCGCTTGTCAGGGAAACAACCTGAGCTTTTCCGATCAAATAAAAGGAGCTGTCTCAATCGCTGAGAGTAGCTCCTTCTTGTCCTCATTCCGTGATGATTTGTTTCAATGACGCGCTTCATTGCTTAAATTTGTCCCATATGGATTGCTTCATCCAATAACGCCGGAAAGGCCAACTCTCCAAAGGTTTCAAGCCCCATGACGGGTTTTTCCAATGCGTCACTGAACGGTTCGGCAGGGACGTTATGCAGAACGGACCGTTTACCAGGCGAGAACACCTTGACGCACAAGCTCATCCGCCTTGGCGAGATCGACGTGCATCTCCCTGTCTTCCTGCAGGCGAGGAATCACGCGGCGCAGTTCGTCGTAGGCACGCTGTGTTCCTTGTCCCAGGCGTCCCGTGCCGAATTCAATTGCTTGCGCCGCCGCCAGATATTCAATCGCCAGTACCTTCGACGTGTTGGCAACAACCGTGCGAAGCTTTCGGGCTGCAGTGGTTCCCATGCTGACGTGATCCTCCTGGTTCGCGGAAGACGGAATGGAGTCAACCGAGGCTGGGTGGCATAGCACCTTGTTCTCCGATACGATGGAAGCTGCCACGTACTGGGTGATCATGAAGCCGGAATGGAGACCGCCGTTTTCTGTCAGGAAGCCAGGCAGGCCGCTGAGCTGCGGATTAACCAGACGTTCTGTTCGGCGCTCCGAGATGTTGGCCAGTTCAGCGACGGCGATGGCGAGAAAATCGGCAACCAGCGCCATTGGCTGTCCATGGAAGTTGCCCCCGGAGATCACGTCGCCCGACTCGGAAAAGAGGATGGGGTTGTCCGTAACGCTGTTGCACTCGCGGGAAACGGCTGCCCATACGTACTCCAGCGTGTCTCGAGTCGCGCCGTGAACCTGCGGAATGCAGCGCAGGCTGTACGGGTCCTGGACACGAAGCTCGCCCTGATCGGTGGTGCGTTCACTTCCCTGCAGATGAACCAGCAAACGTCGTGCCGATTCCTGCTGTCCAGGATGAGGGCGGACCAGATGGAGCTGGGGATCAAACGCTTTCGGAATGCCGCGAAGCGCTTCGACCGTCATGGCGGCAATGACTTCAGCGCTCTCCATAACAACCCGTGCATCGTACAATGCCAGGCAGAGCTGCGCGGTCATCGCCTGGGTACCGTTGATCAGCGCCAGACCTTCTTTTGCTTCAAGGCGAATCGGGGAGAGGCCAACCGCTTTCAGTGCTTCTGCACCAGGCATCCGCGCGCCGTTTACTTCCGCTTCGCCTTTGCCGAGCATGACCAGTACCATGTGAGCCAGTGGTGCCAGATCGCCGCTCGCCCCAAGGGATCCCTGTTCCGGAATAATCGGATGGACTCCGCGATTGCACATCTCAATCAGCTGGTGCAGCGTTTCCAGGCGAACACCGGAAAAGCCCTTCGCCAGGTTATTGACGCGCAAAGCCATGATGGCGCGGACCACTTCCGCTGGATAGGGTTGTCCCATTCCGCAGGCATGACTCATGATGAGGTTTTCCTGAAGTTGGCTGACATCTTCACGAGGAATGACAATGTCGGAAAATTTGCCGAAGCCGGTTGTGATTCCATAAACCACTTTTTGTTCCTGAACCATTTGCTCCACCATTTGGCGCGAGCGCTGCACCTTTGCTACCGCTTCCTCCGTCAAACCGATTGCGGTCCGGTTGCGGGCGATTTCCACTACCTGCTCGATGGTAAGCTGTTCGCCGTCCAAGTAAATGACCTGTTGATTCATGCTGATTTTCCTCCTTTAGCAGAACAGAGAGCGCAAAAGGAAAGGGGTTAGGAATGATTTCCTAACCCCTTGATACGTACGTATATGGTTAACATGACAGGTAAGACATGCGCCGTGCATACGTGTCCTCGCTTTCTGTTCCCTGTTCGTTTGTTTACAATTTTGTGATGATTCATTATTTTATTGTAGTATATTGCCGTGATTAGTCAATAGGCAACGCTTGCTCGTATTTGGAAAAAACGGGCGCATCACTATTTGTCCTGCATGGGCAAGTGTCGTTTCTCGAGGGGGATGAATGTCATACCATGTACTGTGTCACGTAACCCAGAAAGGATGTGTGAGCAGATGGAAAGACAACGTAGAATACAAGGCATGCCCCCCATGCCTCCGGCGAGGCCCATGCCCAAAGAAATGCCGATGCCGTCGCCGATGATTCAATCACCCCAGATGCCATCCCCGTTGATGCCATCTCCGAACGTGCCGTCACCTTCCTTGCCATCGCCGGCGATGCCTTCACCTGCCATTCCTTCGCCCTCCATACCGAAAAAAGGAATGCCAAGACCTCCGGCCATGAGACCGATGCCGATGCCGTCACCCAATGTGAGGCCAATGCCGTCACCCAATGTGCCGATGCCGTCACCCAATATCCGGCCGAACGTTTCTCCCAACATGATGCAGCCGGCTCTGCCCAAAATCCATATGTACATGATGAAACTGCAGTTCCATATGGATCGGATGAATTACTACAGACACAAATGTGAAAAGTACCGCGGCCATCGCAAAAAATACGGCACGTACTTGAAGCATTACGAGTTCCACAAGCGCAAGACGCGCGACTATCATCACAAGTGCTACCGGGACAGCAGCAGCTCCTACGGCCGCGGTTCATCGTCGTCCGGCGGCTGCAACTGCGGCTGCAGCGGTTCCTCTTCCTAATTAAACAGCATACGCAAAGACGCCCTCCGCGTGAGTAGGCGTCTTTCTTGCTGGTACATAAGAATTACGACAGAACAGGCAGCTGCTCAACACTGACTCCTTTTTCCGCCAGTTCCTTGCGCAGGTTGTGCAGTGCCGCATCCTTGTTTTTGCACTCCAGCATGATATCCACGTCAAAATCAGCAAGCTTTGAGATAAAGGCGAGAAAGTCGTCCAGGAGAATGTTGTCGGCGTGGGCACGAAAGTCCTTTTCCGATTTGGGGGAGGAAAAGTGCATCTTCGGTGTGCGGGTCCCCCAGGTACGAATGATGCGCGGCAGGAATTCCACCCAGTCTTCGCCTTCGTTGACGCAGGCGTGGTGGTGGATGTCCAGAACCATCGGAGTTCCGATTCGTTCGCACAACTCCAGCACCTCCCGCATGGAAAACGAGGTGTCATCGTTCTCGACCACCAGACGACGCTTCACGTTCTCCGGCAGCCGGGCAAAATTATCTGCAAACCGCTCGATCGATTTTTGTTTATCTCCATACACACCTCCGACGTGGGTGACGAGTACGGAGTTGTCATCGAGACCGAGCAGGTCAAAGACGCGCGCATGGTAGGAAAAATCAGCAACGGTAGAGGCGAGCACATGTGGCTTGTCGCTATTCAGAATGCTGTAGTGGCCGGGATGAGATGTCAGGCGAATGCCATGCTTTCGGATGTACTCACCTGTTTTGTCAAAGTCCCAGGCAAACTCTTTTTCCCAGTCCCATTCTGCCGCGATAGGGTGCGTGGCCAATGGAACGAATTCCGAAGGCAGTCGGTACAGGTAAATATGGTGCTCTACATTGTATTGAAGCAGATCCATCAGGTGAAAGAAGTTGGTCTGCAGAATGTTTCGCAGTTTTTTTAAACGGTCAGCCGGTTCCAGTTTTTGCAAATACGCCACAGTAGTCGTCTTGTTCGGGTTGTTCCTGGTGAGCATGCTGATGCAGGCGTAGCCCAGACGTATCATAGCTCCATTCCCCTCCTGCCTGTAGTATCTCCAGCCAGAATGTATTGCGGACTGCATGAATGCTTCGTCTCGGTGGGAAGATAAAGGGGAAATTGGTTAGTGGAGGAGAATTTGCTATGGCGGAGCATTTTTTAGCAGAAGAGTACCGCGACGGGCTGGCGTCGTTCGGTCGGATGATGCCGGATGTTTTAAATGCGTACACCCGGTTTACCAGCCACTGTTTTGCACCAGGAGAGCTTTCTTCCAAACAGAAGCATCTGATGGCCCTTGCGATCTCGCTGTTTTCTGGCAACGAACACTGCATCGTCTACCATCTGGAAGCGGCCTTGAGCGAAGGAGTGAGCGAAAAGGAGCTGGCGGAGACGGTTGGCGTAGCAGGAGCCTACGGCGGGGGAGCAACCTTTGCACACGGGGTGATCCTCATCAACGAAGTGATGGAGGAGAAAAAACAGAGCGTCCAATAAGAATCCGAACCCTTCCCGAAGCGGAGGGGTTTTTTTTCGGCATAGCCCTCTTTGTCCCACGTAGAATGTACTAATGTTCTCGAAAGACAAGGAGGAGTGGCGGTGACGACTGCACATCTTGATGCGTGGAATTACTGCTGGATCAACGGGGAGAGACACACGCTGGCCCAGACGATTGACGTGATCAATCCGGCGACTGGCGAAACGATTGGCAGAGTTCCCCGCGGTGGAGCGGCGGAGACCCAGCGAGCCATTGATGCCGCGGCCGGAACATTTCCCCGGTGGTCCAAACTGCCGGCGAAAACAAGAGCGGGATATTTGCTTGAGTGGGCAGACCGCATCCTGCGCGATCG